>FWPV01001008.1_pt1 | contig 67518 bp, 58 predicted proteins | sample 2228371 | NCBI WGS metagenome assembly FWPV01 (sample SAMEA103939776, study PRJEB20133) | metagenome
GAGTCCTCTCAATCTATTCTCATCAAGGCCAAAGTAGTGCCCCACCTCATGAATCACAACCTCCCTGACCTTTTCTTCAATCTCCTCCTTAGTCCTACAGCAAGATTCAATGGGAATTTGAAAGAGAGTGATTTTATCTGGAAGAACGTTTCCATAATAAAACCCCCTTCGATTGAAGGGAACGCCTTGATAGAGTCCCAGCAATTCATAGGGAGATTGAAGTCCCATTTCTAAGAGAAGGCTTCTGGAGGCCTGCCTCTCGATGACGACATCTACATTCTTCATCTTCCTCTTAAAAAATTTTGGAAGCGTCCTCAGGGCTAAAACAACAATCTCCTCAAATTCTTTCCGGCTCAATTTCATAAATAGGGTTCAAGGATTCAAGGTTTCCAGGGTTCAAGTGGTTTTTTTTAGGTCCTCACTGGACCCCTTGCCCCTAGCCCCCTCGCCCCCTTCTTTTACTTTTGGAGTTCTGGAAGGATCTTCTCAAAATAGTCCAGAACCTGTGGGTTCATCAAGGCATCTCTGTTCAGAACTGGCCTCCCGTGGATGATATTGGTGACCGCACTTTCCACCTTTTTCATATTCATCGTATAGGGAGCCTCGGGCATCTCCATGATGACCGCTGGGACATGGCGGGGGGAAGCCTTCTCCCTCAGGGTCCTTCTGATCGTATTCTTCAGTTCTTCGGTCAATTGAACCCCTGGGGCGAGTTTCACAAAGAGGACAATCCGCTGGTCGCCTTCCCAACTCTGTCCGATGGCCAGGCTGTCAGCAATTCCTTCTATCTTTTCCACCACATTGTAAATTTCTGCGGTCCCTATCCGGACCCCAGAGGGTTTTAGCACAGCATCCGAACGTCCATAAAAGGTGATCCCCCCTGTATCGCTGTGCATCACAATATAATCCCCGTGACGCCAGACCCCTGGATAGAATTCAAAATAGGCGCTCCGATACTTTTCTCCAGTGGGATCGTTCCAGAAATATAAAGGCATACATGGAGCAGGAGCCTCACAGACCAACTCTCCTTCCTTGTCCCATATTGGTTTTCCATTTTCATCATAGGCCTTTACCTTCATGCCAAGACCAGGCCCTTGGAGTTCTCCAGCGTAGACAGGTTGAATGGGGCTTCCAATGGCAAAACACCCATTGATGTCTGTTCCCCCTGAGATGGAGTTGAAGTGGAGATCCTTTTTTACTTCTCGATAGACCCATTCGAACCCCTCTGCAGAAAGGACAGACCCTGTTTGGGAAATTTCTCTAAGGGAGGAAAGGTCATAATGTTTTCCAGGTTGAATCCCTTCACTTCTTAAATAGTTAATGTAACTTGCGCTTAGGCCAAAGATGGTGATCTTTTCATCCTGAACCATCTTCCACATAGCATAGGCATCAGGGTAATTTGGATTGCCATCATAGAGGACGATGGTCGCCCCAACCCCCAGACCGCTCAGCATCCAATTCCACATCATCCAACTACAGGTAGTAATATAAAAGAGCCTATCCTCCCGTTTAAGGTCTGTATTGAGAATGAGTTCCTTCAAATGGTGAAGGAGAATTCCCCCTGCACCCTGAACCATACATTTGGGTTTACCCGTGGTTCCCGAGGAGAACATGATATAGACAGGATGATCAAAGGGCAACTGTTCGAATTCAATGGGGGGCTCCTTCTCCGGAACTAAAAAGTCCTCATAATGCACAGCATTTGGGATTTGACTGATATCAGGCTTCTCTCCTGCATAGGAGACGATTACCACTTTTTCCAAGGAAGGGATGGCTTTTGCAACCTCCGCCACATTTTCCAGAGTGTTAAAGGTTTTCGCCTTATAAAAATATCCATCTACTGAAAAGAGGACCTTAGGTTCGATCTGACCCAGTCGGTCCAGCGCTGCATGGGGTCCAATATCCGTTGCACAAGAAGACCAGACTGCCCCAATACTGGTTGAGGCAAGCATGGCAATCGCTGTTTCCATGAGGTTGGGCATATAACCTGCCACACGGTCTCCTGGCTGAATCCCAGTTTGACGTAAGGCTTTTGCAAGGCGCGAAACGGTTCTATAGAGTTCTTCATAGGTTATGGTTGAGTATTTCTGGGTTTCTCCTCTAAAAATAAAAGCCAGTCGATCATCTCGATATCTCAGGAGATTCTCCGCAAAATTGAGCCTCGACCCAATGAACCACTTCGCCCCTGGAAATTTGGTTAGGTCATCTACCACCTGATCCCACTTCTTTGATGCCCTAACCTCTGCAAATTCCCAAACAGAAGCCCAAAAATCTGGAATGAATTCAACCGACCACTGATGTAATTCATTATAATTCTTGATTTTTTTATTATATTTTCTGTTCACAAACTCAATGAATCGGGTGATATTTGAATTCCGGATGGTTTCCTCAGAGGGAACCCATAGGGGTTTTTTATCAGTTTTAACAGGAGGTAGTGTCACCACTGTTTTTGGAATTTTTGGGACTTTCTTTTTTCGGGCCTTTGGAGGTTTCGAAGAAGGTTTTTCGGATGGCCTTTTTAAGATTTTAACTTGCGTTTTTTTTAAAACTTTTTTCTTTGGCTTTTTTGATACTTGTTTCAAAACTTTTTTAAATTTTTTAGCAGGCTTTTTTGTAAATTTCTTAGGAGTAGAGGCCCATTTTGATATCTTCTTTTTCGCCTTTTTCATAAATACCCCCCTTTCAGGTTAAGTTAATTTTTTCTCTCCGAGGTTCATTCAATATCACTCTTAGACTCTTCCGTCAAGAAGTATTTATGGCAAAAAAGTAATCCCGCAGGGATTTTATATAGGTCTCCCTACCCTGTAACTCAGCTCTTCAGGGCTGATGCATCTGGACTGAATCCTCCCTCGCCTTGAAGGCGAGGGGTTCCTAAACTTGTCGACTTCAAGTCGACTCGGGTCCTAAGTCCCTCTTCTTGGTCATTCCTGCGGAAGCAGGAATCCAGAAAACGATCTAATGAAAGAATCTTCTGGATACCCGCTTTCGCGGGTATGACGAAATGATTGGGCTCGTTCTTATAGTTGGCTCATGTTCACTTTGTTCACATTTCGCCTATTTTCCCTTCGCCTCAAGGCGAGGGGTTTCCACCATCCCCGATGTTGAAACTAAAGAGATTGAAGTTTTTAAAGGAGAGCGTCTGCTGAATCGTAAGGAGGATGGTAATGGATAGATTGACTAATAGAGTGTTTCGGCAGAGAGGCTCAAGTTTCCTATTATCCCGATAATTTCCTCTCCAAACCTCCACCATGCTCCATAGGAGAAGAAGGAAAGGAAAGATCGATAAGGGAAGAAACCAGAGGGGTATCCGACCAAAAATGAGGAGAACCTTGATGAACGAAAGGCCGACCAATACGGAAATTCCTAAATAGAGTTCGGCCATCCTCTCCTTCCCGAAACGGACCACCAAATTCTTCTTTCCAATTTTCCGATCCGCCTCCTCATCTGGAAATTCATTGATCAATATGACATTAAAGATCGAAAGCCCGATTGGAATGGAAAGGAAAATGATCTCATGGTGGAAGAAGCCACTGAAAAGATAAAAACCTGTGGCAATAGGTAACCAACTGTAACAGAAGCCAATCAGAATCTCTCCTAATCCTCGATAGGCCCACCGGATGGGTTTCCCTGAATAAAAAAATCCTGAAAAGAGGCCGACCCCTCCCAAGAAAAGGGTCCAAGGACCAGTCTGGTATCGAAAATAGAGCCAGAGCCCCATCATCATCGCTCCCACCAAACACCCATAGCCTAATAAAAGGGCTATTTGGGGAGGGAGCAACCCTTTGACCAATACCCTCGACCCTCCTGAAAAGGCATTAAAATTTTGGTTCAGCCGGTCTCCTTCTAAATCGTTCCATTCCCCCAGATAATAGGTCATCCACATTACGAAAAGGACTGTGACAAAACTAAGAAGATAAAGTCCAAGAGGCCCTTGATAACCCCAACGCCATGCCAGTATGAACCCAAGGATCAAAGGGAAAACCCCAACTGAAAGAAAAGGAATCCTCGAAAGCCTCCACCAGGCATTCAAATAATCACCTAAACTTTTCAAGACGAGCCCTGTTACCTTTTGACTTCTACCCTTTCTCACACCATTCTCTCGCATTTTGAAACATTTGGAGCCAGGGAGAGGCCTTAAGGCGATCATCAAGATCCTTAGGCATCCAGGCCCATTGCCATTTAAGAAAGGCTCGTTCTGGATGGGGCATCATGGCCAAGTGCCTTCCATCAGGTGAACAGAGGCCTGTGATTCCATAGGGAGAGCCATTGGGATTGAATGGATAACTTTGTGAGACCTTCCCGTCCATCCTTCCCTCATCGTCGACATAAACCAGGGAAACCAATCTCTTTTGAATCACTTCATCCATCAGGGCTGGGTCAGGAAAATAAAGCCTTCCCTCACCATGGGCTACCCAAATTCCAAGAATGGAGCCCGCCATTCCTTTAAACATCATCGCCGGACTTTCCAAAATTTTCACCGTCACCCAGCGAGATTCAAAACGCTTAGAAAGGTTTTGAACGAAGCGAGGCTGGAGATGGTCAGGGATTCCTGTCCATGGAATCCACCCCAGGAGGGCAAACAGTTGACAGCCATTGCACACTCCAAGGCTAAAGGTGTCTGGGCGATGATAAAAATCGTCAAACATCTTTCTCAATCTTTCGTTGAATCGAATGGCTGCTGCCCATCCTTTGGCACTTTCCGGAACATCCGCATAGGAGAACCCTCCCACTGCGACGAGGCCTCGAAATCGCTCCAGGGCCACTCGACCATGGATCAGGTCGGTCATGGTGATATCCCAGGGTCTAAACCCTGCCTGATAGAAGGCTGAGGTCATCTCCCGATCTCCATTGCTTCCCTCTTCCCGAAGAATGGCTACCTCAGGTCGGTCTTTGGCTTCAAGAAGATGGATGGAAATGGGCTTCGGTTCAAAGGGAATGACGTAAGTGGGACCTTTTCGATCGAAGATATTTCTCTTCTCCTCCTCAGCACATTGAGGATTCATCTGAAGGCGTTCAATCTGGTAGGAGGTTTCCTCCCACCACTGCCTTAAAAGACGCATGTCGGATTGGAGAACCTTCTGGCCATTATAGGTGATGAGAATCTTCTTCTCTTCTGTTGGCTCTCCAATGAGCGTTGAACCAAGATGAAAAGAGTCAAGAACTTCTAATACCCTTGCCACCTCTTTTCGGTCACATTCGATGACCACTCCTAACTCTTCCGCAAAAAACCTTTCAAAAACGGGCCACGGACCTTCCATCTCAATCTTTAGGCCACAGTTTCCTGAAAAGGCCATCTCAAGAAGTGTAGTGATCAGGCCTCCATCGCTCAGGTCATGTCCTGAAAGAATCAGATTCTCTGAGATCAATCTCTGAATCGCATAAAAGGCCTGTTTGAGCATTTCAGGATCTTCCACATCTGGAGATTGATCACCGAGCTGTCCGTAGACCTGGGCTAAGACTGAACCTCCAAGCCGGGTCTTCCCATTGGCAAGATCAATGAAGAGGAGCTGGCTCTTGCCCGGTGCTTTGATATCCGGGGTGACCACCTTGGTGATATCTGGCATTGTAGCATAGGCTGAGATCACCAGCTCTCGAGGTGATTTTACAATCTCCTCGCCCACGCGGGCTGCCATGGAGAGAGAGTCCTTTCCTCCATCCACTGCAATTCCCAGTTGGATCATCAAATCCCTCATGGCGCATGCCGCTTCATAAAGGGCAGCTCCTTCCCCCAAAAGTTTAGGGGCCCACATCCAATTGGCTGAACATTTGATATCTTCTAAACGGGTGATCCAGGCCCACACAATGTTGGTCAGCGCTTCCCCTACGGCCATCCGAGCCCCTGCCTTTGGATTGACCAGCATCTTGATCGGTTGTTCGCCAATGGAGGTGGCTGCTCCGGTCAATCCAAAATGGCTCTGGGCAATCACAGCCACATCCCCTACTGTTAACTGGAGGGGACCACAGCATTGCTGTCTTGCAATCAACCCTGTCACGCTTCGATCAACCTTGTTGGTCAAAAATCTTTTCGATCCAACCGAAAGGTCACGCAGAACGCGCCATAGGGCAGTCTCCATCGTCAGGGATTCAGGGAGTTTAAGGGGATTAAGAATAGGCTCAACCTTTCTGTCCTTGAAGGTCTTCTGAGGCATATTCCCCAAGACCTTTGAAAGATTCAGATTCACCGGGGTGGAATCATCCTGTTCATCGTGGACAACAAACCGACCATCTCCTGTGACCTGCCCCAAGATCTCGCAATTGACCTTCTCCCTCTCGCAGATGGACTTGAATTGTTCAATCTTTTCTAATGGGATCAAGAAACCGCACCGTTCTTGATACTCCGCAATCCAGATTTTAAGGACAGAAAGCGTCGGATCACCCAGTTTGATCCGCCTCAGCTCAATTCTTCCTCCTGCCTTCTCGACCAGTTCTTTTAGAACATTGGCAGGTCCTCCTGCCCCCTGATCGTGGACACTAACAATGGGATTCTGATCCCCCATTTCAATGCAGGCTCGAATCACCCGGTTAAGTTTCTGTTCCATCTCTGCATCGCCTCTTTGGACTGCATTGAAATCGAGTTCCTCCACATTCTCTCCCTGAAGTTTGCTGGAGGCAGAACCTCCACTAACTCCAATTCCATAGGCAGGCCCTCCTACCTGAACAATCAATAACCCCTTCGTGGCCTCACCCTTTTCAATATGTCTGTCATCGATCTGCCCAATCCCGCCCGTAAACATGATCTTCTTAATCCATCCCCACCGCTCCCCATTGGGAAGTCTCTGGTCAAACGACCGTGTAAACCCAAGGATCACAGGCTCTCCGAACTTATTCCCATAATCGCTTGCCCCATCACTTGCCCTGATCTCAACCTCTAAGGAGGAAGCCAGATTCGATGGATAGGGGAAGGAGGGATTCTCCCATGGGAGATCATATCCAGGGATGAGGAGATGGGCAACGCAGTAACCTGTTGTCCCAGCAATGACAAGCCCTCCTCTGCCCGTGGCATGCACATCACGAATCCGTCCGCCTGTCCCTGTCTCTGCACCAGGGAAAGGAGCCACTCCTGTAGGGAAATTGTGTGTCTCCGCAGTAAAAATGATGTGGTAATAAACCTTTTGTTTATTGAAAGGAGAGGGTTGGCCTGGCCTTTCAGGAAGAATGGTCCAGCATTCATATCCTTTGATCCCGCTGGAATTGTCTTTAAAAGCGATAATACTGTTAGAAGGGTTCGCTTTTAAAGTCGATTTGACAATCTCTAAAAGTGTTTCTGGCATGGGGAGGTCATTGATGATCTGTCTCCCCTTAAAATACCCGTGACGGGAGTGTTCACTGTTGGCATTATCCAAATCTCTGATTTCCACGATGGTGGGATTTCTACCTTCTTCCTTGACAAAATAGTCGTAATAGAGCCTTCTATCCCAATCATCCATCGCTAGCCCTGGAATTTCATCAAAGGCAGAAAGACCCTTCTCCTTAAGAGGGACTTCAAAAACAGGCTCCGGGATGATTCCTGATTCAAAACTCTCCAACGGATGTTCATATAAACATTCTGTCATTCGATCGTGATGTTCTCGAATGAAACGTTCCCGGTCCTCCCCTGGAGAGAGCGAGTATCTTCGAGACCGTTCAATGCGGATAACCTTATCCAGCCCACAGGTTTGGCAAATGGACACGAGATTGGTGGAGTAGGCAGTGGCAAAATTCATCCGAGGACCAAGTTCAACCACACTCCCTCCATCTCGGTGAAACGACTCTTGAGAGATGCTTTGAGAGATAAACCCTTCTGCAAGGATCTGCTTCAAGATGGAAAGTTCCTCGGGATTAAGCGGGGCGGAAGTCTCCACATTGAAGCAGTATTCCATTTGTTCATCTTTTCGTAAGAAGAAGTGGTACATCCTTTTTGACCCCTTTTAATAAAAAAGCCTTTTAAGGGCGACGCTATCGTAAAAGACCTGATCCCCTTTAAGAGAGATATGCCCATGAACCACCAGATTTAAAATGTAACTCTGCCAGGCCCTCTCCTTCTCATTCACCCTCCTGGCAAGAGATTCAGCGTCATCTTCAGGTCTGATCAAAACGGGCATCTGAAAGATAATGGGGCCATGATCATAGGCGGTCTCGTCCACAAAATGCATGGTCACCGCACTCTGTTTAATCTCCCCTCTGCGATAGGCGGAAATCACTGCTTCGTGAACATGATGGCCATACATCCCTGGTCCTCCAAATCGTGGTAAGGGGCCTGGGTGAATATTGACGGTCTTTGCAGGATCAAGTCCCTTTACAAATTTCAGCCATCCGGAACACATCACATAGTCAGCCTTATATTTTTCAACAAAATATCGATACCCTTCGGCATCGAAGGGTCCTGGCCAATATTCAAACGGAACCTGGAGGGCATCCGCCTTTTTACGAACCCCTCCCTCGGGATGGTTTGAAACCACCCCAACAATTTGTGCATCCAGCACAGGCGGGTCTGTTCTGGAAAATTCTACCATCTCTTGAAATCCCGACCCCCCTCCCTTTGCGTCCCCGCTTGCAAAAACCAAAACCCGAATCTTTTTGCTAATCGGAATCATCTTTTTCTCTTGCCTTGAAGGGTATATTCTTCCTATTAGGAGAGTAAATGATTTATAAAAAAAGTCAATAAAGAAACTCCTTTATCAACGAATCCCCAGGGTTGATTCAAGGTATTCCAGCCCAAGAGGCTTAATGAGGACTCGCTTCTTGGGGCTTGACTCAACCCTTCCTGCCCGAAAGGCAGAAATGCCAAGCCGAGTAGCGATGGTTATTGTCTTTTCCACATCTCTTTCTGCTACATAAAGGGCAAAACCGGCCCCCATGTTCAACGTCCCATAAGCCTCGCGGTCATCGACAGGGCCATGCTCTTGGATAAAAGAGAAAACAGGAGGGGGATCTGGGATACGGTCAATGAGATAAGAAAATGGCTGGGGAGCTCGCATCAACTTGCGCCAGCCGTGACCTGTGATGTTGACCGCATAGTGAAGGTCAACCCCCTCTTCAAAGCAATCCTCGATGACGGGAACATAGATAACTGTCGGATCAAGCAGTGCCTCGCCATAGAATCTGCCATCACTAAGTTTAGTGAGATAACCCTCGGGTAACTTTTTTGCTACCTCACGGGCCAGGGTAAGGCCATTGGCGTGAATTCCGGAACTGCCAAGTAGCACGATGGCATCTCCATCCCGAATGTTGGTTCCGCTGATCAGGCGATTTTTGGGCTTTACGACCCCCACCGCTGACCCGCTGAGAACTACAGTCTCGGGATAGATGATATCCTTCAAGGTTGGCGTCTCCCCTCCTCCCCATGTACAGCGGGCCACTTCACAGGCTCTTTTCCAGCCATCGATCAGATCGAAACATCTCTTTTCATCATTAAACCAGTCTGAAGATCCCACCGCCAGATGCATGGCCACCGAAAGCGGTAAAGCCCCAAGCGTGATCAGGTCATTGACAATCATGGCTACAGTACACTGGGCAATATGGTCGTAATAGGTCTTTCCAGTTAAACGATACATCACATCCGCAACCAGATTTTTTGTTCCTAAACCCTCTTCCACATGGGCGATATAATGATCCCCAGCATCGATGAGGTAGGCGCTTTCTCCTCGACTCATCTCCACTTCAGAAAAACCAAGTCGTAAAACAGCCTTAGCAGTTTTTCTGGCAGACATCTGGGCCAGTCTTTTAAAGGGATCCATTGCCTCGTAATCTACCCCAACGCCAGCATAAGTCATCTTCAAGGTCATAGTGGGTTTGTCCTCCTCATCTTTCCTTTATCACTTAAATGTTTTACAGATAGAACATACTTATTTTAACTGAAGTTTAGCAAAAATTTATACCTTGAAATATAAAATATTTTTAAACTCACACTTTGTCATTCCTGCGGAAGCGGGAATCCAGTAAAAATAATTTGGATCATCTCCAAAAAAGTTGGTTAGATCATGAGGATTCGAGGGGTCAAGGGGGCAAGGATTCGAGGGCAATGCTTAAGGCGCTAATAAAATCCTTAGAGAATAAGCACTTGAACCGTTAAATCCAAAAATCCTTGAATCCTTTTTAGCAACTAAATTGGAGAAGAACCTATCATTTTAAATCAATAAATTCTGGATACCTGCTTTCGCAGGCATGACAAAAATTTGCTCAAATAAAGTTATTTTAATTACAATTTTAACGTTTTTAGAGGGCGTTTAGCAAATTTTCATCTTTACCTCGATAGGGTAATTTTTTAACGGTGTGTGTTGATGTCATTGCGAGGGAGTAAAACGACCAAAGCAATCTCGTTTAGAGATTGCCACGCTCCCTCCGGCCGCTCGCAATGACGAAAAAGGGATTCTGACATAGTCTCCTCATAGGAGGAGAATCTGGTTGGGGGAGAATTAGATAAAAAGGATCTCATCGGAAAGGAGAAAGCAGAAATGGAAAGGGACAATTCCATCCTCATCATCATCGATGCTCAAGAAGGCCTCTTGAAAGCAATGAACCCGGAAATCGCAAAGAATGTTTTGAAAAATATCCTCATCCTTCTTTCATTTGCAAAACCCATGGGAATCCCCATCCTTTTAACCGAACAATACCCCAAAGGACTTGGCCAGACTTCACCTGAAATTAAGGCGTTGGTGGAAGAGATACCGCCGATTGAGAAAGTGGCCTTTAGCGGTTGCAGGGTGGAGGCGTTTAACAAAAGATTGGATTCATTTGGAAGAAAACAGATCATCCTCTGTGGGATCGAGACCCATGTGTGTATCCTTCAAACCGCCATCGATCTGATGGCGAAAGGTTATGAGGTTGATGTTCCGGCAGATGGAGTCTGTTCAAGAAGAAAATTGGATTGGGAGATTGGCTTAAGATATTTGGAAAGGAGGGGGGCGATGATCTCAACCACAGAGATCATCGCCTTCCAGTTGTTGAAGGAGGCTGGGACCGAAGAGTTCAAACGGTTATCCAGACTATTGAAATAAATAACCGTTCTTTAAACAAACCGAAATAGCTTGGCAAAGAAGTAGGGAACAAAAAAGGCATTTGAAAAGATGAGCGTCCAAAGGACAATCCTTTTCGGATTGATCTCGATCTTCATGGTTCCCTTAACTTCTCTTACCCCAAGAACTCTACTAAAAACCATCTTCTTTGCCACTTACAAAAATGTAAACTCTGTTCGAATTTGTCACTTTCTAAGTTTATCCGACTATTCGGCTAACTTCCTTTTTACATATCTTAAAAATGCATAACCCCCCATAATAATTATCCAAATGACAAACAGATTGATGGAGGCCAATTCGTTAATCATTAAATTCATAACCACTCCTTTTAGAATTTTATTAATTTTATAAAGCAACTTTTATGCCAATCTGTTAATATTAAATCAATTTATTGAAATTTAAGGGAAATTTAACTTTTAGGAAGGATATTTCAAGTTTTTTAAATGCACAAAATGTCCAACATTTTTGTAAAAAAGTGGATATCCAAAAATGTTTTAATAAATATGGGAATGTGATAACATTACCATCAAATAATTTTGCTGAAGGAGGTTTCCTGTGAAGATCATCTTTCACTCGAGTTTTTATAAGGTCTATACTTCAGATCCAGCCGCAGGAAAAGGAAGGATGGAATCCATTACCCGGGAATTAAAGGGAGAATTCGAATTCGTCGAACCAGAACCTGCCTCTGAGGAGGATCTGGAAAGGGTCCATGGAAGGTCTCATATTCAGTATGTAAAAAGAGAACCCTTGGTTTATGAGGTCGCTCTCCTTGCTGCTGGGGGAGCCATCCTTTCTTCAAAGTTGGCCTTTGAAGGCCAACCCGCCTTTGGACTGATTCGGCCACCAGGTCATCATGCAAGCCCCCATTCCTGTTGGGGGTTCTGTTATTTTAACAATATCGCTGTAGCCATTAAAAAACTTCTCAGTGAAGAAAAGATCAAAACTGCCCTCATCCTTGACTTCGACCTCCATTTTGGGGATGGAACAGCCAATACCTTCGGTGGCTCAAAATCCATCACCTACTTCCATCCCGAAGGAACAAATCGTAAACTCTTTATGGAGGAGGTTCAAAGAAGTCTCCAAACAGAGAAACCTTTTGATATCGTCGCCATTTCCGCAGGGTTTGATCGTCATGAGGAGGATTGGGGAGGACTCCTTAAGACAGAAGACTATTTCACCATTGGAAAATGGGCAAAAGAGGTCTCTCTCGAAAGATGCCAGGGGAGAAGGTTTGCTCTCCTTGAAGGGGGTTACAATCACTCTGTCCTTGGAAGAAATGTTAAAAGTTTTCTTGAGGGTTTCAGGGACTGAAAACATTTGAATAAATTAATGATTTACCTGAGGGGTTGATGAGAGCCTCCCCTGATGTTAAGGAAAATTCTAAAAGGGTTAGTGGGAAGGAGGAGATATGAAGAAGCATCTACTCATTGTGGCAACCTTAGATACAAAAGGAAGAGAAGTGGCCTATGTGAAGGATTCTGTTCAAAGGCTTGGAGTCCATCCAATGGTCATGGATGTTGGAACCCTTGGTGAACCCTTAACTCTTCCAGACATTACCCGGTTTGAGGTGGCTGGAGCAGGAGGATACAAACTTGAAGAGATAATCAAAGAGAGAAACCGCTCCGCTGCAGTGAGAGCGGTCCAGGAGGGAGGAGCAATCTTATCCAGAAGATTGCTCGAACAAGGAAAACTCCATGGAGTCTTCGGGATGGGGGGAGGAACAGGGACAGCCATTGTTACTTATATCATGCGCTCCCTTCCCTTTGGTTTACCCAAAGTGGTTCTTTCCACAGTGGCTTCAAGGGACGTGAAAGAATACATTGGAACCAAAGACATTGTCATGTTCCACTCTGTAGCCGATATCTTGGGGCTCAATCAATTCATGCGTCTGATCCTCGAACAGGCCTCCTATGCCATCTGCGGAATGATGGAACAAGGGGGCCTCATGAGAAAGGAAAAACCTATGGTCGCAGTGACCGCTTATGGAATCAACTCGATCTGTGCCATGAATGCAGAACCTCTCCTTAGAGAAAGAGGCTATGAAATGATTGCCTTTCATGCCAATGGCTGTGGTGGAATGGCCATGGAGGAGTTCATCTCGGAAGGGTTAGTCGCAGGGGTCATCGATTTCACCCTTCATGAAATAGCGGATGAAATGTTTGGAGGCTATTGCAAGGGGATTGGTCCTCAAAGACTTGAAACCGCGGGGAGGAAAGGCATCCCCATTGTGGTTGTCCCGGGAGGGCTTGATAATGCGGTCTTCAGCCCGGTCTACCCTATGCCCGACCAGTTAAAAGGAAGAAAGATCCACTACCATGACACACGTTTTTGCGTCAGGATGGGTGCCGGGGAGATGAAAGAATTCGCCCGAATCGTCGGAGAAAAATTGAATCGCTCCAATGGACCCACCCATGTCCTCATTCCCAAAAAGGGATGGTCAGAGGCAGATAAACCCGGGATGGAACTTCATGAGCCAGAAACAGACCAAATCTTCTTAGAAGAACTACGGAAAATCCTCAACCCCAAAATACCGATAGAAGAAGTGGACTTCCACATCAGTGACCCTGGCTTTGCAAAGAAGGCGGTCACCCTTTTGGATGAGATGATCCAGGGCGGTAGGTAAAAAAGCCCTAGGAGCAATTCCCAGGGCTTTTTTATTGATTTATTGAGCCTGGTCCGGTGGCGGTGTCCCAGGTGGATTTGGAAGGGTCAGGGGCCATCGGAGCCAAAAGGCGTTGTGCGCAATCAAAGCCGGACCAACAATGCAGAGATTGAGATAAATGATGAGGATATTGATATCCGCAGGAAGTTTCGCCGCCATTACCTCACTGGCCTTAGGACCAAGGAGGAGGGTTAAAATGATAACCCAGATAAAGATGATAATGCATTGAATGATAAAGGCAGAAAGGGCCCTTTTAAAAAAGGTATATTTTGTGACTCCCCAGAACTGGAAATGCCAGCAGTAAACCAGAGACCAGAAGATCAGGGAAGAACCTACTGCAGCAAAAGAGAAGGTGGGACTGAGTCCAATCCCTAAACTCCCTTTCCAGAAAATATAACCTAAAATGTGTGCCAGGATCGTCTGAGCAATCGCCATGCCAGGCTGTCCCCATTTAGCAAAGGGCCATCCCTGGGTGGTAAAGACAGGGCTGAAGACAAAGAACCAGGCAATCGACCAGACAAGATATCCTGTCAGCCAATTCACATTTAAAGGACCTTTATGGTTTATAGGAGTCTCTGCCAGGGGTGTCCCATCGAGATTGGTCAAGAAATTCCATATCAGAATGGAGACCCCCATGATAATGATAAAGCTTACCGCCATGGTTCCCCACGGATGAAGCCTGCCTTTGAAGGGCCATCCACCCCAAACTACTCCATAAAGAAGGGTTCCCCAGAACCCAATGACTCCGAACCAGAGGTAGAGAGGGCCTACGGGCCATTTGGGATAGATGAACTTCATGAAGAGGAGCATCACAAATGTAAAAATCGCCCATAGGATGGTCATTCCCAAGCCTGCTGTGAAACGGGATTTGGCAGGGGTCCAGTTTCCTGCAGGAGGAGCCCAGGGCCAATTGTCACCCAAGAGAACCAGATGGCCAAGCGCAATGAGCATGATGAGCGTAGCAGGGATGATCTTCAAAACAATAGCCGAAGAGGAGATGCCGTAAACAAAGATGAAAATCCCAAGAATGACAAATATAATGAATTGAATCAACCCTCCCCCTCTTCCAGATGGACCAATTCCAATCTTTTCTGGGGGTTTTTCATTTCCCATAAAAGTCCACCTCCTTTTCGTTTTTTAAAATGTGAGTTTGAAAGTTGAGTTGAGTGAATTAAATTCTTTACCTGTTAACCCTTATTTGAGAAAGGGCCTTTTCCATCAAGAGTTCATAGGCGGTCTTTTTCCCAAGGAGAGGAGTCTTCTCTTTCTGGCTCCACACGGTTTCAGGTCTGCTTTGCAAAATGAATAGGTTGTGAGGGATGGGTTGATCTTTTTCAATGGCCCATTCGATGTCCTGGGGAACCCCATAATGGTCTTCGATTTTCTTAGCCACTTTAACCAACTCGATGATCTCTTTATCCTCCAAGCAAGGAATATTCTGTTGATCCATTGACACCTCACAATGGATCACACCTTTCCCTGCTTCATATTTACACTCAATTGTTTTGGTTGAGATGACCCTTTCATTAATTTCAAAGACCACTTTGTCGACCACGAATCTATCCGGGTTGACTGCCCCTGAGACAACCGACTCTCCCAAACCCCAACTTCCTTCGATCACCACTTTTGACGGGTCTCCATTCACTGGATTAAGGGTAAACATCACCCCTGCTGCTCTTGCATCCACCATTTTCTGAACACCCACGCTGATCAAGACCTTCTCATGGGGAAAATTCATCTTCACCCTATAGGCGATCGCACGAGGAGTAAAGAGGCTTGCCCAACAACTCTGCACCCGGGTGAGGATTTCATCCATCCCTCTTACCCATAAGTAAGTCTCCTGCTGGCCTGCAAAACTCGCTGTGGGTAAGTCTTCAGCGGTGGCACTGGAGCGGACCGCTACGGGAACCTCTCTGACCTCCCACTTTTTGCAGAGGGAGGTATAGGCTTCAGCAATGGCATCGGCTATCTGGGTTGGCATGGTCGCCTTCTCTATTAATTCTCGAATCTGAGTGCTGGCCTTATTAAGAGAGGCAGAATCATCTGGATTCGTAGTTGAAAGGATTTTATAAATATCGTTTTTAATCTGTGTTGAATTGATAAATTCAACATAACTCTCCGTAGTCAGGGCGAATCCAGGTGGAACGCTGATCCCTGCCCTTAACATCTCTCCCAAACTGGCATTTTTGCCCCCTACTACGGGAAGTGAAGCCTTATTAATCTCCTCAAATCCTAAGATATATTTCATCCTCCACCTCCCGTAGTATGGAATAAGCAATCGAATCAATGGCTTTTTTATGCACTTGCTCGTTTAACAATGGTGACAATCCCCCTATCTCCATCCACCCTAATAAGATCGCCAGTTTTTATCACTTGGGTGGCCGTGCCTGTCCCGGTCACTGCAGGCAATCCATATTCTCGAGACACAATGGCTCCATGGCAAGTCAACCCACCGATATCGGTCACGCATGCTTTAATCTTGGAGAAAACCGGTGCCCAGGCCGGGTTGGTATTGGGAACCACCATAATCTCCCCGGGTTGGAGAGTGGCAATCTCTTCGAGAAGTTTAAGAACACGTGCCTTACCCTCAGCTACCCCTGCCGAAGAGGCAAAACCCTTCAGTTCAGTCACCTCCTCAGGCCGGACCGACACTCCAGCCAGCCAGTCCTGCACTTTGTCTGTAGTAATACCCCATAACATAACTGTAAAGGGTTCGGCCACCACTTCCGGAGGAACGCCTAAGGCAGGGGGTGGATTCCATTTCGCTGCTGCTTCTAATATTTTTTTCCGTTTCTGTGCCTTTTCAGACCATTTGAGGGTTGGGATATTTTCACCCAATGCCCAAGAATTTGCAACGTCTTCTATGAGATAAGGAATCTCAAGGCGATTGAACATGAAGAACTCTCCCTCATCCTTCAATACTCCAAACTTGACAAAGACCTTGGCAAACTCCCTCATCTTATCCCACCATATGGCATGAAACCAGTGTTCGACCCAGAAGAGATGGTCTTCCGCATATCGGTAAATCACTCTGACGTTTTTATAGGCATCCTCGAATGACTTCTTATCCTCGTTGGTTTTGATCAGTTTTCGATATTCATTGACCAGAGCCTCTCTGGCTTCAGAAATGGCGGTAAGGGATCGTTCAATCCTCTCTCCTTTATCCAATCGCTCCAGATAGCTTTTGATATAGCCGAAAGGTACATCCAACCGATTATACCATGCCCCCTCATGATGGAACCAGCCACTGCCACAGGAGACATAGAACCATGGATCCTTCACCCTTTCCAATTCGTCCAACCAGTGCCTTCCAGCATCGATCTCTCTGAGGCTTTCAATCTTGCTTGAGGCTGGACGGTCCGTCTTTAAGATGTTTGCTACTTTGGGCTCTGCATGAGCTATCCGGGCTAAACGGCAGAGTTCCTCTTCAGGCCGAAACATGGAGACTTCAGCCCCTGCCACCATCTTCCCGATGGCACTTTCGCTTATTCCTGGAAAGAGTTTTCGGGCCACATCCGCAAACATCAAATAGGCTAAATAGGTGATATTCAGTAAATTAAAGTGGTATTGCCAGCCCCGATACATGAGATTTACGCATGTATTAAAGGCTTCCAGTAACTCTTGGGCAGGTGAAACACTGGGAAGAGTGGTGGCAGAATCAAAATCAGGCATAAATTTTGGTAGTTCATTAGGTACCTTCACCGCTTCCAATTCCTTACCCAGGGCTTGAAACTTGGAGAGCCACTGCTCCCATAGACCGTCATAGTTTTCAAAGAGTGGAAAGGTCCTCTTGGGGAACAACTCGGCTTTCTGCTTAATCACTTCTTCAGGGGGTGGGGTGATTGCACAAATGTACATATAGCAGCCGACCATTCTCTGAGCAATTCCCTGGGCTGGCGGAATACAGAATATCCGGGTAGTGTGCTGTGCAAGAGAAATCTGCCAGGCTTGATGGAAGATCTCATCCAACGGAGGCATAGGTTCTGGAGCATGGATCTTATCCTGATACCAGAACTGGCTGTCTTCCCACTCCTGCCTTTCTGCTGAGAAAAGGCGGTGAGGGGGATACATCTCCTCCCATCCCTCAAGTTCCTTAGGAACCTCTACTTCCCGAGCAAACGGAAACCTTTTTTCCTTTTCCATAACAACCCCTCCTTTCTTTTATTTTGTGATAATTAAAAAGCAACCCCCTTCGATGATTTAAGGTACATTTTTGAACAAAAGTTGTGGTTTGAAAGGTTTAATTTAAAATGAATATTCACTTCTATAAATAAATTTTTTAAAAGTCAATAAGAAAAAATTCACAAGGTTAATCTTTCTGTTAAGGACTGATTGGAAAGATAGTCTTTTGAGGGTCATTCAGATTTTACTAAATCTTTTCCTTTACTCTCAACAAAGTTGACGAAGGTTTTAATCAGGGGGTTAAACCGTTCCCCCTTCAAAAAGAGGATGGCCACTTCAAGAGAGAGTCTCTCTAACAAGGGTATGGTTTTAATCATCCCCTTCTCTTCCTCATCCTCGATGAGCCTTTTGATAATGATGGATACCCCCTTGCCCTCTGACACCCATTGTTTAATAAACTCAGAACTGGCCGCTTCAATCATCAGGGAGGGCTGGATATTAACTTCCTTAAAGGCTTGGAGTACAATCTTTCTTGTGGTAGAACCTTTGGCACGGATGATAAATGGGAATCCTCCAAGTTCCCTTAATGAAACTTTCTTTTTTATTGCCAAAGGAGATTCGGGGGAGACAATGAGGACAAGTTTCTCCCTTAGAAAGGGGACCGATTCAAACCTTGGAGAAACCTTGGTTACCGAAATTAGACCAAGGTCATTCTTATAAACCAGAAGACTTTTTTCAATCTCTTCAGAATTGCCTATATCCAGATGGATCTTAATCGAAGGATAAGAGTTCTGAAATTCTGAAAGGAGCCTGGGCATCAGGCATTTGGAATAGGATTCGGTCGTTCCGATCTTTAGAGTGCCATAATGTTCTTCTTTAAGATTTCCTAAAACCCTTTCAATCTCCAAAAGATGGGAAGAAATTTTATGGGTATATTTAAAGAGCATTCTCCCAGCCTCGGTCAGGGCAAACCCTCCCTTCCCTCTTTGAATAAGCCCCAGCCCCGTGGCCAGTTCCAACTCCTTGATATGTTTGGTCACTGCAGGCTGAGAAATGAAAAGCCTCTCAGCCGCCTTGGAGAAGCTTCTCTGTTTTGCGACCTCATGGAAGACAAGCAAAGAATTAATGGAAGAGGGAAAGAGTTTAGCCTTGTTCATCCTCATCCTCCCTATATAACTTTAAGTTATTTAAACATAATTATAAATCAATTGACAAGAATAAAATTTAAAAGGATAATTTCAATGCATTAATTCTTTGGAAGGAGGGTTTCTATGGATCTTAGAGATTTTATAAAGAGATGTGAGGAAGTAGGAGAACTCAAAAGGATTAAGGCAGAGGTGGACTGGGACCTCGAAATCTCTCACATTGCAAAACTGGTTGAGGAGAAAAGCGGTCCAGCACTCCTCTTTGAAAATGTAAAGGGATACAAAAGCCCGGTCTTAACAGGAGCCTTCGGGACCACTCGAAGGCTGGCCATCATCCTTGGGAAGGATCCGAGCCTTTCCATGGTCCAGCTGACCAAGGAATGGGTCAATTTGGCGGTGAAGGAGGTGATTCGGGCAAAGGAAGTGAAGGATGGCCCCATCTTTGAGAATATCCTCGAGGGTGACAAGGTAGATACTTTTGCCTTCCCATCTCCAAAATTCTATGAACTTGACGGAGGGAGGTATTTTGGGACAGCGGTCTTCATGGTCCTTCAAGACCCTGACACAGGTGATATTAACCTTGGAACCTACCGTATGGGAATTCTCGATGAAAAAACCATAGGGGTCCAGATTCTAAAAGGGAAGAAAGGGGATCGGATCTTAAAAAAGTATGGAAAAGCAGGTAAAAAGATGCCTGCCTGTGCCATCATAGGAGGCGACCCTCTCCATGTCCTGGCGAGCGCTGCGACCACAGTCAAAGCCAAGAGCGGATACGATGTGGTCAGTTCCCTTCGAGGGGAACCTGTTGAAATTGTGAAAGCCCAACTCACAGGGCTTCCCATCCCTGCCGCGGCTGAGATTGTCTTAGAGGGAGAAATCGATCCACAAAACCTTAGAAATGAGGGCCCCTTTGGCGAGTATACAGGCTATTATACTGAAGAGTTGATTAAACCGATTCCCAAACCAGCCCTTGAAGTAAAACGGATATATTATAGAAACAACCCGATCCTCTGGGAGACCAGTGTGGGCAGACCTGTAGGGGACCAGCACATCCTCTACTCCTTTACTCGAAATGCGAGTCTTTGGACAGATCTGGTCAAGATGGAGATCCCTGGCATCAAATCAGTCTACACCTTACCTGAGGCGTCTGGTCGATTTATTGTGGTGGTCTCTGTGGAGCAGATGTATCCGGGTCATGCGGATCAGGTTGGGGCTGCCGTCATTGCGAGCAACACAGGAACCTATGGGGTGAAGATGGTCATCCTTGTGGATGATGATATTGAGGCTGACGATCTTCCGAGAGTATGGTGGGCGCTCGGAACCCGATATAACCCCGCAAGGGGAACACAGATTATCCATCGAGGCAGGTCAACCCCTCTCGATCCATCGATTGGGCCAGACGAAAACAAACTGATTACCTCAAGGATCATCTTGGATGCAACCATTCCATTCGAATGGAAGGTCAAACCCACGGAAATCAAGCTGACAGAAAGTGTTCTGGCCAAGGTAAAATCCCGATGGAAGGAGTATGGATTTGAAGACTAAAAATGTGTCTATGGGTTAAGGTTACGAAGCCAGTTTAGTGTTCAGTCAAAGAGGTAAGGTGGAAACATTATTAAAGACGAACGATATAGCCTCTATACGAAACGGGCCTCTTAACCATAACCTTTCAACCTGAAACTTTTATCTTCCAAGCGATGAAGGAGGAAGCGATGGCATTCGAAAAGAATCTTGAAGAAGCAAAGGAGAAGGCAAAAAAAGTAAAACTGTTTGCTCATGATGTTCATGGGGTGTTAACTCCAAACACCTTCCTTTGTGATATTGAAGGAAGACGAAAATATACCTTCTGGCATATGGATGGTTTTGGGGATCTATCGCTCACAGCGAATGGGATCCAGATTGCTTTTTTAGATACCACTTCGATTGATGAGGAAGGACTCCATCGGGCTCGAGAATTAAAATTGGATAAATTTTATTACAAAGTCAAAGATAAGATGGCGAAACTCAGTGAATTGAAAAAAGAATTGGGAATCGACGATGAGAATATAGGCTATATTGGATGCGAAATCACGGATACCGAGATTATGAAGCAAGTAGGGTTCTCAGTGGCTACGGCAGATGCCATGGATGAGGTTAAAGAGATCGCAGATTACATTACCAATGCTCCGGGTGGACGTGGGCCAATCCGTGAGGTCTGTGAATTCATCTTGAGATCAATGGGAAAATGGGAGGAGTGGGTCGATAAGGTCACCAAGATGGGCTACAAATAAAAATCCTAAACTCGAAACAAACCTAAATGGACCTGCATCCCCGCAGGCAGGCAAAACACAAAACTTAACTTCGGATTTGAAAAACCAAGTAAGGGAGGACTCTGATGGCCAACATAGAAGCAGTGATTGAAAAAGCAAAAAAGGTAAAGTTTGTGATCCTCGATATTCATGGGGTCCTAACCGACAATGTCCTCTATTATCTTGATGATGGGAAGAAGTCTGAATGTTTTTCCCTTCACGATCGATTGGGTTGCATGGCCCTGATGGAGGGGGGGATCGGCGTCTCCTTTCTCACTAGTAAAATTACCCGAACGGACGAGCAAGTGGCTAAAATCTATAATGTTCCCCTTGACAAACTCTGGGGAACATCAGCCAAGATGGGAAAATTAGACGAATTTGAAAAAGAATCCGGGCTGAAGGATGAGGATATCTGCTATGTAGGGGATGAGATGATCGACTTAGGCATTATGAAGAGGGTAGGTTTCTCTGTTGCACCTTCGGACGCCTCCGTAGAAGCAAGAGAGGTGGCTCACTACATCACCAGGGCAGGAGGAGGGAAAGGGGTTGTCAGAGAACTTGCTGAATTAATCCTAAGGGCTCAGGGAAAATGGGAAACCGTCATTGATTCATTAAGAAAAAAAGGACTTTAATGGAGGGAGAGGATGGGACCTATTAAATTTTACAAGGATAATAGGGAGTTTATCAAAGCATTAGAATCTTACGGTGAGCTAGTTACGATCCAGCAAGAGGTGGACTGGGACCTCGAGATGGGAGCCATTGTGAGAAGGGTATGTGAGAAGAGAGCCCCTGCCCCTTATTTTAAAAGGATTAGAGACTACCCCGGCTTCGAGGCTTTGGGAGCTCCTCTGGCTACCTATTCAAGACTGGCCATTGCCATGGGAATGGATCCAAAATCCCCTATTCCAGAAATTGGGGAAGAATATGTTCGAAGAACAACTGGAACCCCTATTGCCCCCATTCTGGTTGATCCTAAAAAGGCTCCGTGCAAGGAGAATATCTTAATTGGGAAAGATGCCGATCTCTTCAAACTTCCTGGTCCCATGGTCCACGATGGAGATGGAGGAAGGTATCTGGCCACCTGGCATTTTATTGTAGCAAAAGACCCTGATACCGGTGCGATTAACTGGGGAATGTATCGTCAGATGGTCTTTGATGAGAAGACCATGGTGGGTCCGGTCCTCCCATTTTCTGATATGGGAAAGATGTTCTATGGAAAGTACGTCCCTAAGAATAAACCCATGCCCTTTGCTACCGTGATCGGCTGTGACCCCCTCTCTGGAGTGGCTGCCTGTGCACCTTCACCCATTCCAGAAGATCAATTCACTGGAATGCTCATGGGAGCCCCTGTGGAACTGGTTAAGTGTGAAACCTGTGACCTCGAGGTCCCGGCCCATGCTGAAATCATCATTGAAGGAGAGGTAATCCCCAATGTCTGGATTGAGGAGGCCCCTTTTGGGGAATATACAGGTTATCGAACCTCTCCAAGAGAGCCAAGGACTGTGTATCGAGTAAAGGCGATTACTTATAGAAATAATCCAATCCTCACGGTATCCAATATGGGGGTCCCTACGGACGAAGGACAGCTTCTTCGATCTTTCTCCTTGGGCCTTGAGATGCGAAGATTATTGGAGAGCCAGGGCATCCCCATTACAGGTGTTTTTATGCTTCCTGAATCCACCCATCACCTGGTCGTCGTGGGAACGAAGGTGGCTTATAGTGGGATTGCTACCCAGATCGCCAATCTGATCTTCGGGAGCAAACTGAGCCCATGGTTTCATATGGTGATCGTTGTAGATGATGAAACCGACATCTACAATAAAGATGAAGTGATCCATGCCCTGGCCACCAAATGCCACCCCATTCGTGGGATTCGGAAATATGAACATTCCGTTGGAACCCCACTCTACCCCTTTGCAGAACCGGAGGATCGGAGATGGAGCCGAGGAGCACAGGTTCTCTTTGATTGCACCTTTCCGCTCCACTGGTCCAAATCAGACATCCCCATTAAGGTTTCTTTCAATAATATCTACCCTAAAGAGATTCAAGAAAAAGTGATCAAACACTGGAAAGAGTATGGGTTTAAAGAATAGATAAAAGGAGTGGCAAGCATGAAAGAATATGATACCTTCATCCTATCGGCCCCTGAAACAGTGGTAGAAGATCAGGAGATGGAGTTGATCCTCCGAGATCTCACCCCCCCCGACCGAAGATATAAATATCGAAGTTTTTACGCAAAGGCTCTTCTCTCAAGGTCCGAAACCAAATACCCTGATCGACTCTGGATCAGGTTGGGAAGAGGTCAACTCCAAGAAAGGCCTTGGTCAATCAAAATCCTAAAAGAAATTGATAAATTTAACCCATAATCCTACCCTGCCTATCCAATCAAAGGCGAGCAGGAAGGTCCAGGTTTTTGAGCCTAAATACGTTAGGCGTTTAGCCATATTACCGAATCCCTCTTGAGGGCAGGGATATACGGATTTTAAAAGGAGTAGAATCATTGAAAACCATTTCTGACCTGAGAGGCTTCTTAAGTCAACTAAAAGAGGCTGGAGAACTTCTCACCCTGACAACCCCTCTTTCACCACGATTTGAAATCTCGGCCATTCTCTCCCAGGTTGGGAAGAAGGAATCCCCTGCCATCCTTTTTAAGAAAGTCAAAGGTTATCCCCTCCGGGTGGTTGGAAACCTCTTGGGAACAAAGAGGCGTCTCTCAATGGCCTTGGGAATCGGTCAGGAGAATTTTTTTGAAAATGCCCTGAAGAGGTTTGAAAAGAGAATTCCTCCTGTCCTTCTAAAAAACCGATGGTCGAAAGAAGTCATTGTGACAAAAGGAAAGATTAACCTCATCAAGTGGCTCCCCATTTTAACCCACTACTCAAAGGACTCAGGGCCTTATATCACCTCTGGATTGACATCGGCAAAAGACCTGGTAAATGGAAATATAGGAAGGGGACTCCATCGAATGGAAGTAAGGGGGAGGACCGAACTTGGTATCTCTCTCCTTAACCCACCCCTTTCCGAAATCTATAGCCAATATAAAAAAGAGAATCGAAGGATGGAAGTGGCCACGGTGATTGGTGTGGATCCTGCTATCCTTATTGCCTCGGTTGCAAAAATTCCCCTTGGGGAGGATAAACTTTCTCTAACAGGAGGGTTAAGGGGTGAACCGGTCAAAATGGTGAAGGCTCAAACGGTTGATATTGAGATACCGGCCCAAGCAGAGATTGTCATTGAGGGTTTTATAGACCCGATGGGAGAAGAAAGGGATGGTACCCTTGGAGAGTCAAGTGGATATTATATGACTTTCTCAAACAGCCCGACGATCCATGTGACCGCCATTACCCTTCGAAAAGAGGCAATCTATCAGGCCATTCTCCCCTGGAGTCTTGAGGTAGATAACCTCCTTTATCTCATTCATGGAATTGACTTTGTTCCAAAAATAAAGAAGGAGTTTCCTTCCTTAAAACAGATCCATTTGGTTCCCGGGACGTTTGGCTCCCATGTGGTCATGTCCATTGATTCAATCGATAAAGAGGAGAATCGAAAGGTATTGACCTATGCCCTCTCCTTTTCCAATGTAAAGAAGGCCATTCTTGTGGATGAGGATGTCAATCCAGAAGACCATCTTGAGGTCGAATGGGCATTGGCAACACGATTTCAAGGAGATAGGGATTTAGTCGTTGTCCAGGATGTTAGGGGACAGCCGATCGACCCTTCTTCTAAGGAAGGATTCTTAACAACCAAAATAGGTCTGGATGCGACCCGACCCAGAAAGGAGGGGTTTGAAAGGGTAGATGTTCCAGACCGGGTGAAGCGCAGGGTATCGCCCATTCTTAAAAAGCTTAACCAAATCTCTTATGGGAAACTTAAGAAGTATTAATCATCAAAATCCAATGAGGAGATAAAATGAAAAAACTGATTGTTGGGATCTCTGGTGCGACGGGAGCAATCTATGGAATCAGACTTCTTGAAGTCCTTTCTAAGTCGGAGGTCGAGACCCATCTCGTCATCACCGAGGCAGCGGAACGAACAATCCTCATGGAGACTGACTGGAAGGTAGAAGAGGTCAAATCCCTTGCAACGGTCTCTCATGATATAAAGAATTTAGGAGCGGATATCGCCAGTGGCTCTTTCCTTTCGGAGGGGATGGTGATCCTTCCCTGTTCCATTCGAAGCCTATCGGGAGTAGCCAACTCCTACAATGAGAATCTCTTGATACGGACGGCAGATGTGATGCTGAAGGAGAGAAGAAAACTTGTTCTTTGTGTCCGTGAAACCCCCCTCCATCAAGGTCACCTCGAACTGATGCTCCGGGCAAGTCAAATGGGGGCGATCCTGCTCCCCCCGGTGCCTGCCTTCTATTTTCACCCCAAGACCCTTGACGATCTCATCAACCACACCATCGGGAAGGTGCTGGATCTCTTTGGAATCAATCACCATCTCTTCAATCGATGGGGAAGCAAGAGGTTAAAAAAAATTATTAAACCAAAAGGATTTTAGGAGCCGAGGGTTCAAGTGAAATGCTTTAAAGACAAAATTCAACTCGAACCCCTTGAATCCTTTGAATCCTTATTTAACGGAAAGGCTTGAAGATTAAAATCCAGGGAAAAATCATTGAGGGTCTTAGAGAGGCAGCAAACTTTACCCAAATCTCCTGGGTGAAAAAACAATTCGTTGAAAAACTTTCCATCGACCCCTATCCCGGAACTCTCAATTTAGAGATTGTCGATTCAGATTCCTTAAAAAGATTTAAAGACCTGAAATCTCGCAAAGGGATCGAAATTACCCCTGAAGACCCTTCTTTCTGCTCTGCCCAATGCTACCCAGTCCTTATCCAGGGTCAACTTAAAGGGGCCATTGTCTATCCTTTGGTTGATGGCTACCCCGAAAACAAGATGGAGTTGATCGCCTCTGAAAATATTAAAAAGGCTTTAGCTTTAAAAACAGGAGATGACTTAGAAGTAGAAATCCTTAACTTTCATCTCCTAAGATAGTCTCAGCACTCTAAACTCGCTCAACAAATTCCACGATGTTGCCATCGGGATCTTTCACCATGGCAATTCGAACCCCGGGTCGAAGCTCCCTCTCTGGCACCGTGAATTCAACACCCTTGTTCTTGAGTTCTCTGCAAAGGTCTGAAAGATTTTTGACTGCAAACGTCACATAGCGGAAGCCCAATTGGCTTTCCAATCCAATCGGCCCCTTGGGTACGTGGACCCGTGGGACAATCAACTTAAAATCACTCTTTCCAAACCTTAAGCGATACATTGTCCCAAACCATAGAGGCCTTTCTTCAATAAAGGTTAGCCCCAAGAGGTCTCGATAAAAATGAAGGCTGGCTTGAATATCACTAACCAGAACACCGAGGTCTAAAGAGTCCTTAGCCGCTTCCATCATCTCTGTCTCCCCTTTCTTAAAATTATTTTTAGTCTTCTTTCTGCCAGTACAGGAGCTTTCGGATCCTTTCCAATAGGACAGGACGAACTTCAGGGTTTTTCACCCGGGTGACCTCTTTCCATTCCCTCCAGTCCCCTAAGAGGTCATAATAGAGGTTGGCGCAGGCCCTTTGATAGAAGACCTTCGCCTCTGGATTCACCTTCTGGGCACAGATCTGAAGCTCTTTAAAAATGCGGTCCCTCTCTTCTTCCTCTTCCATATGAAACATCAAAACCTTGGTGGGTTTTGAAGGGAGGCTTGAACCGAATTTCCCCTTGACATAATGATCTCCGAGGAATTTCTCTTCATACTCCTTTAAAACCTCCAGGCATTCTTCCTTATCTTTCAGGACAGCCACCACCTTCCAGCAATGGTAGGCCTCCTTCAATTCAATTTCTTCCTTTCCCTCTTGCAACTGGTGATAAAGACGGGTGATACATGGGACGCATCGGCCATAGATATTGCCTTTGGTCACCCTTAGCTTCGGATCGCTCTCAAAACTGACCCAGTTGTCTCGGGACTCCCTCCACACCCGTCTATCCAAGAAAATCTTTTTCATATTGATTCCCTTTAAAAATTATCATACCATAACTGAAGTTGAATTATCCAATATCGGATGGAGTTGATGAAAAAGACGATTGTGCTGGTTGCCACGTTGGATACGAAAGGCTCTGAGGCTGTTTTTCTAAAATCCCTTATCCAAGAAAGAGGGCATAGGGTCATCCTCCTCGATATCAATACAGGGGCTGAACCTTCTGTCCCGCCGGATATCTCTGCCAGGGAGGTGGCTAGTTCTGGAGGGTGGGATATCGAAGAGGTGAGGAAGATGAGGGATACAGGAAAAGCCTCATCCATTATGATCCAGGGTGCCATTGAGAAGGTGAAGCATCTTTTAGACAAAGGAGAACTGGATGGAATCATCTCTTTGGGAGGCGCGAGTAATACGACCATGGCTACCGCTATCATGAAGGTCCTTCCCTTTGGGATCCCAAAGGTCATGCTCTCCAGTTCTGCTGCCATGCCCGCTTATGCAGGAGGATATTTCGGCACCAAAGATATCACCATGATCCATTCTGTGGTGGATATTGCTGGATGGAACCCACTTGTCAAAGTGGCGTTGACAAGGGCAGCAGGGGCCATCTGTGGAATGGTCGAAATGGGAGAAAAGCCTATCCCCCTCTCCAAGATTAAACCTGAAACCGGGCTAATCGCTTTAACCGAATTTAAGTTTTCAGAGGAATGCTGTTTTCATGTCAGAAATTTGCTAAAAGAAAAGGGATTTGAAGTCATTCCCTTCCATGCCCAGGGCATTGGGGATAGGGCGATGGAAGAACTGATTGGAGAAGGTTATTTTCAGGGTGTGATGGACATTGTTCCTGCAGGAGTCAGTGAACAACTTTTAGGGGGTAACCGCTCTGCAGGACCAAATCGTTTAGAGATGGCTGGGAGAATTGGGATTCCCCAAGTCATCACCCCCTGCGGATTTGATATGCTCAGTTGCGGTCCATTGGAGAGGAGAGACCGGGGGGACTCCCTTTGGGTTTCGAAAAATATTAAAGATCGAAAACTCTTTATCCCCGATGCCTTCAGGGTTCAAGCCCGCACCACCGCCCAGGAATTAAGAGAAATAGCAAGGGAGGTCGCCAGAAAGTTGAATCCTTCAAGAGGACCTGTCTCCATTCTCATCCCCTTAAAAGGATGGTCTTCTCTTGACCAAGAAGGGATGCCTCTCTATGATCCAGAGGCAGATCGGGCCTTTGTTGATGAATTGAAAATCCATCTCAGTAAAACGATCTCCCTCCTTGAAGTGGACCTTCATCTCAACACCCGGGAGTTTGCCGAAAAAGCGGTGGACCAATTTCTATCCCTCTACCAAAAAGCCAAGCCTTAAGCAACCCCTGGGCCTGACCGAGAGTGAAGGGACCCATTCAAGCGGGTCCCCTCTGTCTATTTAAGGGATAAGAGGAAATGATGCATTACCCCAAAAAAAGGATTTTTTTCTATTGACAAAAGTTTCCTATTAGTATACCCTATGGATGCCTCCAAAAAAGGATTTATACCTCAACCTAAAACCCGATGGACGAAAAACAGATTGTAAAGAATATTAAAAAATTCCGTTTGAGTAGAAAGATGTCCCTTGAAAGGTTGGCCCAATTGACCGGGCTGACCAAAGGGTATGTCTCTAAGATTGAAAATTCAGATAAAGTCCCTCCCTTCTCTACGCTCATTAAGATTGCAAATGCCCTTGATACCGATATCAGTCTTTTGATGGCGGATGAGTCTGAGATGCCAGAGAATATAAACCTCTGTATTGTGAGAAAGAACGAGAGGAAAGAAGTGATTAGTAGGGGAACCCTTTACGGATACCACTATGAAGCCTTGGCGCATAAGAAGCTTGGAAAGAACATGGAGCCTTACATTATCATCCCTGCTTTTGATGAAAAAGGCGTTTTTTCCCATGAAGGGGAAGAATTTATGTATGTCCTTGAAGGAACACATGAGTTTATTTATGACGGTAAAAAATATATACTAAACGAAGGGGATAGTATCTATTTCGATTCCATCATCCCCCATAGCGGGAGGAGCGTCGGAAAGAAAAAGGCGAAAATTCTGGCCGTCATGTACTCCTATAAACGCTAAAATTTTAAATAAAAGGTTTCCAATTAGGAAACGACATGGTCCCCTAAGAATCTGGAGATAGGGCGACATTTCATTAACCTAAAACTCTCCAGAAATTACAGAGAATGAAGAGTTATCCTGAAATATAAGGGAGACAGGTGATACCTATGGAGAGGCGATTTAAAAGGGTGGACCAGATATGCCTGGTGGTCAAAGATCTTCAAAAGACGATTGAACATTATTGGGAAAATTTGGGAATTGGCCCATGGAAAATATTTCTTTTTGAAGAACCCCTTCTAAGGGAGATGACCCTTAAGGGGAAGCCTGCAAAATATAGAATGCACGTTGCCATATGCCAGTTGGAAAACATCTATGTGGAAGTCATCCAACCCCTCGAAGGAGAAACCCTCTATAAAGAGTTTTTGGAACAAAAGGGTGAGGGGTTACACCACATCGGGTTTATCATTCAAAACCTGGATGAAGAAGTCAAACGATTCGAAGAGAAAGGATTGAAACCCATCCAGACGGGAAGGTTTCAAGGAGGGGGATTTGCTTACTTTAATACCCAAGAAAGGTTTGGAACCACTCTTGAGCTCATTGAAAGGTCGAACCCTCCCAATACCCCCGTAAGGGTCTGGCCAGAAGATTTGGAGAAGTGATCAATGGTCCTTATTGGTAACAATTTGGAGGCCTAATTGAGGATCCTGCGCACCCAGATGCTCGATCTCTATAAAAAGATGGTCGAGATTAGACTATTTGAAGAAAGGATCCAGGATTTATATGCCAGGGGATTGGTTCCAGGATCTGTCCACCTCTATATTGGACAGGAGGCCATCGCTACAGGGGTTTGTGCCAATTTAAGAAAAGAGGACTATATCACGAGCACCCATCGGGGCCATGGCCATCTGATCGCAAAAGGTGCGGATCTTAAATTGATGATGGCCGAACTATTTGGTAAGAAGACCGGCTATTGTAAAGGAAAAGGGGGGTCGATGCACATTGCCGACCCTGAAAGGGGAATCCTCGGTTCAAATGGCATTGCAGGAGGTGGAATTCCGCTTGCAGTAGGAGCAGGCCTTTCCATTAAAATGAGAGGGACCGATCAGGTAGCGGTCTGTTTTTTTGGAGATGGGGCCAGCAATAATGGAACATTCCACGAAAGTCTGAATTTTGCTTCTGTCCATAGGCTCCCTGTCATCTTCGTCTGTGAGAATAATCTTTATGGAATCTCTGTTTCGCAAAAACAACATCAAGCGATCCAGGATATATCGATTCGCTCAATCGCCTACCACATGCCAGGGGTCACCATTGATGGAAATGATGTTTTGATTGTCTACCAGACCGCTAAAAAGGCTATTGAGCAAGCCCGGACAGGCAAAGGACCGACCTTGATCGAATGCAAAACCTATCGCTGGCGTGGCCATTATGAAGGAGACCCAAACCAAGGAAGACGTTACCGCTCTCTCGAAGAGATTCAAGCCTGGATGAGGAAATGTCCGATCAAAGGCTTTGAAAAGAAGTTGATCGGGCAGAAGATTTTGAACAAAGAGAAAATAAAACAGGTTCGGGAAGAGATAGGAAAAAAGATTGACGAGGCAGTAGAATTCGCTCGCCAAAGTCCCTTTCCCGATCCTAAAGAGATCTTGGAAGACGTTTATGTTTCCTTCCCTTAAAAGGGAATCCTTATGCGTGAACTGACCTTTGTCCAAGCTATTAATGAGGCCCTGAGGCAAAATCTTGAGAAAGATGAACGCGTCTTCCTCATGGGCGAGGACATTGGAAAGTATGGGGGCATCTATCAGATCACCGCAGGGTTATTGGAGAAATTTGGCCCTCAGAGAGTGATTGATACCCCCATTTCTGAATCGGGCTTTGTTGGAGCGGCTGTAGGGGCTGCCATGACCGGTATGAGGCCGGTGGTGGAGGTGATGTTTATCGATTTCACCACTTGCGCCATGGACATGATCGTAAACCAGATGGCAAAGATCCACTATATGTTTGGAGGAAGGGTAAAGGTTCCCCTTGTCTTAAGAACAAATGTCGGGGCAGGCAGAGGAACAGGAGCCCAGCACTCTCAGAGTTTCCACGCCTTTTTCCTCCATATCCCCGGGTTGCTGGTGGTCACCCCTTCAACCCCTTATGATGCTAAAGGTCTTCTCAATACAGCCATCCTCGATGAGAATCCTGTATTATTCTTTGAACATAAAAAATTGCTTGCCATCACTGGGGAGGTTCCAGAAGAATACTACACCATCCCCTTTGGCAAAGCCGTCCTCCGAAGGGAGGGAAGGGATATCACTATTGTAGCCACCCAAGCAATGGTTCACCGCTCTCTTGCCGTGGCTGAAACCTTTTCAAAAGAGGGAATAGAAATTGAGGTTTTGGATCCAAGGACTCTCAAACCATTGGACAAAGAGGCCATTTTCGAATCAGTCAAAAAGACAGGAAGGCTGATTGTGGCAGATGAGGGCCCGATCACCTGTGGCGTGACCAGTGAAATCTCCGCAATGGTCGCAGAGGAGGCCATTGAGTACCTCCAAGCACCGATCCTAAGGGTTGGATCACCTGATGCCCCTGTGCCTACGAGTCCTCCCTTAGAAAAGGCCTATATTCCTGATGAAGAGGATCTGATTGAAGCCGTCAATAAGATGAAGGCATTCCTTTGAAAGGAGGAGGAATTCGGATAAAAGAATCTGTCAGAATGGAATCCAATCTTATGGAAGGAAGAGAGGTTCCTCGAGCGGTCCCATCGGCTCGATGGAAAGCCAAAAAGGAAGGGATTGACCTTTCTTTGATAAAGGGAACTGGGCCAGGGGAGTTGATTCTTCCAAGGGACATTGAAAGATTCAAAAAAACTGAAAAGGCCCTCAAGAGTCCTGCCTCTGGGAGAAAAATATTGGTTTCCTCTTTAGCGAAAAAGTTAGCAGAAAGGGAAGGGCTATCTCTTGAGAAGGTTCAGGGGACAGGAATCCATGGAAGGATCATGATGGCCGATGTGCAAAGGGCGATTCAAAGAATCACCCCTTTATATGCTGAAAGGCAAGGGTTTGGCAGAGCCCTTCCGATGAGCCAAATGAGAAAAGTGATTGCCCGGCGGATGTCACAGAGCGCTTTTACCGCCCCTCATATCTCCTTTTTCGCAGATATTGAGATGGATCATTTGATTACACTGCGAGAGAAACTCCTTCTGGATTTTGAAAAGAAGTTTAAGGTCAGGATCTCTATTAATGATTTTCTCATTAAGGCAGTGGCCCTAACGATCTGTGAATTTCCATTGTTTAATGCCACATTAAAAGGTGAAGAGATCGCCGTGATGCCAGAAATCAATATTGGGTTGGCGGTGGCTTTAAAGGAAGGGCTGATCGTTCCTGCCATCCCTCAAGCTGACCGACTCCCTCTTTGGGAGATTGCTCAGATTCGGGCTGATCTGGTTGAGCGTGCCAGGGCGGGAAAATTAAAATTAGAGGAGATTGAAAGAGGGACCTTCACCATTTCAAGTTTAGCCCAATTCGATATCACTTTTTTCACAGCAATCCTGAATCCACCCCAAAGCGGGATATTGACCGTTGGAAAAACCACTGGTCAACTTGCCTTAGATGGAGAAAGGGTCATCACTAAGAAGATAGCCCGGTTGGGCCTTTCAGCAGATCATCGAATAATCGATGGGGTAATGGCCGCTTCTTTTTTGCAATCATTAAAGGGGAGGATGGAAAAGCCATCTTCCACCTTGCTCAGGTAACAAGGAGGATCGATGGCCGTTGAAGTCGTTGTGCCCATCTTGGGCTACAGTAATGAAAAGGGAAAGATTCTCCGTTGGCTCAAATCCGAAGGAGACTTGGTTAAAAAGGGAGAACCCCTCCTCGAATTGGAGACAGAAAAAGTGGTAACAGAGATAGAATCCCCTGCCACTGGAATCCTGAAAAAGATTCTCATTCGAGAAGGGGTTGAAGTTCCTGTGCTCACCGTCATTGCCATTATCACCGAGAAAGGAGAGGATCTCCCCGAAAAATACCAAACCCTTAAATTAGAATCTCCCCTCTTCTCTTCCTTAGAAGGCCAGAAGCCCATAACCCAAACTCCTCAAGTCAGTTCCGAAAGGATTCAAAAAGAGATTTACGACATTGCCATCCTTGGTGCGGGTCCGGGAGGGTACGTCTCCGCCATCCGGGCCTCGCAATTGGGAGCGAAAGTCCTCCTGATTGAAAAAGATCAACTTGGAGGGACTTGCCTGAATCGAGGGTGTATCCCTACCAAATCCTTCCTTTCTGATATTAAAATTCTCCGGAAGGTAAAGGAGTCCGACCTCTTCGTCCATGGAGATAGAATCTCCATGAATCTAAAAAAGATGATCTCTCGAAAGAACCAGGTGGTAGAGACCCTAAAGAGAGGGATTGTTTCACTTCTTCAGAATCAAGGGATCACCTTGGTAAAAGGCCATGGGAATTTTATCGATCCCAAAAGAATCTATGTCTCCTCAAACGGAAAGGGGAAAGTCTATCAGGCGAATCATATGGTCATTGCCACAGGTTCTAAACCTGTCTCAATTCCAAAAATGAAGTTTGATGGGAACTTGATCCTTTCAACCGATCAAGCGTTAAACCTTCAGAGGCTCCCCAAAGAGATTCTAATTGTGGGAGGTGGGGTGATTGGGGTTGAATTTGCGACGATCTTTCATGGTCTGGGGTCAAGGGTGAAACTCATCGAGATGCTCCCCCAGATTCTCTCCAATGAGGATGAAGAGTTGGTCGCCGAATTGAAAAGATTAATGGAAAAAGAAGGGATTGAAATCTTAACTGAAACAGAAGTCCTTCAGGCCCATTCAAAGAACGGAAAAGTCGAGGTGGAAATAAAAAGGAAAGGAAGAAGGGGAACCCTTTTGGGGGATAATATCCTTGTGGCCGTCGGAAGGGCCCCAAATACGGAAGGTCTTAATATAGATAAGATCGGCCTTGAGATGGAGGGAAACTTTGTCAAAGTCAATTCAAAAATGGAGACCAATGTGGAGGGCATCTACGCCATTGGAGACGTCATTGGTAAGAAGATGCTTGCCCATGCAGCCTCTGCAGAGGGAATCGTAGCGGTTGAAAACATTATGGGAAAATCCCGTGAGTTAGACTACCAAAAGGTTCCTAACTGTATCTATACCTTCCCTGAAATCGCTTCTGTGGGCCTAAAAGAAACAGAGGCCAAAGAGAGGGGATATGAGATTCGGATAGGAAAGTTTCCTTTTTTAAGGAGTGGCATGGCGTGGGCAATTGGAGAGACTGAAGGATTTGTAAAAATTATTGCAGAAAAGGGGCTGGGCCAGATTTTGGGTGTCCACATCTTAGGTGATCATGCAACTGAACTTATCGGTGAAATACTTCTGGCAATCAATCTTGAGGCCTCGATCGAGGATCTTGGGGAAGTGATAAAAGGCCATCCAACCCTTTCTGAAAGCATTACGGAGGCAGCCAAGGAGTGGCAGAACAAATCTATCCATATTGCCTCCCCCCAATCATCCATGGAATGGGGAAAACCATATCCTAAATAACCCCCCAAAAAAGGGAGGGACTATGTTGCAACCGGGTTACGGGATGAGTTTTTATGAATTCGACAATCAAAAGGATATCGAAAGTTATGGAGTTTTGAAACGTAGGGTGCTACTGGTACAACTACGGTGTGAGATATGCTCCAGAGAGACTCTCCCTTCCCACCACTCCTGGAGTGGCCGAAGGAATGGCGCGTGTGATTATGACAGTTGAGCATTTAAAAGATTTAAAACCTGATGAGATTCTGGTCTCTCCAGGGACAACGGCCTCTTGGACCCCCGCCTTCAATATTATCAAGGGCCTCATCTGTGATGGTGGAGGAGCGCTTTCCCATCCCATTATCGTGGCTCGTGAATATGGGATCCCCTGTGTGGTGGGGACCGTGAAAGCAACTTCTCAGATTAAGACTGGACAACGGGTAAGAGTCGATGGGGATCATGCATCGATTTACATTCTTGACAAATAGATATTAAATCGGTTTAAAGGAGAATGAACATGGAAGAAGAGGTGAGATTGGGAACCACGAAAAAGATATCCTTACAGATCCCCTATGAAACCCTGAAGGAAGATCTTGAAAACTTCAAGCAGAAAGCCTTAGAATTTGGAGCCTCGATGGCCGAGGTTATCCCTTCAGCATGGGTGAAAGTAGATGAAAGAGTAAGACTCAAATGTGCGGTCCCCTTGTGCCCATTATTTGGGACCAATATCTATTGTCCTCCCCATGGATTTGAGCCGGAATTTATGCGGAAGGCATTAGCCGAGTATAGTTGGGCTATTCTCTATGCCCTTGAGGTCATCCCTGTGGAGCATTTTGCAGACCGTCCTGTGGAACGTGAATTTGCCATTCAATGGACAAAGAAAAATATGGAGATTGCGGCCAAGGTTGAAACCTTAGCCTTCGGAAAGGGCTACTACCTCGCCTTGGGACTCTGCCAATTCAACTGTTTAAGAGTTCTCTGTAAACAAGAAAGGTGTCTCGTTTTGAGCGGAGGGAACTGTCCGTTCCCTTTGAAGGCTCGTCCTTCCATGGAGGGGTTGGGAATCGATGTCTATGGTTTGGTCACCAAGGTTGGATGGGATATCTATCCTATTTATCGAACGGTAAACCCTAAAGAGGTCCCAAGGGCATTGACCATAGGGATTGTCTTTATTTATTAACCCTAAACCCTTAAGGACACCGGGGAGTTTGATTAAATGGACTCCAATGAGTAAAATGGTTAAGGGAGGTGTTAGATGTCTGAAAAATATATCTTCTGGTTTGAGGAATTAGGGCAAGGGTTTAATGATTTGGTTGGGAAGAAATGTGCGAACTTAGGGGAAATGGCGAAATTGGGAATGCCTGTCCCACCAGGCTTTGCCCTCTCTGTCAAGGCCTATGAGGAGTTTATGGAGAGGACAAATGCCACCAAAGAGATCAGAGACTATCTAAAGAGATTTAGCGGAGGAATCAAGACCATTGAACAATTCAATGAAGCGAGTAGAGAGATTCGCCAGATTGTGGAATCCAAGGAAATGCCAGAAGGGATGAAAAAACTCATCTTGGCCTTTTACGATGACCTCTGCGAGAAGTGTCATGTGAATGAGGTGGCTGTGGCCACAAGGTCTGCAGGTCCGGTGAGCCATCCAGGCCAATACGAAACCTATCTCAATGTCAAAGGGAAAGAGGATCTCCTGAAAAAGATCATTAAGGTATGGGCCAGTACCTTTAACTCCCGTTCCCTGGCCTTTCGAAGTCGAAAGGGTCTTCCGTTGGAAAGCGATCCAATTGGCGTAGCGGTGTTAAAAATGGTAAAGGCCCGTTCCGCAGGTGTGGTTTTTACGGCAGACCCAAATACCGGAGACCTATCGAAAATGATCCTCGAGGCAAACTGGGGACTTGGAGAGAGCGTCGTTAGTGGCGAGTTGGTTCCCGATACATATATTTTGGACAAAGAGACACTAAAAGTTTGCGAAAGGAAACTGGGAACGAAACAGAAATATGTGATTTTTAAAGAATTAGGAGTCTCTGAAGAGGAAACCCCTCCTGATAAGAGATGTGCCTATTGTCTGAACGATGAAGAGGTGGTGGAAGTTGGAAGACTCGCTTTGACCCTGGAGAAACACTTTGGTGTCCCCCAGGATGCGGAATGGGCAGTGGATGAGGATTATCCGTTTCCGAAAAATATCATTCTTCTTCAGACCCGTCCTGCAGTGATTGTACAAAAAAAGAGCCCTGTTGACCAGATTGTGGACTTGATGCTTAAACGATTCTAAGAAGGGCGTTGAATCGTCCGGAAAGGAGAACCCTATGTTGTGGCCAGCCTATGATCTAAGTTTTTATGAATTTGATGATGAAAACGATCCCAAGAACTATGGCGTCCTTCTCTGCGATGTGGTTCATGGAAAACCTCCCCTAAAACCCCTCTATATTGGGATTGGGTGGTACTGGTATTATCATGCCTTCCGATATGCGCCGGAAACCCTCTCCCTTCCTACCACCCACGGTTGGGATTCAAGGTTCATCAATGGCTACCCTTATATCACCACGATCAAAACCACAGAGGCAGAGGCGAAGGCAAGGGAACCCATTTTCAGAGAAAGGATCAAACCCTTCATTGAGGATTTTGACGGAATATGGGAAAAGAAAAAAACCGAATTATTGAAGATCTATAAGGAGGCGAAGGAATCGAGGGGACTTAGGAAGTGGGAGGACATCCGAAAACTGAGCAACATTGACCTTCTCTCCTTCTTTCTGGATTTCGCATTTGTGATTAACCGCAAAGAGGCAGAGACCCATATGATCATGATGACCGCCTCTAACTATATCAACGGTCTCTTCCAGCAGATGTGGCATGAGATTTTCGGAACCGAGGCCCCGATTGACCCAACCTTCAACAAGCTCATGGCTGGGTTCGAAAGCCAGGATGTCAAATTTGTCAGGGAATTATGGCGTTTGGGAAGAAGGGCTGTGGAGTTAGGATTGGGAGATATCTTCAAGATTGAAAATGACGAACAGATCATGGCCTCTTTGGCCAATCACCAAGAGGGAAAAAAATGGTTAAATGAGTATGAAGAATTTCTTTTAGAGCATGGGTGGAGATGCGAACGAATGCATGCCTATGATACCCCCGCTTGGATTGAGAAACCGAGCCAAGGGATTAAACGGATCAAGATGTTGATGAACAAAGAGGCATTTCCATTGGATGCGGAAAAAGACCGTGTCATTGAGGAGCGGAAGAGATTGGAAAAGGAGGTCGTCGCTAACGTCCCAGAGGCCCAGCGAGAGGCCTTCAGGGTTCTGATGGAGGCTGCCCAAAAATCAGGATACTGGAGTGAAGATCACACCTATTTTTGCGATCTTTATGTTGGAGCCTTAGGGAGGTGGATTGTTACAGAGTATGGACGTCGGTTCGCAGAAGCCGGTTGCATTGATGACCCTGATGATATCCATTTTCTGCATCCCAATGAGATTAGGAAGGCAGCCATTCCAATGGGAAAGGTCAATCTTCGGCCCTATGTGGAGAGGAGAAAGAAGGCGTGGGAGGAGAGTCTAAAAATTGATCCCCCACCTTTTTATGGGGATATCACTCAGGCCCAGTCCGTCCTAAAGAGCGATCCTACCCTCTCGGTCTCCACTCAAATTCCGATTGTAAGAGAGGAACTGAAGGCTGACCTCTATGGAGCGGCTGCTGCCCCAGGAGTAGTCGAAGGAGTGGCTCGGGTCATCATGGGAGCAGATCGATTATCTGAACTTCAACCTGGAGAGATTCTGGTGGCTCCTGGGACCTCTACGGCTTGGACAGTGGCTTTCAGTGTGATTAAAGGACTCATCACGGATGGAGGGGGAGCCCTTTCGCACCCCGTGATCATGGCTCGTGAAAATGGGATCCCCTGTGTTGCAGGTTGTTTAGAGGCCACCACAAAGATCAAGACAGGACAGAGGGTAAGGGTAGATGGCGATCGCGGTGTGGTGTATATTCTTGACAAGTAGATAAATAACTCCCCCTTCCCCCTCTTAAATTAAGAGGGGGGGCGCCTTTCGATAGGCTCAATGCCCTAAGCGGAGTCGAAGGGGAGCCGGGAGCGTTAAGATGCGAGGATGAAGGGGGAATTATAGATCGCTTCTTTCCAAGAGCCAAAGTTTAACGAAAGGAGGGAATCATGGCTGGGAAACAATATCAGATGTATATCAATGGGGAGTGGGTGAATGCAATGGATAATGAGTTTTATGATGACCTTAACCCTTACACGGGTAAGGTGTTTGCTAAGGTCCCTTCTGGAAAACGGGCTGATGTAAGAAGGGCCATCGACGCAGCCGCAGCAGCATTTCCTTCTTGGTCCCATACGTTACCTGCTGAACGCCAAACCCTCTTTTTAAAAGCAGCGGATATTCTCGAAAAGAAACGGGATGAAATCGTCTCCATTCTTGCGGATGAAACCGGCTGTACTTTTGGTTTTGCCATGTTTCAAACCATGTTTACTCCGGGGTTATTAAGGGAGGCAGCCGCCCAGGTTCACCAGGTGACAGGGGAGATTATCCCTGCTGATCTCCCGGGGGCTTTCCATATGGCAATCCGTCAACCCGTGGGGGTCATTGCAGGAATTGCTCCCTGGAATGCGCCTTTGATCCTTTCTCTTCGCTCCATCTGCCTGCCCATTGCCTATGGAAATACCGCAATCCTTAAACCCTCGACTGAATCCTCTGTCTCGGGGGGGGTGGTCATTGCAGAAGTCTTTCACGAAGCAGGATTTCCAAAAGGGGTTCTGAATCTAATCACCAATGGCCCAGGAAGAAGCGGTGAAATTGGGGATGAATTGATTGAAGACCCTCGGGTAAGGCGTATCAGTCTAACCGGGTCAAGTGCTGTGGGCCGCGATCTTGCAGAAAAGGCAGGAAGACATCTGAAGAGGGTTGCCCTGGAGTTGGGGGGGCAGAATCCGCTCATTATCCTCCGCGATGCAGATATCGATCGTGCTGTCCATGCGACGATATTTGGGGCTTTTCTCCACCAGGGTCAAATCTGTATGTCCACCCGGAGGGTCATCATTGAAAAAGAAGTCGCCAAGGAGTTTACTGAAAAATTTGTAAAGAAGGCCTCTGGCCTCAAGGTGGGTAATCCGAAAGAACCCGACACCATCATTGGCCCCCTGATCAATAAACAACAGTTTGATCAGGTCAAAAACAGTGTGGATACTGCTATTAGAGAGGGGGCTAAAGTCCTTTGTGGGGCCAAATCGGACGGACTCTGTTACTATCCGACCGTGTTGACCAATGTCAAACCTGGTTCGTCCTTTTTACGTGAGGAGACCTTTGGCCCAGTGGTCGCAGTGATCGAGGTAAAAGATGAAGAGGAGGCAGTGGCCATTGCCAATGATACCATGTATGGGCTTTCCGCAGCGGTCTTTACCCGTGACATCACCAAAGGCTTAGCCATTGCCGAGCGAATTGAATCGGGAATCGTTCACATCAACGATCAGACGGTTCATGATGAGCCCCAGGTTCCTTTTGGGGGATTGAAGGATAGTGGTTGGGGACGATTTGGGGGCCGTGCGGCGCTTGAGGAGTTTACAGAGCTCCGCTGGATCAGTCTCCAGCGGTCTGACCGCCAGTATCCCTTCTGATCAGGGTGGGACGAACTCCTCTTCGTTTGGTGTTTTAAAGAAAGGAGGTGAATCTTTTATTTATTAGCAAAAAGACAAAAGTTTCTCGTAATCCACTCTTAAAAAGAAACTATTACGTTACTAAAAATGCCGCTAAAAAGAATCTTCTCATCTAAGAGAGGTAAATCAAAGAAGGAGGACAAAATGGACCAATCGATCAAATCTTTGAAAGGGATTATATGTTGCATGGCTATCACCCTTCTGATCACCATTCCTTTGAGCGAGGATTCTCAAGCCAAGGATAAAATCCGGATTGGAAACGCCATCTCCCTTTCAGGCCCTTATACAGCAGGGGCAGGGACCACACAAATCCCTCCTTATGACATGTGGTTAAAGGAGGTGAATGGAAAAGGCGGGATCTTTGTCAAAGAGTTCGGTAAAAGATTACCCGTTGAAATCATTCGCTATGACGATAAGAGTGATATCGGGACGGCTGTGAAATTGATCGAAAAATTGATTTTAGAAGAAAAGGTGGATCTCTTATTGCCCCCCTGGGGAACGGCTATGAATTTTGCTATTGCACCTTTAATCAATAAATATCAGTATCCTGTGCTTGGAGTCACGATTGATTCATTGAAACTAAAAGAAATGGCTCATACCCTCCCTTACTTCTTTGTCGTCCTAAACCAACCTGATGTGAAGGCAGAAGCGATCATCCCCCTTTGTAAAGAGTTAGGGATTAAAACCGCAGCGGTCATTCACCATACAGACCTGCATGGGATAGAGTTCGCTGGCCACGTAACCCCTCGACTAAGTGCAAGTAATATCGATGTGGTACTCTATAAGACCTATCCATTGGGGGTAAAAGACCTTTCCCCATTGTTAAAACAAATTAAGGCAGCAGAAGTAGATGCTCTTCTCGCTTTTACTTATCCCCCAGAAACCTTTCTAATAACCCAACAAGCCAGATCGATTGGTTTAAACCCGAAGCTCTTCTATTGTAGTATTGGCACAGCTTTCTCCACTTATCGGGATGCCATGGGAGCAAACGTGGTGGAAGGGGTAATGGGAACAGGTGCCTGGAATCCAAAAGTGCCTTATCCAGGGGCAAAAGAATTTTTTGACAGAATGGTTCAATTTTTAGGCGCTGGAAAGATAGACTGGTTTGGAAACGCCTTCTGTTACTCTTCTGTACAGATATTGGAACAGGCCATAGAGAAGGCAGGAACACTCGACCGAAAAAAGATTAGGGAGGTCATTGCTACTGAAACCTTTTCAACAGTCATTGGTCCAGTCAGATTTGAGAATCAATTCAATGTCCAATCACCTGGAGAGGTAGGCCAGTGGCAAAAGGGAGCTTATGAAATCGTAGCGGCCAAGACAAAGCGGACTGCTCAACCCATCTACCCAAAGCCACCGTGGCCATGATCTCGCTTCTTCTGTTTAGAGTTTTGATAGAAAGGAGGTGGTTCTTTCCAAAAATTCTCGAAGAGGTTTTAAAATCAATTAACCTTTAACCTTAACAGAAAAGGAGGGAAAACATGAGAAATCAAAGACTTTTAATTTATCTTACATTATCACTTGTTTTACTTAACTTTCTATTTGTGAGTTCCTCCCAGGCCAAGGATAAAATCCGTATTGGTAATCCGATTGCACTCTCAGGCCCGAGCGCTCCAGGGGCCATGATGACACAGATTCGATCCTATGATATGTGGCTTGAAGATGTCAATGCTAAGGGAGGAATTTATGTAAAGGAGTTGGGAAAAAAATTACCCGTAGAGATCATCCGATATGACGATAAGAGCGATATTGGAACCACAGTGAAACTATTTGAAAAGTTGGTTTTAGATGAGAAGGTGGACTTCATTTTACCCCCTTGGGGAACTGCATTCCACTTTGCCATTGCTCCACTTACCACAAAATACAAGACTCCTGTGCTCGGGCCTACTTGTTCATCTTTGAAGCTTAAGGAAATGGCACATACCATTCCTTATATGTTCATCACCTTGAATCAACCCTGGGATCATGGAGGAGTCATTGTCGATCTCTGTCTCGAAGTCGGAGTCAAGAAGGCAGCGGTGATCCATCATGCAGACCTTCATGGGATAGAGATGGCGACCTCTATCGTTCCAATGTTGGTTGGAAAAGGGGTGGATGTGCTTCTCTATAAGAGCTTTCCAGCGGGGGTTAAAGACCTCTCCCCATTGCTCAAAGAGATCAAACCCCTTGGGGTGGATGCCCTCATTGCCTCCGCTTATCCAGGAGAAAACTTTTTAATGGTCGAACAGATGATGGCAATTGGATTAAATCCAAAACTCTTCTTCTCATCCGTGGGGATTGCTTATCCATCCTTTCGGGATAAATTTGGTGCGGCAGCAGTAGAGGGGATATTAGGAACCGGCTGTTGGAACCCCAAACTCTCTCCTGCTGCAAAGCAGTGGTTTGACCGATATACTAAACGATGGGGCGTTGAACCTGACCGGTGGGGAACCGCCCAGAGTTATGCGACGTGTCAAATTTTAGAGAAAGCCATTGAGATTGCTGGACTCCTTGACCCGATCAAGGTAAGGGACGTGATTGCGAAGGAGACATTTGACACCGTTCTTGGCCGGATAAAATTCGAAAACCAGTTTGCTAAAGGTTGGCCTGGTCATGTGGGACAGTGGCAAAAAGGAGAGTTCTTAGTGGTCGATAAAGCCACCCGTCAGGCAAACCCTGTCTATCCCAAGCCTGAGTGGCCAAAGAAATAACCATCGACCTGCTTAATTAACCCCTAAGCTGGCTGTCTCAAAGGGTTTTTAACATTACCTCTTAGACAGCCAGCAAACCCTTATTTTAGAGAAGAGAGGATTTTTGTGTTTGAAGCCATCCTAAATATAGTCATTGCAGGTCTAATCATGGGCGGAATCTATGCCCTCATCGCTGTTGGACTTAGCCTTCAATATGGAGTTGGGCGAGTCCTGAATATCTCTCATGGTGAGTTTATTATGATCGGGGCCTTTGCGACTTGGTCCCTCTATACCCTATTGGGGGTTAGTCCGCTCCTCTCACTGATCATTTGTGGTCCTTTTCTCTTCTTCGTGGGATTTCTGATCCACCGAACTCTTTTCCAATACTTAAGAGATAAATCCGAATCTATGGGTGCCTTTGCCGATAGCTCCCTTTTAGCCTCCTTCGGTCTCCTCTTTATCATTCAGAATATCGCCTTACTCATATGGAAGGCCGATATAAGGGGATACTCGTACTTAAACTCTCCCATCAGTATCTTCGGAGCTATATTCACGGCCAACCGGGTTGTGGCCCTTCTATTTGCCGTCACTATTAGTTTAATCTTCTATCTCTTTCTCACATATACCCGTATGGGAAAGGCGATTAGGGCTTCGGCCGAAGACCCAATGACGGCTCAGGTGATGGGGGTAAATATCCATCGGATGTTAGCCATTTGTTTTGGGCTGGGTGCGCTGATGGCAGGCTTTGCCGGCCCCCTCATCAGCATGATGTATGAGATTCAACCCACGATGGGCATTGAATATACCATCATTGCTATCATTGTAGTGGTGCTTGGTGGTTTAGGAAGTATCACGGGGAGTTTAATCGGAGGCTTCTCCTTAGGACTGATTGGCAGTATTGTCACCTATTTTAACCCAGGCCTCTCATTAATTGCCTATTATATCATTTTCATTCTCTTACTCCTGGTAAGGCCTACAGGGATTTTAGGGAAATAGAAAGGTTTCCGCATGATGAAGAAAAGGTTTTTTAGCATTGGAGGAACTCTCTTAATCCTCTTTTTTTTAGCCCTCCTGCCCTTCTACGCCAAACCCTACCCTGTGATATCCCTGACGAATATCCTAATGTACGTCATCCTGACGGTAAGCTGGGTCATTTTCTCCGGGCCCACTCATTACATTTCACTGGCCTCTGCTGCCTTTTTCGGGGCCGGGATCTATACTTCAGCCCTATTGGGCAAAACCCTACCCCTCCCTGGAATTGTCGTTGCCGGGGGTCTTGCCAGTGGTCTACTTGCCCTTCTCATTGGCTTACTCACCCTTAGGTTAAGAGGCATGTATTTTATTATATTCACTTTTTCGGTCAGTGAACTGATTAGACATTCCCTTTTGTGGTGGGAGACGAATGTAACGGGTACAGTTGGGAGATGGGTGGTCATGGTGAGTCATACGACTGTTTATCACATCATTCTCATCATTTTTGTCCTGACCATGCTGATCGCCTACCTCATTAGGCGTTCTCGTTTTGGGTTGGCCTTGAGGTGTATTGGGGAACAAGAGGAGGCCGCCGTCCATATAGGTATTAATACCACATTACTTAAAACTATCACCTTTGCCATCAGCGCATTTTTCATGGGAGCGGTCGGTGCCATTATGGCAACCAAATGGACCTACATTGATCCAAGGATTGCATTTGATCCACATATCTCTTTTATGCCTGTGATGATGGCCATCTTTGGCGGTACCATCCATTCTTATGGACCTCTTATCGGAGCCGCCATTTTCGCTTACTTAGAAGAAATCTTGACCACGAAGTTCCCCTATTACTATATGCTTTTCTTTGGCACTATCTTAATCGTCGTCATATTATTCCTGCCCCAAGGTCTGCTCGGACTAGTACAAAAGTGGTGGAAAGGAGGTCTCAACCAACAGAATGCGAATCCTTGAGGGGAGAAAGGTTACCAAATACTTCGGAGGACTGGCCGCCTTAAATCAGGTTGACTTCGAAATCAATCAAGGTGAAGTGGTGGGGCTGATAGGACCAAACGGCGCTGGTAAAACAACCCTTTTTAATTTGGTCTCTGGATTTTTACCGATGACCGAAGGGGAATTAAGGTATAAGGGTGAAAAGATAAATGGGCTGAACCCTTATCAAATTTGTCGGAAAGGAGTGGCCAGGACTTTTCAATCCACAAAACTTTTCGCTGGGATGACTGTGTTTGAAAACGTGGTCGCCGCCTCTCTTTTTGGGACGAAAAGGCCCATCTCTCTCTCTGAGGCAGAAAAGGAGGCGATGGATTTGTTAGAGTTTGTGGAATTGTCATCGGTGAGAACCTCTCTTGCTAAAGATCTGCCCATTGGGTACCAGAAAAGGCTTGAAGTGGCAAGGGCATTGGCCACAAAGCCCGATCTAATTATGTTCGATGAGGTAATGGCGGGATTAAATCCTGTTGAGATCTCCCAGGCCATGGAGCTCATCGGAAAGATACGGAATAAGGGTATAACCATTTTTATGATTGAACATGTGATGAAGGCCATTATGGGGGTTTGTGATCGAATTATTGTCCTCCACCACGGAAGTAAGATCGAAGAAGGGAAACCTGAAGAGGTTGCGACAAGTCAGAAAGTAATTGAAGTGTATCTGGGAGAATAAAGCCCATGCTGGAAGTAAACAATATCAATGCACTTTATGGAAAAATTCAGGCCCTTTGGAATGTCTCTTTAATCGTTAACCCTAAAGAAATCGTTGCCTTGGTGGGTTCCAATGGAGCCGGTAAAACGACCCTGCTCAACATCATATTTGGACTATTAAGACCCGCTTCGGGGAGCGTGAATTTTCTGGAAAGACGGATCGATCAATTGCCCCCTCACCAGATTGGGGAATTAGGTCTTTCCTATATTCCAGAAGGGGGGAGGCTCTTTCAGGAAATGACTGTCCGTGAAAACTTGGAGATGGGGGCCTATAAGGATGAATCTTGGAATCAGAGACAGACTACGCTGGCCCATGTCTATAACCTATTTCCAAGGTTAAAGGAGAGAAAGAATCAATTGGTTGGAACACTCAGCGGCGGGGAACGTCAAATGGTTGCCATCGGAAGGGCCTTAATGTCAAGGCCGAAGATGTGTATAGTTGATGAACCCTCCTATGGTCTGGCTCCCTTACTGGTGAAAGAGATATTTCGCATCATCAAGGGGCTTCAAGACCAGGGAATGGCCATCCTCCTGGTCGAACAGAATGTCCGCCAGACCTTGGAGATATCGAACCGGGCCTATGTTCTGGAGAATGGTCGAATCGTTCTGGAAGGAAAAAGTGAGATGGTTCTCCAAAACGACCATGTAAAAAGAGCCTATTTGGGGTTATAATAAGTTTGTTCCATTAAAGGAGGATCATAAAGTCATATGAATAGGGTTCAGAAGATCGATTTTGTTGATCAAACTCTTCGAGATGCTCAACAGAGTCTCTGGGGTTATATGATGAAGACCGAACATATGACCCCAATCGCAGAGGTCATGGATCAAGTGGGCTATAGAGCCATTGCCACCGTAGGCTCTCAAGCCTTCACCGTTCAGGTAAGAAATCTCAATGAAGATCCCTGGGAAAGGATTAGAATTCTTTCCAAGTTGATCAAAAAAACTACCCTCCGTGGGTCCTATCAGATTGGCTCTCTCTCCTCTTTCGATCTAAGTACCCCCCGCGATATCATCTCCCTCTGGATAAAACGCTCTGTGGCTAACGGGATCAAGAGTTTTTGGATCTGTGACTATCAATATGAGATGGAGAAGTTTATCTATTTTGCAAAGATTGCAAAGGCGGAAGGGGCAGAGGTAGTCCCTGCCTTGATGTATACCTCCAGCCCAGTCCATACCAGTAAACACTGGGCCGAAAAAACCCGGAGGCTACTTGAGGCCAAGGAATATATCGATCGGATCATGATCGAGGATGCCTCAGGGATCATCACCCCCGAAGAGACCCGAGAGTTGGTCTCCACGGTTCTAAAGCATTGCGAGGGGCTACCCCTTGAGTTCCATTCCCATTGTAACTCAGGATTGGCTCCCCTGTGTTATCTGGAGGCGGTCAAATCCGGGGTAACCACTCTCCACACGGCTGTTTCCCCACTGGCCAATGGGACCTCGCTTCCTGCGATTGAAACCATTCTTAGAAATATTCGAAGGATGGGCTACTCCACGGACATTAATGAGGAGGCCCTCAATACAGTCTCTTCCTATTTCCGGAGGGTTGCGGAAAAAGAGGGCCTGCCCATTGGGGTTCCGATGGAATATGATCTCTTTCATTTTGAGCATCAGGTCCCTGGAGGGATGATGACCAATCTCACACGACAGCTCAGGGAGGTGGGTTTAGAACACCGCCTGCAGGAGATCCTTGAGGAAGTAGTTTTGGTGCGGAAGGAGTTAGGATATCCTGTGATGGCTACCCCTTACTCTCAGATTGTAGGGGCTCAGGCGGTTGAAAACGTGGTCTCTGGAGAAAGATATAAAAACATCCCAGATGAGGTAATCAAGTATGTGTTGGGATACTATGGGGAACCTGTGGTGCCCATAGACCCCAACGTGATGGATCGGGTGATGAGTTTACCGAGAACCAAAGAATTCCTCAATTGGAAGCCCGAAGGGTATGATAAAACAGTTGAGGAGTTTCGACAGGAATTAGGGCCGGAGCTTTCGGATGATGAACTGATCCTCAAAATTCTCATCCCTGGAAAGCCTGTGAAGCGGGCTGAACCTAAGAAGGCGGTCTCCCCTCCTGGGGCGAGGACGCCAGAACCTTCAACCCCACTCAAGGAATTTCCAACGGAGTTTACAGTGGATGTGGATGGAGAAGTCTTCAAGGTCAAGATCTCTCCGGTTTGGGATGGAGATGGAAAGGGTGAAGAGTTACGTGTGGTAGAGAGTTCGCAGCCTCAGAAAACCACCTCGAAGCAGAAACAAGTTCCTTCAGGAGCGATCTTCTGTGGAATGGCAGGTTTGGTGCTTTCGATTGAGGCCAAGGTGGGGGCTCGGGTCAATGCAGGGGATCTGATCGCGATTATTGAGGCAATGAAGATGAGAAGACCCATCAATGCTCCCCGCAGTGGGGTGGTCAAGGAGATTTTTGCCCGTGAGGGGGAGATGGTAACTCCTGAAGATCTCCTGATGGTGGTGGAAGAATGATTAAGAAGATTCTTATAGCCAATCGAGGGGAGATAGCCATCCGGATCATGCGAACCTGTCGGGAGATGGGAATCTCATCGGTTGCGGTCTATTCTGAAGCAGACAAGGATGCTCTATTTGTCAAGTATGCGGATGAAGCCTATTGTATTGGCCCTCCACCCGCTCCAATGAGCTACCTGAATATTCAAAAGATCATCGAGGTGGCCAGGGAAAGTAGGGCTGAAGCCATCCATCCTGGGTATGGCTTTCTGGCTGAGAATCCAAAATTTGCTCGCACCTGCGAGGAAGAAGGAATAAAGTTTATTGGACCCTCCAGCAGAGTCCTTGAACTGATGGGCGATAAAGTGGCTGCACGGCGGGAGATGGCAAAGGCTGGGGTTCCTGTGGTTCCAGGGACCGATCAATGCATCGCTGAATTTGGGCAGGCTAAGGAGATTGCCAGTGAGATCGGATACCCGGTCATCCTGAAACCCTCTGGGGGTGGAGGGGGAATTGGAATGACCATTGTTACAGATGAATCTGAACTGGCAAAAGCCCTGGAATCCACTCAGGCCATTGCCCAAACCACCTTTGGACTCTGCGATGTCTATATTGAAAAGTATTTATCTAATCCCCGGCATATTGAGTTTCAGATTTTGGGGGATTCGCATGGGAATGCCGTTCACTTAGGAGAGCGTGAATGTTCGATTCAACGAAGGCATCAAAAACTGATTGAGGAATCGCCCTCTCCAGCGGTTACCCCTGAGATGCGGATGAAGATGGGGCAACTGGCAGCCAATGCTGCAAAATTTGTGGGTTATGAAAGTGCAGGGACGATGGAGTTTCTCTTCTCTGAAGGGAATTTTTACTTTCTGGAGGTGAATGCACGGGTTCAGGTGGAGCATCCAGTGACCGAGATGGTCACAGGGGTGGATATTGTAAAAGAGCAGATTCGGATTGCTTCAGGCCTTCCTCTCAGTTTTAAACAGGAAGAGGTCCAGTGGAAGGGTTGGGCGATCGAATGTCGTATTAATGCGGAAGATCCCCTGAACGATTTTATCCCTACCCCAGGCAAGGTCAGAAGTTATCATGCTCCCGGTGGGACAGGAATTCGGGTGGATAGCGGTGTCTATTCCTCTTATACCATCCCCCCTTTCTATGACCCGATGATCTCAAAACTCATCGTATGGGGAAGGGATCGTGAAGAGGCCATTGCGAGGATGCGTCGGGCCCTTTATGAATACGTGATTATTGGAATCAAGACCAATATCCCATTTCATAAAGCGGTGATGGAAAATCCGACTTTTAAAAAGGGAGAACTCGGGACCCATTTCATTGATCAGCAGGCCACCCTCCTTGAAGATATGAAACGAGCCATAGGGCAGGAAAAGGCATTGGAAGAAAAGTTACCTTATCGAGAGGATAAAAAGAAGATTGCTGCCATTGCTGCCGTAACCTCCGTTGCCCAAATGCATTTTCTTGCAAAAATAAAATCCTGATCAAGAAACTAAGGATAGTACTGAGCCTACCAAACTACTAAACTTAGGAAAAGTAAACTCAAGGGGGCTCCACTTAATGAGTCTTATTCGGGGGGACAAGATGGGAGAAAAGTCCATACTGATTCTCGGCACCTTAGATACGAAGGGAGAACAGATTCTTTTTCTTAAAGAACTGATTGCCCGAAGGGGACACCGGGTCATAGTCATGGATTTGAGTATGGGAGGAGAACCCATGTTCCAGGGTGAAATCTCTCCTGAAGAGATCGCTCGCCTTGCGGGAAAGAATCTAAAAGACCTTGTCCACTCAAAGGACCGATTCGCTGTGACCCATGCCATGAGCACGGGGGCTCAACAAAAAGCCTTAGACCTTCTATCAGAAGGGAACCTGGATGGGGTGGTTGCCTTGGGAGGGGCCACGATGGCCTTGATTGCTTCACAAGTGATGGCAAGGCTCCCTTTTGGAATCCCCAAAGTCATTGCCACCCCTGCAGCAATGCCGGTCTACATCGGCAGGTGGTTTGGGGCCACTGACCTTATCGTCATGCAATTGATCATGGAGATTTCAGGAATGAATGACCTTGTTAAAAATGCCATTGCCCAGGTCGCCGGAGCGATCTCCGGAATGGTAGAGGAAGCCTATGATCACAAAACCCTAAGCCTCCCCTACCCTTCGATTGCAGTGACAGAACTTGGTTTCTCAGAGAGGTGTGCCAAATATGTAGAAAAACTTTTAACCGATAAAGGTTACCATGTTTATCCCTTTCATGCCCAAGGAGTGAGTGACCGGGCGATGGATCGATTGATCTCCCAAGGATTTTTTGATGGGGTCATAGAGATTGTCCCTGCAGGTCTCATCGAGGAAAGATTTAAAGGAAACAGAGCCGCTGGAATGGAAAGATTGGATGCGGCCTGCGAAAGGGGAATTCCCCAGGTATGGGCGCCCTGCTGTTTAAACCTGACAGGTGCGGGTCCCACCCGATTCAATCGAGAAAAGTATCTCGCCTCTGGGAAGGTCTTAATGATTGATGAAATGAGATCAATGGCCCGATTCCCGAGGGATGAACTGCTCATTGGAGCAAAACTTTACAGTGAAAAAATGAATAAGGCTAAAGGTCCCATAAAATTGGTTGTTCCTCTTCGGGGATGGTCCTCTTTAGATCAAGAGGGAAGTATTCTCTATGACCCTGAAGAGGACCGCCTCTTTATCAATGAACTTAGAAAAAACCTCCAACGGAATATTGAGATAGAAGAGGTAGATTGCAATCTCGAGGATATTCAAACTGCCCAAGCATTGGTTGAAAGTCTGGATCGATTCATGAAGGAAGGGAAAAGGTGAGAAAGAATCCCTCTGATCGATTCTTTTCATCTAAATGATTAGAGAATGAAAGGGAACCACTATGTCCGTTATCTACGAAAAAGAAGGGAAGGTCGTCACCCTCTCGCTCAATCGACCGGAGAAATTGAATCGGATTGATGCAGAAATTTGCCAGGCCTTTAGCCAAGCGCTCATTGAATTTCGAGACGACCCCGAGGCATGGGTAGCTATCATCACGGGTGTAGGAGAGGCCTTCTCCACAGGTGCAGATCACGAAACCGTCTTAATCCCATGGGGAAAGGGAACTTTTCAACCCCCGCCGATGATCATGAGAGGCCTCGATCTTTGGAAACCTCTGATTGCTGCGATTAATGGCCCTGCCCGAGGAGGTGGGCTTGAAATTGCACTGGCCTGTGACATTAGAATCATCGCTGAAAATGCCTATTTACAAATGCCTGAGGTGGGACGGGGTCTGATTCCGGGTTGGGGTGGGACACAGAGACTGCCAAGGATGGCTCCTTTTGCCAAGGCAGCAGAGATGATCTTTTTGGGGACTTCAATGAGTGCCCAGGAAGCCTATCGAATTGGGTTGGTCAATAAAGTTGTTCCCTTAGATCAACTCTTACCCACTGCAAAAGAATGGGCAAAAAAGATCTGTGAGAATACCCCTCTTGGAATTCGTAGGGCTAAAGAGGCTATGATCAGGGGTTTGGAGATGGGTTTAGAGGAGGGGTTAAGACTGGAACTTGCCTTTTTTGAAGAGTTGCTCAAGGGTGAGGATTATCAGGAAGGGCTTCGAGCCCTATCCGAAGGAAGAAAACCTGAATTCGGGGGCTATTAATGATCGGACTCAGATTCTCTGATCATGGTGAGCCCCTTATGATTTTTAAAAACCTTCCCCTTTATCGAGATATTTTAATCCCAGCCTTCTCCCTATCCCAGGTATTGGGGGTGATCCCTGCCTGTTTAAGTTTATACTTCTCCACACGCTCTGTAGGGGTCTTTGGCAAACTCTCCATAAACTCCACGTACCGAGGCACTGCAAAGTAAGGCATCCTTTCATTGCAATGCTTGATCAACTCTTCAGGCGTGAGGCGTTCGCCAGGCTTGAGGACCACACATATCTTCACCTCATCCTCTCCAACCTCTGAGGGCACAGCCACGGCTGCGGATTCAAGTACACTTGGGTGGGAATTGACCGCTCGCTCCACCTCAAATGAGGAGATGTTTTCCCCTCTTCGACGTAGCGCATCCTTCTTTCGATCGACAAAATAGAAATATCCGTCCTTATCCTTTCTCCCTAAATCTCCGGTATGAAACCAGAGGTTGCGAAAGGCCTCGAGGGTCTTCTCCGGCATATTATAATATTCCAACATCATGGTAAAAGGCTCACGCGGTCGAAAGACAAACTCCCCTACCTCTCCTACAGGAACCTCATTGTCCTGATCATCCACCAGTTTGATCTCATAGATATCCATTGGCTTTCCACAAGACCCAGGTCTCCGATCATTCACCCTCACATGAATGGGAATTCCTATCTCTGTCATCCCGTATCCTTCCAAGCATTTCATCCCAAACCTCTTCTCCACCTCCTCCATCACAGCTGGAGGACATCCTGCTCCAAGGGCTATACGGATGGGATTATCCAGGTCATCAGGTTTTGGGGGTTGCTTGGCAAGGATTGGAATAACCGCCCCGAGGTAGTTGAACTGGGTGGCTCCGTAGTGACGGACCTCATCCCAGAAACGGGAGGCGCTGAAGCGGTCAGCCAGAACCATCTCAGCCTCTGCGATAAGCGTCGTGAGGGTAGTCAGCACTTGAGCGTTAAAATGATAAAGAGGCAAGAAGGTATAAAAAATATCGTCCTTTCCCCCCTCACGATATTCCAGCATCTTTTCTGCACAGACAATATAAAACTTGTGAGGGCATAAGGCACCCTTAGATGGACCCGTTGTCCCTGAAGTGTAGATGATGCTTATGGGATCGGAAGGAAGGACCTTTTCATCCACTGGATTCTCAGATTGATTGAAAAGGTCTTTAAAATTGATCATGGGAAACTTAAACCCACTTACTCCCCCCTTCTCCCCATCCCCCAGGACCACCACCTTCTCCAATTTCTTCAGTTCATCTTCAATCAGTTTGAGCCGATCCAGAAATTCATGAGCAATGACAAAGACCCTTGAATCAGACTGGTCTACAATATGCCGTAAAAACTCCCCTTTATAAGAAACATTGACCGGCACTTCGACCGCTCCACACTTGGCCAGGCCAAACCAGATATAAATAAACTCTGGACAATTTGGGAGCATGATGCTAACCTTGTCTCCCTTCTTGATCCCAAGGCCCCTAAATCCATTTGCACATCGGTTGGCATATCGATTGATCTCTTGATAACTAATGCTCTGATCCTTAAAACGAAGAAAGACCTTGTTTCCTAACCTCTCTGCCCTATCCTCAATCAACTCCCCAAGCACCCATGGAAGATGACGCCACCCCATTTCGACCTCCCCTCGATTATTTCCAATCCCTCTCGTTTCCAGTAATAGTCACACAGGCAACCCCTCCCCAAACTGCCCCCCCTAAATTATGGGCCAGACCCAATCGGGGATTCTTTACCTGACGGGGCCCTGCCTTGCCCTGAAGTTGCTTATAAATCTCATACTGCATCCTCAAACCACTGGCCCCCAAGGGATGCCCAAAACACTTCAACCCCCCATCCGTATTGACCGGAAGCTCCCCTTCCAAGGCAAACGTCCCGGCCTCGATATCCTCCTTCGCCCTCCCCCTCTGGCTCCAACCCAAATCCTCATAGATCACCATTTCATGAATCGTAAAACAATCATGAACCTCCGCCACACTCAACTCCTTCAGCGGATCCTTGATCCCAGCCTCCAGATAGGCCTTCTTCGAGGCACGAACATTCTCCTCCACATGAGCAAAATCATAACCCTGAGTCATTAAATCCAACCGAGGCCCCACACTGATCGCCAAAGACTTAATATAAATCGGATCCTCCCTAAAATTCCTTGCCAAATCCGCACGGGTCACAATGGCTGCTGCCCCTCCATCGCTCACCCCACAACAATCCAATACCCCCAATGGATAGGCCACAATAGGAGCCCTCAAAACCTGCTCCACAGTCAACTCATTCTGAAAATGAGCCTTCGGATTCATGCTTCCATGACGATGATTCTTCACCGCAATCTTTGCCAAATACCTCCTCCCCTCCTCAGGATCGATCCCATACTTGGCAAAATATCCCAAGGCCAACTCCGAAAACATCGCAGGCGGAGAAAGGGAGGGTTCTGTCCCGGTCGTCCCCATGGTCGACCGGCCAAGCACATTGGTGGGCTGAACCCCTGTCCAACCTGTATCCTTTAACTTCTCCACCCCCACCGCCAACGCAATCTCACAGGCCCCAGAGGCCACTGCATAGACCGCACCCCTCAGAGCCTCCATCCCTGTGGCACACATGTTTTCCACACGGGTCACAGGAATATACTGCAACTTCAATGGAGATGATAAACTTAAAGCCGTATGCCCAGAAAATACCGTCCCCAACCACGCCGCCTCAATATCCTTCAACTCCACCCCCGCATCCTCACACGCCTCATAGGTCGCATCAATAATCAAATCGTTCACACTCTTATCCCATAACTCCCCAAACTTCGTACACCCCATCCCCACAATGGCAACCTTATCCTTAATCGAATTCATCTTCCCTCCAATTACATTAATTAAAATACAGGCCTCGCCTTCCAGAAATAATTATAAATTCCACCCTCCTCACCCAATTTCTTAAAACACATCTCCACTTCCATCCCTATTCTCATCTCCGAAGGCTCGCACTCTGTCACCTCACACATCATCCTGCCCCCTCCCTCAAAATCCACCACCCCAATTAAGGCAGGCGCCTCCTTACTGGAAGTCAAATAATCAATCGCATAGGTAAAAATCTTTCCCCTCTTATCAGATAACCTGTAATCCTCAAATTGATCCTTTGTCTGACAAGTTGCACATACCCTCTGAGGCGGATAATGAACTGTCCCACATCCCTTACACCGACTCCCATAAAGAGCAAGCACGCTTCGCCTCTCCCTCCAGAGACAGGTGATCGAAGGAGGCCTGTTCTCAGGTCGTCTCGGCTGCTCCAACGGTACTAAATCCCGCCAACTCAAATACCTCTCATAACTGATTTTGATCTTCCTCCCCAAACGCCTATCTATCCCATCTCCTTCTCGAAACGAATCCATAAGCTCTGTGGTTCTTAAAATAAAAGCATCCCCTCCATCCCCTCCATTGGCCACCAATAACCTATCATTTGTCCGAGCCCCCCTCAGCGCCATCACCAACATCATCGGAAGGGAGGCTGTCCCCATATTCCCAATGGAGTCAAATAAAGGATCTTGCACCTGGGCCTTAAGATCAAACCCCACTCGCTTAGCCAAATTGGCATGGCTCCTTCCCTCTGGGCCACTGAAAACAACCTTTGAAAAATCCTTCGGGGCAAGATGATACTTCCCCATCACCCCTGAAAGGAGATCCTCCATCGTCTTCATATAACCCTCTGTCACCACAAACCGCTCCTCCCAAGAGCGAACAAAAGGACTCCCCTCAAGCCTCCAGGAATCAAGGATCTCACTAAAAAGAGTATAATTCCCCTCAATACTGGCAATGAGGTCAGACTCCCCGACCATCAAGGCCACTGCCCCATCCCCAAAGAGCTGCTCAAACTGACTCCTCCCCTCCCCCATCCTGCAATCTGACGCCACCACAAGAATCCGTCTCGCAGAACCGCTTCTCACTGCATCAATCGCAGAATTTAAGGCGATCGTCGCTGACCTCAACGAATCCGTAAAGTCAGCCGTCCGAGTCTCCCTCGGAAGATCCAAAGAGGCCGAAATAATAGAAGCCGCCTGCTTCTCCTTGTAGGGCGATGTTGTGCTGGCAAAAAAGATCCCATCCACAGGTTGAGGATGATGCCTGATACAATCCAAGGCTGCACCTACAGCCATGGTCAAACTATCCTCATCAAACCTTGCAACAGCCCTCTCCCCTCCCAAACTCTTAACCTTCCAGGCCCGAGCAATCTCATCCCTGCTTAATCGATAAACTGGAATACAGACTCCATATGACGTAATCCCTACCATGAGGTGACCTCCTATCACCCGTGTTTATTTCAAAATATATACCACTCCTCGATCCCCATCCACTCTCACCTTATCACCAGTCTTAATCTTTTTGGTGGCCTCAATACATCCAACCACGCAGGGAATCCCGTATTCACGGGCCACAATCACAGGGTGCGAGGTAGCCCCTCCTCCATCGGTAATGGCTCCACTGATGATCTCAAATACAGGGGTCCATGGAGCTGACATTCCAGGAGCCACCAGGATATCTCCCTGTTGAACCTCTCCTAACTGTTTTTCACTCATTACAACCCTGGCCACTCCTTCTACAACCCCAGGCGCTGCAGCAGACCCATAGAGATCGGCCTTAAGTTCTGGTCGTACAATTGGGGCCTGAACAGAGACAGAGATGGAAGGATCTTTCATAATCATCTCATGGGCCTTTTCTATATTTCCATAGAAGGGTTTTGGTTCCTTCTTAAGATTTTCCTCCCACTCTTTTTTTCGCCTTTCCACATAGGGCCTAAGGTTGATCTTTCCCATGGGGATATAGGCTTTTCTGATCTCATCAGGAAGTAAAAAGTAAATATCCTCTGGATCATCGATACAGCCGGCCTGAGAAAAACGCCTTCCCAATTCCCTGGTAATCCATCGACCTAAAGCACAAACATAAAAATCAAGGTAAGGGGTGTGGTCCTCACTCCAATAGCCAGCCTTCTGAGCACCCTTCATCAATACCTTAAACCATTCTCTCTCCCCTGCAGGGACTTTGGCCATGACGGCCTCCTCTGCTTTCTCCCTTTCCTTGGCCACTCGTGTTCTTGTTTCGTCCAAAGTATAGGTCCCACCTGTTTTAATCGCCATCTTTATCGTTGGAATCCCTAAGCTGGGTTTTTCAAGCCAAGTGGGGGTTGCCCAGTCTTGCATCCTTTCACATTTCCAACCATATCGTTCAAGAAACTTCGAATACTCCTCCAACCATTTTTCTGCAACTTTACTCTTCTTGACCTCTTCCCATATCTTTTCATTGTCTTCTGTGCTTAAAAATAACTTATCAATCCCTATCTTCATGGCCTCTCGGGCCAAGCCCCATGCCTCCTTATTCATCTGAAATACAGCACCCTCAAATCCTGACATTAAAGTTGAAAAGAGAGGGTCGATCCCAGAGGGAGTGCCAAAGAGCTCCTGCCACATCTTTTGAAACGTCCCGAAGATATAGTAGACCGGAACCATCATCAGCATATGAATCTCTGCTTCTCTTCGATTGACGATTCGTATAAAGTCCTCAAAGAGGGTAGCAAGTGAGATATTTTCAATCTTCTCAATGTCCCCATAAATTTTAATCCCCTGGGAATCCTTTAGCTTCTTATAAACATCCATAATCTCCATTTTGAAGGGTTCCCAGACTCCATCAAAATCCTCAAGGTAGGGCTTGATCTTCTGTCTGAAAATGGGTTCCCTCTGTTTGGCCTCTTCTTCTGTCGTCTCAATGATTGTGGGATAACAATACCCATTAATAATCCTGTAATCCCAACCTTTTGTGGTTGGCACATGCAGGGTCTCGGCTGCCAGTTGGAGTCCCCAGACATAATTACTCCACCCTGAGGTAAGATAGAGTGGCTTCCAGGCAGGTACCCCATGGACAAAATCACAAAGAAATACGGTATAGTTTTTAGGATCGTTCTCCTCATCAAACTCAAATTTTGGATAACCATATGCCGAGAGTAACATAACTTCCTCCTTTCTTTTTAGGGTTTTCCCTAAACATATTACAAGGTCTCTTACTCCTCCGCTAAGCCTTTAATCCGAACTTTTCGAGGATGTTTGGAAATGCACGAATCAAGATCTCCTCCATTTCCCAGAGCACCTTAGAAACATATTCAGGATTTTCCTCGACATAATCCCAGAAGGTATTATCCATTGGAACCCCATTGACATCATCCAGGTTAAGATAACCATTCCAATGGGATATTTCTCTGAGGGTAAAGACTTTTGACCCAATCTCTGGAAAGAGTTGGGTGAGTCCCTCCTTTTGATGGGGAAGTGCTGTGATAATCAAATCCGATTCTTTTACCATCTTCGGGGTCAACTCTTTTGACCTCCACTGGTCTGAAACCTCTATTCCTTTCCCAATCAAAGTAGACCGCGTCGTTTCAGACATGGGTCTGTTATAAAATGGGTTTGGAAATGGGATATTGAGTTCTGCGAAAAGGTCCCTCATTTTGGATGGAACGAAGCCTGCGGAAGAAACCCTGATCTCATTCATCAGTCTCTTATCTTTTTCATCAAGCATCTTTCTAAGCAAAAACTCCGCAAAAACGCTTCGAACCCGATTGGCGATGCAAACGAAGAGGACCCCAAATGACCTCCCTATTTCATTTCCCATATTCGTCTATTTCCTTCTTTTTCTATTCAAAACGCTGTCCAACCCCCATCAATAACAAAAGTCTGACCTGTCACAAAGGAAGAGGCATCTGAGGCCAGGTAGAGAAGCAGGCCTTTTAGCTCCTCGACGTTTCCTCTCCGCTTCATTGGGGTGGTTTCAACAATCTTTCTCTCCCGTTCATGAAACTCCTCGGACAATCTTCCTGCCAAACGCTCTCGAGCTAAGTCCGTGCCTCCAAACCAGCCTGGAGCAATGGCATTCACCCTGATGCCATCTCCCGCATATTCCAATGCAGCCTGTTTTGTCAGCCCAATCACAGCGTGCTTGGCTGCAATGTAACTTGCCCGTGGCATCAGTTCTGGAATAAGTCCTTTTAACCCCAATATTGAGGAGATATTGATGATCACCCCACTTCTCTGTTTGACCATCAACTTCAGTTCTTTTTGCATGCAGAGAAAGACCCCTGTCAGGTCAATGGCAATGAGCCGATCCCATTCCTCCCGTGGAATTTCATGAAATCGATAGGGCTTATGGATAATCCCTGCATTATTGACCGCGATATCCAGTCGACCAAACTCCTTGTGGATTTGATCTGCCATGTATTCAAGATCTTGATCCTTTGAGACATCTACAAGGAGGGACAAGTTCTTCCGGCCAAAGGGCTCAATGAGTTTGATGGTCTCTTCCTGGGGGTCTTTATCGATGCAGATGAGATCCGCTCCTGCTTCAGCCAGCGACAAGGAGAAAAATCTTCCAAACCCCCTTGCGGCTCCTGTCACCAGCGCAACCTTTCCTCCCAAATCAAAACTCATCATCCTTTCACCCAAAACTCGAAATCCAATGCAATGAAATTAAACTTTTTGAATACACACTTTTCGTGAAACATTACTGGCATATTTGTAAAAAAGTTCCTTTACAGAATTGGCTTCATCGAGGGCCATCACTCTCTTCATCTCCCCCACGTCTTGAAAGACCATCTCTTTAACAAAGGTTGAGGACTGCTCCAACCCTTGCCAAACCGAGTAAGATTGACATCCATGAGATTCCCAGAAAGGTTTAATCGTTTCGCGAGTGACCTTGAGGTATTCCTCCTGATTTCCATCGGAAACTTCATAAATGAATATTACTTTAACCTTCTCTTCTTTATCTCCCATCTCGTCCCTCCATTCTGTATTCCAGTTTAAACCCTAAACTATTTTGGAACATCCCTACCCAAAGCCTCTTCCGTCCTCCCTTCTCCCTCTCGCCTCTCACTACCAGGGTCTTCCCTTCTTCTCCCAGATCTTCTCTAAACCAAAGTCCTCTGCGATCACTTTAAAACAATTATAACTGGAGCCTCGCGCAATCCCTGCACCAGAGTGCATGTTTGAAGAACAGATATACATATTCTTAAGAAATGGAATTCGGTAACTCGAAAGATCCGGGATGGGTCTAAACCGATCCAACTGAGATGGAATCATGGCTCCATAACTCCAAGAACCGTTGAGAGCATCGATATTACGGAGGGCATGATCATAAGAGGTGGTGATAAAGATTTCGATGACATTGTCCTTGGTCATATTGGGGGCATATTTCTGCCACTCTTTGAGCATCATCTCTCCCACTTCCTTCTTCATCTTCAGCCACCATCTTTCAGGAAAGAAATTCAATGGAGGCCCATAATCTTCGACCAGAACAATATGTTTCCCTTCTGGAGCCCTGGTCTTGTCCCAGATAGTATCTGGAGCTACGAGAAGATACCATTTTTCGGGGAATCCCTTGGTGAAGATATCTGCCTGGTATTTCCAGGAGAGGTACTCTGGATCCTTATCCCCCATATAAAGTCGAGGCTGATTCCCAATGTCCGGATTGGTCGAAGCCGCGGTATACTTTGGCAGTTCATGCATGGCTATGTTGCCCCAATAAATCTGGCCTCGGTCGTAGCGGATGTTTCGGATCCTTCTGGCCACCTTGGGTGTCACATAACTTTCTCCCAAAAGCCTGAAGATCGTCTGTGGAACCCCAAGGTCACTGACCACTAACTGCTTCGCCTCCACCTCCGTCCCATTGGTCAACCTCACCCCCTTGGCACGACCATCCTCCACAATCACCTTGTCCACCTCTGACTCCACCCAAAACTCTCCCCCCATCGAACTAAACGCCCTCTGAAGCGCATGCGTGATCGTATGCGTCCCCCCAATAACAATCGACGCCGACTCAAACGAAAGCGTTAACCCAATCACATGAACAAAAACATAAAGCCCAATCACATCCCCTGGATAGATACCATAGGAGGTTAAAATAGCCCTCATGAAGAGAACCTGCATCTCAGGGCTTTCAAAGAGGTCTTGAGCGATTTGGGTGCCGGTCATGAATTGATAGACCGGATCAATCCCATCCACCGGATCATCACAAAGCCTCTCCAACGCATTCTTCACCCCCCAAGGCGTCGGCGGACTATACCGATACTCCCGAAACGCTGCCCTCCACTTCCTCTGATACTTCCCCAAAAGCTCCAAATATGTCTCCGCATCCACCTTCGAAAAACGCGCAATCTCATTATACGTCCTCCTCACATTCTCCTCCGAATAAACCTCCTTGCCCGTCTCCGCATCCACCCGAAACGCCGAATACCCCACATAACACGTCCCATCCGGATACACCATCCCCTCATTGGTGTCCGGAAAAATATACTTCAACCCATGCTCCCTCAAATTAAAATCCGTATAAGCAGGATGCGCCCAAAACCTCGTAAAATGGGCACACGTGTTCTGCAAAAATCCAGGCAACGGAAGCTCCTCCCCACACGCCCCTCCCCCCAACTCATGCTGACGCTCAAAAATCACCGTCCTCAACCCCGCCTGCTGTAAATAACAAGCAATGATCGTCCCATGATGTCCCCCTCCCACCACAATCGCATCATAACTCGCATCGGCCATAACCCTCTCCTCCTTCCTCATCTCTTCTTCTTTAACATCAACAAAATCGCATAATAAAGAACCGAAGGCCTCATCAATAACCTTAAAAAATCCCTCAAATCCGACCCCTCCAACGTCGCCGTAATCACCCAATGAATCGGCTCCGAGGACTCAATCCGAAGCTTCAACGTCTCCCCACCCTCCGGATCCCTAAAGATCTTCGTAAACGAAGCCACCATCGTCGTCTGCCCCAAACCCGTCGAATTCACCTTCATCTCTAACCTCCTAAAAATAACCTACCCCACCCAAACCCAAAAGATCAAAATCCCCACCTGTCTACCACAGTCAACCCTCCATAACCTTCATTAAAAATTGGGAAAAATTGGGAAAAATTGAGGAATTGAGGAATCAGGAAGTTGAAGACCCTAAAATTAAATCTTTCAATCCCCTAATCCCTTAATTCTCAAAGCAACCCCTCGGCCTTGGCCCTGGCCACAATCTCCGGCTCCCTCCACCACTTCTTCAACCCCAAATCCTGTGCAATCCGATTGGCCGCATTATAGCCCGCCCCATACGTCACCAACCCCCCAGGAAACGTCGACGCCCCACACACATAAAGATTCTTAATCGGCGTCGCATACTGAGAACATAACTCATTCGGCCTCAAATACCCCATCTGCAAAGGATAATACCCCCCCTGCTTGATCGACCCCTCCACCATATCCGAAAACTTATTCTCAATATCCAACGGACTCGCTATATACGTCCAAAGAATATTGTCCTCCGTCATATTCGGCGCATACACCCTCAACCTCTCCAATAACTCCCCCGCATGCTCCTGACGAATCTGATACCACCTCTCTGGACCCCCATCCCTCAACCGATAAGGCGCATGCTCCGAAATCAACCCCGTATGCCTCCCCACCGGCGCCTCCGACGGATCAAAAAGCGTCGGAAAACAACAATTAAACCCCGATACCCTTATCTCCCCACCCTTCAACGCCTTAAAATGCTCAATCAACGCCCCCTCCGTCTCAAACCCCAACACATATATAAACGCCCTCCCCAAATCCGGATTCAAAGATGCCGCCTTAAACTGAGGCGCATCAAACAAGGCTAAATGCACATCAAACAAAGACCACCGCTCCCACTTCCAATCCCTCACCCGAACCGCCAAATCCCTCGGAAGATTCTCCTCCCCAATATACTTCAGAAACGTCTGATAAGGATCAATGCTGGAGGCCACAAACTTGGTCGCCTCATAAACCGTCCCATCCTCCAACTCCACCCCCTTGGCCACCCCACCCTCCACAATAATCCTCCGAATCACCTGACTCCCCAATAACCTCCCCCCATGCCGATAAAAAAACTTATACATCAAATGTGCCATATGATGAGAACCCCCCACACAAAGCCGATAATTCGCCGCCCGATTCACCATCAATGGAACCAAATACCCCAACCCCTCCAAATCATAATCCAACCCCCACATACACGTCACATAAAGCATCAACGCCCTAACCCGATCATCCTCAAAAATCCCATCAATAATATCGATCGGCTTCCGCTCAGAAAGCGCACTAATCTCCCGCCCCAACGAAGTTGAATGAAGCTTCACCACCTGCTCAATCGCAGGCTTGGGCATCTCATAAGTCGCAGGCGCTAAAAATAAATCCACATACTCCTGATACCTCCGATATGTCTCCCGATACGCCTCCGCATCCCTCCCCGAAAACTGAGAAAATGACGCACACGTCCTCTCCACATCCGAATAAATACATAAACTCCGACCATCCTCAAACGGCATCGCCATCACTAACTCCGGATGAATATAACGAAGATCATAATCCCTCTCCAACTCCAAATCCCGAAACACCGGCGCATAATCCACCATCGGATGATAAATCGCATGCGTGTTGTGGATAAACCCAGGTATCGTCACCATCTCCGAACAAAGCCCTCCCCCCATCTCATACCTCTTCTCCAATATCAATACCCTCAACCCCGCCTTCGCTAAATAACAACCCAACGTCAACCCATTCGGACCCCCACCAATAATAATACCATCGTATTTCTCCATCTCTCTTCCTCCTCTATTACTTCAAAAAATCCTGACCATTCTTTGAGTCCGTTCCTCCTCTGGTGAGCCACCAAAGACAGTTAAGAAAATATCAAAAATCTTTATCCCGACCTTCCTTTTTACTTAATTTGTTGGGGACCTCTATCAAACTTGACTAATAAGAATATTCTCCTGGGAAAAAGGAAATAGAAATTTATGAGAATTTATGAATAAGAGGCTGGATCCTATCTCTTATAGGAGTACATCACGGTTAGGACTTTGGCCTTTTTGCCCCCTAAACTTCTACCGGTGTGTCGAACCCTCGAGTCAAAATAGATGCTATCCCCTTTCTTAAGGATATATTTCTTTCCATCATATTTAAATTCATGTTTCCCTTCTAAGACATACATGAACTCTTCCCCTTCGTGTTGAAAATATACCTCCTTATCCAGGGCAGGTTTAATAATAAATGGTTCCATATTCTTGCCTGGTTTGTTATGGGCAATCGCTTCATATTCATAACCATAAAGAGTTCCTTTGGTTACCACCTTTTTCCCTTTTCCCCTTCTGACGATGGTAAGTCGGGTATCCTCAATCCTCTCAGAATTTTCTTGAAGAAAGTAGTTCAATTCCACTCCTAAGGTGTTGGCAATTTTATTGAGGGTGGAGAGTGGAGGGGCTCGATGAGACCGCTCTATCTTGGATAGGTACCCTCTTGTAAGACCGGTTAAACTGGCCAGCTCCTCGAGTGAAAGCCCTTTTTTCATTCGAAGCTCTTTTATATTTCTGGCAATCGATCGTTCATCCATGAAGATTCCTTCTGTTTCCAATTTAGAAACTTATTGGTTGAAAATTTATCCAAAACGGAAACATTTGTCAAGAAAAAAATACTTGACAAAAATTTTTGGAATCGATATAAAAGGCCTAAGTGTCAAACCCTGTTTCTCCCTAACTCCCCAAACGATGTAGAATTTCGGAGGGGAATAAATAGACCTTTATCTCACATGCCTGAGGTTTAGAAAGGAGACTTTATGCCAAGGATTACGATGAGAGATTGGCCTCCCTATTCTCCCACGGATCAACAGAGGCGAGAGAATGCGGTCCTGGCTGCCCGACTGATGATGAATGGGGCCATGACCGCACCTGCCATAGGCGGAATCCCGATGGTCGAAGGGGAGATCGTCTATGGAGAAGAAGAACAGGAGGAGATTGCTCGAAAGATGGAAGAATTGGCCTACGAGACAGAATCTCAGCGCCACGTCTTTCTCTATGAAGCGGTAATGGCACGCAGGGTAGATGCCCTCTTGTTTTTGGGAAATACCCGTGCCTTCTCTGACCCGTGGGATGGGGAGTGTGGTCTTTGTGCAGGAAGACCGGATTGCAGTTTCGTTTATGAACAGAGGAATCAGTCCACCGGTTTAATAGACCCCAGCGACCGCAGGTCCGAGACCATGATTAAAGGGCCACTGTGTGCCGCTTATGCCCATCAACTTGGCTATAATGTTGGCAGTGCCCTTATGGTGGCCACCCACCTTTATATTGATGCCCGACCTTTCATCACCATGGGCATCGCTGCCCAAAAACTGGGCTATTGCAGAAATTCTGGATTGGTGGTGGGGATTGGAATTTCTGCAAGGTCAAAGTTTGAGGCTTCCGATCCTGGACTCGATTATCATTTAATCAACCTTGAAAGGGGAATCGATGCGATTCGTGGAAATGTCAGCCAATTGGGCTTAAGACCTGTGACAGGAACAGATTATAAGTTAGGCGACCCCTCAAAAAAACGATAGGAGAAATTATCATGGCAAAATACGATGGGAATCAATACGCCCAAGAAGGCTTATTACAGATTGCCCAACATTGCGCTCAATCCGCTCTCCATGCTCCTCGATTAACCGGGAAGACTGAAATTAAGATGGAAATTCTGACGGATAAAGACCTTGAAGACTATTTTAGCCTCCAGGCAGAGGCTAACAAAAGGGGAGCCATCTTTTCTGGAGAAACCTATAAATTGGCTTACGACTTAGGCAAACCCCCGGTTCTTCTGCTCATGGGTGCGGATGTCACCCCTGACGTAAAGGCACCCTGCAGAGTAGCCTGTCCAGTAGGCATTGATGTTCCCCGCTACATTCGGCTAATTGGAGACGGGAAATATGAAGAGGCCGCCGCAGTGGTCCGTGAAAAAGTTCCTCTGGCTTCCATCTGTTCCCGTATTTGCCATGCACCCTGTGAAACCCAATGCCGAAGGGGAACCCTAAAGGATCAGCCTATCTCAATATTAGCCCTCAAACGTTTTGCTATGGATTCAGCCCCAGAGATAAAACCAACCCCCTCAACAAACAAAAATACCGGAAAGCGTGTGGCCATCATCGGTTCAGGCCCAGCAGGACTTACAGCGGCCTACTACCTAAGAAAGGTTTGTGGACACGGGGTCACCATCTTTGAGGCCTCCTCCGAACCTGGAGGAATGCTCCGATTAGGAATCCCAAAATACCGTCTCCCTCGAGAGGTCTTAGACAAAGAGATCAATATGATCAAGGCGCTCGGCGTAGAGATAAAGGTCGGCACAAAGATAGCCTCCATCGATGAGCTTCTAAGAAAGGGCTTTGATGCTGTATTTGTGGCCATTGGGGCTCATCGTCCAGAGAGATTGGGAATTGAGGGAGAGAATCTATCGGAAGTTATTGATGGTCTTTCATTTCTTCAGAAAGCCAACTCCGGGAAGGAAGTGAAGGTAGGAGAAAAGGTGGTAGTGGTGGGCGGTGGTAATGCGGCAGTAGATGTGGCCCGTGTTGCCCTTCGCTGTGGAGCAAAAGAGGTTTCTATCCTTTATAGACGTTCTATGACTGAAATGCCTGCTCATCGAAGTAACATTGAGCAGGCCCAGAGAGAGGGAGTCAAGATAGAGGTCTTAGTGGCGCCTACAGCCATTCGAAAAGCCGAGAAACTGGAGATGAAATGTGTTCGGATGAAGCTGGGTCCTCCGGATCAGACCGGTAGACCCACCCCAGAGCCAATGGAGGGGAGTGAATTCTCTCTTCTCGTCAATACGGTGATCGTTGCAACAGGTCAGTCCGTAGACCTCCCTCCCAATTTTGGCCTATCCTTATCCTCAAATGGGACCCTTCAAGTGGATGAAGTGACCTTATCTACTGAGAAGAAAGGGATTTTTGCAGGAGGGGACGCAGTCACTGGCCCTGCCTCATTTATTGAGGCGGTTGCTTCGGGTAGGAAGGCAGCCTCCTGGATTGACCAGTACTTAGGAGGATTGGGAATCATTGATGAGGTATTGGCTCCAGAAGAAAAGATACCCGGGGTCTCTCCTGCCCAAGAGACACTTAAAACCTCTAAGGAACCTCCCCAAAAACCCCCTATGCCTCTTTTACCAATCGATCAAGCCATTTCCAGTTTCAATGAGGTTGAACTGGGTTTGAGTGAGAAGGCTTCTCTCCTTGAGTCCACTCGCTGCCTCAGGTGCAATGAAATTGGATTCGATTGCGGGGCCTGTGGGTTTAAAACCTGCAGGGAGGCAGTGATCAACTACCAAAACAGGTTAAACGAAACAGGGGGTGAGCCGTGGGGTTGGTTGATGAAAGGACCAAGTTGCATCTGGCGATTGGTTGAGTTTGGGATCATGGTTGATTGGGCTGCTGCAGCCGCTCATCGCTACAATGTGGAGAGTCGAGTGGCCATGATTCCTGGAACCGCTTTCCTTCGGATGGGGCATATGCCTGATTGCAATATGATTGTTGTCCTTCCCTTGGGACCCTGTAAAGAGCGATGGTATTTCGAACCCAGTTCAGGAAGAGAAGAATTCAGACCCTTCGCCGGCGCGAGGAGAGCCCAGATGCTTTCTTACCCCCCCTTATGGGTTCGTTTTACCGGACCAGGTCGAGATTTTGGTCGCAGGGGAATGAAAACAAAGGATGATTGGTGGAACCCCCCTTATGAGCGTCTTGAAATCGTAAAGGATGATGAA
>FWPV01001389.1_pt1 | contig 67463 bp, 41 predicted proteins | sample 2228371 | NCBI WGS metagenome assembly FWPV01 (sample SAMEA103939776, study PRJEB20133) | metagenome
AAATCTATCAACATTTAGCTCCTAACGGAGCTAGGTTGTTGATATGACTAAATTTCTACAAACATATCACCCCTGACGGGGTTAAGAGCTATGTTTATCAAGTGGACTTATTAATTTTTGATAATGATTAATTGTCAAAATCTCTTAGCTTGACGCTCATGTGCTTCAACCCAACCTACTTGCTATATATTGCTACTATATGTAAATGTAATTGTGAAAGTGAAAAATAATGAACCTAGGTAGCAATATGTTTATCATAAATAAGAATATCTTAATTCCTTCCATATATTTATCATTTCATAAAAATTCTTTTTAGTATTTTCAGGATTAGCCATTGTAAAATCAAGGACATCCCCGGTCCCAAGGACAAAGCGTCCTCCTGGTGCTAACTTTTCTATTGCTTCTGTAACAGCTTTTCTGACTTCATCTGTAGTCCCATTCTCTATAACAAGGAAGTTATTTACCCCTCCATAAAGTGTTATCTTATCACTTATATCTCTCTTTAATTCTGCCAGGTCCATACCAACAGTTACTGGGTCTATATTTGAGTATATATCGAATTCCAGGTCATTAAATATATCAATCATAGGTTTGGCTTTAGAATTCATAACATAGGTGAAAAACACTCCGGCTTGATGAGCCATATCAATTTCATTTTTCAATGGTTTAAACAAAAATTTTCGGAAAAGATCAGGCGCCCAAAAATCTGTGCTTTCATACCAGCCACGTCTTATGATTAAGTCGATACCTGCATCTATCTGAATCTCAACAAGCTTTTTGTTCCACTCTGAGACAATATCGATGTATTGGTTAAGAAAATCTGGATTCAAAGCAGATGACATTACCACATTCTCAATACCTGACATCCATAGAAGCGGATCACCAATGCCCTGTGAATATCCCGCAAAAAGCACCTGTTTTTCATCGCAGAACTTTCTCATCTCTTTTGCTTGCTCGTAATACCACTTTAAATCTTTATCATCTGGAGGCATAAGTATATATTTAAGCTTCTCCAGATCTTCTTCTTTTTCAATTAGATATTTGATTGAACGGGATGCCGGAACATTGTGATCGGAAAATATACCTATTGAATCAGATGGGTAATTGTGTTTTCTTACTATTTGTTTCAAATTTCCTTTAGGAGTTATATATTCCTTGATTAACAAAGGATATGGCTCCTCTGAATGATATTCTTTCCATTCCCTGGTTTGAAAAGCTGAACTTGAGAAAAGCGGAGGTCCAAATCTTACAGCTGTATCAAGTTCAAGATCAAGGTAAAAGTTGATCCTATCAGAGTAATTTGGGTAAAGGCGATTTAAAAATTCAACAGATTGATGACCTATACCTTCAAAGCATAAGGGCAAATGATCTACATCCTCATGCTTAATTGTTGCTATAATTCTTTCCTTTGAAGACATTCTATCAAGACGTCGTGGCATAATATCCCTCCTTATCATAAAGTATGACCCGATCCAGCTGATGGCATATAGATATTTAATATCAGACTTACAATGCTAAAAATACTTCGCGGTATATAGTCTCCGATGACAAGCCCCAAGAAAAACGGGATTGCTTTTCTGTGTGTTCCTCGCCCACCATGCTTAAGTATTATAGATTTTATTAACCAGCTTACCATAACAGGAAACCAGAAATATATCATTCCTCCCCATGATGCTCCTGATAAAACATATCCAGAAGCATGAAGTGGCCACCATAAAAACATTGTTCTCATTATATATAAAAACAATACCGTAACAAAACCTACTCCCATAAAACCAACTGCAGCGATATTTGTGCCTTGAGGATATTGAATCCAATTCTGTAATGGATTAAAGCTTTCCCAACCAGAGTGAGCTATCCAGCCTCTTAATTTCGATGAGACTCCATATTTATAGGCTATCTGTAGATAGGACCAAAATGTGCTTATTGCTCCTATGGCGATAGCTAATGTCATGGCTTGTACCAATCTGTTGCCATTCATGTTAACCCGCTCGCTTATTTTCATGGCTTCTATTTCCGTCGGCATCGTATGTGCCCTACTGCACCTATTAAAAGCATAAAGGAAAGTCATTATAGTTAAATTATTACCGTGTAAACGCATAGGACCAAAAATATCAACCATAAACTTTCTAGGGTTAATATCTATTAGTTCGTGATAAGGTGGTCCTAATTCGGCTCTCACTCTCCCTAATGCAATTGCAAGTATATAATAAAATAGGAAAAAAGCAAATATAGCCCAAATATCCATGCCTGCAAAATAGCACAATATTGCCAATGCTGAAAAACTGAGTAAAAACAAGATAAAGGCTGTATTATAACGCATTGGTTCCCGAGATTCATCTATCTGAGACTTACCAAACATAAACATTATTAATGAAATTAAATATCTCCTTGATGCCCATAAGGCAAGCAGACAAACACCAATCCATGCCCCTGATACCCGTTCGTTAAGGTAAAGTGATCTCCATCCTAAAATACTACCAATGACCCTTTCAACACGAGTAAGCCAAAAGAAGAACCAGCATGAAAATGAAAGATCGAGTGGCATAAAGTATGTCAACCCAACAATAGCAAAATTAAATGACATCCATAAATATCCCATAGCATTCCATGGCTTATCTGTAAGGAAATAGTCAAGACGATAACCATACGGGAATTGTGGTATTACTGGAAAAAGGTCATGGAATCCATTTAATATTCGCGTGAAGGCAACTATGGAAAAACCTAACCACATAAGCCTTGACCGAAAGAAGTTTTTATCAGTAACCATGGTTAATGGAAGTTGGGTAATAGGATAACTCAGTTTTTCGTTTTCCATCCATTGCTTCCTCAGAATAGAGCTAATGCAGATTAAAGAAAAAAACAACAAAAAAATTATCCCTGACCATACCAGAGCAGGAGTTATCCATGCTTTGATATATTCAAGGGTATGGATCGTTGTTCCTCCGGTATAGTAACCTTTAATAACACTGAGATTTGAGACCGTAAACCAGGATGGTATATACTTCCAGAATAATTGCTGCCATTCGTTTTCAGGAGAAGCATACCAGAATGGATGTGCCAGTGTTCCCATAAGGCTTGTCATCATTGTTGCTCCAGATATTGTCGTTGCAACAGTGACCATTATATATATGGCAAGTATTTCTACATCAGAAAGCAATCTCTGTTTTATAATTTTACTACACAATAAATTTATTGCAATAAGCAAAGCAATAGTAAATATAGCATTTGAAAATGGATTGACCAAAGTAAAGAGCGAATACCAAAGCTCGCTCATTATTGCAACCCAGTAGACATTAACGATAACAAGAAGCAACCCCAAAATGATTGCTTTCTTGCTAACATTAACACCTTTATAAGAGCTGTTTTTCATAACGCACCAAATAAATATAGTCTTATTAATTAATGACCAGAATGCACCATAAAATCAACAAATTGATTCCCGATCCTGATTTTATGACTTCCAGGTTCATTGATCTTACAACTAAAATCCACCCTTTTCCTTTGATCTTCCCTTGCCCAAACAATTTTTGAGTCAATAATTTTATTATCCAGGAATAACTCAACTATGCTACCATCAATAAATGTATTTCCTATATCGGCTGAAATTTTAAGTTCTTCGCCAGCCTTCAATTCAGATTTTGATAGTTTTAAATCGGAACACTCAAAATCACTTTGAATGTTCCACCCACCAACTTCCAAGAATAGTCCATTTTTAATATTTTTCTTATAGAGAATAGCTTTTAATTCTTTCTTTTCCCATGGTAATAGATTGAAATAATTATTTTCCCAAAATACTGGTAATATTTCCTCTTTAGTTTTGGGATCTGATAAAGCAAGATGAATAAAGAAGGCAAGTTTATCCGAGGGATTCTCTACATAGACATATACGATAGTGTTTTCACCATCGTTTTCTATCTCATAAACTGTGTTTAATTTTACTGTTGGCAGTTTTTTAAGATCTACAAAACAATAAGTATCATCGACTGACAATTTTGATGAGAGCCAATAGAAGTTGTCTGATATTACTTTATTATTTATATCTCTTAATTCAAGCTTTACGAAATAAATATTGGATATATTCTTTATTTTGGGAATCATAAACACTTCTCTATATTTATTTGCATCTATACTGAACTGAGTGCTATCTTCCCATATTAATCTCATGTTAAAATCAAAAACCTTTGCAATCACTTTTAGATCTCTTTGAGGCTCGAGGTAATTATTTATAACAGAAACTGATTGGTCTAATGGATTCAACTGCACATGAAGCATTTCACAAGCAGATTTAATATAATAATAACTGACCATCGGCTTAAGGAACCAATCAAATATTTGCCATTGAACGCTGGGCCAGCAGGCATTGATTTTCCATTCAGTAAATCCGCTAGTTATGTCCCAAATCCTATGATTAACTGCTTCAAACATCGCCCTATGCTGTTCGGCTGTGACTAGACGACCTTTCATACAGTAGTCTTCCACACTGATCGGAGAACCAAATTGACGTCTAATAGCACTATCATAGTCCTTATAATAATGGTTTGCACCGTGATGAGCCCATATTTTGTTTAGAGGATAATATGCTTCTTCCGGATCTTCGCCTAATTTAGGTATAAATTTCCTTAGGCTATCTATTGGTGGTAATGAAGCAGAACCACTTTCCATCATAAGCATCCAGTTTCTTTCTTCCTGAACCCACCGAAAATAAGTTGGTGGGAACTGCCATCCATAAGACTTCGGTGGATAATCATTCATTCCGACTGGTATATCTTTTTTTATCCATTCCGGAACATCTTTGCGATAATCAGGAAAAGATCCTGAAGGTATAAAAAATCTTGTTCCATCAAGATTTATAACGTTCTTACGCCAGTTTTCATAAACATCTTCACGAGTTTCTCCTTCATTCATTGCCATATACATAATGAGGCTGGGATGATTTCTATATCTTTTTATTATATCAATAGTTCCTCTATCCAGCAGATCGATATCCAATGGATATTCTGTCCCGGGTTGCATCCAATAACATCCATAGAAGCAATTTCCGAACATTAAGCCGTATTTATCACATAAATCAAGGAATTCGTCTGGTGGATTGGGTATGTCTTCAAAATATATAAGATTCAGATTAGCCTCAGTGAAGTACTTAATTTCTGTCTCCATCCTTTCCCGATCCCAGTTAAATGTTATTTCAGGCTGAATATACCCACCTCGACAAAATATCTTCTGATCATTTATATGTAGCCTAAGACCATGTGCACCATCTAACTCGTATAGTTCCTTTGTAATCTCTCTTATCCCAAAAGTAGTATTCTCTTCATCGGAAATTTCACCATCGATTTCAAATGTCAGGTTTAGGTTATATAGATTTTGTTCGCCATAGTTGTTGGGCCACCAGAGACGCGGATTATCAATAACAAGTTGAGGATACTCGTCAGGAGAGAAATTTACCTCAATTGTTTCATTTGGTTTCATCCTTACTTTTTTCTCAAATCTTAATTCACCATCAATTGTTCCTTTAAGTATACCTTCTTGATATGATTCGGTTGTGTTTATCAATTCCGTTGATATATATAATTTTGCAGGACTTGTTTGCGGCAGAGGTAATTTGGTTTTAATGAAAGGATTCATTATATCAACAGTTCCTGTGCTTTCTATATATACATCTTGCCATATTCCCATATTTCTGTCAGGAACTGTTGGCATGCAATCATAACCAATAAACATTACAAGAGTAATGTCTTTCATTATTTCTTTGCGGTATCCTCGATCTTTTCCAAACACATCCAGCTGAGTATCCGGAACTCCTGGGTGATCTACCTGATGAATTTTAACAGCTAAATAGTTTGTTTTACCAGGTTCGGCGTAATCTGTAATATCGAGTTTGTATCTCTGAAATGCTCCAACAATTTGCTCTGCGGAGGCAACCTTTTTACCATTTAGCCATACATCAGCTCTATAATTTATACCGTTGAAAACTAACCAATACTTCTTTTTCGTTTCTGGCAAAATAAATTCTGTTCTATACCAATATGGATCTAACCAGGGATTTCTTTTATCGGGAAGATAGCTGAATTTTTCCAGGTCATACTTTTCATTAAATTCATCTGAAGCATCTGGTATTAAAAAGCTATTCAAACCAAATCTAAAATCCGGGTAAACATTATTCTTTATTAATGCGCTCAGCACTGTTGATGGTATAGATGTCGGATACCAATTTTGTGGACGGTATTTCTTAGAAGATATAATATCTCCATCTTCTTTTACTTGAGTAGAAGATATTATCTGCCATCCTTCCTTAAGATAAATCCTATTATTACTTTCCACGATATTTTCCCTTTCAAATCTTGAATTAAACAAGCTAGACAGCTTGTTACTCAAAAATAGCATTAAGCATATATACTAGGTAGGCATTATGCTATTTGCTTTTGATGTAACATGCTGTAGGGGCAGGTTTTGTATGTTATTTGTCAATCTATTTCGTGCAAACTGGTTTTTATTTTACATAAAACCTGGATATAAAAGACTAAACCTGCCCCTACTACTGTTAATCTGCGCAAATACAAGAAAAATATATAGTATATGCTTCGCATATACATAAGAAACAAGCTGTCTAGCTTGGTATTTATACCGTTTTAAAAAATTATTTATATAGCTCCCCAACCCCTTTGAAAAAGGTGAAAATCAGGAAAGTCTCCCTTTTCCAAAGGGAGATTTAGAGGGATTTTATAATAAATGATAATTAATTGTAAGAAAGGAGTTGAATATTATGAGTGATTTTTTTAAAGCTATAAAGGTTACTGATCATGTTTATTGGGTTGGTGCAATCGACTGGGAATCAAGAGATTTTCACGGTTATCAAACTCCAAGAGGCTCTACATATAATGCATACGTTATACTTGCAGAAAAACCTACTCTTATTGATACAGTAAAGAAACCATTTATGGATGAGATGCTTGCTAGAATATCAACTGTGATTGATCCAGCAAGCATTGAGTATATAATTTCAAATCACTCAGAGATGGACCATTCAGGATGTTTGCCTGAAGTTATTGATATAATAAAGCCGCAAAAAGTATTTGCTTCATCTATAGGATCAAAGACTCTTGAACAGGAGTTCCATACAGGACATGAGATTATAGGTGTTAAAGATGGCGAAACTTTAAGTCTTGGTAATATGAACTTAACTTTCATGGAAACCAAGATGCTACATTGGCCTGATAGTATGTTTACATATCTTGCAGATGAAAACCTGCTTTTCTCTCAGGATGCCTTTGGTATGCACCTTGCTACAGGTGAAAGGTTTGCTGATGAAATAGATGAATGGATAATTGAATATGAAGGCGCTAAGTATTTCGCTAATATTCTAATGCCAATGTCTGCATTAATTCTTAGAACTTTAGACAAGGTCGAAAGATCAGGACTCAAGATAGATATAATTGCTCCTGATCATGGTCCTATTTGGAGAAAAGAAGTAAATAAAATACTTGAACTTTATAAGAAATGGTCGTCTAAGGATTTTGAAAAGAAAGCTGTTGTTATCTATGATACAATGTGGCATAGCACAGAAATGATGGCACATTCAATAGTTGATGGGCTGATCACCGGCGGTATTACTACCAAGCTTTTACCATTGAGAGCATCTCACAGAAGCGATGTAGTAACTGAAATTCTTGATGCGGGCGCTTTGCTCGTTGGTTCACCGACAATTAACAATAATATGTTTCCGACAGTAGCTGATGCATTGGTATACTTAAAAGGGCTAAGACCTCAAAATCTTATAGGAACAGCATTTGGTTCTTATGGATGGAGTGGAGAGGCTGTTGAACATATAAAAGAAATTCTTACTGAGATGAAAGTTGAGCTGATAGGTGATGGATTAAAGGTAAGATATGTTCCCGATAAATCCGCTCTCGCACAATGCTTTGATCTTGGCAGGTTAATTGCTGAAGAATTAATCAAGCGATGCGAAAAATAATGGAGTTTAAAAATGAATAATCAAGTTCCAGAAGATATATATGTAGGCGATCTTGTAAGCTTTCCTGGTCCATGGGCTTTCCAGCTTCCAAAACATGGAATTATATTAGTCAATGATAATGAACTAATAGAAATTGCCAATGATCCAGATAAGGTATTAAACTTAGCTACAGGATTTGAGCCTTACGAGCGTAGCCTTCGGCAGATATGTGAATCTGCGGAAAGCATCGGTGCACGCACTTTGATAATAGCATTTGACCATTTCTTTCAACAATATCGCCCGGGTATTGATTCTCCGCGAACTTTAACACCCGATATGGATAAATATGTAGAACTTATGGCGAAAATCAGTCGATTTGCCAGCAATTATGGATTAAGATTGGAACTGAGCATACTCAGCCCACTTGAGATCGGACAAGCATACTCTATTGCCACCGGGGAATCTGGTCGCTGGATGCACTACCGTAAAGGATTACTCGATCCGAAGTCAGGAGCCTATAGCGTTCAGTTGTGGCAGCATCAAAGATGGGTTAATAACAAAGGTCCTATAGATCTTGAACCTGATGTAATCCGTGTCTTTGCATTTAAGGAGATGCCATTACCAAATTCGCCATATCGAGTGGTAGATCCTGAATCTATGCTTGAGATAAGCGAAACAGTAAAAACTGAAGTATTTGAAGGGCTAAAAGCTGGTTATGTTGCTCGTAGATTACATGTTCATGGTAAAGCAACAAATGTAGGTAATTTAGACCGTGTTTTAGTTGTTCAGCATTATAAATGCCCCGAGATGGATTATTTTAGCGAATCTGCTCTGCCATATTTGAAGCAGTTAGTTGATAAATATATTGACTCAGGAATTCAATTAAGCGGGTTTTATTCTGATGAGATGCATATCCAACAGGATTGGAACTATTTTAACCATCATGAACATGGTCAGTTTGCACTTCGATATGTAACAACAGGATTAGAAAAAGAGTTCGCCCGGCGATATGGCGAACAATACAGGGACCTTGCAAAATATATGATCTATTTTGTTTACGGTCAGGAAGATTTTTCTGCAAATGTGAATGCTTGCGAAGGTGTTATGCATGTGTTTGGAAACACTCCAGAGGGTATTCAAAGGACCGCATTATTTCGATCAAGATATTATGAATTGCTTCAGAATACTGTAGTAGATCTCTTTCTTTCTGCTAGAAGATATGCAGAACAGAAAGTTGGATATAAGTTAGAAACGCGCGCACATGCGACATGGGCAGAAAGTCCAACAATCGATTACTGGCGCACCGGTCCAGTAAATATGAATAGCCGAAAATATGAATATACATCGGACTTTGTCTGGTCTAACACAGTTCATCAATCTGCTTCTGCATGTCATGATTACTTCAAATGGGGCGAATTCCTTACAGGAACAGGCAATGATCATCCTGAAGGGGGATGGTTAGATCGTAATTATTATGCCCTTGCTCTGGCTTGTTCCACTGGTATTATAAACGAAGTTCCTCATTCTTATTGTGCCCATTGGGGACATCCTTCGGAAATTTCTTGGCGCCGTCATCAATTACAAAACGCTTTTGGTGTAACAGGTTCTGTGAATATCTTTACCATGTTACAAGAGATGCAACATCGCGATGTTGATGTTTTAATGCTATATCCCATTGATCTGGTAAGTGTTGAAGAGAGATTTGGCTCATGGATGACTCAATACGGGTATGCAAACATGATCACTCAGTCTAAACTTCTGGAAATGGGCAAAGTAATTGATGGGAAAATAGAACTTGCAGGCAGATATTTCACAACACTTATAGCTACCTTTGAACCATTCCCTTCGAGACGTCTATTAGATATGATAAAAGAACTTGCCATGTCAGGTGGAAAGGTCATTTGGTCCAGCACTCCTCCATTACTTGATAGGGACGGTAATTCAATATTAAACGAATGGCAAGAACTATTTGGAGTTAATTATAGTCCTAATCCTTATGAATGGGGAAGGTCTGCACCTGGACATCAGATCACATTTGAGAACCGCTTAAAAGATGTCACTCCTCAGATTATATTGACGGACTTTTTAGTCGACCATATATACCCGGTTACTCCACAAAATGGCTCAGAAGTCATCGCAAGATGTGGAAAGTATATTGTTGGGGTTTATAAGGGAAATCCCAATGGTGGAGCTTTAGTGTTTTTGGGTTATCGTCCCCGTGATGATCAATCAGCTAGTTTGGGTTATGAAACTCGTAGTTGGTTTGATGTCCTTTATCGGCTAGGTGCATATCCATCTGTAAAATCTGATTCTGATAATGATAATACTGAGGTCATCTCCAGAACAAGCGATTATCTTGCGTGCCGATTTCCAAATGGGACAATAACCATAGCTCCTCATTTGAAACTATTAGATGAGAATTGGTACGGTGGTTTTTCTCGTAATCATGAGCAGGATAACGAAATAGTAAAAAGATTAGATTTACCAGCTAAAGAAATTCGCCTTAAATCATTCAAAGTTAATGGTTACATTGTTGATTATGAAGGCATAGGTGCTGTTGCTTTTCGTGTCGATGAAGATGGAAATTTGATAGGCTTTGCAGGTCATAATTGCAATTCCATTACCATTGATGGAAAAGAATTTAAATTTTCTGATCAGTTAATAGGTCAGGTCGGATGGGCACCAGTATCAGAAACCAGACGTGTAAACAACGGTGCCAACTTGATTGTATTTTGTAGCACACCTACAGAGCTTAAGATACCGGCGAAAATATATCCAGGCAGTTATTTATTTTATGCTGAAGGAAAAAAGCCCGGACAAAAAGGTGAAAAAGTTAATTGTATTTTCGATTCGAATGATCTTATAATAAGAATAACAGAAAGTTCGTCATCAAAATGGCTTTTTGGTGTTCCGGTTAAGTAATAACTGTAGTTTGATATAATCCCTTTGCCAAAAAGTAAGAAAAAGCAGTTGTTCAAATTCATTGATAGTGAATTAATATATTCACAAGGAAGAAAAAAACCAGGCATAAACTTTATATCCGTTTCTTTTTAGTAAAAAAAAAACACAGAGACACGGAGGCACGGAGAAAAAATTAATAACTAAGAACACTAATAAAAATATCACGAATTACACGAACAGGACGAATATTACGAATATAAAAAATTATTCGTGTAATTCGTCTTATTCATTCCATTCGTGATTAAAAATATAATAAAATATCTCCGTGTCTCCGTGTTTCGTCTTTATTACGTTCTATGTGGTTTATTTAGAGTTTGTGGACGAAAACTTTATGCTTGGAAAAAAAAATATTAAGCTTGCTTTTTCTGGTAGTCCTTAGTTTTCAAACCCTTAAATCAATAAAAAGGAGATAAATTACTATGAAACTCGGTTTTATTGGAGATAATGCTCTGGAAGATGTTGAATCTGATGCAAAATTTTCTAAAGAACATGGATTTTTGGCTCTGGAATATAATTATTGGGGAAATTTCAAGGATCTAACACTTGAGACGGTGCAAAAAATGAAAGATATACTTGATAAATATGGAATTGGAGTTTCCTCACTTGGTCTATGGGGCTGGAACCATCTTTCATCAGATAACACTGAACGTGAACTAGCCCATACGATGTTAAATCGTGCTATAGATTTTGCACAGATACTTGGTGCTTGTGTCCTTGTAACAGGTGGAGGTGATATAGCATCTACTCCGCTGGAAAAGAAGGTTGAAGAATTTGCTAAGACATTTCCTCCTTTTATCGATCGTGTCGAAAAAGCAGGAATGAAAATTGCAATGTATGCTTTGCATGGCAATAGCTTCTTTGATTCTATCGAAGCTTACGAAAGAGTATGGGAGAAATTCCCACAAGTTGGTATTAAATATGATCCTGCTAACTGGTGGCATCATGGTGATGATTATCTTGCTGTTGCAAGACTACATGGTGATAAAGTATTTCATGTTCATATCAAAGAGCATGTATACCATGAAGGAAAATTGGTCTCACAACCAGCTGCTGGAATGGGAGATATTCATTGGGGAAAGGTGATGGCTTTCCTGTATGAACATGGATATGATGGTTATCTATCTATAGAACCTCACGGACCGATCTGGTCAAGGGGTGAAATGCGTCATAAAATGTTATTACTCACAAAGAAATATATGAGCCAATTTTTACTCTAAAATCCAGCATCGGGTCCAAAAATTAAAGCATATAGAGGCACTATGGCACTCCGATATTTTTTCTATGCCTATGTGCCTTTGTGTTATGTATTTAAAGAAAACAGATATATGTTCTGATAAGAATATAATAGGAATATGTGATTTGATGAAATGATATCTTTAGTTAATATTCTGAAGAAAGGTATAATACAGCCTAAATATATTCTGGCAATTGCTATTGTGTTCATAATTGTAATGGTAAGCATGGGTTTATATGAGCTTTCAGCCAGTAAAAGAGATATCATGCATGTATTAGAAGAAGAAGCCATGTCTTTAGCAGAAACAATATCTGTAATGGGCGATAACTCTTTGTTATCATTTAGTAAAACTATGGAGCTTATATCCAGGAAGGCATTGAATAACTGTAAAATAGTAGAAGTGATCGATTATGCAGGATTCCTAAACAAAGATATATTAAATAACATTTCCCATCAAGAGGATATTTTTCTAATCAAAGTCTTCGATAGATATGGTAAAGAAATATTAAGTTCCCAATCCAGTGACGATGTACTTTTAGATAATGCTATACAATTAGAGAAAGAGATTGAGAAAGCAAATTTATTGCTGAAAAATGAAATAAAAGAAGTTGTAACGAGGTTGAATTTAGATGAAGGTGATAAGTTCATTGTTGGAATCAGTCGCAGGAAGGGAGGTTCAATAATATTAGTCACAGAAGCAGAAGAATTGCTCAACTATAGAAAATCATTGGGAATTGGAAAACTAGTTCAGGAAATTGGCGAGAACGAAGGTGTAGTATACATAGTTTTGCAGGATAAGCTTGGATTAATCCTGGCTTCAAAAAATGTAACAAAAATGAGAAGGATAGAAGGTGATAGCTTTTTAGAAAATGCTTTACAAAATAGGATAATAGACTCGCGTGTCTACTCTTATAACGGTAAAGATGTTTTAGAAGCTGTAGTTCCGTTTTTAATAGATGAATCAAACTATGGTCTTTTTAGAATTGGGCTATCAATGGAACTGGCAAAAGCAGTTGAATCCAGGAGTAGGAACCGCTTAATTTTAATTTCTCTTGTATCTTTTATTATAGGTGTTATACTTTTAAGTTTTGTTATTATAAATCAAAATTATTCGCTCCTGAGCAAGGCGCATGATAGAATACAAACTTATACGGAAATGGTATTAGAAAATATAGCTGATGGCATTATAGTAACTGATGATAAAAAGGTTATATCTGTATTTAATAAGTCGTCTGAGATTATCTTTAAGCGCTCTGCTGATGAACTTTTAAATAAAAATGTATCTGTCCTGGGTCCCAAAATAGATGAGATTTTTACTTCTGCACTTCTTATGGATAGCTATAATAGTGAGATTAATTACGATGATAATCGTCTTTTATCTATTCATACATCAAGAGTAGCTAACAGAGATGAAAATTGGGCTATTGCAATTATAAGAGACATAACAGAGGCAAAGATGATAGAAGAAAATTTGCGTCGAACTGAACAATTAACCACCATGGGAAAACTTGCATCAGCAGTTGCTCATGAAATAAGAAATCCACTTAACGCAATTAGTATGTCTGCTCAAAGGTTAGGAAGAGAATTTGTCACGGATAATAAAGAAAAATATGAAGAATTGATCGGTATGATAAAATCAGAGTCAAATCGGTTAAATAGAATTATAGAGGAATTTTTAAAATTTGCCAGACCTCCAAAATTGAATCGTCAACCAACAAATATAGATCAATTGTTGGACGAAACAGTTTCGCTTATAGATTCACAAATAAAGTCTGCCAGTATTGGAATTACAAAGAATTATTCTAATATTGGAAACTGGAATGTTGATAAAGAGCAAATGAAACAAGTTATTCTAAATCTGCTTTTGAATGCAATAGAGGCAATGCCAGAAGGTGGGGAAATAACAATTAATGCTCAAGATGTTGATAATACTTTATTAATTGAAATATCAGATGCAGGAAAAGGCATTCCGGAGGAAAACATACCAAGAATATTTGATCTATATTTTACAACTAAGGATACCGGCACAGGACTGGGTCTAAGCATAGCTCAAAGGATAATTATAGAACATGGTGGCTGGATAACAGTCAATAGCACACCAGGAAAAGGAACAACTTTTAAAATAAGTATACCTAAAAAATAATATCTGGAAAATAGATTATGGAATATACAATACTTGTAATTGAAGATGAGCCTTTTCAGCTTAAAAATCTATCCGAAGCTCTGGAAAAACAAGGATACAATGTTTTAAGTTCAGAGTCCAGTGTTAAAGGTGTAAAAATCGTTAAGGAAAAAGCTGTTGATCTAGTTTTGACAGATTTTAAGATGCCCGAGAAAAATGGCTTGGAAGTATTACGCGAAGTTAAACAGATCAATCCTGATATTTCTGTCATAATTATAACTGCTTACGGAGATGTAGAAACCGCAGTTAAAGTTATGAAGGAAGGTGCTTTTGATTATCTTACTAAACCTATTGATTTTGAAGAACTTGATATTATCATAAAAAAGGCATTAGAAAGAAAGATTCTTGTCTCGGAAAATAGAGAACTGCGAAGGCAATTGGCAGAGAAATATCGCTTTGATGAAATAGTTTATGGAAGTTCTGAAATGGAAGAGGTTATAAATGTTGCCCTCAGGGCAGCAGATAGCAGAGCATCAATACTTATATATGGAGAAAGTGGCACAGGTAAGGAGCTTATTGCCAAAGCTGTTCATTATGCTAGTCCTAGAAAGGACAAACCTTTAATATCTGTAAATTGTGCAGCATTAAACGAAAACCTTTTAGAAAGTGAGTTATTTGGTCATGAAAAAGGCGCTTTTACAGGTGCTGATAAGCAAAGAAAAGGACGATTTGAGTTAGCAGATGGCGGAACAATCTTTTTGGATGAAGTGGGTGAAATTCCACTAGCTACACAGGTTAAATTGCTCAGAGTTCTCCAGGAGCGCGAATTCGAACGCGTCGGAGGTAACCAGACCATAAATGTAGATGTCCGTGTTATATCTGCAACTAATAAAAATTTAGAAGATATGATAAAAAAAGGCACATTTAGGGAAGACCTTTTCTATAGGCTTAATGTTATATCGATCAAAATCCCACCACTAAGAGAGAGAAAAGGCGATATTCCTCTACTAATCAACTATTTTATTTCTAAATACGCTAAGGAAAACAAAAAAGAGGTGGAAAGCTTATCAAAGGAAGCAATGGATGCACTCATTAAGTATAATTACCCGGGTAATGTAAGGGAGCTTGAAAATGCAATTGAAAGGGCAGTAATAATGACCAGAGGGAAAATTATAACTCTGGATGATCTGCCAATATTTATGAAAGTGTCTAAGGATGAATCTAAACAAAATTATGAACTCAGGGGTGAAACTCTTGATGAAATAGTTGAAAATGTGGAACGACAGCTTATTGCAGATGCCCTGGTAAGAGCTAATAGTAATCAAACAAAAGCTGCAGAAATTCTTGGCATAAGCGAACGTAATTTAAGATACAAGCTTAAAAAATATGGTATGAAAAGAGAGATACTGAATACAGAATAACTCGAAAATACTTATTCAACCCGAAGACAAACATAAAATAGTCTTCTCATTTATTGCCCTTGACTTATAAAAGGAAAAATGTTAAATATGAGTTATAAAATCTTTAATTAAATTTTATTACTTGAGGAGGAGCAAGCAATGTTAAAACGAATAATGCCTATTCTTACCTTATTTCTTGTATCTTACCTTGTAACTCCGTCATTTTCTGCCATTAATCCCAAAGATATTCTTGCTATATGGCTGATGGATGAGGGAAATGGCATTGATGTAAAAGATGTTTCTGGTAATGGTCACGATGGAGAGATCGTGGGAAAAGTCAAATGGGTTGATGGGAAAATTGGCAAGGGACTGGAATTTTCTGGAGGTTATGTGAGAGTTCCACATACTGAAGATATGAACCTTGAGACATTTAGTATGACTGCATGGCTAAATGTTCCAAATGTCGTGGCTCCTTATCAAATGGTAATGGGCAAAGAGTCATGGCCCAACAGGAACTATTCCATGTGGCTGTTGCCAGATAAAGTCAATGTTGGCATTACTGAGCCTGCTGATAGGCAAATTCAGAGTGCAGCAGTAGTTGTTGATGGTAAATGGCATCATGTTGCAGCTACTTATGATAAGAAATTCCTCAAAATATTTGTCGATGGAGAACTGAGTGGTCAAACTGCATTGAATAGTAAACCATTACAATGTGAAACGCCTTTTATGATAGGTGCTCAACCTCCTAATGGTAGTGGACCGGTGCAAGGAAAAATGGATGAGGTTAGCGTTTTTAAATCCGGTCTGGAAGATGGAGATATTAAAAGAATAGCTAATGAAGGGCTGAAACATCTTGTTGCTGCAGTAAACGCTCTTGGGAAGCTTACTACTACATGGGGAAAAATACGTGAAGCGAATTAATTTTTTTTATTTTAGGTATTTATCAAAAATAAATAGTAAGTTCTTTAAGCTTTTCTTTTTTTGCAAAACCCCATCTCTTATACTAATTTTAGACCTGGTTCTATTTTTTTATTTATTATCACTATCAGTTTTATCGGATGAACAACCTGGTAAAATATATCGTGTTCTTGAAGGTCATAAAGAGACAGTAACATCTGTAGCTTTTTCTCCAGCTTTTTCACCTTATAGCGAAGTAATAGCTAGCGGTAGTAACGATAAGACTGTCCGTATATGGGACCTAAAGACAGGTGAGTTGAAGAGAACGCTAGAAGGATTTATGGATGAAGTAAAATCAATAGCGTTTTCTTCTAACGGAAGGATACTTGCATGTGTAAGCTGGAATGGTAATGTAAGGCTATGGAATATGATCTCAGGTGAGTTATTGCTTTGTTTTGAACATAAGGTCGTTCATCGCGGTGAAAATGGGTTGTCATTAAAAAATGCTATACTCTGGTCTGTTGCTATTTCTCCTGATAGTAAGGTAATAGCAACAGGTGGACAGTATAGGAAAAATACATCCAAATTTATACCCGTCAGTAAGTCATGGGCAGGAACTATAAAATTTTGGGAAGCATTTACTGGTAACCTTTTAAGAACCTTAGAGTGGCAGGAAGATGCGGTATATTCGGTTGCTTTTTCTCCTGATGGAAAGATATTTGCCAGTGGAAGTGCTGACAAAACGATTCAATTATGGGATCTGAGAACGAACGGACCATTAAGAACTCTTGAAGGACATACAGACACCGTATATTCAATTGCATTCTCACGTGATAGTAAATATCTTGTTAGTGGTAGCAGAGATGGAACTGCAATAATCTGGGAAATACAAACAGGAAATATTATTAAAAAACTTGAAGGACATAAGGGCGCTATTCTTTCTGTTGCATACTCTCCTAATGGAAAAATGATCGCAAGTGGTGGAAGGGATAATATAATTAGATTATGGGATGCTCTAACAGGTGAACTCATATCAACTCTTGAGGGGCATACCAATAGCGTTACAGATGTTGCTTTTTCTCCCGATAGTGAAATACTTGCAAGCTCAAGCGTCGATAAAAGTATAATTTTGTGGAAAATCAAATAGTATGAAATATCTCAGAGAGCTTTTAATAGGAAATAAAAGGATTCATTTTCCGATTTTTTTTCCAGATGCAACCAGAGCAGTGATAAGAAGCATTGATAGCCTTGATCTCAAATCCGCAGGCATCGAGGGAATAGTCGTAAACAGTTTTCATCTGATGTCTAACCCCGGAATAACGGTTCTAAGGTCTATGGGTAATATAAAATATTTCATGTGCTGGGATGGTTTGGTTGTTTCTGATTCAGGTGGTTTTCAATTGCTCTCCATTATTCGCGAAAATAAGTCTTATGGAAGCGTAAACTCTGATGGCGTAATTTTTTATCCTGGTTCGAAAAGGGATAGAAAGAAGCTCACACCAGAAAAATCAATTCAGATTCAGTTTAATATCGGTTCAGATATTATTATATGTCTTGATGATTGCCCTTCAATCAATGCAAGCTTAGAAGAAAATATATCCAGTGTCAATAGGACAATTGAATGGGCAAAGAGATGTAAAGAAGAATTTCAAAGACAGTTACATATCCGAAAAATACAGGATAATAACCCTTTATTGTTTGCGGTAATACAAGGTGGCGATGATAAGAATTTAAGAGAAAAATGCACCGATGAACTTATAAAAATCGGCTTTGACGGTTTTTGTTTCGGAGGATGGCCATTAAATAAAGATAGAAAATTCAATAACGAAATACTGAGCTTCACTGCCAGATTAATGCCCGATGATTTGCCAAAATTCGCACTCGGTGTTGGTAATCCTAAAGCAATTGTGAATTGTTTTCTGATGGGATATAATATGTTTGATTGTGTATTACCTACACGAGATGCGAGACATCAAAGGCTTTATATATTTTCAGAAGTTCCAGAAAAATCTAACATATTGGACTGTGAAAAAGTTACCAACTTTATCTATATAACAGACCAAAAATACATGAAGGATACAAGACCAATCAGCATTTTTTGCGACTGTTATACATGCAAAAATTATTCAAGAGCTTATATCCATCATTTATTTAATATAAATGATTCTCTTGCCCAACGGCTTGCAACTATTCATAATCTAAGAACTTATTCCAGACTAATCGAGGTTTTAAGAAATTCAAAAGTATGAACGAAAATGATGATCTGGCTCAGCTCATCCACAAAATATCAAGCTCAAAAAAATATAAGAATGTTTATCATAAGACAATAGAACGTATAGCTGGTGAATGCTTGAAAAAATATGGAAAGAATAATGCTGAAAAAAAGGCAAGAAATCTATTACACAGAATCTGGAATTCATATTATATTGGCAAACCAGATTATCAATTTTTACTTAATAAGATTAAAGAAAGTTCCAATTTTAAGGAAACTATATTAAATATCCTGGCTTATCAATCTTCAGTGAAAGAAAGAATACCAATATTAGATACATTTTACCAGAAAATATTCTCAATTACAGGCTATCCTTCTTCTATAATTGACCATGCATGCGGATTAAACCCTCTAACAATACTCTGGATGAATTTACCCAAAGATACAATATATAATGGATTTGATATTGATAATGATCAAATTGACTTCTTAAATAAAGTTTTTCAGATAATAGGTATCGAAAACAAAGTAAGTATAAGGACTGGAGATATTTTGTCAGATAAATTTGATTATGCAGATATTGTGTTTATGTTGAAGCTACTGCCATTACTTGAACAACAGGGAAAAGGTCTAAGCCTTGAGGTTATGAAGAAACAGCAATGTAGATATATGGTTATATCATTTCCAGTCAAGAGCCTATCCGGAAGTGAAAAAGGTATGATCAAGTTTTATTCTGATTGGTTTGAATCTCTAATAATCAAAGAAAATTGGAAGAATCAAAAAATTCCCTTTGAAACTGAGCTGGTTTATATAATAACGAAAATTTAGTCTATACTTCCCAAGGTCTAGCAATAAAGAAGACAACTCGGGTCCGCTCACTTAAATCCCGGAGATTTTTTTAATCCAAAGGATGTGAATCTACTAGCATAAGTTAAAGCAGATAATATGCAGAAAATCCCTCCTATTATGAGTGTATTTGGCGCACCTATATTTTTTGCCATGCTACCAGCTAACAGGCTACCAAAGGGCGCAAGCCCCATAAATGACATCGTATAAAAACTCATTACTCTACCACGTTTATCATCATCAACTATTGTCTGTATAAATGTATTGCAAGATGCCATCTGTACCATCATGCCTGCACCGGTTAAAGATATTAATAATAGTGAAAGCCAGAAGAAATGTGAAAAAGAAAAAACTATGAGACCAATTCCAAATGAGCTGGTAGCAATTGGTATTATTCGTTCTAATCCATTGGGGTCCTTTCGAGATGCCATATAAAGTGCACCCGATATTGCTCCCATACCAGCACCTGCCATAAGGAATCCCAGAGTATGTGACCCTCCATGTAATATATCCTTTGCAAAAATAGGCATTAACACTGTATAAGGCATTCCAACCAGGCTTACTATACTAAGTAGCAATAAAGTATATCTTATATCCGAGTATCCGAATGTGTATTTGAATCCTTCTTTCAAGTCGTGCAAGACGTTTGATCCTTTGGCTGAAAGTTTATCCTTAGGCTCAACTTTCATTGCAAGTAGTGCTATTATAACCGCTATATAGCTTATAGCATTTAATAAGAAGCAAATACCTTCTCCAATAGCTGCAACCAAAATTCCTGCTAAAGACGGACCTATTAACCTTGCACTGTTAAACATGAATGAATTTAATGCAATAGCATTACCTAAATCTTCTTTTTTATCTACCATTTGCACAACAAACGATTGTCTTGCTGGAATATCGAAAGCATTGATCAGTCCAAGAAATGCACCTAATGCTATGATCTGCCATACCGATATTTTACCTGTTAAAACAAGAATTGCTAAAATAAAAGCCTGTAACATTGAGAGTGCTTGAGATACAATCATAATGCGCCACCTATCCCATTTATCAGCAACTACACCTGCAAACGGAGATAAAATAAATGTAGGTATTTGACTTGCAAATCCCACAAATCCTAACAGGAAGGCGGAATCAGTTAAACGGTACACAAGCCAGCTTAGTGCTATACGTTGCATCCAGGTTCCAATCAATGATATACCCTGACCAAAGAAAAAAAGGCGATAGTTTCTATACTGGAATGCACGAAGTGTTAATTTTATACTATCTTTATTAATTGCAAAGTGATTATTAAATTTCATTATTAACCTGATATTATTTCCCTCTATAAATAACATCTATAATAATTTAGAAGATGTGAAAAAAAACAAAGCCTTGCTTTTTTTGCAAGGCTTTGTTTTTTCACTAAATGTTTCTTCTAAACTTTCTGTTCCGATTCTGTTTTTATTCGGTCAATAATAGATTCTATAGTCATTTGCCCGAGGTCTGTTCCACCACGTAATCTAACAGATACAGTATTTGTATCTTTTTCTTTCTTTCCTACAACAAGCATATATGGGATTTTCTCTAACTGTGCTTCACGTATCTTAAGCCCAAGTTTTTCGCTTCTAAGATCAGTTTCAACTCTTATACCATGTTTACTTAATTTTTCCTTAACAAGGATTGAATAATCATTAAGATCATTAGTAACTGGTAAAATCCTGGCTTGAACAGGTGAAAGCCAGACAGGAAAAGCCCCCGCATAATGCTCTATTAATCCACCAAAGAATCGTTCCATTGCTCCAAGAACAACTCTATGGATCATTATAACTTCATGTGGTTGACCGTCCGGACCTATATATTCCACATTAAATCTTTTTGGCTCATTGAAATCAAACTGTATAGTTGGACCTTGCCACGGACGACCAAGTGCATCAAGCAGTTTTATATCAATCTTTGGTCCATAAAATACTGCTTCGCCTTCCATACGTTTGTAAGTTAACCCTTTTTTATTCATCGCACTAATGAGTGCGGATTCTGCCTTTCCCCACATTTCATCATCACCCAGATATTGGTCCTTATGTAGAGGGTCACGGACACTCAGGTTAACCTCATAATCCTTGTAGCCAAAAGTTTTAAGCATATAATCAGCCAGATCAATTACTGCTAATATTTCTTCATCTGCTTGCTCTGGAGTGCAGAAGATATGTGCATCATCTTGAGTAAAACCACGAACACGAAGCATTCCCAAAAGAGTTCCGGAACGTTCATATCGGTAAACTGTTCCAAGTTCTGCATATCTTATAGGCAAATCACGATAGCTACGCATCCTTGTTTTATATATTAGAATATGCCCGGGGCAATTCATGGGTTTAAGGACATACTCCTGATCTTCAACTTCAAGTGTGAACATGTTTTCGCGGAAGAAGCTATAATGCCCTGAAGTATTCCATAGATCTGCTTTTGCTATATGTGGAGTAACAACAAGCTCATATCCTCGCTTCAGGTGTTCTTCTTTCCAGAAATCTTCGATGATTTTACGAATTATTGCTCCTTTGGGATGCCAATAAATTAGTCCAGGACCTGCTTCTTGTTCATGAAGACTAAAAAGATCAAGTTCTCTTCCGAGTTTTCTATGGTCCCTTTTCTGAGCTTCCTCAATTTTTTTCAGATAGGAATCTAATTCCTCTTGAGTTTCAAAGGATATGCCATAGATTCGCTGAAGCATTTTTTGTTTTTCATCACCGCGCCAGTATGCACCAGCAATGCTAAGAAGCTTGAAAAACTTAATTCTACCTGTGTTTGCAACATGTGGTCCACGACATAGATCGACAAAATTACCATGCCTATAAATGCTTACTTTGTCATCTTCTATTTCATTTATAAGCTCGACTTTGTAATTTTCTTCCAGGTCAGTAAATATCTGAATTGCATCTTGTTTTGATATTTCGCTTCTTAGAAAAGGAAGGTCTGCTGATGCTATCTTTTTCATCATGGCTTCTATTTTTTCTAAATCCTCTGGAACGAATGTTTTATCAATATCAAAATCATAATAAAAGCCTTCCTTTATGGATGGTCCGATTGCTAATTTTGCGGAAGGAAAGAGCATTTTTACTGCGCTTGCCATGAGATGGGATGTGCTGTGCCAATAGACTTCTTTTCCCTCTTCGCTGTCAAAAGTTACAATTTCTAATTTGCAATCTTTTTCAAGAGTTCTGGTAAGATCAACTAATTCACCATCTAATTTTACTGCAATAACACTATTAAAATTATCAATATCGTAGGATTTGATGACATCAAGGAGTCTTGTATCAATAGGAAAATTCTTTTGTGAACCATCCGGGAACTCTACTTTAACCTCAGACATTTTATTATACCTTTCGTTCTATACAATAAATTCAATGAAGGAAGTCCGGGCAAAAATATACAAAAAAGAGCCTGAAAATAGGCTCAAACATTTTTCTATTTACGAATAGAAATTATATGCCAAATTATAACATAGTTTTAATGAGACATCAAGAATTTTTTAATCCTGCCAAGCAGTTAGTAACGTTTTAAAAAATTGTTTATATAATCCCTTTTAAAAGGCAAAGTCAAAAAAATCTTCCTTTTCCAAAAGATAGTTCATGAGGGATTTTATAATAAATGATAAATATAATGGATAATTATTTTTTTAAATGGTATAAGCAGTTGAATTGTATAATACCATTTCTTTCAATTGAATGCGCAAATGATAGTTCATAATATTTTTATAAACATATAACCGGGTTTTTATAAAAACACAGAGGCACGGAGAAAAAATTAATCACAAAGAACACGAATAAAAAAATCACGAATTAGACAAATAAAACGAATAACACGAATATAATAAAAATAATTATTCGTGTAATTAGTCTTATTCGTGATATTCGTGATTAAAAATATAATTAAATATCTATGTGTCTCTTATAGCATTCTTACTTTGATCTTACAATCTTTACCTTCAATTATCTTTCCTATAATAGCAGGCTTTATATTTGAGCTTTCAAGCGAGGTTATCAAATTATTTGCATTTTCTGGCGGAACGGATATAAGGAGCCCCCCAGAAGTTTGTGCATCACAAAGGATCATCTGATATTCATAAACGATGTTGTCATCCCATATTATATGTTCATTAAGATATTCATGATTTCGGATAGTTCCTGCAGGTATTATTAAATCCTCTGCCAGTTGTTTGGTTCCCGGTATTAAAGGCACTTTATCAAAGAAAATCTCGGCACTTACCATACTGGCAGAGATCATTTCGTAAAGGTGTCCAAGAAGCCCAAATCCGGTTACATCTGTGCAAGCATTTACTTTCACACTTATCATGGCGGTAGATGCATATTTATTTAGACTGCTCATAACCTCTATGGCATACTCGGCTGATTCCTTAGTGGCAATTTCTTCCTTCATAGCGGTGGTAATAATTCCTGTTCCAATTGGTTTTGTTAATATAATAAGGTCACCGGGCTTCGCGGAAGAGTTTGTTATTATCTTCTCAGGATGAACAATCCCCATAACTACCAAACCATATTTTGGTTCATTATCGTCTATGGTATGCCCGCCTGCTATACTAATACCAGCAGATTTTGCCTTATCAGCTCCCCCCTGAAGTATTTCACTCAAAATACTGAGTGGTAGCTTTTGTGCAGGGAAACCGGCAATATTAAGCCCTAGTATTGGTCTGGCACCCATGGCATATATATCGCTCAGTGCGTTTGCTGCAGCTATGGCGCCAAATGTGTAAGGATCATCAACTATGGGGGTAAAATAATCCACAGTTAAGACTATGGCAAGATCATCATTGATACGATATACAGCTGCATCATCAGATTTTTCATAGCCAACCAGAATATTTGGATCAAAAAATTTTGGTATCTCCCGCAGAACCTGCAGGAGGTCCTTTGGACCAATTTTGCAGGCTCAGCCAGCACCATGACTAAATGATGTTAATTTAATGTTCTTGTCAGGCATTTTGATTTGAGTTTAATATAATAGCGGGTTTGTATCCGCTTTCTTTATTGAATATGTTATTTGGTATTAGACGCCCAATGAATTGGGTTACTACAAACCTTGCCCATTTGATTAGTTAAATTAATTGTTATAACTACTCAATTATGAACGTTCATTAATTAATTGGGTAATAATCAACTCTACTTCTCTCTCTTTATTAATGGGAAATTGTCGAAATTCATTAGCATAAAGCGTATACCCTAATCCCATAGGCTTTAAACTAACTGTAATTCGGAAAGGTTAACGTATGTATAGTAAAATAACTTAAAATTTTGTGTTATTTATAAATTTTTGATTACATTTTATGGTCAAATCATGAATAAAAAGAACTTAGCTTTTGTTTAACTTTCCGAATTACAGGCTTTTCTCAAACTCCTTTTTTTCAAATAAAGCAGCATTTTCTAAGTCCCGTAGGGACGAAATGTTGGTAAAATAAGTAGTAGTTTGAAGAATCACAATACAAAATTTCTACCCCGATAGGGGTAACATGTTTGTAGAATATCAACAACGCCAAAAATCTTTAGCTCCGATAGGAGCGACATGTTAATAAGCAAATAGAATGGTAAAAGATTTTCACATATCGCTCCTACTCCGCTTAATATTAACCTTTCCGAATTGCCATTTAAACTAAGAAAAAAGTGGAAAAAGTACAGAAAAAAATGGGATACTCTTAAGACATTATTAATTAAACCTTAGCTATAACCTATTATAAAGGAAATTCTAAAATGAGTATCTCAGCAGATGTAATAATACCAGAAATATATAAGATTGTCAATTTTTTGCAACGGATTTTCTTTCCAAAATTTGCTTGAATTAGATTAGAGGTTTTGATATACTAAGTTTTGGAATTCTATTCTAAATAATGTTGTATATACGACCTGTCAGTTAATGGTGTGATTGTCATTTTCAAATAATTTTTAGATACAAAGTAGCGGATCTTTCAGTGAAATTATTAAATTTAATATATAATATCTGAGGCTAAAATGGCTTTTCCTTAGCAACCTTCCAGGTTGTTTTGTATATTTAGAACTATATTCATATATAACACGAGGTTTAAAAAAATGCTATTAACGAGCTTTGTGCATTGTGGTGACCTTCATCTTGGAAATATGCAATATAATATCCAGGAAAGATTCGAGGACTTTGGCAAAGCATTTTTGCAGATAGCTGAATATGCAATACAAAATGCGGTTGATTTTCTGCTTATCAGTGGTGATATGTTCAACAAGCGCAATATAAATGCAATGACACTTATTCAGGCTATACAAATCCTGGATAAGCTTAGACAGGCAAATATTCAGGTATTAGCTATAGAAGGCAACCATGACAAAGCTTTTCGTGAAGATAAGGTATCCTGGATGCAATTTTTATCCGAAAACAACTATATAAAGCTGTTGAAACCAGATTTTCAGAATAATGATGTTTATTTATATAAATGGAACAGCCAGAAGCAAAATTGTGGAGCTTATGTAGAAACAGAAAACGCCAGGATATATGGTATAGGATATCTGGGAGCTACAACAGGACAACGTATAAAACAGATCGCTGGTAAAATTGAAAAGGATGGAAAATTTACTATAATGATGCTTCATGCCGCTATCCAGAGCATGGCAAAGATGGAACTCGGTGGACTTAAACGTGATGAAATCGAAGTTTTAAGTGATTGTGTCGATTATCTAGCACTTGGACACCTACACCATAGAAATGAAATGGATGAATGGGCATTTAATCCGGGAGCTCCAGAATGCTGGGATATTGCTGAATCAGACTACGAAAAAGGGTTCTATCATGTTATTCTAAGCACAGATGGGACTAACAAAAAGCAGGTAAACTTTATTGAAAGCAAGCGCAGAGATACCTACAGAAAAGAAATTGATATATCAGCATGCAGGAATTCGTCTGAAGTGGAAGCCAGGGTATGGAATAATATCGAGCATAATGTAATTGCAGATATGGATAAACCGATAATTCAGTTATTGCTAGTAGGAAAAATTGATTTTGATCCTACAGAAATAGATGTGAACTCAATAGGCAGGAGACTTCAGAATGAATATAATTGTTTAGTTACTGAAATTATTAATAATGCAAATTTATTTATAAGTAAATATGATAAAGGGAAAGCTCTTGATCGGGAATCAATAGAAAGAGAAGTAGTGTTAGACCTTGTCAGGCAAACTTCAAGATTCAGCGATTCTGATGAAAAAATAGCTGAACTAGCAATTAAGATTAAGGACATGGTCTTGGGTAAGACCTCTGCTGATGAAATTAATGAATTGATATACAATCAGATAGAGTCGGGAGAAATCTAAATAGCAATAATATATTAAGGGGGGAAAGTATATGATTTATAAATTTACTGAAAATCCAGGAATCATTAAAGATAGTTTAATAGGTATTGTCAAATTCTCTGAAAATGTCGCTATACAGGCAATTGAGTCCACTAAAACAGTCATAAATTTTGGATTAGAAAGTGCTGATGCGATCAATGATAAGGCGAATACAGTTATATTGAATTCTTTTCGTAAGACATTAGATACAGGAAATATATTGGGTAGTGAAGCAAGAGAGTCCTTAAAAAATATGGTAAAGGATACAATCAGAAATACAAAAGAGATTTTTGAATTAATAACAAAGCCAAAGTCTGAAGATGTTAATGTAAAGCAATAATGGGCGGTAGTGCCATTCGCAAGGGTAGGTTTTTTATCAAGATTATGACAAAATAAGATTTTGTGCACATGCAAACCTTTGAGGAAGATAAATTTTAATAATCCCTCTAAATCTCCCTTTGGAAAAGCTTATCATTACCCATAAGTTTTTAAAAGGGATAATAATAAGGTGGGCATTGCCCCTTATGCGTCAGGTTAAGCGGAGATAGAAGCGATATATTTGTAGAAAATATTAAAGAACAATACCAGGCGGAGTTAGGAGCGATATGTGAAAATCTATCAACATTTAGCTCCTAACTCCGCTAGGTTGTTGATATGACCAAATTTCTACAAACATATCACCCCTGACGGGGTAACTCCCTTATTAATTTTTGTTAATGGTTCATTGTCAAAATTTCTTAGCTAATGGGGCATTGCCTACCCTTATTCAACCCAATCTACTTGTAATGCAATTAAAAACTTCGGTTTTTCTCATTAAGAGTTGTTTAGATTAAAATTTTTTATTGCATGCCGGTAAACAGCCGCATGAAACCTTAAATGCAAGAAGAAGTGCTTTTTCAACGCCATCAGGACATGAGCATTCAAACCAAGAAAATTCTAGATCATTATAATTTTTAATACATTGCGCAGCAGAATGAGATTGCCCCCGTATTGGTTTATCAATCCGCTCTCTTATACCTTGGTCTTCAGAACAGCCGATATATATATAATATCAGACACAGCATCTTTCGGTGGATAAGCCATTCTTATAACATAGACACCTTTAACGCATTCTGGTAATGCTTTTACATTACATTCATTTAATTTTTCCCAATTGCTCCAACTTTTCATAGCTAAAAATCCTTCTTATATAACATATAAATGTACCTTGTCAATGAAGGTTTTTTTACAGTTATAACTCTCTTTATAACATATCCATTGGCAACGATCAGATCACTAATATCTTTACCTGTAACTAACGCACCTTTTGGTGCAAGATTTTTAAGGTTAGCCAGTATATCGCTATATAAATCCTTATCAATAGGGCAATTTCTGCCATAGGGGAGATCAGTTACAAAAGCATCAAAATGACCTTTAACTGTCCTTGCATCTGCATGTATAACAGTTGCGGACAACCCGAAATGCTTAAGATTGTTGATAGAGTCAGCTACCATCAAGGGATTAATGTCACAACCAGATGCTTTAATGCCTATGCTATTTGCCTCAATTAGAATAGTTCCAACTCCACAACACGGGTCAATTATAGTCTCACCTGGATTGGCTACTAAATTTACCATAGCTCTAGCAAGTCGCGTCGGTAAGGCACTGGAATATTGATGCAATTTCTGTGAATGTTTATTCCAGGTATTCAAAGACTTAGATATTAACTCTCCAAACCATATTTTATTTTTTGATATGATTACAAGGAATGTTAATTCAGGATTGGAAAGATTGGGATTGCCAATAATCCTTGCACCTACTTCGGTCATTATTTCGTGAGAATCAATATGAACATCTTTTGTAGTTCTTTCAACGCTTATTCTGAATTGCTCTGCTTGAATTTGCATTAATTCTAGTTGCTTGTATAGTTCAGGAAAACTAGAAGCTTGTATTAATACTCTGGCACATATTTTAATATAAGCCGATCTTGTTATGTCAAGAGGATTACGTCTGTCATCATTCTGGAAATCGCCTTCTCTTATTGCTATACCATCACTATTAGGAGTTACACCAGTTAAAGCGGAACATTCCGCGGAAATGATGCTTTTTTCAGATTCAGACTTGCTTGTAAGATATATATACATTGATGTATTTGGAAGCTTGATAATTATAAGGGCGAACAAATGTTCGCCCTTATAAAATAACAGTTTTATATGGAATTATTATCAATCAAGCAATTAATTTTACTTTCCAGATATTGAATTATCTTCTGTAGGTCACTTTCAACTTTTCCAGCAGTGGCAAGTTCAGGAGCGTTTGAGCTATTCCAACCATGGTCTTGATAATTCAATTGTCCTATACGCGTCATATCCACAAGGCTCTTATCAACATATAACATAAAGGAAGTTTCACATATCCCGGCATGTTCTCCTTCTCCAAGGCAATCAATATCTGTTGCAGGAATAATTGAAATATTTCCCTTGCTATTATATTCTTCAGCGATCTCTTTAATCATATCGCGCTGAACCATCGGATAATGACCTGAATATAAAACAAGCACCTTTATACCAATGATTGCTATCTGATCTATAATATCTTTGAGATGTTCCTTAGCTGTTTGATCAGTATAAAGGTTACCCCACTGAGCTGTAAACTTTTGCATCATATTAGCATCGAGCCTATGTATACCTGAATAAAAATGAGGAGGAAAAACGACTCCACCTATAGCCTGAGCGACCAAACAACAAATACCATGAGCTTTTATAACATCAAGCCCCATAGGCAAATGGTCGCCATGACGTTCAAGACAACCGATCGGTAAATAACCAACAGGAAACTCCTTAATCCGCTGTGTCGCTTCTCGTCCAAGCATTAATTCATATCTGACTTTTTTTATATAGTTTATACTGATGTTCATATTTATCCCTTACATATCTTTGGGTGAAATAGTTTCGAAGAACTCAATTACTTCACCATCAGGTCCTTTGAAAAATGAGATTTTTATATGCAATGGTGGTTCACTTTGTAGCTTTATCTCTCTAGGTTCAAGAGTAATTTCAGCTCCCGCAGAACGAACAATTTCAGTAGCAGATTCACAATCATCTGTTCTGAGAGCTATATGCTGAAAAAGACCAATTTCCTGAACCATATCAGGATTCCCCTGTGAGATCTCAAAATAGTTACCATCGCCTGTATCTAGAAGAACCGTTCTATTTGAAGCATCTCCCCAGGATGCTCTTTGAGTGAAACCAAGAACTTCAGTGTAAAACTTTATTGACTTATTAAGATCTTTAACCCTCATTGAAACATGGTGAAAACCACAGCCCTTAATTTTATTGTTTTGCATTATCGTCTCCTATTTAAGAATACCGAATAAATAACCTTATAGAAGTAACGATGAAATTATAATCTATCCAATCAATCATTTCAATTACTTAATAAATTTATCTGAATGGAAAGCTTTATATAAGCTTTCCAAACCATCAACTGTCCTTGGTCCTGCCCGTAGAACTATATCTGGATTAATAGCGTATATCTTATTATTTTTTACTGCAGATATAGTTCTATATTTTTTCCATTCATTGATAAGTGGTTGTGAGCTATTTCCTGAACCCATACTGTATGGTGCAGTAATAATTATATCTGGATTCTTGATGATAACTGATTCTACGCTATATTGAGGCCATGAACCAGGAGCATCATTTGCAATATTGATTCCTCCAGCTTTTGTTATTAAGTCATCAACAAAGTTATTCGGTCCAACAGTAATCAATGGGCTGTGATCTAGTTCATAGAATACTTTTGGTTTCCTGGTTATATATTTTACTTTATCTGTAATGACCTTTACCCTTGACTGTAAATTTTTAACGATCTCTTCTGCAGATTCTTTTTTACCTGTAACGTTACCCAGCATAAGCATGGAGCTAAATATCTCATCCAGACTACGTGGATTAACAAGGAAAATCGGTATTCCTGCCTGTTCAAGTCTTGCTATGCGTTCTTTGCTATAACCATCAGGTGTAGCAATAATAATATCAGGTTTCAATGACAATATAACTTCAATATTGGGATTATAATATCCACCTATTTTTGCTTTTTCTTTAGCTATTTCTGGATAATCGCAATAATCTGTTACGCCAACAATCTCTTCATTAAGACCAATGGCAAAGAGCATTTCGGTTACATTAGGCGCCATAGAAACGATTCGTTTTACTGACTTAGGGACCTTGACCTGTCTTTGCATCCCATCAGTAAATTCAATAGTATCACTATTATTAACCTTTTTTCCACATCCACATAAGGATAAAAAAGAGATTATTACTAGATATATAGCAATTATTCTAATAATTTTCATTTTATCAAAGTCCTATATTAATTTATGGTTCAGATTAATCCTTTTAATTAAGTTTGGTATTATGGAAAAAAGCCAAGCATAAAACTCTCTAAAGTTCCATCATACAGAGCATAAGCAAGGTGTTCTATTCCTTGCTGATTACCCCAGGAATAATAGATAATGACTTTACCGTTAAATTCGCATAGATCCACATCTGAATTGTTTATATTAGTAGCATTTACTATGCGCTCCCGTTGTTTCTGGGAGAGGTTTGGATTGGCAATAATTTTATCTTCAGGAGAAAATTGTATAACAGGATTCAAAGGACTGCTTTCCCAGGATATAAGGTCTTTAGAACGAACTATATGGGGTTCATAAGTCGGTCCTGGTCTAGCCTCAAGATAGATCATATAATAGTAATCTTTGATAAATCTTATAGCTGGACAGGCAGTGTAACGATCTTTTGAAAATACGCATTCAGGATTTGTAAGTTTCCAATGGATAAGATCATCAGATTCTGCAAAACGCATAGTAAAAGGATGTCCGGTTTCTTCAGAAGGCTTATCGATTTCAAAAGCCATAACATATTTACCTTCTTTTCCTTTGCAGACTGAAGTATTAAATATACCCCATCCTGGGAGATCAAGTGCTGTTTGGGATGACCAATCTTTCAGATCATTTGACCAAAAAACCTTTACGATTGTGCCTCCCCACTCATTCACACCATAAACATATACAGTATTTCCCTCGACATGAGCGCTGCCTAAATGATATCCTTCAGCAAATGACGGTGTAGAATCTCCTGAATCTACATCTATAAACCGAAAATAAGAGCGAGCAGTTTTGTTTGATTCATAATCAGGTCGCACATATTCAAAACGATATAGTTTACCATTAAAAACAATAGGTGTTGTTTCAACCATATCGCAATCAATTGTTCCGATCTTTGTAATAACAGGTTTAGCAGATAATGTTACTGAGCCTATTAGCACAGTTATGTTAACCAATTCTAGAATCATATTTTTTCTCCTATTTTGAAATATTCTGACCTTTAAGGACAAGAGCAGGAATATCATTTTTTAATCTAAAAAAAGTATTATCCAATATCGATTGCCTTATGCCTCTCATCAAGCTAAGGTAAAAGTGCAAATTATGCAATGTGTGTAATCTATGTGCCAATATTTCATTGGCAATAAACAAATGCCTTAAATACGCACGTGTAAAATTCTGACAGGTGTAACATTGACAATTTGGATCCAGCGGAGTAAAATCTCGTTTAAATTTTGCATTTTTTATTTTTAGCATCCCTTCACTGGTGAACAATGAGCCATTTCTAGCATTTCTGGTTGGCAGGACACAATCAAACATATCAATTCCAAGAGACACAGCCTCAACAATATTTTCAGGAGTGCCAACTCCCATAAGGTAATGCGGTTTATTTTTAGGTAATAACGGAGTAGTAACTCCTATAATTCCATACATTATCTCGGTTTCTTCACCGACACTCAATCCACCGATCGCATATCCATCAAAGTCTAATGATACTATATCTTCTGCGCTTTTTTTACGCAAATCAGGATACACACTGCCCTGAATTATTCCAAACAGAAGCTGTTTTCCTTTGTGTGCAGATTTACATCTTTTTGCCCATCTAGTCGTCATTTCCATTGAATTTTTTGCATATTCATAATCACAAGGATAAGGTGTGCATTCATCAAAATTCATTATTATATCTGCACCAAGTGCATTCTGTATTTCAATAGACCTTTCAGGACTGAAAAAATGTTTTGAGCCATCAATTTCAGATTTGAACATGGCTCCCTCTTCAGTTATTTCACGATTCGCTCCCAAACTGAAAACTTGAAAACCACCACTATCCGTTAATATAGAATGTTTCCATGATATAAACTTGTGTAATCCACCTGCTTTTTTTACTATGTTATGTCCGGGTCTCAGGTATAAGTGGTAGGCATTGCCAAGAATAATCGTAGCTCCTAATGACTCAAGCTCTTCAGGAGAGCAAGTCTTTACTGTTCCATAAGTTCCTACAGGCATAAAGACAGGTGTAGTTATTTTGCCATGTATAGTTTTTAAAACTCCAACTCTTGCTTTTGTAAGGGAATCTTCTTTTAATATCTGAAAAATATTTTCACCAGGCATATTATTTCCTCCAGATCATGAATGTGTTATAATAATAGCATCTAATGTTTATCTTGTAAAGATTATAAGGATATTGATTTTGTTTTCGTAACAATGTTATAATTTCGTCGTAATAATTTGGAGACAAAAATTAAATATGAAAGGAGATCAAGCATTATGATTTTAAAGAAGGAAACTATATGCATGTATTTAATAATTGCTTTTTTAATATTAATTAATTGCTCTGTTTTAGCAGGTGAATGGAAGCTTCTTACTGAAGCTCCAAGAGGGGTCCCAGTTAGCTGGGTTAATCAATTTCTGGTTCATCCATCAAAGCCCAATATAATTTATGCTGCTACTGAAGGTGCTGGTCTGCTTGTTAGTGAAGATGGAGGAACTACCTGGACTCCAAAAAATCAAGGCTTCACAGCAGCAGAAGAAGGAACAGTCTCCGGTTATCAAATAAGGTGTATAGCTATAAATCCTATAAAGCCTGAAATAATGTATGCTGGAATGGCAGCATTCGGGGTTTTTAAATCCACAGATGGTGGAAACACCTGGAATGATATTAGTGCAACATTGGGGGATACATTTACCAAAGTTATGGCAATTCATCCAGCAAAGCCTGATACAGTATATTTAGGCACTGATGGCGGTGGTGTATATGTGTATAAAAGTGGTAATGATGAATGGGAAGAGATTGTAAGCGGGCTAAAGAATACATATATAAAAGCTATGGTAATAGACCCTAAAGATCCTAATACTATCTATGTTGCAACTGATGGTGGCGTTTTTAAGACCACAAACGCAGGCGAATCTTGGACTCAGTCAAGTAATGGGATAACAACTCGTTATACATTATGTCTTGCCATAGACCCTAAGAATCCAAAAACACTTTATGCAGGAACAGATGGTGGCGGATTATTTAAAACAGAAGATGGAGGAAACTTATGGACTGCTATCGGCGGTAATATCTGGATGGCAAAACCAATGACAGATGATCAAGGAACTATAGGAGCGGATATGGAGGAAACAGCTGTAGTTTCGTCCGTCTTGGTCAATCCATCTGATACAAATATCGTTTATGCTGCAAACCAAACAGGCGTTTTTAGAAGCGATGATGGAGGAAAGACCTGGTCAAAGATAAACGAAGGGTTAACCAGTGTAGTAGTGAAAAGTCTTGGAATAAATCCAGCAAAACCTATTACTGTCTATGCTAGCACAACGGGTGGAAAGCTTTTTGCGTATAAAGAGCAATAATTATGGAGGTATTCTTATGAATTTCATAAAAGCTAGATTAATATTCATAATTTCCGTTTTAGCAATAATTAGTTTTATTTTCGGTTGCTCTGGAAAACAACCTTCAATATCGCCAATGGTAGCCCCGGGCAAAATAATTTCGGAATCGGGCAAAATGACTCTTGGCATTATGTATTTTGATAACCACACCATGAGCAGTGATCATGATAGCCTTGACCGTTTACGCATGGGTATAGTTGGTGCATTAATTACAGAGCTATCAAAAGTAGAGAAACTGGTAATTGTTGAGAGAACAAAGATAGATGAATTACGTAACGAAATTGAAATGCAATGGAAGGGTGATGGTTTCGATCAACAAACAGTTCAAAAGTTCGGGAAATTATTGGGGGCACAAGCTCTTTGCTTTGGACAATTTACAGACCTCCCCGATACAATAGTTTCTGGCGGTTGTTCCATGCCATTCTTCAAACGCACCAGTGGCAAGGATGAGATGAGAATAGATGCCAGAATAGTTGTTGTTGAGACAGGAGCGATAATCAAAGCAGAGGAAATAACTGGTCAGAAAAAGGAGCTTTTCAAGCTCATTAAGTCTCTTGGACTTAAGATTGCAGACCGTCTGGAGACAGATCTTGGAGTAACGATTACCAAAGCTGATAGAATCTCAATACAAAAGCAGGATACGCAATATAGCACTGTAAGTATGGTTAAATTTGAAGAAGCAAGGGAACAGGAGCAGATGGCTGTTATCACACTGGAAGAAGCTCAAAAACTTGAAGATACTTTAAGGGAAGCTAAGGAACTTGAGGCTCAGAGGTTATTCGATGATGCAAAGCGCAAATATGAAGAAGCACTCGCAATTAGCCCAGAATACCTGGAAGCAAAACGCGCAATAGAAAGATTGGGCAAAACAATGTAAGCAAAATATGCTTTGTGCTATTTGAGTGAAAAAGTAGGATGGGTAAATGGTTATGTTCTTTCATTACATTAATTAATGAGCTTTCATTTGTGATAAAACAACAAAGACCCCAAGAATAATACCATTTACCCATCTTACATACTTTATGAATAGTTTATTAAATACAATAAAACAAGGAGGGTTTTTATGAAACAAGCAATTGTTTTATTTGTAGGCTTATTTTTGTTAATTACTTATACTCCATTACAAGCTGGCTGGGATTTTACTGATACACTTGATGATTGGAAAGCTACTGGATGGGAGGAATTTAATTATACAGGAGGCGCTAATCCTGATGCAAAACTTATTCAGAATGCTGATGGAACAGTAACCATTGTTGATCCAAGCAGTACCGCTAATTTTTATATGATGCGTAGAACTCAATGGGACGCACCTTATACAGTCCAACTGCGTGTGAAAGTAGATTTTATTGCAGGCAAAGGAGCCGGACAGAATCCAGCGATTAGCTCTTATGTTAAAGACAGGATCAGTGTTCAGCCAGTGTTAACTACCAATTCGATTGCAGATTGGTCAATCAATAATTTCTTTGAAATTAACACTATGGAATTTCAGATTTTTACCATCGTCGCTCAGAAGGATGGTAGTGCAAACATTTACGTCAACAATGAATTCAAGAAACCTGCCTTAGTTGTCCCTGTTGGTGCTACTACTTTTTACCCGGAGACACGCCTTGAGATAGGATCTCCTACTGGGGCTGTATCCACAATTACAGTGGATTATGTTGCTTTTGGACAGGGCGAGATACTAGAAATTTGGGCACGTGGAGCGAGTGTCGAGCCAATTGGTAAGATAACATCTCTCTGGAGTAATCTGAAGCGGTTATGATTAATGAAACCGAAAAAATGGTTACTTATATTATGGCAATTTATTATTATTATTATTATTATTTGTATCCTGATTCATGGATTATCAGCAGATGCACAGGAGATATTATGGGAGCGCATAAGCACAGTTAATATAGCTCTATCTCAGTGGCATAGGTTTATCATCTCACCTTTAAATCCTCAAGTAATGTTTATTGCTAACGATTATGCTCTGTATATAAGCAATAATGCCGGATACGACTGGCAGAAAATACCACTCCCGTCTGATAGGATCGGCACATTTACTATCTCATCAGAAAATCCTACAGCATTATATATAACTGCAAATCTGGGAATTTATCGCAGTTATGACAACGGGCAGAGTTGGGAGAAATTGCTGGAATCCAATTTTTGGACTCAAACTCTAGCAATTCATCCACGGATGCCAGATATCATCTATGCTGGAGGTGGAAGATTCTCTGGAATTATGGGGCTTGATCCCGGTCAGGCTGAGTGCTATATAAGCATAGATGGCGGAAAAACATGGCGAAGCTCTCTTCTGCCAGATAATACGCCAGTCCGATGGCTTGCTCCTCACCCTGTTGATGAAAACATAGTATATGCTGTAACATACGATAGCTTTCATGGACAAATTTTTGGAAACGTATTCCGATCAAATGACCAGGGAGTGACATGGCAACAGGTTGTAAATGATAGTCGTGGTCCGCTTTTGATACATCCGGAACAACCAGACCGTATGTTCACCATCCATTCAAGCTGGAATAGGTTTGATGGGATATGGTTCGAATTCAGTATTGATGCAGGTCAAAACTGGGCGCGCGGATTAGGCATGCAGGATCAGGCGGTTTCACTTATCGCTATGGGAACAAAGCCTGATGTGCTATATGCTGTTGCAGGCAACGGAATTTACTACAGCCTGAATGATGGACTTAACTGGCGATTGCTAAGCAATCAATTTGATTTTTGGAGTGTATGCGCAATAACCACTAACTCCGATAGGTGGACAATCGATGGGCGTGAAATATGCGGTCTTTTATTACTGCATAATTCCGGATCGATCTACCGTTTGAAGGTTGCAAATTCATCACATTCTGTTAATCCAAAATGGAAATACATTCAGGCATGGGGAGAAATCAAGCAGAATGCTCAATAACAAATTGCAGAAATTGTGTTTTTGCTTTCTATGGATATTTACTGGAGTATCTGTTATACTGGCTGATGTTTCCCTTGAAAAAGTCGGAGAGCTTCATTTGGGTGGCAATTTCATCGGATGCGAAGTAACCGATACATTGCTATATTTAACTGATGAATGGGGATTAAATATATATGATGTAAGTAAACCCGACAGTATAGTTAAATTAGGAGATATAGCACTTCCTGGATTCAACGAGCATGTAATCATCTCTGGCAATTATGCTTATGTTAGCAATACTTATAAAGGTTTAGAAATAGTAGACATAAGTAATCCTGTTAATCCACGGCTTGTTCATGAGATTGACCTTGACCCCAGACTTGGATGGATATATTCGCTTCAGAAGATCGGCAACATGCTTTATGTAAATGCTATTGTGCAACTCCCTCCTGATATTACAAAACAAGCTGTCTATGTTTTAGATGTTATGGATCCACCAAATGCAAGGATATTATATAATATCCAGCATGATGCTCAATCTGCAAAGGTAAAGGGGAATTTCCTCTATCTCCTAAGATTTGACCGTCTTACAACTCTGGATATATCAGACCCGGTATGGCCACGTGCTACCTCTGTTATCTCATTTCTTAACCAAACAGAAACAGCCTTAGAAATAATGGGCGATTATTTGTATATTACTGGAGGTAATGAAGGAGTTTTGGTATTTTCTTTGCAGAATCCTGCACAACCCAAACGTATAGGCTATATGGGAGAATCTTTCAGATCATTTGATGCAGTAGTAGAAGGCAATACTCTTGCAGCTTACGAACCAGGACAGGGCATACGGCTAATAGATATAAGCGATCCGACAACTCCCCGTCAGAAGAGCTTTATACCATCATTTAGTGTTTGGTGCATGGTGATCGTAAATAAAACTCTCTATTTTGCCGATAATGATTACCATCTACAGATTTGGGATATAAGCAAGCCTGAGAAACCTGTATTTCTAGGGAAGATTCCGGGAAAGAAATTCTGGCTTGGGGATGTTGTTATTTATGGTAGATATGCCTATGTTACGGATATGCGATCTGGATTGCTAGTTATAGATGTAATTGATCCGCAAAATCCGAGTATCGTCACTACATTGCCGCTACGCTTTGAGTTTCCATATTACGGTGCCTTCAAAATTGCAATCTGGTTTCCATTGATCTATGTAACTTGTGGTCAGTATCTATTCATAATAGACATAAATCAGCCAACACAACCCCAAATTTATACTGAGTTTTTCATTGGCGGATATACTCAGGGCAATTCTACTCAGGGCATTGATATTGATATATCAGGTGATATTGTTTATGTAGGGACAGAGAATGGAAGACTTATAATTGCAGATGTTCACGATCGGACTGCTCCTATTGTAACAGAGGAAATTTATATCGGTCCGGGTCGCATTCGCGATGTGGTAGTGCGTGAGAATTATATCTACCTGGCACGCGAAGACAAGGGAGTAACAGTTTTGGAACAAATCAAGCGCGACGATATGACTGAAGTGCGCCATATTGCAGAACTTGATACATTAGGTTTTGCAGAATCATTAGCTCTTTATCGTGATAAGATACTACTGGCTGATGCATATTCAGGATTGACGATTATCGATGCCTCAAAGATTGATTCACTCTCAGTTAGCGCTATAAAGCCAAGCGGAGGCAGGGAAAATGCGGTAACGGTAATTGCTGGCTATGCAATACTGGGGACAGAAGATGACATGCAGGTCTGGGATCTGCGTTCTCCAGAAATTCCCCATCTAGCATCAATCCAATTCCCGAGCTGGATACACGGTTTATGCGCCCGGGGTAATTGGATATATGTTGCGTCAGAATCCGCGTTTCAGATAATTCGTCTGAACGCCGATCCTTTTGTAGACTTAGACAACGATAAACATACAAATATTAATGACGTCAAAAATTTGCTGGAATATAGAGTTGGTAATATTCCAGGTATGGAAGGTCTTATAAATGCAGACCTTAATAATGATAATCAAGTTACAGCTTATGATGTGGCTTTATTGCTAAATACTATCTCAGGTCTGCCTTTACCTCCATCAGAACATTGCACAACTAACCTGAAATTAGAATCACAAACACATAAGGGTAATGCTGTAAATTTAAGTATATCATTTACTGGTTCACCTGTTTGGTCAGCTGAATTTGTGATCTCCTTTAGTTCAGGTGAGGTGAATTTATTGTCATCATCAATAATATGGAATCTTCCCAAGGGCGCTGTTACTGCATACTCTCTAAGCGGATTAAAGAGTCGAAAAGAATTTTCATTGGCTTTTGCTAGTCCAGTCCCCGTTAGTATGGATAAGCCATTTGTCACATTTGCGGTCGGAAGCCCAGGTGTAAGGAAATTATTTGTGGGTATTGATTATGCTATCATAAATGATTGTAAGAAACCAGTATTTCATCAGATTCAATTACAGTTTGAATCTGTTACTATGTTAAATTTGTTGTCACCATTCCCCAATCCTTCAAAGCAAGAAATATGGATACCATTTAACCTGCTGAATGATGCTGATATAGAAGTGAGAATTTATAAGATGGATGGTCAGCTTATGCGTCAATTGAATTTAGATTCACAAAAAGCAGGCTTCCATATTACCAAAAATGATGCTGTATATTGGGATGGCAAGGACACCTTAGGACAGCAAGTTGCTAACGGTATATACTTTTGCAAGGTTTCAGCTAAAGGATTTTTCAATATATGCAAGGTAACTATACTAAGGTAATTAGTAAGGTGGGCAATGCCCAACCTTTATCTGTGAATGTATTAAGCTTTTGCTTTTATTGGTTTCTTATGAGAAACGATGATGAATCCAACTGTTCCGACTAAAATTGTTTGAAATCCGCAGCGGTATAATGCTATAGTGAATGGCTGACATAATGAAAACATGCCAAAAGCAATCATGCCGATACATAACCATTCAATAAGCCTATTCTTTTGGGAAATAATTGTAAAAGCAGAGGTAGCAAGTAGAAATATAATGAATCCATGTTTTAACGGGTTATAGCTTGATAGCTCATAATTTTCAGATACATAAGATTTTGAAAGCATAATAACCCATCCGAATACAATAATAATTAAAAGAACAATTTCAAATATATTAGAGAACCGATTTTCCTTCATTCATTACCTCCTCATTACATCAAAAAGCATTACCAAAAGCAATTTCTGGTAAACGCCGTCTATTTCCATCACCACGTATTGGATAACCATAATCCAACCTGAATGGTCCCACAGGAGTAACAAGTCTAAGCCCAATACCTACTGCGGATCTCATCTCATTAATATCAAAACCTGAAATTCCATCATATACCTGCCCGGAATCGAAGAAACAAGCAGCTCCTATCCATTTATATATGGGGAATCTGAATTCAATGCTGGTATTAAGTAATACGTTGCCGATGTTTTCTTTTCCCCATTTATATCCTCTCGGTGTTGGATAGTCTTTCATACGAAAAAGTTCTGGAGTTAATACTTTTTCTGTGCCTCCCAGTCCCCAGGCATAACCACTTCTAATTCCACCTGCTAAAACAATATTATTGAATAATTTATAATAGTACATGTTATTAAAATATAATTTCGTGAAAGTCTCAAACCCACCTAGTTTTGGATTTGCATATTCTAAAGATAGACCATAGTATGCACCTTTTTCTGGATTAAGGACATTATTACGTGAATCACGTTGAAGAGTGGTCTCTATTCTTCCTATTTTGGTAACTTCCATCCCTTTATCTAAATTATATTCTAAAACATCGTATCTATAATCTAGCTTAACCATATTTACTCTTCGGAGTCTCCAGCTTATACCAGCAGATAGTCCTTTTCTAATTTCTTTATATTCTTTTTCTATATATTCTGAATAAGGATAGATATTAACTACACCGAAAGCATTAGTGCCAAATATCTTTGGTTCAATATATTCAGATTCAAATCTTTGTCCCTGTGTTCCGATCTGAGCTTTGCCACTTATTTTACGAGCAGTCCCCAAAAGGTTTATATGAGAAGCTTCTATACCTCCACGAAAACCCTCAGACGAACTGTAACCTGTATTCATATTTATTGACTTAGAATTTCTTTCCTTTACATCTATTATAAGCTTATAGATATTATCAGAACCCAATATCGGTTGAGTATCTGGTCGGACATTATCGAAAATACCTAAATCCCTTATTCGTTGGGCACTTTTTTCTATCTCAGCCAAACTGAATATTTTATTCTTAGTGAGTTCCTTAGATATTTCCCTTTCAATTATTTTATTTTTCGTTTTTACATTGCCACGGATTTCAATCTTATCATCAAGTTTTACCTGATTTCCTTGATCTATGTGAAATATTATACTAACTGATGTCCAATCTTCACTAAATCTTGTATTATATTTAACATCAGCAAAATAGCCCTTATCAGCATATAAAGATGCTATATAAGAACTATCTGCTGTTATATCATATTCCTGAAAAACACTCGGTGGAATAACTTTATATACTGAATAGTTTTCATAAGTTGTTAAATTCTCTTTTTTAAATTTATGAACATTATTGCCCCAGTTAAGCACGGCTAATTTAGAATTAAGATTGTCATCTGAAATAATATCCTTATCACTAACAGCATTTCTGTTATTTCCTTCTAAAATTAGCTCTGTAACAAAGGTTTTAGGTCCTTCATCGATAATAATATTAACTTTTATCTTCCCTTCCTTTGGGTCTGTATCAATTTTAGAGACAACTGAAGGGTTAATATATCCATTATCTTTATATAATGCGGATATTGCACGTAAATCTTCCTGCATTATTGTTTCATCAAGAATTCCATCGTGGAAGATTTTTTTGAGTATCCAGAATGAAAAGATGCTCCTTTTGCGTGTAAGCATTTGCTTTTTTATTTTCTCTTTATCCATAGTCAGTGATTTACCTTCTGGCGCCATTATAGCTATTTCTGTAATCCGCATTTGTTTGTTTTCTTCAATATCAAAAACTATTGGTATAAGTTCTGTAGTTATTTTTATTGATTCAATTTCAATATCAGCACCCATAAGATTCAAAGGCTTTATCTGGATTTGAGTCACAATATCTGACCATTCATCGCCCATCAATATTTCATAATCATGAAATTGGTTATCAAGAAGGACATCAAATTTTTCACTTTTCTTATCACTCCACTTTTTAGATTTATTTGTTATCCAATAAAATGCCCCGTAAGGTTTAGGATAATCAATAGGAATATTCCTCGGGTCTATCCTCATTCTGATTTGTATTCTATGGTATATTTCAGTATCAATTTGCAATTGCTGGCTTAGTATTGGTGATGAATTTAAAATTTTTAGTAATCCGTTGGATATTTTCACATTGTCAGGATTTTCGGGAGATTCCCATCCCCCAGTATCAGTATTAAAGTCCCAGACTATATCTTTCAATGTATTATAATTTACTTTGACCTCGTAGTATCCTTTTGATTTATAAAGGTTTTCTATTTCATCACGACTTCTCCGCTTTACAGATTCACTTACAGACCGCATCCTATTTATTGCAGTAGCATTTATTATATCTTTATCTTTGATATGTTTATTTCCGTTGATCTTTATATAAACCATTCTGCCCTGTTGTATTTCTACGATCACAGTAATAAAGTTATCTTGTGAAGGGCTTGACTGAAAATCTGCTATATTAAAGTGTCTTCCAATTCCTTCATACTGCTTTAATATTTCTTCGTCTGATGTTGCTAATGTTCGCCAGACTCTTGCTGTCAAAAATCCCTTTTCTCTGTATTTTTCTTCTATAATTTTCACATCTGAGTTAAGCGCATTCTGACCTTTATATGGTGATCCTAATTTGATCTCTTTCATCATCCTCAATAGTTGAGTTGTATCAACAATAGCTTCGTTTGTCCCTGTGAAAATCAATTTCTTTACTATCGGTTGTGTCCCTTCTGAGATTTTAAAAGTTACATCCACAGTGTTGGATTTATTGTCAATACTACTTGTAAAAGAGACATCTGCATTAAGATAGCCAAAGGAAATGTATAAATCTCTAATTGCATTGACATCACGCTCTGCAATGGATTCATCATATTCCTGTCCCTTAGTTAATCTAATAACTTCCCTTATACTTTTATCGCTAAGTCTTTTATTTCCTTCTAAGTAAACATTATTAGTCATTCTCTGTTTGATAATTATAAAAGTTATCAAGACTCCATTTTCATTTATTTGCGTATCGCATCTAACATCAGCTACTCCACCTAGAGAATAAATGTTTTCAATACTTTTTCTTATATCTGATCTTATATAAGGCTTACCTTTTTCAACGACAGTCACCATTGAAACTTTGTCCTTAAACTCTTTAGAAAAATCGCCTTCATATTTATAATTGACGGAAAATATTTTGAATTCTGAAGGATTTTTAAACAAATCCACACTTTGGTTTTGTGCATAAGCATTTACGCTTATCAACAAACATAAGAATAAGAATTTAAATTTTTGGTTCATATCTTTTTTTTACGACTAATAAATCATGGAAAGTCGCGTTTTAGCTTGAGGTCAAAGCCCCATTCGCCTTCCTGGCTTACTTTGCCTGCTATTGCAAAGTTTTTCCCGACCTCACGTTGCAAACCGATCCATTGTTGACCGGTATAACCGACATCTACTGTTACTGATATTTGTTCCATAAGTTGTTTTGCTGCTACAAGCCTTGTTTCTTTAGAATTTCTAGGATCAATCTGTATTTGAAATTCTTGAAGCTTTAAGAGTCTTTCTGCCTGTGATTCAACAAGCCATTTTGTTGGTTCCATTAATAATGGTGATGAGGTAGCAAATGCATTTGAAAACATAGCATCGGATGTTCCCCATGTAAGAAGCGAAATGATTTCGCTCTGGCTAAGGTCTAATCGTTGTTGAACTGCTGAGCCACTGCTGAATGCAGATAAATTGATTATGCGTTCATTTAAAGAACCTTTTACTTCCATTTGAACTTTGATATTTGGCGCCTGGTTCATTGCAACACCTGTGCTTTCATTATTAACTATTTCTGTCTCTGCGGCAATATCGTATTTTGGATCTATCCTTGATTCATTAGTAAATTTTCCTCTTGTTATGGTGAACTCTCTGCTCAGATAAGAAAATTTGCCTTCAACGATACTTCCATCAGCATTTACTCTAGGGTCTGCCAGAGAGCCACGAACTCTTGCAGTAGCTTCTGCGGTAGCATCAACAAGCTCATTTTTCATTTTCATGCTACCTGGCACCTGAACATTTAAATCCAGTTCAAGATTTTTGAGTATCGGATAATCCAAAAATGCTTTAACTCCTATCTCACGTGTTGAGAACAAATTATTTATTAGACTTTGCAAAGATTCAATGTAACGTCCTTCTTTTACCAGAATGTTGCCGGTAAGTAATGGGTTATCATAAGTCCTTCTTAAATTAATGTCTTCTGCATCAACAACAAATGAATACACTCTAGGTTGGTAAAAAGTGCAACCTTTCATAGTAACTGAAATATCTGAAAATTCACCGACCCTATAGCCTTTTTCTGCATCCCAGACTATATTAACACCAGTCTTCTCTGTAGTAGAAAGGACAATGCTACCACCATTCAGAGTTCCCCGAAAACTGCTTATCCTGATGGCAGGAGTTCTTTCTGAGTTGAAATAAATAATAGAAGATAAATCCTCAAATTTTATGAATGCCTGCTCAAAGTTAGCATCTAAATCGTCGATACTACAGAACCCAATAAATTGTATTGGCTCTTCATTTGCCATTATCTTATTTATATCGCCAGTAATTGTTACTCCAAGATTTCCTCTTCCACTGGACTCGACAATTTCCTTATTAACAAGCGATAATATACTAAGATCGTTTAACCGAGCATCAACCTGCAATAACATCCTTTTGCCATCAAAAGGCACATTGCCTGTTATATTAAACCTATTTTCTCCAGAAGATAACCAAATTTTTTCTATATTAACATTTTGATTTTTGTATACTATTTTCCCTTCAAATCTGTCAATACTTGCATTTTCTACTAATATTGTTTGTCTGAGATTAGCATCTTCTTCTGGTGGCCAGAAACATTTTATTTCATCTTCTCGAGCTTCAAGCTTAAATCCCAAACGGCCTTTCATCAGTCCTGATTTACCTAGAAAATCTGATATAAACCCGGTATCAATATAAACAGTAGCATCAAAAGATTTATCACCACCAATTTTCCACACACCAAATGCACTTACGCTTGTAGCAGAAGAACTTTGAGATGTTACATCAACCAATCTGAATGAAGGTAAATCAAGACGTCCTTGACTAAGTTTTGCTGATATACTTCTTTGATTAGTAATTCTATGACCAGCAATATTTATTCCAATTCCTTCAGGGACAATATCCATGTTTCCGGAAATTGTTTTTAATATATCAATTGTTGATTTACCAACTAATTCTCTAAAGTCACCTTTCAAACTACCTTTTGCTTTAATATTTCCAGAGATTTTTTCTGCTATCTCGCCCCCAACCAGGCTCACAAAAGGATCAATCACAGCTGGATTTGTCTCAAGGTTTATTTCAAAAGATTGTAATTGTAACCCAGAACCTATGTTTAGTTTTCCACTAGCTCTGTAATATCCTTCACCTATACGGAATTCTGCCACCTGGATATTAATGGCATCCGGTCCCATAGTTATGCCAAGATTAATATTTTTTACGTCTAAAAATTGGATTTTTTTGCTATCTTGAGTTTTTTCACTACTCTTTTGAGCCAGATCTTCTGAAGTTTTCTTTTGCGGAAGGAGTATCAATTGGCTACTTGCGTTTTCCATTCTCAGATATCCTGACAACTTAGGGTCTTTTATTCTTCCAGAAAGATTTATATCAGCGTCCGCATTACCTTCAAATGATTTTATCGGTTCTATAAAATTGCTTAAAAACGATAGGGTAAAATTATTCATTAACAGTTTCATATTAATATCTTTTTCAGGAAATTCGACTTTGTAAGGTGAAATGGAAATATTTACGGGTAGTGTTCCATTGACAATCATATCATTTCCAAAGGTTCTAACTTTTATTTCTTCTACATTAAATATCCCGTTATTGTAATCCGCCAAAAACGTTACATCATCTATTTTTGCGGATTTAGCATATCCACTTGCTGATGAATCAGACTTATCTTGTGCTGATATAACAGGTATTACAATGTCTTTAGCGGATAGATCAATTGCAATTATTGGAGATTCAAGGGAACCTCTGGAATTAATCCCAAAGTTTATGTCTCCACTTAAAAATTTAAGAGGGGACAATTTATCTTGATTTGAAACACTATCTATTTCTTGGGCTTGTGCTTCATTTTTTAATTCCGTGTTTAACAGGAATTCTGCTATTTTTGGATGAATATGTTCTCCCGAGAGATTTAGTTCAAAAGTTTTATCATTTGAATTTATTTTTCCTGCAATATTGATTGCCCCCCTTAAAGGTTGTCTATCAACTTCTGTTGTTGAGCTTATAGTTTGAAGACTAAAACTGTCAATATTCAGGATGCGATCTTTAAAACTGATAATTATGGGATTTTTATTATCTATTCTATAATCATTCAATACTAAGTTAAGTGGTGATATAGTAAAATTACCTTCAGGATTATATATAAAGCCTTCTGCATGTATTTTACCATTAAGCCTGCCATCCAATGGTATATCTATGTCTTTCTCTGATAATACCTTTTTTACTATATTACCTATATTTCCCGTCTGAGTATCAAGATCAAACTGAAACTCGGGGTATCTAAGATCAGTATCTGGATTTTTAATTTTTGATAACAGGTTTTGTGAAATTTTCTGTGGATCATTAAGGTCTAATATTGAACTAACAAAACTTCTTGGAATCTTTACCTGTCCTTTCGCATTATAGACACCATCTTCTATTTTCCATGATAAATTTGTTTCCGCGACATATTCAACATCGTTTATTTTGCAATTTTCGTCACAATATTCAAACCTCTTGTTAGATAAATCTATTTTTCCATCAAAATTTTCTAACTTAATAGGAAGTGATTTTACTTGAATATATATATCATTTAAAGTTATTAAGCCCTCTATGTTTGGGTCTTTTATCTTTCCATTTATTACTAAATTTATATTATCAATATTTCCTCCTGAGTTTGTAATATCTGGAACTATTTTGGTAATCAATTCTAAATCGAGCTTATTTGCGTTTATGGATACGTATGCAGATTTTTCTAAAATATCATCAAGCTTCGGTGGATTCATAATATCAAAGTCAATCGGTAGAGTCGCAATAACTTTTGTTTCACCATTAAATGCATTCAAAATGAAGTTCTTAAGTTCTAAAAGACCATCTTTATAAGAAACAATGCCTGACATACTATCAAGTTCCAGTTGTTTGTATATCATATTATCAGCGTCTAACTGAAATTCAAGTAACGGCGATCTTAAATTTCCTTCTAATTTCATATCGCACTTGAATTTACCATTTACAGGTTCGCCGATACTCAATATATCCGATATGGCTGAAAGATCAAGTTCATCAATAACTGCATTTGCAGATATGTCAATATCTGATAGTTGTTTTTCGATATTTATTGGTTCTTTGATTCTGGATAAATCTATATCTGCTCTAAATGATATTCTGCCGATTTCACTCACCATCTTTAGCGTATTCAGGTTAAATTTTTGATCAGTAAAACTAAATTCTATTGGTGAATCATTTGTCCATTTATATTTATTATCGAAATTGAGATTAATATTCTGGAATGATCCACTAGCTCTGGAACTTAATGGATTTAAAGCAGAACCTTTAACATTTAAATTCCCTGTTAATCTTAGATCTGCTTTATCGTCAGCTTTTGCAAGTTTAAGTATAGGCTCAAGGTTAATATCTTTAAGATTAAAATTGCCTTCAAAAGGAAATGGTTCTCTTATACCACTTTCCAGTTCTGCAATAAAGGTTTGGTTAAGTAGATAAATATCTAAAAATGCTTTTTCATTATGAACATCAATCTTGCATTCACCGTCGCCAAAATTTTCCCCGTTATAACTTAAATCCTTAATTTTTACTTCACCCTTTAGTGACGGAGATCTTATATTTCCAGCACCTGATATGGATACATAAAAATTCCCACCAGGTTTCATAGCGGAAGATGAATTATTTACTTTAACAAAATCGGAATATAGCCTGGAAATATCTATAGGTGATGATTTAATCTGTAGATTATAATTACCTTCAGTTGATAAATCGCAGCTAATTTTGATCTGTTCATCAAGGCTTGAAATCAGAAATTCTGGAATTTGAAAAACATTGGATTTAATTTTTAACGGTATATTGATAGGATCAAAATCACGATTGCTAACACGTAAATTATTTATTGATATTTCACCATCACCATTCAGTTTGTCAATTTGTCCTTTAGCTTTCAATTGTCCATTTATTATTCCACCAGAAATCGGAAGTCCTTCTCCTAAAATTCCTGAGTAATTTTTTAACTTTAATTCATTTAACTTCAAATTTACAGATACGGAAATTGGTTGATCAACTATAGCTTTACCATTTAATTCAATTCTTGAATCATCCAGTATTATTGCAAGATTATTAATGTTAACTTCATCGTTGATAACATTGATATTTCCAGTTAGCGAACCAATTTCAATTGCTTTATTATCGCTGGTTATACTTTCTGTTTCCTGAGAGTTATTTACAGGTATTGCAAGTTTTGGAAAGTTTAGCGCTATAAGTGCTTGTAAATCAGATATTCCTGCAATAGGTCCTTTAGCTGACTTAATTTCGTTGGCTTTGATAATTTTACGAATTGCAGGATCAGATATTATCATTTCTGCGGATGCATTAATGCTCCCGGTTCCTATAATGGAAGATGACCCTGTTGCTATTGAAGATAATTCGCTAAGGTCAATGCCATTAATTTTCATTACTGATTTGATCTCTGCGGACTTATTTATAGAACCTTTCATATCCATTTGCATCTTTTTTCCGATTCCCGCGTTTAGGGCAAATGATTCTCCTTTAAGGGCTAAACCTGCATTTATATCACCTAAATCTGCGATCCTAACATCACCATTTTTTTGTCTAATTCTTGCTTTTGAATTTAAAATCTGAATATTGCTATCTGCATCGATAAAGCCCGGTTGAAGTTTTGTCCCATTAACCAATAGATTTCCATTTAATGATCCTGAAATTGGAGGTTCCATAGAATTGAAATCTTTGATGATTTTACCTACATTTAGATTGTCAAGCTTAAGAGCAATATTGTATTTACTTAAAATACCTTTGGTGAGATTTACTATTGCAGAGGTTTCTATTTTTCCATCTGCTAAATAAGCGGACATATTAGCAAGATTTATTGTATCTTGTGTGAACTTTGCGGATGCATTTATATCGCTTATTCTTAAATCATTTACGAATATTTCGGATGTATTTATTGAACACTTTCCAATTATACCGGGAATTTTTCCATCAGCTTGCAAATTTATCGATATTAAACCATTAAGTCGGTTGAGCTGTGGAGCAAAATCTTTAAAATCACCAAGATCAATGTTTGAGTTCGCTACTAAATTCACATAAGGAACTTCACCAATGCCAGCTTCACCACTTGCCCTAAAAGTAGAATTCTCCATACGGAGAAGAATTTCAGATAATTTTATTTTCTCTCCATAAACCTCGAATTGAGAAGATATATCAGATATACTTTTATTAATATTCTGGAATTTTAGATTTGATTTCTGTGATTTTAATTCTCCTATATATTCCATTTCCTTAACGGTGGGACTTGTTAGATTCACTTTTAAGTCATTTATATTTAGACTTAGAAAATCCCTTTTATCAATTATTGATATCTCTCCAGATGAGATCGCAACATTGGCAAGTATCAATGAAAATCGGGATTTTGAAGGTTTTTCTTCAGAAGGGGCAATTTCTGGAAGGTTTAGTTTTCCATTCTCATCCATTTCAATCCAGATACGTGGTTGGATGATCTGAATATCTTTTATTAGAAGTTTTCTTTTTATCAGGTCTATAAGTGAATAATCTATGGATACAGACTTAACATCGAGGAGTTTTCCTCCGCTGAGGTTGTCATATTTAGCAATTGATATTCCTGCGATATTTATTCCACTTAATAAATTTCCTGTTATTTCACCAATATATACTTCACGCTTTAATTGATCCTGTGCTATTTGCTCAACTGTTTTTCTAATCTTTTCCTTAACATAAGAACTTCTTAATAGAGTATACCCAATTGATATTATCAATATAAGACACAAAAATATAATTATTAATATTTTTTTCCACATATTTTTAACGATAATCTATTTATTTGTATCCATTAAAATTGCAAGCAAAATAGTTAATTTATTTGCAATAATTTGCTCATTTAAGTTTCGTATATACATTTATAGCTAGGATTATAATTGGCTGAGTAATAGTTCTAGTATCCCTGGTTACCTGAATAGCAATAAGATTCTTACCTTTTCGTAAAAAATGTTTAATTGGGATTTTTATGGATTCGTTCCATATTTCTCCTTGATCGGGCTTTACATCTTCTATCTCACTAACCCAATTTCCATTAACATAAATAATTGCTCTACCTCCACATAATATCTCCATCTCCGCGGATTCTATCTCATTATTAATCTGAAATATTCTTCTAAAGAAGACATCACCAAGACGACTTCGTGAAGAAGGGTGCCATATAGGCTTAGCTGATGAGTATTCCTTTAATTGTGTTATACCTGGTCTTCCTTGTATAGACGAGACTTCCACACACCTTTCCCATTCACGCTCGTTAGGTAAAGATAGTTCAGATTTCCAACCATCCATAGGATTTCTATATACTTTCCATGAGTCATCACTAACAATGACGATAGGATGTGGGAATACTCTATCGCCTTTTTCCATTTTCAGACTGGATGTTATGGCTACCACCTTCGCATGAGACATTTTTTCTCCAACTTTATCAACGATTATTTCTCCTAACTTGACATGTTCATTCATGTTTGGAACGTTAAACCTGAAAACGTCTAACTTTGTTCCTTTTGATAGTCCATCACTTTTGTTATAATCTATCATTAGCTCTGTTCTCTTTGCAAATACATATACTACGTAACCTTTGTTAACATTTGGAACATCAGAATTAGCAATTTGTAAAATGTTATTTATAAAACATGATAATGCAATAATGAGAAATAATAAGGTTTTTTTTCTTAGCATTTTATATACACCTAACTAGAAAGTAGGGTGGTCAACGTCCCATAGACGTCAAGTTAAGTTCTGATAGGAGCTATATGTTTGTAGAAAAATAAATTATGAATTATTTATATGACCAAATTTCTACAAACATGTCAGCCCTAACGGGATTAGCTCACTTATTAATTTTTGTTAATGGTTAATTGTCAAAATCTCTTAGCTTGACGCCTATGGGGCAACACCCAACTTACTATTTAACAAGCTGGTTAGCTTGTTTTCTTATGTATATGCAAAGCATATAAAATAAAATTATCTTGTATTTGGATATAGAGAACAAGCTTGACAGCATGTTACTCAAAAATAGCATCAAGCATACATGCTAAGTAACACATGCTGTCCAGCTTGTGATTTTTGTATGTTACTAACAAGCTAGACAGCTTGTTTTCTTATGTATATGCGAAGCATATAAAATTAAATCATTTTGTATTGGATATAGGGAACAAGCTGGACAGCATGTTTTACTCAAAAATAGCATCGAGCCTACTCAAAAATAGTATTAAGTTTAAATACTGCATTAATATTTAGCTTTAATTTCTCCCCAGGTAGATACCGAATGACCTTTTGGGTAAACAGCTAAACCTGATAATGGGCTTGCCATTGTTTCTTCTATCTCTTTTAGCTCTAATACTCGCTTCCAGATACGCACATCATCAACAGCAGCGCAAAGGAATTGCCCATCTTCTCTATGTGCTATGAAAACATTTCTTTTACCACTACCTGGAACATTGGCATTTGGTGCAGCCTGTGTGGTCAATTTGCCATCAACATATACTTTAACTCCTGCTTTACTGTCGAATGTTCCGACCACAGCATGCCATTGATCATCCATAATACTGGGTGGACCACTTGGTTCTGCAACTCCCGATCCGCCATTGTTCCAGACCGACATTCCGGGGTTCCCTCCATCGTAAATATACAGAGCATATTCCCATTCTCCCGAATTGCCTTTCATGATAATAGGTTGCCTGGTTTGATCATGTTTATCTGTGCCTGTTTTTATTACCTTCACCCAGGCGGCAAGTGTCATTGTCCCAGGATCACTGGCAAAATTAAAACTGGCGGTATCCTGAATCTCCACGTAATTAGTTTCTCCATCAAATTCCAATGCTTTTCCAAATTTTCCATCAACCCATTTGGGAAGATTTTTACCTTTGCTACCAAGAATTCCAATTTTTCCACTTTGAGAGAGGTCTTTTACTTCTGTTCCTTTAGCTTCATCAAAAGGCATATAAAGAACTACAGTATTATCACGTAACACAGCAAATACCAATGAATGCAAAGATAGTAAAAAAATAATCATTAAATAAAATAGTGCAAACCTTTTCATACTATACCTCCCTACTTCCAAAAGTTATGAACAAATAAACACAAAGAGTAAACCTATCTAATTAATTTCCTGAGCAATCACCACCCTTCAATCATATCACCCCAATAATACAATATATCACAAACATGTTGGATAATCAAGACTCATATCCAAGCATAAAGTTTAGTTACTCAGACAAAATGATTCTATCAGGAAAGAGATATTAAAAAGAGACAACCAAGCATTAATTTTACGTCCACGAACTCTAAACAAAAACTCATACAGAAGATAATAGAGTTAAAACACGGAGGCACAGAGACACGGAGACATTTAATCACGAATAGCACGAATAAGACGAATTACACAAATGATTCTGATATTCTTTATATTAATTCGTGCTATTCGTTTTATTCGTCTAATTCGTGATTATTTAATCTTGTTCTTCATGATTAATTTTTCTCCGTGCCTCAGTGTCTCTGTGTTTTTTTACTAAAAAGATGCGGATAAAAAGTTTATGCTTGGGACTCATATACTGAGGTTCAGTCCTTGACGTTAAAAACAGCTATTGATACAATGTAAAATGAAATTTATTATTCTAAGGAGAATATATTAGTATATTATTAATGAATACATTTGTTAAGGAGATATCCAATGTATAAAGTTGGTGTCATAGGACTCGGAAGTATCGCCGCTCGTTATTCAAAACCATCAGACCCATATCCATATTGTCATGTTGGTGGTATCAGGCTTTGTGAGTCTACTGAATTAATTGCAGTTGCAGACCTTTCAGAAGAGAGACGCAATGAGTTTAAGCAAACATGGGAGCCAGCATTCCCACCAAACTCAATAAGATATTATGAAAAAAGCTCAGAGATGCTTGAAAAAGAAACCTTTGATATTATTGCTGTTTGCGTTAGAGGACCATATCACTATGATGTAACAATGGAAGTAATTAAGTCTGGAAATACCAGGTTTATTTTTCTTGAGAAACCTATGGGCTGTTCTCTATTAGAAGTAGATGAAATGACAAAGGCAGCTGAAGAGAAGAATATACCCATAATTGTCGATTATTCACGCCATTGGGCTCCGCACTTATTGAAACTTCAGGAACTTGTTAAGAACGGGCTTATCGGAAATGTTCAGTCTGTTATTGGCTATTGTGGAGGTGGAGTGCTTTCGTTTGCTATACATACAACTGACCTAATATGCCAATTTGCAGGTTACGACCCAATATCTGTATGCGGATATGTTCAAGAATATAAGGCTGAAGTGCCACCAGGATATGAACCAGAACCCGGCATCATTGGGGCAGTTATAAGATTTAAGAGTGGAATAACCGCATATCATGTGGGTCAACATGGCACAGCTGGCGCATTTTCTGTCGATGTTCTTGGAAGTGAAGGCAGTTTGAAAGCAGGCATGTATATTAATACAATAGTTAAGGACAAAAACGGTCAAATAATTGATAACAGCAAACTTGATCTTCCGCCAAATGCAAGCGTATTTAAAGTAGCTTACGAACAAATATCAGCATATTTAGATGGTGGTCCAATGCCACATTGTGCCAAAAATGATTATATGGCAGTCAATGAGATCGGATTCGCCACCATCGAAAGCAGTTTGACAGGTAAAACAATAGATATACCGTGCCAAAAACGAGATAGACTTATCTTTGCAAACGGATAAAGAATTGTTTTTTATTCAACCATTTCTGTTAGAATCCAGATTGATAATTATTTAGTATTTCATCAGAACTTAATGAACGATCGTAAATTGCTAAGAGATATATTCTACCTAGCCATGAGCGGTCGCCGGTATATTCATTACCTAAAATTAGAGGATAGTTTGTCCAGTTGCTAAAATCTCCGCTAAGTTGCTGTGATTCTGAATGTAAATTTCCATTTATATATAGTCTTTTTGTATTGCCATCGAAAGTAGTTATTACATGAATCGGTTGTCCTGATAAAATATGCGTGCTTGTATCCAACTCAGGAATACCATTTAGATCGGTCTTTGTCGTTCTTAGTCGAACAGCTAGGTCTTTGCCAATTTGTCCCAGAGTAAAATCTCTTTGCAGAGGGTCCTTAGACATGGAAACAATTCTAGAAGGACCGGTCTGGGTCAAATTGGCAGGAGATATCCATACTTCAATAGATATTTCATTGCTACCTTTCAAATTATTAAATATCTTATCCGCATTACCGTCGCTTAAAACCATACTAGGTTCAATAAATTCGATGGCATCAACGTTTCTGAGCCAGCGCACTTTATTGCTATCTTTGATAGATAAATTTATAGCTGGTTGAACATTACTACGATCATAAATAACAGAACCATTCCCTTCATCAAACAAATAAAGTGCAATCAAACCTTTAGAAACACGTTGTCTTGCTGTCCAGGAAATAGGTTCAGAGTGATCTCCTTCCTTATTTGAAATATCTACGGCAGTAATATAATAATTGTAAGTTTTACCTAATTCTACTGAGCTGTCAATATATCTTGTATCCTGAATAATATTTTTATTTATTTTTAAATATCGCTTACTATTTCCAACGGAACGATATACATTATAACCTTTTATATCCAGCTCAGGGTTACTTTCCCATCTTAAAGATACACCAAAGATGTCACTTTTAGAAGATACATATACATTTTTGGGAGCAATTGGCTTTAAATCTTTGATCGAGATTGATGCAGGTTTCGATCTTGGGCTTTCTAGATCTGCAAAATTTATAGCACTTATACAGTACTGATATTTGATCGGGCTGGTTTTATAATCAATATAAGAGGTACCTTTAACTTCTCTAGCTATTAACTCAAAATCCTTTTTATTGCTACTTCTATAGATGTTATAACCAATTATGCCTGATTCTGGATCCTGAGACTCTTTCCAAAGGATTTTTACTGCTTGTCCCTGGGTCTCTATTTTCAATACTTCTGGTGTATCAGGTGGTATTGTATCAACATCTATAAAAATATCAGGGAAGCGGTCTGTAGCTGAGTTATAAGTAAGGCGGATAGGTTTATCCCATGATGGTTTCAATTCGTCCATTTTCATTAGAAATATTTCATAATCAGACGTATCATGATCATGCTGATCATTTGGGCAGGCACCAAATACTAGATATTCCATATTTTTAGATAGTTTCGGAAAATATGTATGTCCATAATGATCGTCCTTACTTACATAAAGTGGTTGCTGAACTTCTCCCTGTAGATTTGCTTTCCCAAATTTACCAGGTTCCATAACCCAATATATAAAAGAGCTATCAGGAGCAAAACAACCTTCACATCCACTATGCACATGCTTTTGGAAGTTACCATCAGGGCTGAATAACCATGTTCCACGTGGATCAGAAGCCCATGCAATGATCATTTTATTATCTGGTGATGGTGTGGCTCCCCAAACACCTTTTACATTTGTCTTAATGTTATCCAAAGGCCATATTTTTACCTCACTTTTTGCTTTCGGATCATATATAAAGCTTGAATCACGTTCTTTTCCGCGATATATAACCATACTTCCATCTGTCCGCCACACTCCCATAAAAGCGTTTTGGACAACCAGACGCTGATCAGTTCCATCAGCATTCATCATCCAAACATCACTTTTATATTTATTACCACGGCTCCATGCAATAAATTTCCCATCGTATGATATGCAAGCATCATTGTTGTCTTCATTGTTCTGGGTAATTTTAGTTGTCTTTCCACCAGGGATATTCATACGGTATATGTTCCAGTTGCCTTCTCGATTTGATGCCCAGATTATATATCCATAAGTCCCTTTAGGAAGCTGGTTTAATTCTTGCTTTATATTTTCATTTTCCGATGTCATCTGTGAAATGCTAAAACCAATGCAAATGATTGATAGCATTAAAACAGATAAAACCTTAAAAATTCTCATTTTTATTCCTCCAATAAATATAAAAATCAAAACAGATTTTTTGTCTAATATTTAAGAAACGCAAACGGATAAACGTATTATTTTTTATAAAAGATTACCTTACTATAACTTTCTTTATCCTCATAATTAATAGTATTTCAATTGCTCAAAAGGGAGACAAAGTTGCTGTTGTCAGGGGAGATCTTTCTGCAAGCACTCAGATCATGCTAGCTGATCTTGGTGAAAAAGTTGATGATTATCAATTAAATGCAGACTTCGGCGATAAACTAAAAGATTATTGGCTTATTTGGGTTGGATGGTCGAATAGTAATGCTACTGTGAAGAGTGATTTCAAGAAAAACAGGGACAAAATATTAGCTTTTATAAAAGCAGGTGGGGCTTTCGTTGCTGATACAGCTTCTAGTAACATGCAAGAAATGTATGAAGCTCTGCCAGGAAAAGTTCGCACAAACAATGCTCATGGCTCCATTGAAACTGCACATGTTGTAGCAAAAGATCATAAAATAGTAAATGATCCAAACGATATAACTGATGATGCATTTTATTCAAACTGGGCATGGACAGCAGGTGATAGGTATACCGAATGGGAGGAATATATCGTTATCGCCACAGAAACAGATAAAAAAGATAGTTCACCTTTATGGCTGGTCCATAAGGACCTTCCTGTAGTTGTGACTACAATACAACCGACATGGTCAGGTCACATGCGTCCCAAAATGGTGCAAAACATCTGGAAGTATGTTAAAACATGGAAACCACAGGCTGTTGAATATAAATATAAGCTCGCAACTACATGGGCAGATATTAAAGTAACTGATTAATAGTAATATGGATTCATGCCTCCGTGCTTTTTCTTTATTATGGTTCTGTGTGAGTTGTTGTTTAGAGTTCGCGAACAAAATTTTATGCCTGAAGAACCAATGGCAATTCGGAAAGGTTAATATTAGGAAATGTTGTGCACTTATTCTACCAACATTTCGTCCCTACGGGACTTAGAAAATGGGGGTTTGAGAAAAGCCTATAATTCGGAAAGTTAAACAAAAGTTAAGTTCTTCTTATTCATGATTAGACCATAAAATGTAATCAAAAATTTATAAATAACACAAAATTTTAAGCTATTTTACTATACATACGTTAACCTTTCCGAATTACAGAAGAACCAAATTTTTACTTGACTTATGAATATCACTATGGTAAAATATTGTATTAAATAGCTAAAAATCTTCATTTGAATTTATGCGAATATTTAATATGAATTTTGCTGGAAAGGTTAGAAATAGTAATATCATGAATCAAGGGTTTATATTGTCCATTATTGGTTTGCAGATTTCTATCTTTTATATTATCATAATATTTTTGTTGCAGACGATAGTGGGCAATAAGACTTCCAGCTAGAATTAATGAAAATAGAAATTACTTAAAGCCCACTAATTGAGAATCTCGTTAGTGGGCTTTTTTAATTCAGGAGGCAATTTGAATGTTTAAGGAAGTATCTACAGAACTAGCTTTTGTAAAAAGAGAGCAGGGGATACTAAAATTTTGGAATGAAAACAATATTTTTCAAAAGTCATTGGCAAACCGTGAAAACTGCCCGAAATTTGTCTTTTACGAAGGTCCGCCAACAGCCAATGGTATGCCTACAATCGCACATACTTTAACTCGAATAATGAAAGACCTGATGTGCAGATACAAGACAATGACAGGACATTATGTATTAAGGAAGGCTGGTTGGGATACACATGGACTACCAGTAGAGCTTGAAATTGAAAAAGAACTAGGTATAAATGGAAAGAAACAAATCGAAGAATTTGGCGTTGAAGAATTCAATAAAAGATGTAAAGATAGCGTTTTCAGGCACGAAAGAGAATGGCGAAAATTAACTGAAAGGATAGCCTTCTGGCTGGACCTTGATCATCCTTATATCACACTCACAAATGATTATATAGAAACAGTATGGTGGTCTCTAAAAAAGTTTTGGGAAGCAGGTTTATTATATCAAGCTCATAAGGTGGTGCCATATTGTGCCAGATGCGGGACCTCTTTATCTGACCACGAGGTAGCTCAAGGATACAAGTTAATAAAAGACCCTTCGGTTTATGTCAAATTACGTCTTCTAAATGAAGAAAACACTTATCTACTGGTTTGGACAACAACACCCTGGACGCTTCCATCCAACGTTTCTGTCGCTGTTGGAAACGATTACAACTATGTTACCGTTGAATACAATGGGGAATATATTATACTTGCAGAAGATTTATTATCCAGCGTTTTTGATACAATACCGCCAATAGTGAAAAGAATGAAAGGCTCTGATTTAGTTGGCAAAGAATACAATCCCCTTTTCAATTTTGCTAAGACCGATAAAAAAGCCTATTATGTAATTTCTGCTGACTTTGTAACCTTGAAAGATGGAACAGGAATAGTCCATTTAGCACCTGCATTTGGTCAGGATGATTATGAAATGAGCAAAGTTTATGATCTACCCGTAGTTCAACTTGTTGATCTGGAAGGCAATTTTACATCTGAAGTTACTCCCTGGGCAGGTATGTTTGTTAAAGATGCGGATCCTTACATAATTGAGGATCTCAAAAATCGGGGCTTGCTTCTTAAGACTGATCTCTATGAGCATGATTATCCGTTCTGCTGGAGATGCGATTCTCCATTATTATATTATGCAAAATCGTCCTGGTTTATTAAGACAACTTCGTATAAAGACAAAATGATAGAAGAAAACCAAAAAATAAATTGGTATCCGGATCATGTTAAGAATGGCATATTTGGAAATTGGTTAGAAAATAATATTGATTGGGCTATAAGCAGAGATAGATATTGGGGAACTCCACTCAATATATGGATATGCAAATCTTGTAAAAAGCAACATAGCATAGGAAGTATTGCTGAACTTAAAGAACTTGGCAGGGATGTTCCTGATGACATAGAACTTCATAAGCCATATATAGATGCTGTTGTTCTGAAATGCCCAGAGTGTGGGTCTGATATGCAACGTGTGCCTGAAGTTATCGATTGTTGGTTTGATGCAGGTTCAATGCATACTGCGCAATGGCACTATCCTTTTGAAAATGAGGATTTATTTAAGCAACAGTTCCCTGCAGATTATATCTGTGAAGCAATAGATCAAACCAGAGGATGGTTCTATAGCCTTCTAGCTACTTCTGTATTTTTACATGGTCAAACATCATACAAAAATTGTCTTGTAGTCGAGCATGTTCTTGGACCAGATGGCAAAAAGATGAGTAAAAGCAGAGGTAACAGAATTGAGCCTGAAGAAATCCTGGATGTCTATGGTGCAGATGCTCTGAGATGGTATTTTTCATCAAGCCCCCCATGGATCAGACGCCCACTCAGTAAAGAAGCTGTTGAAGAAGTCGTTAAAAAATTTATGGGAACTTTGCATAATGTTTATAGCTTCTTTGTATTATATGCAAACATAGATAAAGTCGACCCAACAAAGTATGATCTTCCTGTGAATGAAAGAACGATCATAGATAGATGGCTTATATCGAAATTTAATAATCTGATCAAATCGGTTCGTTATAATATGGATACATATCAGATAAATAGAGCTACAAGAGCAATTGCTGACTTTGTCGATGATTTAAGCAACTGGTATGTTAGAAGATGCAGGGATAGATATTGGGGTTCAGAGATGAACAATGATAAGATAGCTGCTTATAAGACACTTTATGAAACTCTGGTAGATTTATCCAAACTCATAAGCCCTTATGTTCCTTTCATGGCAGAAGAAATATATCAAAACCTTGTTAGATCGCTGGATAAAAATGCAAAAGAAAGTGTCCATATTTGCGATTATCCTGTTCATAACGATATGCTTATAGATGAAGGTCTCGAAAAGGATATGGATTATGTAAGAAAGATTGTAGTTCTAGCAAGGGCAGCAAGAAATCGTGCTGGAGTAAAAACAAGGCAACCATTATCAAGACTGGTAATAAGTGCTAGAACCGATGAACAGAAACAAGCTGTTGAATGTCTCAGGGACTTGATTATAGATGAGATCAACATCAAATCAATAGAGTTTGCCGAAGACTCCAGCCAATATGTTAGCTTTACGCTGAAACCAGTTTATAGTGTGATAGGTAAAAAGTATGGTAAGCTCGTTCCCAGAATAGCGGAAGGTCTGGCAAAGCTAGATCCGTCAAATGCAAAGAATGAGATTGATAAGAACGGAACATTAAAACTTCAATTAGAGCAAGAAACCATTGAGCTTTTGCCTGAGGAAATTGATATTACAATGCAAGATAAAGAAGGATATGTTACTGAAATTGAGGGTGACATTTTTGTATCAATATCAACAGAGCTATCCAGAGAGCTTATTCAAGAAGGATTTGCACGTGAAATTGTAAATAAGATACAATTTATGCGTAAAGAAGCTGATTTCAATGTTATCGATAGGATAAGGCTTTATGTGAATTCAACCGAAACTGTGCATGATGTAATTGAGAATTATAAGAATTATATAACAAGAGAAACACTAACAAAAGAACTGGTAAAAACGTCAAATCCGAACATGTATATTAAAGAATGGGATATAAACGGAGAAAAAGCTATAATAGGCATTGAGCAATTACTCAAGGGGGAATGAAAATTGGTCATCGTAATGAAACCCGGGGCGACAGAAGAACAAATACAGCATGTGATTGATCGCCTTCATGAATTTAATCTGCGTGAGCATATATCTCGCGGAGAAGAAAGAACGCTTATAGGTGCGATTGGTGATGAAAGAGTCCTGCGTTCTGTGCCTTTAGATGCCATGCCCGGTGTTGAGAAAGTTATGGCAGTTTTGGCTCCTTATAAGCTTGCAAGCAGGGAATTCAAAAAAGAGGATACAATCGTTAAGGTTGACGGGATAGAAATAGGTGGAAAGCGAATAGTTGTTATGGCAGGACCCTGTGCAGTTGAAAATGAAGACCAGATGATGACAATTGCAAATATGGTTAAGAAGTCCGGTGCGGTAATATTAAGAGGTGGGGCATTTAAACCAAGGACAGGTCCTTATAGTTTCCAGGGTTTAGAAGCTAATGGTCTGGAGATTCTAAAATCAGTAAAAGAAAAGACCGGTCTGCCTGTAATTACAGAAGTTATGAGTACTGAACATGTGGAGATGGTTGCTGAATCGTCAGATATACTCCAGATAGGTGCAAGAAACATGCAGAACTTCATGTTGTTAAAAGCTGTTGGGCAGATAAGAAAACCTGTTTTCTTAAAAAGAGGTATGGCAGCAACGATCGAAGAATTTTTACTCGCTGCAGAATACATATTATCACAGGGCAATCTTAATGTCATACTATGTGAACGTGGAATCAGAACATTTGAAACATATACAAGAAACACTTTAGATATTAATGCAATCCCTGTGTTAAAACAACTATCACATCTGCCTGTCATCGTTGATCCAAGTCACGGAACAGGAAGACGTGAGCTTGTTCCAGCTATATCAAAGGCAGCTATCGCTGCTGGTGCAGATGGTTTAATGATCGAAGTTCACCATGATCCTGAATCATCATTGACAGGTGATGGCATTCAATCGCTTTTACCAGAGCAGTTCTCTGAGCTTATGATCGAACTTCGAAAATTGGCAAACGCTGTTGGACGAGAGCTTTAATTACATAAGAGGAGGTGATGAAAATGGGGTTGTCATGTACACAAACCAGTTCACCTGATGATCCAGATGACTTGTCGCAATTGCAGGAATCATTAATTGATAGTAAAATTGTTAATAATAAGGAGAAAATTAATATGCCAAGAAAGGTTTTCATATTTGATACAACATTAAGGGACGGGGAACAATCACCTGGTGCTTCGTTAAATTCTAATGAAAAAATGGAAATAGCAAAGCAATTAGCCAGGCTAAATGTTGATGTGATAGAAGCAGGATTCCCCATTTCATCACAAGAAGATTTTGAATCCGTTCGTTCTATAGCCCATGAAGTCAAAGGACCGACTATCTGTGCTTTAGCGAGAGCTGTTTCCGCAGATATTATCCGTGCCGGTGAAGCTTTAAAGGATGCAGAAAAGCCTATGATACATACATTCATTGGCACTTCGGATATACATATTCAAGGTCAATTAAGAAAAACACGTGAAGAAGTGCTGGAGATGGCAGTATCAGCAGTTAAGCTGGCAAAATCACTTTGCAATGAAGTAGAATTCTCTGCTATGGATGCTTCACGCACAGACCCTGGTTATCTTTTTGAGGTGATCCAATCTGCTATTGAATCTGGAGCAACAGTTATCAATATACCTGATACAGTTGGATATGCTATCCCTGAACAGTTTGGAAAACTAATAAAAGATATTTTTGAAAATGTTCCTGATATTAATAAAGTTAGACTTTCTGTCCATTGTCATGACGATCTTGGATTGGCAACATCCAATGCTTTAAGCGCAGTAAAAGCTGGAGCTACGCAAATAGAATGTGCGATAAATGGAATGGGTGAGCGCGCCGGTAATACAGCACTTGAAGAAGTTGTTATGGCTATAAAGACTCGCGGTGATTTTCTTGATGCATATACGGATGTAAAAACACAGGAAATAATCAATACTAGCAGACTTGTAAGCATGTTGACCGGATTTATTGTTCCACCGAACAAACCTATTGTAGGGTCTAATGCCTTTGCACATAGTTCAGGTATACATCAAGATGGAGTACTTAAAGAGCGAACCACGTTTGAAATTATGATGCCTCAGGATATTGGTCTGAGTTCAAGCGAACTAATCTTGACTGCTCGATCGGGAAGACATGCTCTACGCCATCGCCTTTCAGAACTAGGCTTTAATATATCTGATGATCAACTTAACAAAGTATATGAAAGGTTTCTATCGGTTGCTGATAGAAAAAAACAGGTATACGATGAAGATCTGGTTGCTATAATAAGTGATGAATTGCCTGCTGCACCTGAAATATATTCTTTAGAATACATGCAGGTCATTGGAGGAACTCCCACACCTGTAGCGGTCATTGGGCTACAAAAAGGCGGTGAAACTTTTCGTGAAGTTGCATGTGGTGATGGACCATTTGATGCAGTCTGTAAGGCTATAGATAAGATTACAGATATCAAAGTTGAATTGCTCGATTACTCACTTCATGCAGCAACGAAGGGTAAAGACGCTATGGGACAAGCACTTGTCAGGGTCAGGAATAACGACAATACATTCATAGGACGAGGAGCTAGCACTGATATTATAGAAGCTAGCGCAAAGGCATATATTAATGCTATAAATAAAATACTATATAAAAAATAGTAGTAACTGATATACGCTCAATAAAGAAAGCTACTACGAACGATATATTTCAGAAATTATTATATTTCCTCTCTAGCTTTCTCTGTAAACGAGGAGAATATTTTCTCACCGTTTACAGAGAAATTGAGGGAGGTAAAACGTGAATAATCGATCTGCAGTAAAAATACTTATACCATACCTTGCAGGAATAATATTAGCTGATAAACTTAACCTAAATGCTAGTTATATCCTGCTTTTATCCATCCTTCTAACTTTTCCGACAATTTTCCTGTATAAAAAGAGATATCTGGTTGCCAGCAGTTTATTGATTGCCTTAATGTTCGTGTTCATAGGATTTTTGAGATACAAAACGACAGTTATACCTCCCCATGGCTTCGATAAAGTAATATATCAAAATGTGTCTTTAGAAGGTTTAGTAATTGAAAGCCAGAAAGAAAGAAGCGGTGGCTCATCTTTGCTTGTAAAAGGTAGGGCATCACTTTTATCAGACCCTCATGTCTATATGGAAGGCAAATTAACGGTTAGATCCTGGGAGGATGAATCCTTTTCGTCTGATTATGGATATGGGGACTATATATATGTAGAGGGTAGATTAACACAGCCAGCTTTACCCAGGAATCCAGGTTTATTTAATTATAGAAAATATCTCAATCGCCAATCAGTATTCGCAATAATGTATGTTAATAGCGCAAAAGAGGTTCAGATTATTGGAACCGGAGGTCTTGCTTTTTTAAGATGGATACGCGAATTACGTGAAAATGTCAGGTGGATAGCAGGTGAAATAACTCCTGATATGGAGATATTTGGAATTTCAAGTAAGGAGAGTGTTGCTTTACTTATTGGTCTTATACTTGGAGAGAGAGAAGAAATCCCTGATGAACGTTACACGAATTTTATCCGAACATCTACATCACATATTTTAGCAGTTTCTGGCTTCAACTTTGCGATACTATTTGGATGGTATATTTTGTTATTTGATCTGATACGTAAGTTTCTAATCTATATCAATATAAGGAGCAAATTTTTCGAGAATAAAGCTATAATTTATATGCTTTCTTTTCCTGTAATTTTCATTTATGCTTGTTTAGTCGGTCCAAAATATTCTGTTATGAGGGCTTTTATATTCATCAGTATATTTATTTTATCAGTTTTAATAAATAGAGATTCTGACTATTTTAATAATTTGGCTTTTGCAGGTTTATGCATACTAATATTTTCTCCCGGATCTTTATGGGAGCCCGCATTTTTGTTGAGCTTTGGCACTGTAGCTTCCATTACTTATTTTATTCCATTCTGGCAATCCTGGCTTATAAAATTTAACGACAAGAAATGGTATAAACGAATTTTACATAGAATATTACAAGCATTTGCAGTCACCTTATCTGCACAGATCGGTGCAGGATTAATAATTGCTTATATATTTAATACATTTTCATTATCAGGACTAATAGTAAATCCCATTATTATACCTCTTGTTAGTTTGATCACACTGTTAGGATTTACTTCATGCCTTATAGGTATTATATTTATGCCTCTTGCTGAATTGATAGGCTTTATAAATCATATATTTATGTGTCTGTTATATAAAATAGTAGAAATTTTTGCTAATTTCCCTTATGCCTATCTTTCTGTATCAGCAAATTGGTTCTCTTTGCCGATGGTTATATTTTATGCTTCGTTAATAATTTTTTTAGTGCGAATTCCAAAAAAGTTTATTTTTAGAATTCCACTACCTAAAAACAAAGATGAGTTATTCAAAATTTTTGGACGTCATCGTATATTACTTTCGGAAAACGTAGGTATTTTAGTTCAGGGCAAAAGATGGATTATTAGTGACGGAATTAAAACTTTCTTTGCTAAAAAAGTAAAACAACAGTTAGGAACCGAAGAAGAAAAAAATATGCTTGATGTATGTGTCAGGGAGAGACTTTTAATTCCCGGTATTGCTGTATTTACTATTTTTATGTGTGCGATCTCCATAGTGTATGATGGCAGAGTTATGAAGGTTACATATCTTGACGTCGGTCAAGGGGATTCTGCTTTCATAAAACTACCCGATGGAACTAAAATGTTAATAGATGGTGGTCCGTATAGCAAGAATTTTGACTCTGGAGCAAGAGTTATAGCACCATTCTTGCGAAGACAAAATATAAAAAAGCTTGACCTCATTATTGCATCACATCCCGATAACGATCACATTGGCGGGCTTACTTATATTGTGGATAACTTTGATGTCAAAAAAGTTATCACTGGTTTCTATGGACTTGAATCACCTACTTCTTATGAGCTTATTGAGAGACTTAAACGTAAAAATGTAAATTATAGTGATGCAGAGATCGGTAATATATATAGCAATGGTGATATTAAAATTGAATCTCTTAACCAAGGTATTTATAATATTCTGGATTCTCAGATGAATGATAACTCTGTCGTTGCCAAAATTACATATAAATCCGCATCATTCCTTTTTACAGGAGATATTCAAGAGGAAGCTGAGAAAAGGCTAATTAATTCTAATAATGATTTGAAAACTACAGTAATAAAAGTTCCGCATCATGGAGATTCCGCTTCCAGTAGTTTTGATTTTTTGAGAGCTACTCAACCAAAGGTAGCAATAATATCGGTTGGTTATAGGAATTATTATGGTCATCCATCAAGGATGACTTTGGGAAGATATAAATATTTTGGCATAAGGACATTTCGCACTGACTTTAACGGAGCCATAACAGTAATTACCGATGGTAGATATGGTTGGATAAAGACTATGAAATAACCTTGTATATTATATTCATATTGTTATACCGTTTTAAAAAATTGTTTATACAATCTCATAACCACTTTGAAAAAAGCAAAATCAGGAAAGTCTCCCTTTTCCAAAGCTTATCATTACCCATAAGTCTGTAAATCCGCAAATAATAAAAAGTCGGTTGGGTTGAGTAAGAGTAGACAATGCCCAATAAGCTAAGGAATTTTGACAATGAACCATTAACAAAAATTAATAAGTGAGTTAACCCCGTCAGGGGTGATATGTTTGTAGAAATTTGGTCATATCAATAAT
>FWPV01001390.1_pt1 | contig 67443 bp, 56 predicted proteins | sample 2228371 | NCBI WGS metagenome assembly FWPV01 (sample SAMEA103939776, study PRJEB20133) | metagenome
GCACGCGCGTGACGGTGAAGAAGAACAAGGTGGCGCCGCCTTTCCGCACCGCCGAGTTCGACATCATGTACAACGAAGGCATCAGCGCAGTGGGCGACCTGCTCGACCTGGCCGTCAGCGAAGAGATCGTCGTCAAGCGCGGGGCCTTCTACAGCTACGGCGACATTCGCCTCGGTCAGGGGCGTGAAAACGCCAAGGCGTTCCTGGCCGAGAATCCTGACCTCGCCGCCGAAATCGACCGGCTGGTGCGCCAACAGCATGGCATGCCGGTCGTGTTGGAGCCAAAGGCGCAGGTGCGCGTCCCTGTCGCCGCCGGCGTCGAAGAGAACTCTAGCATCCCCCTCGCAGCGTAGCGCCGTAAACCGCACTTTACAGCGCTGCGCTGTATATTCCTCTTGGAGCGCAAAGTGGCCGGATGCTTGATGCTTCCTGTGTCGCAAGCATTCGCCCACTTTGCGCTCTGATTTGCGCATTCGCTCCCTCTTGACGCCTTTGTTTCTTTGTGACTTTGTGGTAAGAAAAAAATAGAATCAAAATCCGTTAAATCGTCGCCCTTGATGAAACCCGGCGAGCCGTCATGGAAACTGCACTTTTCGACTACGAATTGCCTGAGTCTTACATCGCCCAACAACCGGCGGAGCCGCGCGACAGCAGCCGTCTGATGGTGCTTCACCGCGCCGACGGACGCATCGAGCATCGCATCTTCCGCGAGATCGGCGACTATCTGCGCGCCGGCGATCTGCTCGTCGCCAACGACAGCCGGGTCATTCCGGCGCGGCTGCACGGGCGCAAGCCTACGGGCGGCGAGGTGGAGGTTTTCCTTCTTCGCCAGCGGGATGAGGAGGACAAGGTGTGGGAATGCCTTGTGCGCGGGCGAGGTCTGAACGAAGGGGCGAAAGTGCATCTGAGCGAGGAGCTATTTGCCGAAGTCGTCGCAGTGACGTCGGCGGGGACGCGCATCGTCGAGTTCAGTGCACCTGTGCACCCTTATCTGGACGCGTTGGGCGAGGTGCCGCTGCCGCCATACATCACGCAATACACCGGCGACCGCGAACGCTACCAAACCGTCTACAGCCGCCCTGAAGGCAGCGTCGCCGCGCCGACCGCCGGCCTGCACTTCACGCCGGAGCTGCTCCTCCGGTTACGCGATCAGGGCGTGCTTTTCGAGACGGTCACCCTTCATGTTGGGCTGGACACCTTCAAGCCGGTGCAGAGCGAGCGCGTCGAAGATCATCACATCCACACGGAGTGGGCGGAGCTGAGCAGCGCCACGGCGCGGCGCATCAACGAGACCACGCTGGCCGGTGGGCGCATCGTCGCCGTCGGCACGACCACCGTGCGCACGCTGGAATGGGCGGCGACGGCGGCGCAGGGGCTCGATCCCTACGACGCGCAGGCGTGCCCCTGGCAGCGCGTGGCCGCCTTTGTAGGCGACGTCAGCCTGTACATCTATCCGGGCTACCGGTTCCGCGCCGTCGATGCGCTGATCACCAACTTCCACCTCCCTCGCTCCAGCCTGCTGATGCTGGTCAGCGCCTTCATCGCCCAGGCGCATCCGGAGGACGTGGACGCCGGCCGGCGCATCCTCCTGGCTGCGTACGAGGAGGCGAAGCGAGAAGGGTACCGCTTCTTTTCGTTTGGGGATGCGATGTTGATTTTGTGAGGAGGCCAACCCCAGATGGTTTCACGTCTCAATCCACTAGCACCCGACCCTCACCGCCCGCATTACCACTTCACCGCGCCCGCCAACTGGCTCAACGATCCCAACGGTCTGATCGACTGGAAAGGGACGATCCATCTCTTCTATCAATACAACCCCAACGGCCCCTTTCACGGCACGATCCACTGGGGGCACGCCTCCAGCGTCGATCTCGTGCACTGGCGCGATCATCCCATCGCCCTGGCGCCGACGCCAGGTGGGCCGGACGCCGACGGCTGTTGGTCGGGCTGCGCGGTCGATGATCGGGGTGCGCCGACGCTGCTCTACACCGGCGTCAGCCCTCAGGCGGTCTGTTTGGCGGTGGGCGACGAGACGCTGGAGACTTGGCGCAAATATGAGGGCAACCCCGTCATCCCCGCCCCGCCGTCGGAAATTGCGGCGGTCTGCGGCGGCGATTTTCGCGACCCCTACGTCTGGCGCGAGGACGACGCCTGGTGGATGGTGATCGGCTCGCGGCGCGAAGGCGTGGGCGGACTCGTCCTGCTCTACCGCTCCGTCGACTTGCGGCGCTGGGAATTCGTGCGCGTCCTGCTGGCGGGCGATGAGCAGGCCAGCCCCTATTTTTATGAAGGCGCCATGTGGGAGTGTCCCAATCTGCTCGACTTCGGCGACCGCCGCGCCTTGATCCTCTCCGTGCAAGATGCGCACTTCCGTTTGCATCACGCCGCATACTTCACCGGTTTGTATCATGCGCAGGAGTTTACACCTGTCACGGGAGCCGTGCTGGCCTATGGCGACTCCTTCTACGCGCCGCAGGCGACGCGGCTGACCGACGGGCGCTATCTGCTCTTCGGATGGCTGCGCGAGACGCGGCCGCGCGAGGCTGCGATGGCGGCGGGCTGGAGCGGCTGCATGTCGCTGCCCCTCATCGTCACGCTGCGCGAAGATGGGCGGCTGGCGCTGGCCCCTGCGCCAGAACTGGAAGCGCTGCGCGGCGAAGCGTGGAGCCTGAGCGACCTGCCTCTTGGTCCCCACACTATCCAGCGCTTGGACGTCGCCGGAGAGGCGCTGGAGATCGAGATCGCCTTCGTCCCGGATCGCGCCGATGCATTCGGCGTGGCCGTGCGTTGCTCGCCCGACGGCGAAGAACAGACGCGCATTGTCATCCGGCCGCGACAGAACGAACTGTACGTAGAGCGGCTCGAGGCGGGCGTCGCTGTGACGCCGACGGCCTCCATGCCTCTGACGCCGGCGACGCCGCTCGTCTTGCGCATCTTCGTCGACGCCTCGACGTTGGAGATCTTCAGCGAAGACGGCCGCTACCTGGCGACGCGCCTTTATCCCCGGCGCAGCGACAGCGCCAGCGTGCACCTCTTCACCACAGGCGCCGCCGTCAACGTCCAACGTCTGACGGTTTGGCGTCTGGCGTCGATCTGGCAATAGACAGCCAAGGTGTTCGCACCCCCTTATCTCGACCGATATCGCTCGCGAATGATCGGGATGAGATACTCGTTGAACGCCCGGTCGACGTCGTACTCTGGCGCCCAGTCCCAGTCCAGCCGGGCGGCGCTGTCGTCGATGTCTGCGGGCCAGGAGTCGACGATCGCCTCGCGCTTGTGGTCCGGCTGAAAGGTGATCTGCGCGTCGGGAAAGGCGGCCAAGACGCGGTCGCGAATCTGCGCGGCGGAGAGCGTGAAGCTGGTGACGTTGTAAACGTGTCGCGTCAGCCGTTCACGCGGTGCGTGCGCCAGCATCAACAGTGCGCGCACCGCGTCGGGCATCGCCATGAAAGGAATGCGCGCCTCCTCGCGCACGAAGCAGGCGTAGGGAACGCCACGCGCTGCGGCGTGGATCATCTCCGGCGCATAGTCGCTGGTGCCGCCGGACGGGACGGTGTAGGCGCTGATCAGACCCGGGAAGCGCACGCAGCGAAAGTCGATCGTCGGCGGCTGCTCGGCGGCAAGCTGCCGATAGTAGCGACTGAAATACACGCCGAGATGTTCGCAGTAGAGCTTGTTGCAGCCGTACATCGTGCGCGGCTGGTTCCACTCGAACTCGCGCACGCGTTGAAAGTGCATCTTGGTCTCACGGTCCGGCAGGCCGTAGGCGGCGATCGAGCTGGGAAAGATAAACTGCACCGGGCGTTTGCGCCACTGGCTCTCCTCCGCCGCAATCTTGAGCAGCTGCAGCGTCGCCTCGACGTTGACCTGGTGCGCCTCCTCCGGCTGAATTTCGGCGCGCGTCGAGAGCAGGGCGGCAAGGTGGTAGATCACATCAATTTCATATTCGCTCACCAGCCGCGCCAGCAGACGCAGATTGAGCAGGTCGCCCTCGACGTGCGTGCTCAACGATTGCAGCTCCGCAGGCAGGGGATGCAGGTCCAAGGTTAAAAGGCGGCGTTCGCCCTGGCGCGCCAGCTCCTTGAGCAAGGCCTGCCCCACCTCGCCGCTGGCGCCGGTGATGAAGATGACTCGTTTGCGCATCAGATCACCCTCAATTCCTTGCCCACCGCCTCGAAGATCTCCAACGCCTGCTCCAAATCGCTCTTGCTGTGCGCAGCGGAGTTCATCACGCGGATGCGCGCCTTGCCCATCGGCACGGTCGGATAGCCGATGGCCATGGCGAAGACGCCTTTCTCGAAGAGGCGGCGGCTGAACTCCTGCGCCAGCGGCGCCTCGCCCAACATCAGCGGAATGATCGGCGTCTCGCTGCGGCCGGTGTCGAAGCCAAGCGCCTGCATGCCGCTGCGCAAAAGGCGCGCGTTCTCCCACAGCCGCGCCACGAGTTCATCCGACTCCCGCAAGATGTCCACCGCCTCGATGCAGGCGGCCACGTCCGGCACGGTCATGGCGCTGGAGAAGAGGAAAGGGCGCCCTCGCTGTCGCAGCCATTCGACGATCGGTTTTTTGCCCGCCACCATGCCGCCGACGACGCCGAAGGCCTTGCTGAGCGTGCCCACTTCGATGTCGACGCGGCCGTGCAGCCCGAAGTGATCGACGATGCCGCGCCCCCCGCGGCCCAGCACGCCTTCGCCGTGGGCGTCGTCGATCATGAGGATGGCGCCGTGCTCCTCCGCCGCCTCCACCAGCTTATCGAGCGGCGCGATGTCGCCGTCCATGCTGAAGACGCCGTCGCTGACGATCAGGCGACGCCGCGCCTGAGAATGTTCGGCCAGCTTGCGGCGCAGGTCGTCGACGTCGTTGTGGGCGTAGCGCACGGTGCGCGCCTTGCTCAGCCGACAGGCGTCGATGATGCTGGCGTGATTCAGCTCGTCGGAGAAGATCAGGTCGCCCTCGCCCATCAGCGCCGGAATGGTGGCGAGATTGGCCATGAAGCCGCTTTGGAAGGTGATGCACGCCTCGGCCTGCTTGAACTCCGCCAGTTTCCGCTCCAGCTCGACGTGCAGCGTCATCGTGCCGGCGATGGTGCGCACTGCGCCCGGCCCAATGCCGTAGCGGTCGATGGCGCGTTTGGCCGCCTCGCGCAGCCGGGGATGGTTGGCCAGCCCCAGGTAGTTGTTGGCGCAGAAGTTGAGCACTCGTCGCCCGTCGATGGTCACCCAGGCGTCCATCGGCGAATCGATCACGCGAATGTTGGCGCTCAGCCCTCTGGCCGCCAACTCGGCCAGCTCCTGCTCGATCCAGTTCAAAGCGTCGTTGCTCATGGTTGGCTCCTTTGCAATCGGGATGGATGGATGAAGAACGCGGGTTGCCGCGACTCAATCTACACGCTGTTTCCCTTCTCGGCGAATGGAGGTATGGCGGACCCATCCGCACCTCCGCTGCATCCGCGCATCTTTGATTTCCGGCTGTTTTACGGCGCCGTCGCAGCTTCCAGCCAGGTGAGGTAGATCATCGCCTCTTCAAAGCTTGAACCGCACATCTCTAGGGTGGGGCGCAGCGCGTTGCAGGCCGCCGGTCGCTCAGGTTGACCATAAATCATGCAGCGGTTGTCCTCGCTGAGCTGGACGCAGCGCACGCCCGCCGGCTTCCCCTCCGGCATGCCGGGGATCGGGGAGCTGATCGAGATGGCGATGCAACATGCGCCGCAACCTACGCGACACTCCATCACTCGGCTCCTCGGCGCAACAGGGCCAGCTCATCGGCTGTGAAGGGATTTTCGCCGCGCTCCAGCGCTTCGATCCAGCCTTCGACGCGCGGCCCTCGATATTTGGCGTACAGCGACGGATGCTCCTGCTGCACCCAGGCCAGGTAGGCGCGCAGGTCTGCGGCCGCCTCCGCGTGACGGCCTAGCTGCGCCAGCGCAATCGCCCGGCTGTCGAAGCTGGCGCCGGTGGGGTCGAGCGCCACGGCGGCGTCGCAGTAGGGCAGGGCGGTTTGGGCCTCGCCCGCCGTCCCATATCCCCAACAGAGGGCGTTCTGGATGGGAGCGAAATCAGGCGCCAGCCGCTGCGCCTGCTCCAGGTCGGCGGTCCAGTTTGGGCTGTTGCGACGAATTTCGACCAGCGCGCGGTGGTAGTAGCCTCGATAGTCTTCAGGGGCCAGCATAATGACGCGGGAGAAATCGTCGTAGGCGGCCTCGAGGGCTTCGTCGTCGTTGCGTTGGTAGTAGGCGATGCCGCGATTCAACAGCGGGTCGATGCGGTTGGGGTGTCGGCGAATGACGGCGTCGAAATCGACGATGGCGGCGTCGAGGTCGGCGCGTTCATCGAGAGAGAGCAGGGCGCGACCGAGCAGGGCGGTGCCGCGGTTATAGCGGGCGTTCTCCCAGGCCGGCTGAAGTTCAAGCGTTTTTGTATAGTGAAAAATGGCGTCGCTCAAACTCTGCACGGTGTACCCTTGAACGATCGGCGTCAACAGGCCGATGTAAAAGTGGGTCGAGGCCAGGATCGTCGGGTCGCTCGGCGCCTGCGCCAGCGTGCGGCGATAGATGAGCAGCGCCTTGTCTGTTTCTTCGACGGTGCGGTAGTAGCCGGCCAGTGTGTAAAGCGCAAAGATGCGAGCGTCGCGCGGGACATCCTGGTTGATGACGTAGGGCAGCGAGGACGGCGCATCGACCGGGTTGACCCAGTAAGCGTCCTCCTGCGTTGGCGTCGTCAGGCCGGCGCGCACGCGGCCGGCGTCATATTCGCCCCAAATGACCATCGCCGCATGCGCGCTCGTCAGCACGCGTTCGGCCTGGTCCGCCTCGGAGAGAGGCTCCGGCCAGATGGCGATGCGCGCGTCCGTCAGCCCTGCCTGCCGCAGCTCGGCCTCCAGCGCTTCGCGAATGCGTCCGGCGATGTTGAAGCGCAGGTCGTCGGAGGTGTAGCCGACGAAGGGGGCGATCACGATCAGGTGTTCGCCCGGCCCGGCGACGATCGGCGCGAGCGAAGGGGTGGGCGACGGGGCAGGCGAAGGCGTCGACAGGGCCGCGGCGGGCGTTGAAGTCGCCGACGCTATCGGCGCCTCGCTCGTTTGAGGAAAAAGAGCGCGCAAGACAAGCGTTCCAACAAGAGCGACGATGAGAATCAGCGCAGCGGCGACGCCGAGCATCAGCGCAGGATGGTCGATGAGGCGCACGGGTCGAGCAGGCGTTTTCGCTTCGGCGGTGAACGCTGCATCCTGGGCCGTCGCAGCGTCATGGCCGGGCGCAGGGGGGAGAGCGCCGCTTGCCTGCTCTGCCGCGATTCTGCTCGTCCCTGCTGCGGCTTCCACCGGCGAAACGCCTGCGATTGGCTTCAGATGCTCCGGCGGGAAACCCGCGGCCAGCAGCAGCTCGTCCCGCTCCTCCGGCGAGAGGCGCAATTTGGCGGCGATGCGGACGACGTCCTCGCGGTAGCGCGGACGGGCGGTCAACCCCTCTTTCCAACGAAAGATGGTCTGCCGTTGCACGCCGGTGCTGCGCGCCAGCTCCGCGTCGCTGATGCCGGCGCGCTCGATATATTTGGTTAGGAGTTCACCGAAGGTGGACATGACGACCTGTGTCAGCTCCTGAGCGTTGTATTTCATCAAAATTTTATCACGGCTGAACGAATTGGAGCATGCGCTCTGAGCCTCTGGTGCGCTTCCCATTCCGCCAGAGGACAAGTGTGACGATCGGTTGTGATTTTTGTCACATGCCTTGTCGGCCTCCTTGCATACACTGAAATTGAATTTGTCGGTTGCTTGAATTCATGTTATTTTAATATTGTAATCCAGATTCCATTCATAATGCGTCGTTAATCCTCTTAGAGCGGCGACGCCACAGAAAGAGAGCACCGCCATGACTGACGAACGCGCCTCTGCGAAAAGCGCTCGCTACTGGCTGGCAGGGCTTGCTTTGATGTTCGGCGTACTGGTGGGGCTGAGCGCCTTCACCTTTGTCTACGCCGAGGGGTTTTCCTACTTCTCCGACGATCCCAACGCCTGCGTCGGAGAAGTCATCATGCGCGAGCAGTTCGACGGCTGGAATCGCTCCACTCACAAGGCGGTGGCGACCTGCAACGACTGCCATACGCCCCACGGGTTCATCGATAAATGGATCGTCAAGGGCGTCAACGGTTTCAACCATAGCCTCGCCTTTACGCTTGACACCTATCCTGAGCACCTGCACATCCGCGACTTCAACGCTCGCATCGCCGAGCAGAACTGTCGAGACTGTCACACCACGATGGTGAGCGCCATCGAGCATTTTGTCTCTGATGAGCCGCTCCAGTGTGTGCGCTGTCATGGCAATGTCGGGCACGGCAATGTGGCGCACGGTCCGTGAGCGAGCTCGCCGCCGAGACGCAGAGCGCACAGAGGTTGACTGAACGGAAGATGTGACGCTCTCGGTGTTTCGGCGTTCAGTTTTCGTCGTGAAGCCAAACCGTAGAAGCGACCGAATCGATCAGCAAAGGGGAGATGTCCATGACCGAGCAAGCACCCAAACAAAGCAAAGGCCGCTTGTGGCTTTATATCGGGCTCTTTTTGGCGGCGGCGGCGGCGACGATTGTGGTCGTTGCGCTGCTCATGAATATTCAGGGCAGAAAGGACGAAGCCAGGCTCTACCCTGCCAAAGTGGTGGAGATCGCCGACAACGAGATCGATCCGGCGGTGTGGGGGCTGAATTTCCCGATCCAATATGATTCCTTCAAACGCACGGAGGAGAACTACGGCCCAACGACCTACGGCGGCTCCGAGCCGTACAGCAAGCTCGAACGCTACCCGGCGATGGTGCGCCTCTGGGCCGGCATGCCCTTCAGCGTCGACCACAACGAGGAGCGCGGCCATTTTTACTCTCAGATCGATCAGCGCAACACGCAGCGCGTGCAGGTGGCGAATCAACCGGGCGCCTGCATCAACTGTCACGCCGCCGAAGCGCCGCTGTTGATCGCCGAGATGGGATGGGAGGCGTTCAACAGCACCCCCTACAACGATCTGAAAGATCGCTTGCACTTCGGCTCATCTTGCGCCGACTGCCACGACCCGCAGACAATGGCGCTGCGCATCACGCGGCCGGCGCTGGTCAACGCGCTGGCGAAACGCGGCGTCGACGTCACCCAGGCCAGCCGCCAGGAGATGCGTTCCTACGTCTGCGCCCAGTGCCATGTGGAGTACTATTTCGCCGGCGAAAAGAAGGAGCTCGTCTTCCCGTGGGAGAAGGGGCTGAACGTCGACGACATCGAGCGCTATTACAACGAGTACGGCTTCAAAGACTGGACGCATAAAGAGACCGGCGCGCCGATGATCAAGATTCAGCATCCGGAGTATGAGCTCTTTACGACGGGCCTGCACTATCAGTCGGGCGTCTCCTGCGCCGACTGCCATATGCCCTATGTGCGCGTGGGCAGCGTGAAGGTCTCCGACCACTGGATCCGCAGCCCCAAGGTCAACGTGGCCACCGCCTGCCAGACCTGCCACAAATTCTCGGAGGCCGAGCTGATCCAACGCATCGAGACGATCCAGACGCGCACGGCGCAGCTGCTGCGCAGCAGCGAGGAGGCGCTGCTCGCCGCCATCGACGCCATCGTTGCGGCACGCGAGGCGGGCGCCACCGACGAGGAGCTCAACACAGCCCTGCAGCTCCATCGCTCCTCTCAGATGCGCTGGGACTTCATCTCGTCGGAGAACAGCACCGGCTTCCACAGCCCACAGGAATCGGCGCGGGTGCTGGCGGACTCGATCAACCTGGCGCGTCAGGCCGAGCTGGAGGCGTTCAAGGTTTTGACGGCGAAGCAGGGTTCACAGGCCGCCGACGCTGTGCAACTGGTCAGCAACCAATAGTCAGACCGCCTGGCGAATGGCCTCGACCGTCTCGGGATTCTCCAGGCTGCTGAGGTCGCCGGGCGGCTCGCCGAGATAGGCGGCGCGAATCACGCGGTGCATCACTTTGGCGTTGCGCGTTTTGGGAAGGGCGGAGACGAAGAGCACCGTGCGCGGCTTGAGCGGCTTGCCCAGCTCGGCCGTCACCCGCTCGATCAGCTCCGCCCGCAACGTTTCGCTCGGCTGCACGCCTTCACGGAGCACGCAAAAGCCGACCACCTCCTGATCCTTGAGCGGATGGGGCGCGCCGATCGCCGCCGATTCCTTCACCGCCGGGTGGCTGTTCAGGATCGCCTCTACTTCCGCGGGGCCCAGCCGTTTGCCGGCCACCTTGATCGTGTCGTCGCTGCGGCCAAGGATGTACCAGAGGCCGTCTTCATCGATTGCCGCAAAGTCGCCATGCACCCAAAGGCCGGGCAGCTTGCGCCAGTACGTCTCCAAATACCGCTCGCGGTCGCGCCAGAAGCTGCGCGTCATGCCGATCCACGGCTGGCGGATCACCAGCTCCCCGACGGCTCCGCGCACGGGATTCCCCTGCTCATCGACGACGTCGGCGTCCATGCCCACCACCGGGCCACTGAAGGCGCAAGGCTTGAGCGGGCGGAAGAAGTCGCCGCACAGGATGCCCCCGCTGATCTCGGTGCCGCCGGAGTAGTTGAGGATCGGCTTCTCGCGCTTGAGCACTGTCTCGAAGGTCCACAGCCAGCTTTCCGGGTCCCATGGGCTGCCGGTGGAGCCGACCGCGCGCAGCGAGGAGAGGTCGTGGCGCTCGACCGGCGCCGCGCCGTAGGGGCGGAGACTTCGGATCAAAGTTGGCGAAACGCCCAGGTGGGTGATGCGGTGGCGCTCCACCAATGCCCATAGCCGGTCGACGTCGGGAAAGTCGGGCGCGCCGTCGTAAAAGACCATCGTCGCGGCGTTGAGCAGCGCGCCAAAGACCAGCCACGGCCCCATCATCCAGCCCATGTCGGTGAACCAGAAGATCGCGTCCTCCGGCTTAAGGTCCATGCTGTGGCGCATATCCTGCGCCGCCTTGATCGGGAAGCCGCAGTGCGTGTGCACCGCTCCTTTGGGCCGGCCGGTGGTGCCGCTGGTGTAGATGATCATCAACACATCTTCAGCGTCGGTCGCTTCGGTCGGCGCTTCGGCGGGCTGCTGGGAAACCAGATCATGCCAGCGGTGGTCGCGGCCAGGCGTCCAGGGGAGGTCGGCGAGTCCTATGCGCTGGACGACGAGCACATGCTGCACGCTGGCGACTTCGGCGCAGGCCGCGTCGACGACGGGCTTCATGGCGACCTGCGCACCGCGGCGATAGAATCCGTCGGCGGTGATGACGGCTTTGGCGCCGGCGTCGGCCAGCCGCGTCACGACTGCACCGGGGCCGTAGCCGCTGAAGAGCGGAAGGGCGACGCCGCCGATCTTCACGACGGCGAGAAAGGCAATCGCCAGCTCCGGGATCATCGGCATGTAGAGGCCGACGGCGTCCCCTTTCCCCAGACCGAGCGAACGCAAGGCGTTGGCGCAGCGGTTGACCTCGCCGTGCAACTCCGCGTAGGTGAAGGCGCGCGCCGCCCCTTCTTCGCCTTCCCAACGCAGCGCAATGCGCTCTCGCACCTCCGTTTTCTGCCATTTGTCCAGGCAGTTGTGGATGATGTTGAGCTTGCCGCCGACGCACCAACGTGGAAATTCGACGCCCTCGCTCAGGTCGACGATCTGCGAGTAGGGCGCATAGAACTCAATGCCCAGATCGGCCAGCGCCGCCTCCCAGAACCAGGCGATGTCGTTGCGGGCGCGCGCGTGCAATTCCTCATAGCCGCCGATGCCATGACGGCGCATGAACTGCTGCAAATTGCTGGCTGCAATCCAATCCGGATTGGGCCGCCAGACGATCTCCTGATCGAAAGGAAAGCCGCGGGCGTTGGACATATCGCTTCGGAAGGGAAGAAACGTTGGCGCTTTGCGCACTTGGATTGTAGCCCCGTGGGACGAGGAAGGCAAACTGTGAAATGGATTTGCAGAAAAAGCGCCGGTCAACCATAATGGATGGAGCGTTTCCAACGCACCGCCAAATCGCTGCGCCTCTCCGGTCAATCGCGCCAAAGGACGGACGCCATGATCCCCACATCTCTGCATCGATTTTTGTTTGCACTCTTCTGGCTGCTGGGAGCGCTGTTGTTGCCTGCGCCGGGCGAGGCGTCCTCCGCCGCGGGGGCGTCATCGTTCCGGCAGACGGCCATCGATCCGGCGAACCACTGGCCGCGCGTGCAAGCCGCAGGCAAACTGGTCTTCGGCACCGCCGCGGATTATCCGCCCTTTGAGTTTTACAACAGCAACTTTGAGCTGGACGGCTTCGACATTGCGTTGGCGCGCGCCATCGGCGCTGCGCTCGGCGTGGAAGTCGAGTTTCGGGACTACGCCTTCGATGGGCTGCTCAACGCCGTGGTGCTCGGCCAGGTGGACGCCGCCATCGGCGCCATTTCGGTGACTCCGGAGCGCAAGCAGCTCGTCGACTTCACCAATCTCTATTACATCGGCAACAGCGTTGCGCTGGCGAGAAAGGACTTTGCGCGCACAATCACGTCGCCGACCGACTTCGCCGGCCTGCGCGTGGGCGTGCAGCTTGGCAGCACCTATCAGCAGTGGGCGCAGCGCAATCTCGTGGACAAGGGAGTGATTGCGCAGGAGATGCTGGTTCCCTATGCCACGCCGAGCGAAATGATTCGCAGCCTGCGCGCAGAGAAGATCGACGTCGGGTTGTTGGGACAGGCGACCGCCCAACTGGCGGAGCAACGCAATCCCGACCTGCATATCGTCGGCCTGTCGTTCAACCAGCAGCAATTCGCCATCGCTGCGCCAAAGGGCAGCAACCTGGTTGCGCCCTTGAACCAGGCGCTGATCACTCTGCAAAGCAATGGCGCTTTCGCCCGGTTGGTGGAGCAATACCTGCAGACCAACCCGAACCATGTGACGCCTGCTCCGGATGAGGCTGTGGTGGAGAATGAGCCTGCGACGCCTGTCCCCATCCCCTGCGTCCACAACATGGCGTTCGTGGCCGACCTGAATTTCGACGACCAGAACATGACGGCCCCGCCGGTCCTGGCGCCGGGGCAGGATTTTGTCAAAAGCTGGCGCGTGCTGAACGATGGGACCTGCGACTGGCAGCCGAACTTTACGCTGGCCTATGTGCGCGGCAACCGCATCGAGGCCTCGATGAGCGGCAACCCAACGGCGGTCGGACGCGTCGTGCGGCCGGGTGAAACGATCGATCTTTCGGTTTCTCTGCGCGCGCCGCAGGTTCCCGGCCTCTTCCAGGGCTTCTGGCAGATGCGCGACGACCTCGGCCAATCTTTCGGTCAGGTGGTTTGGGTGGGCATCCAGGTTCCGGATCCCAATCCACCGCCTCCACTGCCGCCGACGACCACCGACCTCAATCCCAACCTGCGCGCCGACGCCAATTTCATCGGCGCCGGCCAGTGCACGACCGTTCGTTGGGATATCGAAAACGTGCGCGCGGTCTATTTCATCGAGGGCGGAAACCTCCAGGGCGTCGGCGGCCACGATGCGCGCACCGTTTGCCCCGGCGACACGACCACCTACACGCTGCAGGTCGTGGACGTCAACGGCGGCGTCCACGATTTCCCGATCACGATCGTCGTCAACGCCGCGCCCGACTACACCGTTCACTTCTGGGCCGACAACGTCAACCTCGGCGGCGGACAGTGCACGACGTTGCGCTGGGATGTGCGCAACGTCCAGGCCGTCTATCTCAACAATGAAGGCGTCCCCGGCGTCAGCGCGCGCGAGGTGTGCCCCGGCGCCACCCAGACCTATACGCTGACGGTGATTCGGCGCGACGGCGGCCAGGAAACGCGCCAGGTGACGATCAATGTCAACGCTCCGCCCTCACCCCAACAACCGCCTGCGATTCGGCGCTTCTCGGTCAGCAGCAACCTGATCTCGCCGGGGAGCTGCGTCAGCTTCAGTTGGAGCGCTGACAACGCCCAAGGCGTCAACCTGCTGCGCAACGGAGGCGCAATCGTGGCGGGAGGACCCTCCGGCGGCTCGGCGCAGGACTGCCCGGATGCAGTGGGGCTGTACGAATATAAGCTGGTGGCCTATGGGGTTGGGGTGACAGAGCAGGTGTTAACTGTGAATGTCCGGGGATGATAGCTGCGCCAACAGGAAGCATCCGAACTCGGCGCCGCCTTTGCATCGTCGGTCAAAATCATATGTCTATCGAGGGCCTACGTGTCTATCGAAGGACTACGTGTCTATCGAGGGCCTGCGGCTGCGAGCCGCAGCTACGATGAAACTGGTGCATCCTGTAGACACAGTTCGCATCTGCGCCTCCTCGAATTCTTCCAGGGTTGCGTTTCACCGAAGAGCGCGCAGCCGTGAGCTGCACCCCCGTCACACCGCCCATTGGGACAGCCTGTTCTTGCTCTGTCGATTGCCAGGTCGACTGCGTAACTTCTAGTGCAAACAGGCCATTATGAAATTTGACTCCCACATTCTCTTCGTGTATATTTGAAAATACGCCGTTCGTTGTGGCTGGCCCCAATCCAGCCGTCGGGGGACAACGAACGGCGCTTTTTTGTCCACTTTGATCTACGCCAAAAACTGCAACTGCTCCAGTCGCTGGAAAGATTGCCCGCCTTCATGCTGATTGAAGGGATAGATGCGGATGTCTTTGGGGCCGTGATAATGATTGTAGGCTGCAAAGACGGTCGAAGGCGGGCAGATGTCGTCCATCAACGCCACGGAGAAGAGCGCGCGCGCTGTGGCGCGCGCGGCGAAGTTGACGCCGTCGAAATAGGAAAGGGTGCGGAAGACCGTCTCCACCTGGTCGCGGTGCACCTTGCAGAAGCGCACGATCTCCTGATAGGGGTGCGTATCGACCAGCTCGGTGGCGCGGCGGAAGTGACAGAGGAACGGCACGTCGGGCATCGCCGCATTGATGGCGTTGTCGAGCAGTTTCGGCGCCAGACCGGCGACGGCAAGGGCGATGCCACCCCCCTGCGAGCCGCCCGTCACCGCCAGTCGCGCCGGATCGACGTCAGGATGGGCCAGCGCCGTCTCCACAGCGCGCACGGCATCGGTGAACACCCGGCGGTAATAATAGGTCTCCGGCGACAGGATGCCGCGCGTCATGAAGCCGGGAAACTGAGGATTGGCGCCGTCTTCCGGGTCCGGCGTATCCCCGCGCAGCCAGGCGCTCCCCTGGCCGCGCGTGTCCATCACCAGATGGGCATAGCCCGCGCTGCTCCAGGTCAACCAGTCAATCGGGAAGCCGCGTCCGCCGCCGTAGCCGATGTATTCCACCACGGTGGGGAGCTTGCCTTCACGATGGCGGGGCAACAGCAGCCATCCTTTGATGCGATGTCCACCGTAGCCGCTGAAAGTCACGTCGAAGGTTTCCACGGTGCGCAGCCCATAATCGACCGGCGTGAAGACCGGGTCGAGCGGATGGCGTCGCGCCTCCGCCAGCGTGCGCTCCCAAAAAGCGTCGAAATCGCGCGGCTCCTCGCGTTCAGGCAGATACGTTTTCAGTTCGGCGAGCGGTTTATCGAAGAAGGCCATAGATTTGCTCCGTTGCAAGGAATGAGAGACGGTTTCATGGACTCGCAGAGGGCGCAAAGGGTTGGGCCAGCGCCAATGCGCCACGCTTTGTTTTTTTGCGCCTTCGTGGATCAACCTAATTTTTTCTGAGATTGGAACCGCTTTGGCCCGTAGCCGAGCAGCTGCGGCTCGCCCCAGACCGCCCAGTTCCAGCGATTGTCGCCCAGGCCGTCGGTGACGAACTGAATGACCGCCTCCTGGCCTGCAAGGGTGGGCAGGTCGATGATGTGGCGTTCCCACTTGCTGGTCTGCTTCGTCGTGCTCCACAGGCGCACGCCATTGACATAAATACGGAAGGCGCACAGGTTGTCGCCCTCCATCAAGGCGCCATCGCGGATGCCGACGGCGAAGCGCAGTTTCAGAGCGTTGATGTCGGGCGGAATCTGCACAGTGTACTCGCAGACTGCGGCGCCGGCGACCGGCGGATGCTCCCAGATCGCCATCTGTTGAACCAGTCCGCACGACGCCATGCCGACTTTGATCTCCATCATCTGCGGCGTGCGCGTGGCGACCTTGCGCGCGGCGGGGAACGCCTCGATGAAGTCGAACTGCCACAGCAGCGCCTGGTCCGGGTCGGTGACGCGCTCGTCCTCGACCAGGCTGTGCCACAGCTCCTCCTGCCACTTGAGATAGGAGATGTACTGCGAGAGCTGCGTCAGCGACTGCTCGTTCAGATCGGAGATGCGTCGCACGATGGCGTCGATGGTTTCCTGGCGAGTGTCATAGTTCGTCATAACGCTGAAGTATACCACAGGAGCGCCGTCAATGGGCCAGCGGGATCGGCGCGCCGGTGGGCGCAACGCTGTAGATGCGCTCCCGATGGGCGCAATTCTGGATTTCTTCCACGCGGGCGATGTGGTGTGCATCCAGCCAGGCGGCCAGCTCTGCGCGGATGAGCGAGATCGCCGAGGGGCCGCGATAGTAGATGGCGCTGCCCACGCCGACCGCAGTTGCGCCCGCCATCAGCATTTCGACGGCGTCCACGCCGGTGGTCACCCCGCCCGTGCCGATGATGGGTGTCTCGGGGCAGGCCTTGCGCGCGTCGTAGACGCATTTGAGCGCGATCGGCTTGAGCGCCGGCCCGCTCAGCCCGCCGCTGCGATTGGCCAGGATCGGTTGGCCGCTTTCGGCGTCGATCACCATGCCGGGCATGGTGTTGATGACGCAGAGGGCGTCGGCGCCTGCGGCCACCACTGCGCGCGCAATGCGGCCGATGCTCGGGACGTTCGGCGCCAGCTTGACGACAACCGCAATCCCCGCCGCCCGCACGGCGTCTTTCACATGGCCGGTCACCTCGGCGGCGGCGTCGGGGTCGCCTGCGTAAGGTTCGCCAAATTCGCTGTGCACATTCGGGCAGGAAATGTTGACCTCGATGAAATCGGGCGCGGCCTGCGCCACAATGGCGGCGACCTCGCCGAATTCTTCCGGCGGGCCGGCGAAGATGCTGGCGATCAGGGCGACGCCCATTGGGTGGAGCTTCGCTTTGGCGGCGCGCAGCAGTTCGACCTCCGCCTGCGCCCCCGGGTTGGCGAGACCGATGGCGTTGATCAGGCCGTGGCCCCAGTCCAGACAAGAGGGATTGACGTGCCCTCTGCGCGGGGTCGGGCCGCAGCTTTTGGCCGTCACCGCGCCGCAGCCTTCCTCCGCCGCGCGCACGAGCAAGCTGACCGTCGTGCCCCAGATGCCGCTGGCCAGCACGAGCGGCGTCGGCAACGTGAAATCGAGAAAGCGGGTGGAGAGTTCGGCCATGCGATCATCCTTTGCCCAGAAACCTTAGCACCTCCAGCCGTTTGTCGGCGTCGAGACGACCGGCCTCGACCAGAACGTCGAGCATCTGCGTCAGCGTGAGCACGGCGTGGGCGGCAATGCCCGCTTCAGCCAGGTTGTGCACGCCGCCCTGCTCGCGGTCGATCAGCACCACGGCGTGCTCCACGACCAGGCCGGCCTCGCGCAACAGCTCCGCCGTCTTGATCGTGCTGCCCCCGCTTGTGATCAGGTCTTCGATGATCGCCACGCGGTCGCCCGGCTGCCAGGCGCCCTCGATCAGCTTGCCGAGGCCGTGGTCCTTCGCCTCCTTGCGCGGGTAGATGAGCGGCTTGTCGGCTGCGATGGCCACGGCGGTTCCGATCGGGAGCGCCGCATACGGCACTCCGGCAATGCGGTCGCAGGGGATGTCGGCCAGCAGCGCCGCGTAGGCCTCCGCCGCGCGCGCCAGCAGGGCCGGACGGCTCACCAGCAGGCGCAGGTCGATGTAGATGGGCGATTGAATGCCGCTGGCCAGTGTGAAATTGCCGAAGCGCACTGCGCCCAGGTCGGCCAGCTCGATGACGAGGGCGCGCAGCGTCTCGCTCACGCTGCCTGAGGACTCCACCCCAGGCGGAGCCGCCGCCAGGAAGCGCCTGCGCACGGCGTTGATTGCCTCGCGCATCTCCTGTGCGGCGCGTCGGGGATCGCTTGCGTTGGCGATGCTGCGACTGGCGTTGACGATTACGCCGCGGCCGTCGCTGCGCAGGCCGGCGTTCAGCGTGGCTTCCAGGTCGCCCCCCTGTGCGCCGATCCCGGGAATCAAAAACCAGCGCTGCGGCGTCATGCTGCGCACGCGCGCCACCGCCTCTGGGAAGGTGGCGCCCACGACCAACGCCACATTGGGCGACCAGGCGACGGCGGCGCGCGCCACGTGGATGTAGAGCGGCTGGTTCGGCTCGCGGTCCAGGCTGCGCCAGTCGGCGATCTCCAGCTCTTGAAACTCGCCGGCGCTCGGGTTGGAGGTATGGCAGAGCACGAACAGCCCCTTGTCGGCGTAGCGGGCGAAGGCCTCTATGCTGTCGCGTCCCAGGTAAGGGCTGAGCGTGACGGCGTCCGCCCTGAAGACCTCGAAGCAGGCTTTGGCGTAGGCCTCCGCAGTGCTGCCGATGTCCCCGCGCTTGGCGTCCAGGATCACCGGAATGTCCGCGGGGATCGCTTCCAGCGTGGCGCGCAGGGCGTCCAACCCGGCGTTGCCCAGCGCCTCGTAAAAGGCGATGTTCGGTTTGTAGGCGCAGACCAGGTCGGCGGTCTGCTCGATGATGGCGCGGTTCCAGGCGACGATGGCGTCGGCTACACTCCCGGCCTGGCTGCGATAGCGGGCGGGAAGCTGCTCAGGCGTCGGGTCGAGGCCGACGCAAAGCAGAGAATCGTTGCGCTCGATGGCCTGTTCCAGCTTTGTGAAGAAATCAGACATAGCTCACCACGGACGAATGCTCGACGAAGGGCGTTGGCGCAAAGGCGAGGCGCATGCCCCAGGGCTGGTCGCTGCAGCGTCGCGTCAGCTCCCAGGCTGCGGCGGGCGGCAACGGGTTTTGGTGATCGAACTGACGTCGATAATGCCACAGCAGGTCAGGGTCGGCGCCGAAGCGCTCCAACATCACGCGGATGGGCCCGCCGTGTGTGACGATCGCCACCGGCCCTTCCTGGCCGGCGAGCGCAGCCGCCGCCTCTAGCGCCGGCAAAAAGCGCGCAAAGACGACGTCATCGTTCTCCTCACGACTATACTCGCGCACGGCTTCTTCGACGGTGACCGGGATTCCAGCCACTGCGCCGGCGATCTCGGCGGTGCGGCGCGTGCGCACGAGCGGGCTGGCGATGATGCGCGTGACGCCCGCGTTGCGCAGGAACTCGCCGAGCTTTTCCGCCTCCTGCTCCCCTTGGGGGACCAGGTCGGGGCCGGGCGCCACGTCGTAGCGGATGTCTTTGCGGTTCCAGTCGGGCGTGGCGTGCCGGGCGAGATAGATCGTGACGGGTTGAGAGGATGTCAAGGCGCTGTTTGAGGAATGCAGACGAAGATCATTAGCAACGGCGATCATGAAATTTTGGCTCCTATGGATTTGGACACAAAAATTCGTGTGCTCTCATAGCTCCGCCAGGCCACCAGGCTGCCCCATGTCACCCAGGACGGTCTGCTTACCGTTGCTACCTTCCGGTCCTGGCGGGGTTCGCAGTGTCCTGCCGCACAGGACCCAGCGCCTGACGAAGCTATGAAAACACACGAATCGCTCGTGTGGAGGCGCCGCCGGAAGCATCTCCGGCGCAGCGCCTCGTTTCTCTGGCGGAGAGGGAGGGATTTGAACCCTCGAGGGTGTTACCCCTACGAGCTTTCCAGGCCCGCGCACTCGGCCAGACTATGCGACCTCTCCATGAGTTAAGTATATCAGGGGAGGGAGGATCGGGCAAGTTAGGAGGGCGGTTCGCACTTACTCTGAATCTTTAGAAGTCATTTCAAAAGTGCCTGATGATGATACAATGAGGGTATGAGCAGATATGACCTGAATAACGAACAATGGGTTTGATCTGGGAAATAGAAAGAGGAATTCCAGCGAAAGCGCTGGTATTTGTGTCCGTGGTCAAGCAGACCGAAGATGAGTTTGTTCTCAGCCTACCGAGCGGTTACACTGTTAACTTGAAGCCGCTCATAAACCGACGGATTGGCTTTCTCTATTGATTCTCTATTGATGTTGTCTGAGAATGCACGTACTAAGTTGGGGCATAGATGAATCACTGGTCTCTGGGTTGACGAGTTTCTCTGGCAGCTCAACATGCGCGTTGAGTCGACGCGCTCCGTTCAGTTGCTTCGCTCTCACGCATCATCTGTTGTGCCGCCTGCCACGTGAGATAAGCATGTATCAACTGGAATGACTGTGAACGAAGAAATACCCCCTCGCAATTTGTTGTTTGAGGTTTCGACGCCCGTGGGTTTTCGCGTGCGCGTCACACATTCATACTGGGAGTTGATTGTCACAGTGAAACATCCAGTTATGGGAGGGCGCGAAAGTGATGTGAAAGAAACGCTGCAAAGTCCAGATGAAGTTCGACAAAGCAAAAGTGATCCCAATGTGTACCTGTTCTATAAAGCTGAACAGACTGGACGTTGGGTCTGTGCTGTAGTCAAACGGCTCGACGATGATGGCTATCTGATTACAACTTACCCGACGGACGCAATAAAGGAAGGAGCACGCATATGGCTCAAATAAAAATATATTACGATCAAATGGGAAATACTCTCACTGTTTGGTTTGGCAACCCTCAGGACGAATATGTCTGTGAAGAAACAGGCGACGAAGTGATTCTGATGAAAGATAAAACCGGGCGCGTAATTGGTTTTGAAAAACTAAACTTTCTGCTTTCCCAGCCAACGCGCTTGCAAGTTGCCTTCGAGGCAGTGACTGTATAAGCACTGTAGTAGTCCCCAAAGCATAAGGCGTGCTGGAAGAGTTGAGGGGCTCAAAATGAAAGCAGAAATTTACCGAGAGCACCCTTTTAAGCCAGCAGTTTTCCCTTGCTAACAAGAGTCTAGCTATCTGGCCGTGGTTATGGATGTCTTCACGCGCTCTACATAAGCCTGGCGCTTGGGGCGAGACCAGGACCATCTCCTGGTGTTAACTGCTCTATGCAAGGGATTGACGCACTATCCAGCGCCAGGCATCCACCACTGCGATTAGGGGGTGCAGCACGCCGCCGATGCTGATGTATCCCCACCCTTCAATGTGTCCAAATTTTAGAGTTTAACTACAATTCGTCGCAGCTTCCACAGCACTACCGGATTCTTTTCTTTGAGTCCCGTCAAGCTTGCTGGAAGGCGCCGATGCCTGTTTTCAAAGCAAAAGCCATGCTTGGGCTAGCCACGAACGATGAGAATCGCGTCAAGCGCGCTTATGCTTTGCGTTGCGCCCTGCCTCTTTCCTTTGACTCTTTTTGGCGTCAGAGAGGCTATTCCCTGAAGTAGTCGTTCACCGCTTCGACCAGGCCGGCGATGGTGTGCTTCTCCGGAACGAGCGTGACGTGGAAGCCGTAGTCGCGCGCGGCCGCGGCTGTGAGCGGGCCGATGCAGGCGATGCAGACGTCGTCGAGCATGGCCTTACTGCCGCCTTCGTATTCCAGGCGCTTCACGAAGTAACGCACCGCAGTCGGGAAAGTGAAGGTGATGACGTCGATCTTGCCTTCCCACAGCAGCTCTGGCACAGGGTCGCCTCCCCGGCCGATCACCGTGCGATAGGCGTTGATGGCGGTGACTTCGGCGCCGGTGTTGCGCAGGCATTTGGCCAGGCTGGCGCGCGTCATCGACGATTGGGGCAGCAGCACGCGGTCGCCGGGCTTGAGACGCAGCGCCTCCGCCACATATTCCGGCGTGTAGATTTCCGGCGCAAAGGAGGAGTCCAGCCCCAGGAATTCCTTGGTGTAGATCTCGGTCATGCAGCCGATCGTGGCGACCTTGAGCCGGCGCGGAATCTGGTTCGGGTCGATGCCGGCGGCGCGCATCGCCTCTCCCACCACCCAGGCGGTGTCGGCGTCGTTGAGCACCAACCAGTCGTACTTGCCCGCCGCCGCCTCGCGCACGGCGTTTTCCAGCTCTTTGTCTTCGTATGGAATGATCTGGATGCAAGGGTAGTAGTAGATTGTGGCGCCCAGCGCTGTGAACAGGTCGGCCTGATCCTGCGCTTGCTCTTTGTCGTGCGTGATGGCCACGCGCACACCGTTTAGATAGGACGTGGTCTCAACGTCGGCCAGGCGTGTGAGTGTGTTGTTCATGGAATCACCCTGATTTTTTGATCCAGCAACGCTTTTGCACTTGTACGGCTTGGGAAGATGCAACTACGGTAGCGAACCGATGTTGCAATCCGGTTGCAGTGTAGTTGAGGCGGCGGTGCAGCGACAGTGAAAAGTGCACCATCCTCTTTGGGACAAACGTAAGGAGTCGCTCGCCCCTCTAAAGCAGCTGGCCCCACAGCGTTGCAATCAGGCGTCGATGTCCGCCTTCGTCCCGATGTTCGCATAGATATAGCCCCTGCCAGGCGCCGAACGCCAGCCGGCTGTTGACGATCGGCACGGTGACTTCGCAGCCGATCAGGATGGATTTGATGTGGGCGGGCATGTCGTCAGGCCCCTCGCTGACGTGAAGATAGCCGGCGTTTTCCGGCGCAAGTTGATTGAGGCGCCGTTCGATGTCAATGCGCACATCGGCGTCGACGCGCTCGTTGATGGCCAGCGATGCAGAGGTGTGTTGCAGAAAAAAGTGCGCCAGACCGATCTTGTAATCGTAAATCTCCGGCAACTGGCGCAGCACTTCGTCGGTGATCAGGTGGACGCCGCGCGGACGCCTGGCAAGAATGATCTGGCGTTGCACCCAGTGAACGGTCATGGCGGGGTCACCTCTTTCGCAGCAAACGCCATCGACATGGATAAGAGTCCCATAAACCGGTTTCTATTCGCTTCGGCTGTCGAGATGCAAAGGCGCGTCTGGCGGTTGAAGCGTGTACGCCATCAAAGGCAGCCTGCGCGGCGAGCCTTCCATTTCATAGGTGACCTCGCCGATCGTTTCTGCGCCCATGCGGTGATAAAAGCCCTCTGCGTGCGGATCGCTTTCAATTTCCAGCACTTTTGCGCCTAACGCTTGCGCGCGTGCGACCGCGTGGGTGAAAAGCTGGCGACCCACGCCGGCGCCAAAGGACTGGGGCTGCACCCAAAGGTGGTCCAACGTGCGTTTTTCTCCCTCGCCGCCGAGGGCATAAAAGCCCAGGATCACATCGTCGGCGTCCACGGCGGCGTAGACCTCGTGCATCTCGATGTAGGTTTCGGTGATGGTCAACTGGTTGCGCCATAGCTCGATCCACTGCGCAGGGTAGCCCCAGTAGCTCTTGGCGGCGTGGGCGATCTGCGTGAGTCGCACGGCGTGCTCTGGCGTGGCCCGCACAATCTTGATCGTCATAGACACCTGGAGGTCATGCTGGAAACAACATTCGCTTTCTGCGAGCATTTCGCCCCGGCATCATGCCAGGCTCAATCGCCATATTCGATGATGTAATCCTGGATGGCCGCCTGCACCACGCGCAGGGCATGCTCTCGACCGTACACCCGATCCACGGACAGCGCCAGCTCCTGACCGGGAACCATCTTGTAGGTGGCGAAGTAGTGGCGCAAGCGCTCGACCAGCACTTCCGGCAGGTCGCTGATATCGCGCGCCTTGCCCCACACGTTGTCGTTTTCGAGCACAGCGATGATCTTGTCGTCCGCCTCGCCGTTGTCGTTGACGTCCAGCCCGCCGACGACGCGCGCTGTCACGATCACTTCGCCGCGATTGATGGGCCGTTCACTCAACACGCAGATGTCAAGCGGATCGCCGTCCCCCCGTCTGGCGTTGAGGGCAAGCTCCGCCACGTTTTCGTCGCAGTAGGTGCGTGGGATGAAGCCGTACAGGGCAGGCGGCTGCGAGGAGCTGCGCTGCGGGCGATCCACGCGAATGTATCCGGTGCGTTTGTCGATTTCATATTTGATGAGATCGAACGGCGTAATCTCGATAAATGCATGCACAACCTCTGGCGGGTTGGGGCCGACCTCCAGGCCATGCCAGGGGTGCGGGCGCCAGCGATAAAAGGGCGGTGGGAACTTATTGGCGGGCATAAAATGACTCCTTCACTGATTGAATGACTACTTATGCTTGGCATTATGCCAGAGGCTTTTAGGCAGTCAAAGCCGTTCGTTTGTCTTTGCTGCAGATATGTGCGTCATTTGCACAAAGTTGTGGGTTGCAGTATTGTGAACGGTTGATTGTCTGTTCATTTGAACTCAAAGAAAGCAGGCTGTTCGTTCTATGATGCGCATTTCGTGGCCACTATCTCGTGCCGTCATTCAGTCTGGGACGCCTTCCACCGGCCTGTGGGTGGCGAAGTTGTATTACCTTTCCTTTTTTGCAGCCATCGGCGCGCTGGCCCCCTTTTTCAATATCCATCTGAGCAATCAGGGGCTGAGCGGCGCACAGATCGGGCTGCTGGGCAGCATTCCGCCGATCATTGCGCTGTTGGCCAATCCGTTTTGGGGCGCCGTCGCCGATCGCTGGCAGATCCATCAGCAGGTGCTCGCGCTTTGTGCGCTGGGCGCCGGTCTGCTGACCTTGCCGTTTCTGTGGGTGAGCGGCTTCTGGCCGCTCTTGCTGTTGGTGATCCTGATGATTTTCTTTCGTTCGCCGGTTCCTGCGTTGCTCGACAGCGCAGTGATGGACCTTGTGGCGCGGACGGGCGCCAGCTACGGTCGTCAACGATTGTTCGGCAGCATCGGTTTTGTGGCCTTCAGCTACGGCCTGGGTCAGCTGCTTTCGCCGCACAACATGGACGCCATCTTCTGGCTGCACGGGCTGTTGCTCGCCGTCGTCTGCGCCGGACTGAGCCTGTTTTTGCCGATCGAACGGCTGGCCTCGCGACCGAAGCTGCTCTCCGGTTTGGCGCAGCTTTGGCGACAGCCGGGATACCCCAATTTCTTGCTGATGAACGTGTTGATGGGCGCGGGTGCAGCCAGCTTCATCGGCTTTGTCGGCCTGCATTTGCTGGCGTTGGGCGGCTCCGAGGCGGAGGTGGGAATGGTCTACGCGCTCAACGCGGTCACCGAAATCCCGATTCTGTTCATCGGGTCGCTGTTGCTGGCGCGAGTGCGCACACGGGCGTTGATCGCGATCGGGCTGGTGGGGTTCGCCGCCGTATATATCGTGATGGCGCTCTCCCCGGCGCCAATCTACATCTTGAGTGTAGCGCCGCTGTTGGGCGTGCTCTACGCCTCCTTTTGGATGGCGGTGGTCGACTATGCAGCGCAGTCGGCGCCGGCGGGGCTGCGCGCCACCGGTCAGGCGCTGGTCGGCGCTGCGCAGGGCGGGCTGGGCTGGGCCATCGGCGCCATCGTCGGCGGCCTGCTGTGGGACGCGTCCGGCGGTGCTGCAGTGTTGTGGGGCGCCGCCGCGCTGATGCTGCTGGCTGCGCTCGTCTACGTTCAGGCCAGCCCTTTGAGCTTCAGAATGCGGCGATAGGATTGTTCGATGCGCGCTTCGTCGATCACCCCCTCGTCGAGCAGGCGCATGACCGTCGTCGCAAAACGATCGGCGACCGCGCCGGCGTAGGTCATGTTGTTGGCGACGGCGATGATGTCCACGCCGGCCAGGATCGCCAGCTCGAAGGCTTTTTCCAGGCTATAGTGGTCGACGACGGCGCGCATCTGCATGTCATCGCTGATGACGACGCCCTCATAGCCGAGCGTCTGTCGCAGCAGCCCGGTCACGATGGCCGGAGAGAGGGTGGCGGGCAACTCAGGGTCAAGTCGGGCGTTGAAGACGTGCGCGGTCATGATTGCGTCCACCTTGCCTTTGGCGATCAGGGCGCGGTAGGGCAGCAGCTCGTCCTCGCGCCACGTCTCGGTGACGTCGGTGAAGCCAAGGTGCGTGTCGCCCAATGCGCTGCCGTGACCTGGGAAGTGTTTGAGCGTGCAACGGACGCCGTGCGCGTGATGGCCGTCGATGAAGGCTTCCGCCTGCGCAGCGACAACGGCTGGGTCCGCCGAGAAGCTGCGCCCTGGGCGAGCGATGATGGGGCTGTCAGGGTTAAGGCGCACGTCGACCACCGGCGCCAGGTTGAGGGTGACGCCCGCCTCCGCCAGCGTCTGTGCCATCTTGCCCGCCTCCGCTCGCGTGAACTCTGGGTCGTTGCGCTCCCCTAGCGCGGCTGCAGAGAGCGTGGCGGGAAAGCCGTACTTCTCGTTGAGGCGGGCGACGTTACCGCCCTCCTGATCGACGCTGATGATCAGTGGCAGGGTCGCCAGGGCCTGCAATTCCGCAGTCAGCGCAGCGACCTGCTGCGGCGACGCAATGTTGCGCGGCCGTCGCCCCCCGACGTCGACGTCGAAGAGCACGACGCCGCCGACATGCTGCTCGGTCAAGGCGCGCACGATGGCGGGGTCTTGCTGCGCCGTCGTCCCGCGAAAGCCGAGCATCAGCATCTGTCCGATCTTGACCTCCAGCGCAACGTCAGGTTTGACGAGCGCAGGGCGAATCGTTTCAGAAGGCATCGGTGGTTTTCTCCCTCTGCGGCTGGCCGCCGCCACCAAGGCTGCAAGCTCCTGGCCCGACGCCGCCGAAGTAAGGGGGGCGGTGCAGCCCGCCAGCAACAGCCCGCCTGCGCCGAGGACGCAATGACGCAAAAAACGGCGCCGCGCCTGCACAAATTCCGCTGCGGTGAATGCCTGTTTGACCATGCGCTGTTGCTCTCGCAAAAAGAAAGGTTCGCTGCGCAGCGAACCTTTCTTTTCAGGTGGAGATGGCGGGAGTTGAACCCGCGTCCGAGACATTCGTCCTGAGACCTCTACAGGCTTAGTTGCACTTTTGTTTCTCGTCTGACCGACTCCGTGCAACGGGATTCAGCGTCAGACCAGCCGATTGTTCTTAGACGGCGGCCTCGGCTTCCGCCGTCGCAGCGTTCCAGTGATGACGGCTTACGCTCGACCTGGTCGCACCATCGAAGCGAGCCGTGACCTTGCTCTGAAGGTCAGTGTGTTGGCCTGCGATTAGGCGGCCAAGGCCACCGAGGTGGCCGGGGCGCCGAACGCGAAGGCCTTGCCAGTGTTCTTGGCATTTGTAGGTTTGCGCCTGTTTTTACGTAGTCGACGCTCTACGGCCTGCCATCTCAGAACAGCCTGCCCCGTCGAGACCGTTCATCCCCATGGCAATTCCTATTATAGCACAAAATTGTTATCGAACAAATATGTCATGCGGTGAAAAGTTTTATGAGATGCCAAAGCGAGGACAGGGAGCGACGCTTTAGGGGCAGTCAGGAGGGTGTAGATAGGCAAAACGCAAGTTCAAGACAGACTTCGTCGGCGCAGCTTCACGCTCTTGCGTCAATCATAAAGGCTCCACGAAGGGCGCAAAGAGCACGAAGAGAGACAAACGTTCCTTTGCGCATCTTTGCGTCCCTTCGTGGAGTAAAGAATTTACTGCGCAGCCGGGAAGGTGACGTGGATCGAGACGTCGCTGGCCTCGATCACCGGCAGCAAGGCCTCGAGCAGGCCGACCAGCGCATCTGCGTCGAGGCCGGCCCCCTGGAGCACGCCGGCGCCGGCGGCTAGCTTCACCAGGTTGAGCAGCTCGCCTTCGCCCCAGCCCAGCACGGGCAGTTCTTTGTCGTTCAGCGCAATGTGGATGCCCTCGGCGTCGGTCCGCACCGTAGCGGTGCGCACACCGGCGGCCACGGCGTTCTTCACCAGCTCTGCATCCAATTTGAGCTGGCCGAAGGGCGCGCCGGTCAGCGCCTGCCATTCGGCGTCGGTGATGCCCTGCACGGTGTAGTTGCCCTCGATGTCATAGACGACCGGGATGCGGATCACCGGCGCCTTGCCGAGCTGCGCGAGCACTGCCTCGCGCGCCGCCGTCGCCACCGTCGCCGGCTCCGCCTGAAGCGGAATCACGTCTGCTCCTTGCGCCAACGGGAAGCGCAGCGTCACGCCCACGCCGACGTCGGAAATGAGCGGCAACACGGCTTTCACCACAGACGGGACGGCGGGGCCGAGCATGTCCACCAGCTCGCTCAGATTCGCCAGCCGCTCCTCATCCCAGCGCAGGCTGGGAAGCGCCGCGCCGTTGACCAAAATGCGCAGGCCGTCCGGCAGAGTGCTGATTTGAATGTGCTGAATATTGGCCTGCATGAGCTGTGAGACGAGGTCGCTGCCCAGGCTGAAATCGGCCAATCCGGGCGCCAAAGAAGCGAAGCTGGAGAGCGGCGCGCCGGCGATGCTGGGCGCGCCGTTGGCGTCGATGTCGATGGTCAACGCCGGCAAGTCCAGCGCCAGGGGAGCTTCCGCCGCAGCCGCGGCGGTTTCACCGGCGCCGGGGCGGGCGCTGCAGCCGCTCAAAACTAGGAGAGTAAGCAACGCCAGCGAGACCAGGAGCAGGAAGCGCTTTACAGCCATATCAATTCCTCCTGTGATTTGGATTGGTGACGGGCAAAATCAACGGTCATGGTGGATTCTACTTTGGCCTGGACGCTCTGTCAAACAACCTCGTGCGCCTCGCCTTTATCACCGACGGCGGTGTGGGTATACTATAGTGGTTAATATTTGAGTGGCTAATATTTGGAAGCTTTTTCGCCGTTGAGTCTAGAAAGAACGTTTTGTGCCCGGTTCATCTGCTTATTCCATCCATCCACCGTTGGAGTCGCTGTCCGAAGCGACGCGCAGTTTCATCCGAGCGATGCCCAAGGCCGAGCTGCACATTCATCTGGAAGGGAGCGTGGACCCCGCCACGTTGCTGGAGTTGGCGCGGCGGCGCGACCGCTTGAGCCTGTTGCCCTCCGCCGAGCCTGAAGCGTTGCAACAGTGGTTCTCTTTCGTCGATTTCCCTCACTTCATTCAAGTCTATTTGACGATCTCCGACCTGTTGCGCACGGCGGAGGATTTCGCCCTGATCGCCTATCGCTGCGGTCAGGACATGGCGGCGCAGGGAATCCGCTATCGAGAGATCACCGTGACGCCCTTCACCCACATCGACTATCAGCGCAAGGGGCTTTCGATCGAGGCGCTGCTGGAAGGATTGCAGGCGGGGCGCACGGCTGCGCGCACCGATTTCGGCGTGGAGATGCGTTGGATCTTCGACGTGCCGCGCAATCTGAGCTTTCCGCCCACAGGCGGTTACGACCCCCATCCGGCCGAACGCACGCTGGAGTACGCCCTGGCGGGGCGGGATGCAGGCGTGATCGGCTTCGGCTTAGGCGGCAACGAGGTGGGCGCGCCGCCTGAACCGTTCGCCCATGCCTTTGCGCGCGCCCACGCCGAGGGGCTGTTGTGCGCGCCCCACGCCGGCGAGACAGAGGGCCCGGCCAGCGTATGGGGCGCCATCGAGGCGCTGCGCGCCCATCGCATCGGCCACGGCGTGCGTTCGATCGAGGACCCTCGTCTGGTCGATGTGCTGCGCGAACGCCAGATCCCGCTCGAGGTCAATATCATCAGCAATCTGCAGCTCCACATTTACAACCGCGTCGAGGAGCATCCGTTCCCGCAGCTCGATCGCATGGGCGTCAAGGTGACGGTGAACAGCGACGACCCTCCGCTTTTCAACACCACGCTGTGTACAGAGTATGAGGTGGTGGCGGGCGCCTTCGGCTACAGTCACAAGGATCTGATGCGCATCGCCCGCAACGCCTTCGAGGTCAGCGCTGCGCCGCCTGCGCTCAAGGCGCAATGGTTGGCCGAGTTCGACGCCTGGGCGGCCACGCACGAGTGAGGGCTATCGTAGATGCGCAATTGAACAGGGGCGGATGATTTACCCGCCCCTGTTTAGATTTTATGTGAAGGTTTTTCTCCGGCGGCTCGCAGCGTGGAGCGCTGCCCCCCAATCGCAGCGGAAGAGGGCCGATTACTCGCTTGGCGGCAGGATCACAGCGTCGATGACGTGGATGACGCCGTTGCTGGCCTCGATGTCGGCGGCGATCACGGTCGCATCATTCACCTTCACGACGCCGTCGGCAATGCTAAACGTTACCGGCGCACCCTGCAATGTCTCCGCCGTCATGCCATCGCTCAGATCGCTGGACATCACTTTGCCCGGCACCACGTGATAGAGCAAAATCTGCGTCAGGGCGCCCTGTGGATCGGCGAGCAGGCTTTCCACCGTCCCTTCCGGCAGAGCGGCGAACGCCTCATCGGTCGGCGCGAAGACGGTGAAGGGCCCTTCGCCCGCCAGCGCATCGGCCAGGCCAGCTGCAGTGACGGCGGCGAGCAGCGTCTGGAAGTTGCCTGCAGCGGCTGCCACCTCTGGGATGGCGCCCGGCGCCTCAGCAGCTGCCTCTTCAGCCTCTTCTTCGCCCGGCGGCAGGATCACCTTATCGATGACGTGGATGACGCCGTTGCTGGCCTCGATGTCGGCGGCGATCACGGTTGCATCGTTCACCTTCACGACGCCGTCGGCGATGGAGAAGGTCACGGGACTACCCTGTACCGTCTCCGCCGTCATGCCGTCGCTCAGGTCAGAAGACATCACCTTCCCAGGCACAACGTGATAAAGCAGAATCTGCGTCAGTTGACCTTCGGGGTCGGCGAGGAGCGCCTCGAGCGTGCCCTCGGGCAAAGCTGCAAACGCCTCATCGGTTGGCGCAAAGACGGTGAAGGGCCCTTCGCCCTGCAACGTCTCGACCAACCCTGCGGCGGAAACGGCCGCCACCAGCGTCTCGAAGTTGCCGGCGCTCACGGCGATGTCCACGATCGTGCCAGGGCCTTCATCCGCAGGCGCCTCGGCGGGCGGCTCGGTGAGAGTTGGCGCCGCCGTCGCCATAGGAGCGGGCGCAACCGGCGCGCAGGCCGCCGTCACGAGGGCGACGACGAGCAAGAAGGCTAGCGTTTTCATGAAGTGCATGCTGCTTCTCCTTTCGTGTGTACAGTGCTGGAATCCGGTGATTGATTGAACGTAAATGCTGATGCAATTATTGTGCATTCATTGTTCAATTACTGTACAGAGTAGTGGCAAGCGGCAATTTTCGAGGTGATGGGTCTTCCATTCTCACCATTTTTTCATCGAAATGGTACAATCGAGGCAAAGAGAGGAACCGATGGGCGTATGGCGCAGCTCACAGAGACAATTCGTGCACTATTCGAGGGCGCTGGCTCCGGATCGCTGCTGGAGCGCATCGCGGCGTCGATGGATCCGGTGGCGTGGACGTTGGTGATTTTGTTGAGCGGCGCCGTCATTGTGGGTCTCTTTTTCAGCCTGACGACGCGACGTCCCTTTCTGGCGGCGGACGAAGTGGAGGCGACCCCGCAGATGCTGCTGGCTCGTCTCAAACAGGAGCCAACCCGGCTGGCTCCGATCGCTATCATCAGCCGACTGGGCGCCGAAGCTACGCTGGAGCTTCTGGAGTACGGCGATCAGATCCGCACTCATGAATGGCGCTACAAATGGAGCAGCGTGCGCGAGGAGCTGATCCATCTGCTCAGCCAGCAGAACGCCTTCGGCCCGACCTACGCGTTGGCGCGCTATTATCGCTCTACGGACAAACAAGAGCCGGACACGCTGCGCATTCGCCGCACGGCGCTCATCCACAAGCTTGGGCAGCTGCGCTATCTGGAGCCGGACGCCAACGGCAACCCTGCGCAGTTGCGCGTGCGTGCGCATCCGGCTGAGGTTCAAGGAGATTTGGGATTCGAGGGAGAAACGCTGTGGCTGCTGGCCGATGAGCCGGCGCCACCCCCCCAGGGGCCGATCGTGGAGTTGGAAATGATCGATTTTCGCACGTTGCAGGATGCCGACATTCGTATCCACATTCGTCGTTCTCCGGCGGTTGGCGGCGGCTTTCGCCTGACCTTGCAGAAGCGACATGGCTTCTGGGTGGTGGTTGATGAACAGATCGAATGGGTGAGTTGAAGGCATGACGGCGCTTCTAAATTTTATCAACGTGTTGGCGTCCAGCGTGCTGGTGATTTTGTGCTTCTCGCTGCTCGCCTACACGTTGACCTACAACTTCCGCAACCCGGTGGCGCGGCGTTTTGCGTTGATGTTGGCCTTCCTGATGGTCGTCTTCGCCGCCGACGTGGCGTTGGACAGCGTCTCCACGGCTGCATCCGCCAACCGCTGGCTGCGGCTGCAGTGGCTCGGCATCGCCATGACCCCGGCGGCCGCCTATCTCTTCTCCGTCTCCGTGCTGGAGACCACCAACTATCGCGTGCGGCGTCGGCGCTGGGTGGGCGTGATAGCGCTGCTTATCTCGACGGCCAGCGCAGTCGACGCCATCTGGGGCAACGCCATCGTCGGTCAGGTTCACTTTCGACCGCCGCTCAGCTATCTGGAGGGCGGGCCGCTCTTCTGGCCCTTTGCGATTTACTACGCCGTTGTCACCGCTCTGGCCTGGGCCAACATCTGGAAGGCGCGGCGACGTTGCCTGACCGAAAGCACACGCGCGCGCATGACCTATCTACTGGTGGGTTTCATTGCGCCGGGCGTCTCCGTCTTCCCATATCTGATCGCCTTCGCCCTGCTCTTTGGCCCGCGGGAATCGGCCTGGTTCGTGTTGTTGCTTTCGATCATCGGCAATGTCGTGGTGGGTTTTCTGCTGTTGTTGATGAGCTACACGGTGGCCTACTTCGGCGTCATCACGCCCGACCGCGTGGTGCGCTATCGGCTGTTGCGGTTTTTCATGCGCGGCCCCTTCGTCGCCATTCTCGTGATCTTGGCGATCCAGATCACGCCTCCGATCGAACGCACCCTGGGTTTGCCGCGCAACGTGATCCTGTTCAGCATCATCACCGGCGTGATCGTGCTCAGCCAGCTCGCCTTGAGCGTCACCAAGTCGGCGGTGGACCGCCTCATCTATCGCGAGGATCGCGATGAGATCGCCTGGCTGCGCGAGCTCGATCGCCGCATGTTGACGACCAGCGATCTGCGCCAGCTTTTGGAAAACAACCTGATCTCCTTGTGTGAGCTGTTGCGCGCGCCATCGGCCTTTGTGGCTGCAGTCTCCGGCCCCGACCTGGTGCTGGAGGCGATGGTGGGGCCGGAGGAGAAGCGCAAACAGATTCTCTCGATCGACGACTGGTCGGACGCCTTGGGACGGGCGCTGCGCGAGCGGAAGGAGCCGCAGCCGGGGCGCATGCCACAGCCCTATTCCCATCGCGGCTACTGGCTCTGGCCGTTGGTGGATCGCGCGCCGGAAGACGAAGGCGTGCGCGTCATCGGGTTGCTCGGCGTGCAAGCGCGCACGCAGGCGCCTCTTTTTACTTCGGATGAGGCGCGCGTCATCGACGTCATTTTGCATCGCACCACGCGCGCGCTGGTCGACCGCAAGCTGCAACAGCGCGTGCTCGCCAACTTGCGCTACATCATCCCGGATATCGAGCACATTCAGCAGTTGCGCGGGGTGGTTCCTTACGCTGCGCCGGACAGCGCCCAGGAGCCGGTGGAGGCGCTGCTCGATCCCAGCCCGATCCACAGCCCGGAGTTCGAGGCCTGGGTCAAGGACGCGCTGAGCCACTACTGGGGCGGGCCTAAATTGACGCACAGCCCGTTGATGAAGCTGCGCGTCGTCGGCGAGATGCTCAGCCAGGCCGACGACGACCCCACGCGCGCGCTGCGCCTCGTACTCGGGCAGGCGCTGGAGCGGCTGCGCCCTGAAGGAAAGCAGAACTTCACGGCGCCCGAATGGTTGCTGTACAACATTCTGGAGATGCGTTTCGTGCAAGGACGCAAAGTGCGCGAGATCGCCGACCGGCTCGCCATCAGCGAGAGCGACCTCTATCGCAAACAGCGCGTGGCGATCGGCCAACTCGCGCGCGTGCTTTCGGAAATGGAGCAGTCCAACGCCGTCGAGTCGATCGCTGCGCCGGGCAGCCTCGCAGATGGCGCCCAAAATACAGACGTCATCGCCGGCGTCGCCCCAACAGCCGCCAAATCGACCAAACTGTAAGTGTGCTATTCTACGAGCTGGATTTTGGGGAAGCGACTCTGGTCAAATTCGTGCAGGCGCTCCGGCCCCAGAGCGGTGATTTCGTGGTGAATGGCTTCGGCCGCCGCGCGCAGGGATGCGATGTCCACCCCTTGACAGATTGGCGGCAGCGTGCGCAGGCGGGGCAGGCCGCGGCGGAACATCTTGATTGCGCCCGCCCAGTTGTTGCGCTGAATTTGCAGAAACGCCACCCCAATCTGGAGAATGCCTTGATACATTTCGCGCACCGGCCGCGTCTCTTCGTTCCAGGCCTCTTCCAGCCACTCATGTTGCTCGAAATATTCGCCGCGGTTGAATTCCTCGATCCCGCGGCGAGCCGGTGCGCTCAACGGCGCGTCCCAGCCCTCAGGATAGATGGTTGGCGGATGGAGATAGCGCCTCACGACCTCTGGCAGCGTCTCCATCATTCTGCTGCGCGCCCAGGCGTGATCCGCGCCGGCGCGCCGCGCCGCTTGCAGCGTCTCCGCGTCGACGTGGCTGCCGAATGCGATGATCGGGATTTGAGCGGTGTGCGGTCGCATCTTGCAGCGCGCAATGGCGCGCCTCCAGTCGCCTTCGGCCCCGAGGTCAACCAGGGCAAGGTTCGGAAATTCGCGGTCGACGGCTTCGACGAAGTCCTCGGGCGTTTCTACGATCACCGCCCGTCCGCCCTGACGTTCGATCACGTCGCACAGGCGCGGAACGAAAAAAAGGTCCGGCTCCAGACAGACGACCGCCGGCTGGTGTGAAGTGGGTTCGGATCGTAGAGGTTGCGTCATGATGAAAAATCAATCCCAAAGAAAATGGCCGTAGCCTCGCAAATTTGATATACTGAAATCTCTTGCAACACATGATTCCTCAGTCATGCAAGGATTGTCTGTGAGCGAAATAACTGTGCAAATTGATTCCAACCTGAGCTACGATGCAGCCCTCGCACAACTGGAGCGCATCCTGGATCGACTGGAAAGCGGCGACCTGCCGCTGGAGGAGACGTTAAGGCTGTACGAAGAAGGCGCGCTCCTGGCGCAACTCTGCGCAGCCCGCCTGGATGAAGCGGAGCTGCGCGTGCGTCGCTGGCAGGAAGGGAATCAGACGACTCCATTTGATGCGTGGCGAGAAACCTAGCAATTTATGCTCGCACTGTTGAGCAACTCGGCGCTCTGGCTGCCGCTTTCGATCGCCTTGATCGTGCAGTTTTACAAGGTGGTGGCCTATTGGGTGCAGACCGGCCGCTTCGATTTTCGCGTGATGGCGCAGGCGGGCGGTATGCCAAGCAGCCACTCCGCCCTCGTATGCAGCCTCGTGACCGCCATCGGCTATCAGTATGGAATGGACAGCGGCCTGTTCGCCGTCGCCGTCGTGCTGGCGGTGATCGTCATGTATGACGCGCGTGGGGTGCGCCAGGAAAGCGGCAAGCAGGCGCGCGTGCTGAACCAGCTTCTACAGACCGTCTTCAACGGTCACCCTCTCACCGACGCGCAGCTCAAAGAGCTGATCGGTCACACTACGTTGCAGGTGATTGTCGGCGGCTTGATCGGCATTATCTACACCTTGCTCTTTTTCCTCGGGCGCGACTGGCTGTAGCGCACAACCGAATTTTTCTGAAATCCTTTCAACTAATGGCTTGTTCTGCGCAACACTCTGTGCTATGATCGGCGCAATTGGCCGGAACAGCAGCCGGACGTTCAACATGAAGAAAGATTGACTTTTGGAGGAGCTATGCGACGCGTGGTTCTGATTCAACCCCGCCGCGATGGACGAATTTTTGGAAAGGCGCCCGGTTCGCCATACACCTTGATGCGTCTGGCGTCCCTCGTTCCCGAAGAGATTCCGGTGGAAATCTGGGACGAGAATCTGCGCGATCTGGAGCTGGACACCCTGCGCGAGGGTGATCTCGTGGGCATCACCTCGATGACGGTGACGATCGAGCGCGCCGAACGCATTGCGCGCAAAGCCATGCAACAGGGCGCCGGCGTCGTCGTGGGCGGCGTGCACGCCACGCTGATGCCTGAACATGTCGCCACCTTCGCTCATAGCGTCATGGTCGGCGAAGGCTACTTCACCTGGCAGCAGCTGATCCAGGATTTCGCCGCCGAAGGCGTCAAGGGGATGAAACCGATCTACGAAGATCAGCGATGGGCGGACCTCGAAGGGTTGGCCACCATCACCGACCGCGTGATTGCGATGGTGGACGAGAACAAAAATTACTGGACGCCTTACCTGGAGATCACGCGCGGCTGTCCCCGCAACTGCGACTTCTGCACCGCCATTCGCGTCAGCGGACGGCGCATGCGCTTCCGTCCGGTCGACGAGGTCATCGACGAGATCAAGCGCCGCAAGATCAAGCGCTTCTTCCTCACCGACGACAACTTCGGCCTCAACTTTACGATCGCGCCCGACTATTGCGCCGAACTCTTCGAGGAGCTCGCCAAGCTCGACTTGCACGGTTGGACCTGTCAGTCGGAGATGAGCATCGCCAAACATCCAGAACTGCTGGAAATGAGCGTCGCCGCCCATCTCGACAAGCACTTCATCGGCTTCGAGAGCATCAATCCCAATAACCGCTCTTCACTCGGCGGCAAGTCCAAGGGCAAGGCCGACCAGACGCGCGAGGCGATCCGCGCCATCCGCAAGACCGGCGTGGGCGTCGTCGGCCTCTTCGTGATGGGCTTCGACTCCGACACGCCGGAGACCTTCCAGGCGATGTGGGATTTCATCCGCACCAGCGAGTTGGACAGCGTCAGCACGACCATGCTCACGCCCTATCCCGGCACGCCCTTCCGCGAGGTGGTGGAGCGCGAGGGGCGCCTGCTCGACGTGCCGTGGAGCTACTACGACACCGCGCACCTGACCTTCATCCCCAAAAACTTCACGGTCGATGAGCTGCGCGCCGCCTACGACTGGCTCTGCCGCAAAATTTACAGCCCGTACCAGATCGCGCGTCGCGGCCTGCGCTCGCTCGGACGGTACCCGCTCTCCAAGGCGGGCAAGAAGGTCTTCGGCAGCTTCAGCACCGACTACGGCTACCGTCGCACTTACGCCTACCGCAACGCCCTGTAAATTGCGGCCGCGGTTGCTGCGCATGCGGCGGATGCGCACAGGTTCAAGTGCTGCATCCGGCGAGTTTGCAGCAACCGCGGCCGTTTCCTCAGCGGACAGAGCCGATATAGGACAGAGTCGATCTCAGTATTTGCAGTCGACCTGGCGCCTGGTCTCCGCCGACTCCAGGATGGCGTCGCAGATCACGGCGCAGCGGTAGCCGTCCTCGAAGTCTGCGCCGATCGGCGCCACCGGCTTGTCGTTGACGATGCAGTCGAGCAGGTGGGTGATCTCATGCACAAAGGTGTGCTCCCAGCCGATGATGTGCCCCTGCGGCCACCAGTTTTCCCACCACGGGTGATACGGCTCGGAAACGAGCACCTGATGGAAGCCGCGCGTCTCCTTCGGCTCTTCGTCCACCCAGTAAACTTCCAACTCGTTGAGCCGCTCCAGGTTGAAGCGCAGGCTGCCCTTCTCGCCGTTGATCTCGATCACGTTGCTGTTTTTGCGACCGGCGGCGAAGCGCGTCGCCTCGACCGTGCCTAACGCGCCGTTCTCAAACGAGACGACGGCGGCGAAGGCGTCGTCCACATCGACCGTGCCCATCGTGCCGTCCGGCCAGGGGCGCTCCTTGATGAAGGTGCGCGTCATGGCGCTGACGCTCTCAATTTCGCCGACCAGATAGCGGCCCAGGTCGATAATGTGCGCACCCAGGTCGCCGAGCGCGCCGCTGCCGGCCACCTGCTTGTTCAGCCGCCAGATCATCGGCATATTGTAGTGCGGCATAATCCATTCCTGCAGGTAGACGGCGCGGAAGTGGTAGATGCGCCCCAGCGCGCCGCTCTCGATCAGCAGCCGCATCTGACGCACCGCAGGGACAAAGCGATAGTTGAAAGCCACCATGTGCTTGACGCCCGCCTTCTGCACGGCGTCGAGCATGGTTTTGGCCTCCTCCGCCGTGCGCGCCAGCGGCTTTTCGCAAAGGATGTGCTTGCCCGCCTGCGCAGCGGCGATGCAGGGCTCGGCATGCGCATCGTTCGGTCCGCCGTTGTCAAAGAGCTGCACCGCCTCATCGTCGATCAGCGCGCGCCAGTCGGTGTAATAGCGTTCGTATCCGAAGCGCACCGCCGCCGCCCGCGTCGCCTCCTCGTTGCGGCCACAAATGGCCACCAGCTTCGGGATTGCGGGCGGCGGATACATCATATAGGGAATCTTTTTGAATGCGTTGCTGTGCGCCTTGCCCATGAAAGCGTAGCCCAACATGCCGACGCCGATCTCGGGCGCCTGAGCTTCGGCGGCGGCCGCCGCCATCGAGGTGAAGCCTGCTCCTTCGGCCATTGCGAATCTCCTTACTGTGTTTGATGGATTCGATTTGTTTTGGAAATTTGATAGTGTGAGAGCATTTTAGCATGAATGCTCAAGATTGCGATCTGATCATCGACGTGCTTGAACGCAGTTCCTTTGTGCGCCGCCGCATGCTGACGTCCGATGGCGTCTATCTCCCGGTCAGCTTCAAGATGAAAGCGCTGACACAGATGCTCTGGACAAAGATCGCTGGTCGCCAAAGGGGAATCTGCGCGTTTTCTGGCGAAACGTCTGCCGATCTAACGACACAGCCTGTCCACCAACGCTACAATTTTGTCGTGCATCGTCAATTGGGTGCGCCAGGCGGCCGGAATCCCCGCTTCGCCGTAGAACGCGCCGGCCACCTGCCCACATACGGCTGCGGTTGTGTCGGCGTCGTCGCCCAGGTTGGCGGCCAGCAGCACGGCGCTGGCGAAGGTGTCGGTGCGGTCGAAACACCAGAGCGCGGCTTTCAGGCTGTCGACGACGTAGCCGGAGCCGCGGATCTGCGCCTGGCGCTTGCTGCGATAGTCGCCCCGCGCAATCGCCTCAATCTGGGGTGCGCCGGTGAACGTTGCGCTGTCGCCCAGCAGCACAGCGGCTTTGTCGTCGCCGCGCAGGGCGCGCACGAGGATGCACGCAAAGAGGCGGCTGGCGTCGAGACACTCCGCCGCGGCGTGCGTGGTGCGCGCACTCTCCGCCGCGTAGTGCGCAGCCGCGTCAATGTCGGGATAGTAGTAGAGCGGCACGGGCGCCAGGCGCATGATGCAGCCGTTGCCTGCCTTGTGCGGGTCGGTCGAACCGGCGAATGGATCGCCCGTCTGCTGAAAACGCTGCAGCGCACCCGCCACAGTGACGCCGATGTCAAAGCAGACGCCGGTGCTGCTCAGGTAGCCTTCTTTCCACCGGCGCACGTAGCGCGTCATCGGGTCGTGGGCATCGAAGCCGTTGCACTCCACCAGGCTGTAGCCGAGACAGAGCGCCATCGACGCATCGTCCGTCCACTGGCCCGGCTGCAAGCCAAATGGTCCGCCGCCGACCATGTCGGCAAGATATTCCTTGCCCACATGCATCAAAAGAGGCGGCTATGATGATCATCCCTTCCACCGGCTGCTGGCCGATGATCTGGCATTTGCCGGTGGCCTGGGTCTTGGGCGAAGCGAAGAAATGCGGCAGCGCACACCCTCTACGTAAGCGAGCGCTCCACCATCTGCGCAGCCGCCGGTGGGCCGCCCAGCCGGGCGAATTCCTCGCGCAGGGCGGCGGCGCGCGCTCGATAGGGAGAGAGGTCGGGAAGCAGCGCAGCCAGCGCGGCGGTCAGCCGTTCGACGGTCGCCTCTTCGGGCGGCAGATGGAGGCCGACGCCGGTGCGCGCCACGCCGCGCGCCTGATGAAGCTGCTCGCCAGCATGGGGGACGACGATCTGCGGAACCGCCGCGCGCACGAGGGCGTGGGTCGTGCCCGCGCCACCGTGATGGATAGCCGCCGCAGCATATGGGAGCAGGGTGCGAAAGTCGGCGAATTCGCGCACGACCGCCTCGGCGGGCAGTCGCTCCAGCCAGCGGTCATCCCCTGCAGGGTCAATAGAGCGCCCTAACAGCAGGATCGGCCGACAGCCCAGGTTCACCGCAGCGCGCGCCGCCGCCAGAAAAAACGCCGGATCGCGGTTGAAGGTTGTCCCCAGGGTGATGACGACCCACGGTGCATCCTCTGGCGAAGGCAGCGTCGCATCCGCAGGGAGGGCGTCGAGCGGCAGACCGCCTGCGTGGCGCGTCTGCGGCGCCAGCGCAAGGCCGGCATACCAGCGCTCCGACCAGAAGGTGAGGTGAAGATGGGGGGAACGCAGCGCAGGCGGACCCTGTCGGGTGAAGTTGACGCCTTCACAGCCGCCGATGCGGAGCAAGCGCGCCATCCGGGCGCTTGCCTCGGCCATCACATCCTCCTCTGCGCCGGTGGAAATCTCCACTGCAGGCCATCCGACTACGATGAGAGGGCGCCGGATGCGTTCGGCGACCAGACCTGATGCAACGATGAACATCTCGCTGACGATTGCGTCCGGCTGCACCTCGGCGGCGACCGCCTCGAGCGCGGCCATGCCTGCCTCCACGCGCGCCGGCTCCAGCCATTGGTCGAGCGCGCGCAGCCTCCGCAGGCGTCGCCATGCCGCGTCAGCCATCTGCGCAGGGCGGGCCATGGGCGGAGGCGGCGGCCAACGCCAGCCGGTCTCCGCCAGCGACGCAAAGCGGACGCCTTCCTGTTGCACCTGAGCAGCCACCGCCTCGCCCGAGGCCCAGATCACCTCGTGGCCGCGCCGCTGTAGTGCGACCGCCGTCGCCAGAAACCCGCCCCAGTCCAGGTGGCCTGGCAGCGGCGCCGAAACGAACAGAAAACGCATCGGGGCTCCACCGATCTCTCAAAAGCGACGCCCTGTCCGCCGTCCCTCTTCTCGCTTCTTTTTTCATTGCTCAATTGCTGCATCCCGGCGTCAGCCGATACAACCCGCCGTTGCCCATGCCGATCCAGAGGGCGCCGTCGGGCGCAGTGGCGACGGCCAGGATCGGCCAGCCGTGCAAGATGCGCTCGGCGACGACGCCGCCATCGGCGGCGCGTCCCAGCCGATACAGTCCCGGATAACGGCCGTAGACGCCGAAGTAGACGGTGTCGTACGCCCAGGTGATGCCCGTCGGCGCAGCGGAGTTGACCAGATCGACCACCGGCGGCGTGTACCAGTCCGCGCCTTCGCCGCTCAACGTCAGCGGGAAGCCGTAGTGCGGCGTCGCCCCCTCGCCGGGGCCAATTGCAGCGGGATCGAGCATGTTCACTTCGTCGCCGGCGCTGATTTCGTCGGGCACGTTGGTGGCGCCGTTGTCGGTGAACCAGATGCGGCCGGCCGGGTCGGCGGTGATGCCGTAGGGATTGCGCACCCCGCGCGCGGCGGTGGAGAAGACGCCGATCGTGCGCTGGCTGAGCAGGGCGTCCAACGGCGCGCGCACGATGCGCGCCGCGTAGGGATTGCCGGCGGAGACAATCTGCTGCGCGCCCTCCTCGCCCACGCCGGTGATCGGTCCCTCCACATAGCCATCGCGCATGGCGCCCGCCGAGACGTAAACCCAGCCGTTGCTGATGACGATGCCGTTGTTGGCGTGGAAGAGCTGACTGTTGACCGCAAAGCCGTCGGCAAGCTTCTCATAGCCGCCGCCGTCGGGAATGCGCCCGACCTCGCCCGACCGGCTGATGTAGAGCGCTCCGTCGTGATAATCCAGCCCGGTGATGCGGCTCGATTCGGTGAAAATCTCCTCGTAGCGGGTGCGGTTGTTGATCCAATCATAGACCGCCACCGACCGGCTCGGATGGTAGGCGTCGTAGAGGATCATCGGATCGACGTCGCGAGATAAGTTGCTGTCGAGCGCCAGGAACATGCGGCCGTCGGGCGCAAAGGCGATCGCCGTGATGCTGCGCGTATTGTCCGGCAGCCGCTGCTCGATGCAGAAACCGCCGCGCGGCGTCATGTAGGGATCATCCTCAGATGGCGCAGACAACCCCAAGGCGCTGACGCGAATCGGGGCGGCTCCAGAAAGCGGCGCCGGCCGGGCCGCCACCGGCTGCGGCGCAGCCGCCTGCGACGCAGCAACTGCACCATCACCCGCTACATCACTGCCCGCTGCACTATCGCCCGTCGCACTATTGCTCGCTGTGCTTTCGGTTGAGACCGTTTGTGCTGAACCGTCCGTTCCAGACGCAACTGCGCCGCGCGGCGCGGCTGTGGAGGCGGGGCGCAACCCGACGCGCGCCAGGATGCGCGCCAGGTCGGCCTCATTGGGAATGGCGCCGCAGCTGATGGGCAGGATCAGGTCGCTGCTGACCAGCGTCTCGTGCCGCTGGCCGTCGTTGCAGGCGTCGGGCACCTCCGCCATTTTAACGCCGGGGCCCACGGTCAGCCAGGTGCTGACGACCGGCCTGGCGGCGGTCTGCGCTGCAGCCGTTTGCGTCGGCGCGCGCTGCGCTGGAGGAGCCGATGGAGCGGCGCGACGTTCGGCCGCGCCCTGTTTGATCCATTCGTAGATCAGCTGTTGCTCATTGGGCGGAAGCGGGCCGGTCACGGGCATTTTGCCCTGGCTCACCATTTCCCACAATTTGGATGCCTCCGGATCGCCTGGGATCACGACGGGGCCGTTGTCGCTTCCGGCCATCACCCCGCGGTAGGTGGTCGTCTGCAACCCCATGATGCGCGCAGCCGCACTGTGGCAGGCGGCGCAGCTGCGGTCGAAGATCGGCTGGATGTCCTCCACGAAGCCGATTTGCGGTCCCTGCACAACGGGGACGGTGGGCGTCGGCGTCGGCAAGAGGGCGGCGAGCGTCGGCGTTTGGGCCGCAGCTGCATCGATCTGCTCCACGACCGTGTAGCCGACAATTTCCACCAGCGAGCCGCGTTCGATCTTGCCCACGCGACAGGAGTCGACGTCCGGCTGGCTGCGCACATTGGTGGTCTGCAGTGTGGCGCCGAAGGCCGAGGCGCCCAGGTCGATGCACGCTTTGAGTTCGTCCAAATTGCTGATCAGTTGAATGTTGCGGTGGGGTTGCCCCAGGAGGTTGGGGTCGAGGATCGGCGGCCTGGGGCCTCCGCTCAGGGGCGTTGGCCCGCTGAGCAACGCGGTCAGGGCGCCGCTGCAGCCTGCCAGTAAAGTCGCCGAAAAGACGAGCATCCAGATTGTGCGAATTCTGACAACCATTTTGTAAAAACCTCTCACGTTTGAAACGATGCGCTATTGCTCCGCAGCCGCTTTCTGCGCCTCGGAGGCGAACCATACACGCGCCTGGGCGATATCCGCGTGAATTTGCTTGACCAACTCGTCGAGGCTGGGGAAACGCATCTCCCCGCGCAGCCGGCTCAAGAAATCCACCGCCAGCGTGCGGCCATACAGATCGTCGACCTCATCCGGCGGCGGGAAGTCGAGAATGTGCGTCTCCACGCGGCGGTGCAGGCCGTTCACCGTGGGGCGAACGCCGATATTGGTGACGCTTGGATAAATATCGATCCGCTCGAAGGAGGCGATCAGCGTGCGCGTCACGTAGACGCCGTCGGCGGGGAGAACCTTTTCCGGCGGCGTGCGCAGATTGGCGGTCGGAATGCCAACCTGACGCCCGCGCTGGTCGCCGTGCTCCACTACGCCCACCACTCGATAGGGGCGCCCCAGCAAGGCGGTCACCCTCGCCACCTCGCCTTCGTTCAACAGGGCGCGGATGCGGCTGCTGCGCACGATCTCTTCCTGGATGGCGATCGGCTCGATCACCTCCACTGTAAAGCCCATGGCGGCTCCCAGCGCGCGCAGCGAAGGCAGGTCGCCGCTGCGGTTGCGGCCCAGGGCAAAATCCGGCCCCACCACCAGCGCCGCCAGCCCCAGATGTTTTTTGAGAAGCGTCATGAACGCTTCCGGCGTGAGTTGGGCGATTTCGTGGGTGAAAGGCTGGATGATCCCATAGGCGACGCCGAGGCCGGCCGCAATCTCCAGGCGCTCCATCGGCGTCGTCAGCAGGTGAAGCGGAACCTCCGGCCGCAGCACGCGCGCCGGATGAGGGTCGAAGGTGAGAATGGCCGTGACCACCGGCCGTCCTTGTTCCTGCTCAAGACGCGCGGCGATGGCTTTCATGGCAGTGAGCAGCGCCTGATGGCCCAGGTGGACGCCGTCGAAGTTGCCGATGGTCAGCACCGTGGGACCGTCAAGCTGCGCTTGACGCAAATCGGTGAAGATGCGCATAGTCCTCGTTTCTTGTGGGTCGCGCTGTTATCCCAACCATTTTTCCGCTTTCCAGCGCCAGCCGGCGCCGGACGCTCCGTTGTCAAGCCGACGCATGACGCCGATGAAGCGGCTTCGCTCGTCTTGGGCGACCGCCAGTCGCCGTTCCGGGTCGCATGCGCCTTCCATCAGCGAGACGACCTGCCCATGGCCCAAACGGCGCAACGTCTCGTCGTCCAGGCGATGGACGGGCAGCGGGAGCCGTTCGCCGACAGGGAGAAGCAGGTCGGCCAGCCGTCCCTCGCGGCAGGCTTGCTCGACGGCTGCGAGGCTGTGCGCCTCCTCGATGCGAAACTCGCCGATGCGCGTGCGGCGCAACGCCTGCAGGTAGGCCGCCGACCCCAGCGCGCGGCCCAGATCGCGCGCCAGGCTGCGCATGTAGGCGCCGGCCGAACATTCGACTTCCAGCATGATGCGGTCGGGAGGCGTGACTTCGACCAGGTCGATGGCGTAGAAGGCGACGGTGCGCACCGGCGCTGCGACGGCTTCCCCTCGGCGCGCGCGCCGATAGAGCGTCTCCCCTTGTCGCTTGATGGCTGAATAGAGCGGGGCCTGCTGTTCGACGTCGCCGAGGAAGGAGGCCAGCGCATGTCGGATGGCTGCAGGGTCAAGCGTCGGCGTCGGCGCCGTTTCGATCACCCGACCGGTGGCGTCGTCGGTGTCAGTGGCCGCGCCGAAGACGACCACCGCCCGATACCGTTTGCGCTGATGTTGGTAGAATTCCGCCAGCCGCGTGGCCTTGCCCAGGCAGAGCAACAGCAGCCCGCTGGCCATCGGGTCAAGCGTGCCGGTGTGACCGATCCGTCGTTGCCCGCTCCATCTTCGCACGCGCGCCACCACATCATGGCTGGAGAGCAACCGCCTTGAAACATCGTCAGGGGCGGTCGTCAGGTCGCCCTGCGCCGGCTGCGGCGCAAGGTCGTCGCGGCCTGGCTTATCTACGACCAGCAGTCCATCCAACGATGGATGGTCGTTGTTGTCGTTTATCGTCTGCATCGTTTTGGTCATCTCGTTCAGACCCAGGCGTCGCCTTCGATTGCCATCTCCTGCCGCTTGCGCTCTTGAATCAGCAGCGCCACCACCCGGTCGACGACTTCGGCGAGCGAACCGGGCAGGGTGCAGCCGCTGGCGGGTGCATGCCCGCCGCCGCCGAGCCGAAAGGCCAGGTCGCCGACGTTGAAGCCCGGCTTGGCGCGGAAGCTGCACTCTACGATGGGCCTGCCCGTTTCATCACGCTTCTCGGTGAAAATGGCGCTCATGTCCGCCTCCTCCACCGAAGCGAGAACGCTGTTCAGGCGCGGGTCGTCGTCTGCGCAATCCGCGGCGCGCAGCTGTTCCTGCGTCACCGTCGCCCAGACGACGCGCTCGCGCAGTTGCACGCCGGGCAGCACGTCGCCCCATAGCCGCAGGATGCGGAAGGGCAGGCGATTCAAGGTCTTCTGCACGATCCAGGGGAGGCTGGCGCCTTTGCGCTGCAGCCTCGTCGCAGCCTCCATCACTTCAGGCGTGGTGTTGCTGGTGCGAAAGCAGAGCGTATCGGTGACGATGCCGGTGAGCAGACACGTCGCCGCATCGGGATCGATCGGCGCAAAAAGTTTATCCGCCAGCCTTGTCAACATCTGACAGGTGGCTGCATCGTTCGGCTCGACCCAGTTGACGACGCCGAAGCGTGTGTTGGTGACGTGATGGTCGATGACGAGCAGCGGCGTCTGCGCCTGCTCCGCCGCCTGCTGGAGCGCACCCATGCGATCCGGGCTGGACATATCCAGGCAAATGATAAAGTCATACTCTGCAACGTCGACCGCTTCGGGCGACAGCACTTCCTCCGCGCCGGGCAAAAAGGCGAAGTCTGGGCTGACAGGCTCCGGCATGACCGGCGTCGCCTGCAGGCCGATGTTGCGCAGCAGATGGGTCATGCCGAGCACGCTGCCGTAGGCGTCGCCGTCGGCGTTGACATGGCTGACGCACAGAAACTTGTCATGGCTGTGAATTGCGGCGATTAACTCAAGAGGAACGGAACGGCTCATGATGCACTCGTGGAAGCGATTGTTCGGTCGGCTAAACTCCGGACGACGCGTGGGTCCGAAAAGGCGTCGTCTGGAAGATCGTTTGCGTCCGGGCGTTCGGGGATGGCGAGCGTCAGCGCGTAGACGGCGGCGACGCCCGCTTTCAACAAAGCCGAGGCGCAGGCGCACAACGTGGCGCCGGTGGTGTAGACGTCGTCGATCAGCAGGACGGACAGCCCCCGGCAGGCCGATGTGGCCGTGAACGCATCCTGTACATTTTCCCGGCGTTCGGCGCGGTTGAGGCCCACCTGAGAGCGGGTGAGCCTTGAGCGCTGCACCAGGTCGGTGCGCAGGGGGAGGCGACGGCGTTCGCACAGCGCCTGCGCCAGCAGCTCCGCCTGATTGTAGCCGCGCTCGCGGCGTCGTTCGTCGTGCAGCGGCACCGGCGCCACGGCGTCCAGGCGCGGAACGATCTCGCGCCAGTCCGGGCGATCGAGCGCAGCGACCAGGTACCGCGCCAGCAACGGCGCAAGGTCTCGGCGCCCTTCGTATTTCAGCAGATGAATCCATTCGCGCAGGGGCGAGACATGCAGCGCCGCCGCCCGCGCGCGTTGCAACGGAAACGCTGCGTCGTCTCGGCAGAGGTCGCAACGATCAACCGGCGTCGGTTGGGCGCGGCCGCAGCGCTGACAGATCGTTTGAGGTGCAGGAAGGACGAGTTGTGCGCAGCGCGGACAGATGCGCCACCCCGGCCGATCGCAGGCTACGCAGGTCGGCGGAAACAACAGGTCGACGCCAGCAGTCGTCCACGTGCGAATTGCGTTGCGCCAGCGCAGAAGGCGACGCCGTTGCGCAGTCGACATAAGCTAAAAAATCCGGTGCAGATAGAATGGCGTCCACAATCCCTGCCCGCCGAACAGCGACCAGCGAATGCCGATGTCGTTGAAGAACTCGCGGATGCTGTCTCCCACGATCAGCAAGATCGACAGCATCACGATCGCCAGCAGAATAATCATCAAGGCGAATTCCATGAAGCTCTCGCTGCCTCGATTGGATGGGTATTTCGCCATAGCGTTCACCGTTGCCCCTTTCCCGATCGGCGTCTCTCCTGAGGCGCACTCACAATGGCGTCAGTATACCATCGGCGGCGACGGCGTCCCAAGTTGCACACGTTGGCGGGGAGGTCTACAATAGGAAGAGCCTTTGTTTCGCGATTTTGCAACCTTTCAGGGAGCCAGAAGCTTCCTCAGGGTGGAACGGATAGATGCACTTCTAGGGTTGTTGAACCATTTCTCGTCTCCAGAGGAAAGGGGCCTGCTATGGATATCGCCGGCTTGTATGAGCTGCAAAAGATCGATCTCAACATGGACAAGGCCCGGCGTCGCGTGGCGCAAATTCGTCGGAAGCTGGAGGAGCCTGAGGAACTGAAACAGGCGCGCGCCGCAGTCGCAACGCTGCGCAGCGAGCTGGAGCGCCTGCACGCGAGACAGATCGACGCCGAGCTGAACAGCCGCCAACTCGCCGAACGCATCCAGGAGAGCGAGCGCCGGCTGATGAGCGGCGAGGTGCGCAACGCGCGCGAGCTGGAAGCGTTGCAGTCGAGCATTGAGTCGATGAAGCGGCAACGCGCGCAGGTCGAAGAGGTCGCCATCGAGTCGATGCAACAGCGCGAAGCGCATCAGCGTCAGCTCGCCGACCAAGAGGCAACGCTTGCCCATTTGGAGAACACCTGGTCGGCGCAAAAGGCCACATTGGAAGAGGAAGAGACAAAATACAAACGTTTCTACGCCCAACTGAAGCAGCAGCGCCAACGGCTGAGCGAGCGCCTGAGCGCCGATGCACTCTCCCTGTACGCGCAGCTCGTCGAACGCAAGGCCGGGGTCGCCGTGGCCGCCGTGCAGAACGGGGCATGCAGCGCCTGCAACATGGCCTTGCCTACAGGCGTCGTCAGCCACGCGCGCACGGCGGCGGGGACGCCGGTTTTTTGCCCGAGTTGTGGGCGCATCCTCTTCGCCGCCTAGCGACGACAGCCGTGGCTCGGGCCGTTGATGGCAAGGCGGTCACCGCATCAACAGCGGCAGGTGAATTGTCTTTGGCCAGGAATAGCGCACCTGCACCACCTCCACCTGCGCCTCCACGCCATTGTGATGATGGAAGAGCAAAATTCCTGTCCCCGGATGACTTGCGTAACCGTCCAGATCAAGCGCCGGCGTCGGCGCAGCGCCGGGCCGGTCCTCCCAGAGAGGGGCCTCCCTTCCGTCGTTCATGACCTGGAGCGCCGGCCGCGCCAGATCGAACCGGCGCGGGGGCGTGCGGTCGATGACGTCCTCAGGCTGATCGCCGAAGGAGCGATGATAGCTCTCCACCGTGTAGGAGATGACCGTCTGACCGGGCGGCAGGGCCAGGTCAGATACGCGCAGCGGCAACGCCATGACGCGGCTTGCAAAGGGCCGCAGATCGGCGACGGAGGGCGGCGCCCCGTTGAGCGGCCCCTGGATCACCCGTCGTCGCGTGCGTAGGTTTTCGAGCGCGCTGACAAATGAGTCTCCGAAAAAGCGCTCCGAAGCATAGCCTTCGCGGCTGCTGTTGAAGAGTCGGAAATCGGCGGCGCCGTCGCCGTCTGCGTCGATCAGCACGTCGAAGCGCACCTGGTTGGGAGACGACCATGCCGCATGCGTCGCGATCCCAAAAAAGATCAGGGCTTCATCGTCTGCGGCGATCGGGGCATTGGTCGCAACGCCGATGTGGCTGATGTCGGCGCTGTCGTAGAGATCGAGCGCCTCGTCCGGCAGGCGTTCGGGGCGGCTGTTGGGGCTTTGCACCTCCAGTTGAAAGACGCTCACCCGCGAGACGACATCGGTCGAGGGCGCGCCGGCGTCGAGCGCCTGCCCGGTCAAGACCAGCGTGGCGGTGAGCGTCTCGTCGAAGGTCAGCAGAGAACTTGCCGCACGCATGGCGCTCACGGGCCGCGGGGCTGCGTGCAACGGAACATGCAAAACGCTCTCCTCGCTGCGGAGCGCGCCGCTCAAAACCGCAGCGCTGTCGTCGAGCCAGAGCTCCACAACCAGCTTGTTTGTCGCCAGCAGCAGTTCATGCGATGGAGCGAGGGGCAGGGCGACCGTGAAGGAGGTTGTCAAAGAAAGCGGCGCGGTGTGAGCCAGCGCGCTTCCGTCCACCGTGCGCAGGCGCAGGGCGCCGCTTCCGCCAGGCGCGGTCGCAGTGAAGGCGACTGTGAGCTCCAGCAAGCGCTCGGCGGGGCGATAGGCCGCCGCAACCTCCGCCGGATAGTCGCGGTGGGACAGCGTGGCGCGCCAGGTCGCCTCCGTAGGCCAGAGCAGGAGATAGCCGCTTTCCTCGTCGAAGCGCGGGCGATCGAGGTCCGGCGACGAGAGAGCTCGCTCCATCTGCGCGGCGTCGGCGTGGAGAGTCACGATAACGTCGGCGAAGCCTGCAGCCGGAGCCGTCACTGTGGAGACGGGCGTCGTCACCGTGACGCCGGACATGTCGGTCAGAGGAACATAGCTGAGTTGATACGCGAGGGTCCGGCTCGACTTGTTGGCGATGCGCAGCCGCTGCGAGGCCTGATAGCGATCCAGCACTTCGGGCATGCCGAAGCTGAGCGAGACGCGACCGGGTGCGTCGGCGGCGTAGGCGACTGCATCGGCGCGCGCCGCCGACGGTAAATCGATGCGGCCTGCGCCGACGAGCGAAGGCGCGCTCAGCGCGCCGGTCAGCGCTGCGGCGCTGCGCACCAACGGCAGCGCCGTGTTCATCGCCAGCGCTTTCAATTCGGCGCCGCTCCAGTCTGGGTGAATTTGCCGCAGCAGGGCCATGGCGCCGGCGACGTGCGGCGCAGCCATCGACGTGCCGGACAGGCTCACCGCGCCGGCGCCGCTTTGGCTTGCGGCGGAGACGATGCCGGCGCCCGGCGCGGCGATGTCCGGCTTCAGCGCGGCGTCGCCTGTGCGCGGCCCCCGCGAGGAGAAGCCCGTCGCTATATCGAGCGGCTGTGGGGCGTCCGGCCCCATCTCGACCAGGCCGTGCCGCGTCGCCGCCACGCTGATCACACGGTCGGCGTTGGAGGGGCTGCCCAGGGCAAAGCGCACGTCGCCGACGTTGCCCGCCGACGCCACCACAATGACGCCGAGCGCAGCGGCGTTGTCGGCCGCGACGGCGGTGGCGTCATAGAGCGCGCCCAGGGGGGAGCCGAGCGAGAGATTGATGACGTCGACGCGGTCGGAGAAATCGCCGTCGCCGTTTGGATCGACCGCCCACTCGATGGCCAGGTCGACGATGTCCGAGCTGCCGGAGCAGCCGAAGACCTTGAGCGCATAGATGTGCGCCAGCGGCGCTACGCCTGGGCCGATGCGCAGGTTAGCGAAGTCGATCGAGTCGTCCCAGGGGCCGGCGTAGGTCTGCCCGCCTTGGGTGACGCCGAAGCCAGCCGCAATGCCTGCGACGTGCGTGCCATGCCCGTAGCAATCCATCGGGTCGGGGTCGGGCGCCGGGATCGGGTTGTAGGAGAATGCGCGCGGGTCGGCGTTGTAGGCGTCGCCGGCGAAATCGTAGCCGCCCACCACTTTGACGCCGGGAAAGCCGAGGACGTCGCCCACGACCGTCGGATCGTTTTGCGCATAGCCGACGCCCGGCCCGCCGAAATCGACGTGGAGATAATCGACGCCGGTGTCGATGACGGCGATGCGCACGCCTTCCCCGCGTGCGGGAGGGCGGCCATCGAAGCCGCGCCACAGGGCCGGCGCCCCCAGAAATGGAACGCTGGATGCCAGCGCCGGCTGCTTGCTGACGATGGGGTGCACGGCCTTGACGCCGGGGAGCCTCTCGAACTGCGCAACCTGCTCCGTCGTCCCCAGCAGGGCGACGCCGTTGTAGACGCGCTGCAGGCGATAGAGCATCTGCGCGCCGCTTGCCTCCACTGCGTGCGCCAAGGAGCGCTGCGCCTGATCGAGCGCGGTGATATGCGCCTGCGTCGCAGCGACGGCGGCTGCGGCGCTTACGCCTTCCTGTTGAAGCCGGCCGGCATAGACGGCCGCCGGCGGCGCCTCCAGCTCGATCATGTAGGCGCGCAGCGAGCGCGAGTCGACTGCGAGCGGAAGGCGTTGCAACCCGCCGGCGTTCGACTCGCCTCGCAACGGTGCGAAAAAGACCAGAGCGCTGAAGAACGCGATCCAGCGAAGCAAAATGCGTCGATGCATCAACATCATCCTGGAAGAATGCAGCAAAAGTCTATTTTGCAGTGGTTTCCGAACTGCCACAATGATTGAGCTATTATACGCCAATCCCCACCAGGATCAGACGATGAAACGTAGATCACTCACCCTGACCACCATTGCTTTGCTCCTTTGGCTTTGCTTCACCTCGTTCTCTGCAGCGCAACCGAGCGAGCCAATCCCCGTCTACGTCTTGCAAGGCGAAGGAACGGCCACGCCCCTGCGCGGCCGCTATGTGGACGCCCTCGGCGTGGTCACCGGCGTGGGGAGCGCCGGCTTCTATTTGCAGGACCCGGTCGGCGACGGCCGCGGCGAAACCAGCGACGGCATCTACGTCTACACGCGGCGCCGTCCTGACGTGAGGGTGGGCGATTGCGTCCTGGTGCGCGGCGCGTTGATCGACGAATTCTACGACAAGACCGAACTCTCGCGCGTCAAAGCCATCGAACCCTCCATGCTCTGCCGGGGCAGGCCGACGCCCGCGCCGCTGCCGACGCTTCCCTACGCCGCGCGGCCTGAGGAGATGTATGAGCCGCTTGAAGGGATGTGGGTGCGCGCCGAGGCGCTGACCGGCGTCGTGCATGGCCCGACCAAACGCTACGCCAGCGGCGAGGCGGAAATTGCGCTCATCCCCGCCTCGCTCCACCCCTACATCAGCGATGGCCGCATCTTCTTCGATGAACCGGTCGAGCAGGCGCTGCTCGTGTACGTCAGCAGCGCCCTGGGCGCTCCTCTGCCTGACCTTCACCACGGCGACCGCGTCCGCATCGCCGGCCTCGACGGCGCCGCGTTCGACGCTATCCTGGACTACAACTTCGGCAAGTATCAGCTGTTGCTGCTGCCCGGCGCGATTGTGGAGCGCATTCACGCAGCTGGGGCTGCGCCGCTTCCAGCCGCCCCGGCCGGCGGGGAAGACTTCACCGTCTGTTCCTACAACCTGATGGCGCTGGGCGGCGGTTCGGCGCAGCATCCGGATCCAAATGACTATGCGCGGGAGCTGCACCGTCGCAGCCTTGCGATCGCAGAATGGCTGGGCGGTTGCCTGGTCATCGGTCTGCAGGAGAGCGGGACCCCGCGCGACGCTGAGGCGCTGGCGACGCATCTGCGCGAACGCTTCGGCCTCGACTACGCGGCCTCTGCATTGCCGGGGCCTCAGACCGCCAACCCTGAATTTCCTCTCACCAATGCGCTCTTGACGCGCAACGACCGCGTGCGCGTGCTCTCGTTGGCTAGCCCGCAGTCTTGCTCCCCTGTCGACTACGGGGTCGTCGATCCCGGCGCATGCCCCGCCGGGACGTTCCCGCTCTTCGACAGGCCGCCGCTTGTCGCCGACCTGACGGTGGAAGGGAATTGGGGCGACGCCATGACCCTCACCGTGATCGTCAACCACTGGAAGAGCAAGGTGGGCGACGAAGCCGTCAACCTGCCTCGTCGCATCCGCCAGGCGCAGGCGGTGGCCGAGCTTGCGCAGGCGCGGCTCTCCGCCAACCCAAACGCCGCCGTGATTGTGCTCGGCGACCTCAACGACTACTACGGCAGCGAGCCGGTCGAGACGGTGCGCACGGCGACGGAGCCGGACCTTGTCCACCTTTTCGATCGTCTGCCGCCGCTCAGCCGCTACACCTACATCTACAACGGCGCCAGCCAGGCGCTTGACCATGTGCTGGTCAGTCCGGCGCTCGCCGAAATTGTCGGCGAGGCGACGATTCTGCGCTTGAGCGCCGATTATGCGTCTCCGCAGGCGCCCACCGCCGCCGACGTCCTTCACGCCAGCGACCATGACCCCCTGCTGGTGCGCATCTGGCCGCGCGGGATCGGCTGGGTGGCCGGCAACGTCGGCTATCCTGGCGTGCAGGTGGAGCTGTTGGACGCCGGCGGTTCTCGCGTGGCGCAGGCCGCCTCCGACGCCCGCGGGGACTTCCGCTTCTGGAACGTGAGGCCAGGAGCCTATCGCCTCTTGCTTCAAGCCCCTCCCCATGTTGAACTGTCGCTCTCCGATGTTGCGATAACTGTCATTTCCGGCGAAAATCGCTTCATGACAACAGCGCGCCATCAGGCCAGCGCAGCCGGCGCCGCCATGGCGCTATGGAGCGCTGCACCTGCCTCTGCGCCGTAAGGTGGAGATTCTTCGATGACGGCGCATGAGAGACTCATCGATGTGGAGAAGAGGGCCATGAAGCATGTTTACCTGACCTGGAGTGAGCTGGAGGAGCTCGTCAGCCGCCTGATCTTTAAGCTCAACACTCCCTACGACTTGATCCTTGCCATTACGCGTGGGGGCATCATCCCCGGCGGCATGATCGCCGAAGCGCTGAAAATGAAGGAGGTCTTGACGGCCGCCGTGCTCTTCCCTGAACAGGCGGGGCAACGCGCGGCGTTGAGCTGGCCGCGCTTTATCCAGTTCCCCGCCGACGAGCTGCTGCGCGGCCGCAAGATTCTGGTCGTAGATAATCTCTGGTACCGCGGCCGCACGATCATGGCGGTGAAAGGTCGCATTGAAATTGCGGGCGGTTATCCGGAGCTGGCCGTGCTGCACTGGAAGAAAGCGAGCAGCATCTTCTCCGACGATGAGCCGGACTATTACGCTCAGATCACCGAGGACTTCGTCCATTACCCCTGGCAACGGATTGACGATTCTGACTATCGAGTGCGCACGGAACCGAGCTACTCATGAACGACAAGAAGGAACTCACTGCAGACGCGCCGGCGGCGGAGCGCATCGGCGCCATCCTTGAACTGTTGCATGCGGAATATCCGGACGCCCGCTGTGCGCTCGATCATCGCAACCCGCTGGAGCTGTTGGTGGCGACTATCCTTTCCGCGCAGTGCACCGACGAGCGGGTGAACAAGGTGACGCCTGCGCTCTTTGCCAAATATCCAGACGCGCGCGCCTTCGCCGAGGCCGACCTCGGCGAGCTGGAGGAGATGATCCGCTCCACCGGCTTCTATCGCAACAAGGCCAAAAACATCCAGCAGGCGTGTCGGCGCATTGTGGAGGAATACGACGGCGAGGTGCCCGCCGACATGGAAAAGCTGCTCACGCTGGCGGGCGTGGCGCGCAAGACGGCCAATGTCGTGCTGGGCGTCGCCTATGGCATCGCCGACGGCATCGTGGTGGACACGCACGTCAAGCGACTGGCCAACCGCTTGGGGCTGAGCGCGCACAGTGACCCGGACAAGATCGAAAAGGATTTGATGGCGATCACGCCGCGCGAGGAATGGATCGACCTTGCGCACCTGCTGATCTTTCACGGTCGTCGCGTCTGCGACGCGCGCAAGCCCAACTGCACCGCCTGCGTCATCCGCCATCTTTGCCCGTCCGCCCAAGTATAAAGACCGATTACTCTCTCGCCATGCGCAGTCAAACCCTCTGGACTATCATCGTCGGTGTGTTGGTCATCGCTTCGGCGCTGTTCATGGCTTGGGCTGCGCTGCGACCGCTTGAGATTGCGCCTGCTCCGGTCACCGAGTCGCCGACGCCGACTTCCTCGCCGCCGACCCACAATGCCTGGCAGGAGGGCGGCGTTTGGCAGGAAGGCGAAGGGACGCTTGACCTGGACTGGGTGACGTTTTCAATGCCCGCAGGTTGGCGCTATGTGGTGAAACAATGGCCCGACGATCCTCCCTTTGACATGCAGGACGTTGCGCCGCTGCTGATAGCCTGGCGGGGAGCCGAGACGTTCGCCGACAGCATTCTGCGCTTCACGCTGGTCGCCATCCCTCGCAACGACCTGTCGCTCGAGCGTTATCTGGAAGACGTTCGCAGCCAGCTGGCCGAGGACGAAAGCGTCAGCGACGTCGCCGCCCGCCTCGCAACCGATTTGCGGCCAGATGGGTTGCCGGTCGCCCTGGTTTCGTATCGCGTTGCGACGCAGCTCGGGCGCATGGTCGGCCATCAAGTCGCTGCGCTTGACGCAACGGGCGAACAGCTCTTGATCGCTACGCTCGTCCAGCCGGAGGAAGACGGAATGCAGCTCTTGCGGTCGTTCACCGGCGCAATGCAGTTTGTTGAATAAGCATTTGTGGCGTGGCTCGTGCTCCGTGACCGTCTTTCCAGCAGGCGCAACACGAGCCACGAAACACACAACAGGAGGTTCCCATGCCAGCCCCGGTTCCACCAGGGTTCACGCGCGGCCCGATCATCTTTATGGGGCCGTTGACCGAACCGCTCGGTTTTGAGCGCATGATGCAGAGCTTTTGGGACGAGGCGGGCGGTTACGGCGCGCGTATCTTGATTGCGCCCACGGCTGCGCCGGACGACCCTCTGGTGGAGCGATGTCGCCGCTGGCTTCTCGACGCCGAGGTGGAGTCGGTCGATGTGCTTTCCATCGCCGACCGTCGCATGGCCTTTGCGTCTGAACTGATAACGCGTATCGAGAGCGCCACGGGCGTCATGATCACCGACGGCAATCCCCTGCGCTTTGTCGGCGTTCTGGGAGGAACGCCCGTTGCGCAGGCGATTCGCCGCGCCAACGCACGCGGCCGCGTCGTCTGCGGCGTAGGGCGCAGCGCCAGCGTCTTGAGCCAGCACATGATCCTTCCAACCCATGTTGCGCCTGCGCCGGAAATCCAGTTGATGTCCTCCCTGATTCGTTTTGCGCCGGGCCTGGGCATCGTCAACCGCGTAGCGTTCGATTGCGACGAGGAGGCCGGAACACATCTGCGCACACACCTGCCGCGCCTGCTCGTCGCCGTCGCCCATAATCCCTTTCTGATCGGCGTGGCGCTTGACCCCAACACCGGCGCCGTCATCTACGCCAACAGCGAGCTGGAGGTCTTCGGCGCCGGCGCGGCGTTGATCGTCGATGGCTGGCAAATGGAGGAAACGACCCTGTACGCAGCGGCGGCCAACCAACCCTTTCGCGTCAGCGGCGTGGAGATTCACACGCTCGGCAGTGGCTACACCTACAACCTGGACCTCCATCAGGCGAAGAGCCCGCCGGCGAGCGAGATTCCTCAGGCGGGTTATGAGAAGTTTTCCTCATTTTGACGGGGCTGCTCACCACTCTGTAAGCCACTCCTCCTGCTCGCCCACTACTTTGAAAGCGCGCCCGCCGTCAACGGTGCGTTGCCCCGGCGCCGGCAACGCCCGTGACGGCAGGGGCGGTGCATAGCCTCCGTGCGCATAGTGCGCGCCGGGATGTTCGCCGGCGTGGGGCGTTTGCGCCGTTGGGGGCGCAAAGATGATGACCGGAGCCTGCGACGGCAAGGCAGGATAAGGCGCGGCGTAGCGTCCGCGCCGTGGACCGTAGTGGTTCATCTCCTCGTCCTCGTCGTCGAACGCCTCCTCCTGCCGTCGCCGACCGGAGGCCAGCACCAAGAGCGCAGCCGGGACGCCGGCCAACACGCCCAGCAGCACGCCGATCGCCATGCCTACGGCGTCGGCGCTCAATCGTTGGCCGACCAGAAACGCCGCCACAACCAACAGCAAGAGTCCCACCACCACCCAGAATTTCATGTGTATTTGCTCCTTTGAATCTGTCGCGTGTTGCGTGATTCGTGTTGCATACGCCGTGTCTTTTCATGAAACACACAACATGAACCACGTACATCCTTTCACCGGACGCCTGCGGGCCGGACGTGGCTGCCGGACCAACATCGCCGCCCGCAGGCGCCCTCTCGCAGCACCAGGCATATTCTCTCGATGTCTTCAGGGCCGAGCCAGGCGGCCTGAAAGCGCACGCTCTCCCCTTTGGCGATCAGCAGAAAGTCTCCCTTGCCTTCCAGCTTCTCTGCGCCGCTGTCTGTGATGCCGGTGGCGTAGCGGGCTTCATCCTTGCTGGCGACTGCGCCCACCAGCCGCACGGGAAAGTTCGCCTTCAGGGCGCCGCCGATCACCTGCGCCGTCGGCTTTTGCGTACAGGCGACCAGGTGAATGCCCGCCTCGCGCCCCCGCTGGCCAAGCCGCGTCAGCAGCGTCTCGACCGTGGCGCCGCCGGTCATCAGCAGGTCCGCCAGCTCATCGATGCCTACGACCAGCGCAGGGCGATTGACGCCGGCGCGGTCGCGGCGCTCCATCTCTTCCACCAGCCAGCGCAACCGTTCGGTCGCCTCCTCGACGCTGGCCGCGATCCGCCCCAACACATGTGGAAGACAGGCCAGCGCTCCGAAGCCGCGACCCTTTGGGTCGATCAATACAAGCTGCACCTGACTCTGGCGGTTGTACATCGCCAGCGAGGTCAACAGCGCGCGCGCCAGGGCGGTCTTGCCGGAGCCTGTCGTGCCCGCCACCAGCACATGCGCCACATCCGGCGCAGGCAGCCGCAACATCAGCGGCGTGCCGTCCGGCTCAAGCCCCAGCACGGCCGTCAGCGGCGGCGCGCTTCCCAACCGCTCGCACAGGGGCAGCAGCCGCACCGGCGCCGGGCGCTCCCTTGGCACCTCCACCTGAATGGCTGCGCCCTCCCGATAGATGCGCGCCTCTCGCTTGTTCAGCTCCATGGCGATCTCATCGGCGAGCGCCTTGATCTTATTGACTTTGGTCGCACCGTCGGTGACCAATTGAAAGCGCACGAAGCGAGGAGTCACCGCTCCCCCCGTGACGCGCGCCTGAACATGATGGCGCTCCAGCACCGCCTCGATGCGATCCGCCTGCATTTCCAGCGTGCGTCGTCGATAGCCCATCGCGTCGTTGCTCCAGTCAAAGAATAGAACAAATGTTCTACACCGGAAATATAGACGATCTGAGAAGGGTTGTCAAGGGGGAATTTTTTGTTTCTGTTGAAGGAACAGGGTGTTGGGAGAGGTGCAGGATTTATTTTGGGCGCAAGGGCAGGCTATGGCGATAGCGTTTTTATTCAGCCAAAAGCGCACGAGGTGAGTCGGCCAGAAGCCAGGCCACCATGCAGAACAATCCGCAGCGTCCTTTCTCGGCGCGATGGCTGAAAAAGTCCTGCGTGTTGCGCGCGGTGTCGATGCCGCTGATCTCGACATGGCGAGGGTCAACGCCCGCTTCGACGAGGAGTTGGCGATTGACTTCCCACAGGTTCAAGTGAGGATTGCGATGTGCGCCGTTGGGATGGTGGAGCGCTGCAGCAGGGTTGGGCAGCCGCGCCTGCGCCAGCGCGGCGACTTCCGGCCCCACCTCGTAACTTTCCGGGCCGATGCTCGGGCCGATGCAGGCCAGCACGCGCGCGGGGTCGGCGCCGTAGGCGCGCTGCATGGCGCGCAACAGCGCTGGCGCAGCGCCTTCGAGCGCGCCGCGCCAGCCCGCATGAACGACGCCCAGGGCGTGATGATCCGGGTCATAGATGAGAATCGGCGCGCAGTCGGCGAAGACGAGGCTGAGCGGCAACCCGATGGCGTCGGTGATGAGACCATCGCAGCCGTCGATCACTGCGCCGGCGTGCTCCCAGCCCACCCTGGCCACGCCCACGCCGTGCACCTGGCGACAGTGCACCATGTCGCCTGCGTCGACGCCCAGGGCGGCGGCCAACCGCCTGCGATTTTCTTGCACGCGCTCGGGCGCATCCCCGCGCGCCACGCTGAAGTTGAGGCTGCGCCACGGCTCCGGGCTGACGCCGCCGTGGCGCGTGGAGACATGCGCAGCGACGGGCGCGCTCGCCAGTTGCTCGAAGACGTAGGTGATGACCCCGTTGCTGTGATGCACGCGAACCATGGGCGCAGGGTGGTTAAACGCCCAACCGATTGCGGCGCAAAATCTCGTTCGTCGCCTGTCGCGTCGAGGGTTTGTGCCCTGGCAGAGGGAGGATGCGCTCATGCACGGCGTCGATGATCCACTCTTTCGTCGGGAAGAACATCTCCTCCAGCTCGGCGGGCGGCGTGATCCAGTTGCGCGCACCGACGACGACCGGCGGTCCATCCAGGTAGTCGAAGGCGAGCTGCGTCAGGTTGGAGGCCATCGTATGCAGGAAGGAGCCGCGTTCGCAGGCGTCCGAGGCCAACACCACCTTGCCCGTCTTCTTGACCGACTCCACCAGCGGCGCATAGTTGAGCGGGTTGAGGAAGCGCGCGTCGATCACCTCGGTCGAAACGCCGTACTTTTCCTCCAACACTTGCGCCGCCTCCAGCGCGCGGTAGAGGGTGGCGCCGACGGTGATGAGGGTCAGATCGCGGCCGCTCTTGCGCAGCGCCGGCTCGCCTTCCGGCACGACGTAGTCCTCCAGCGGCACGCCGCCCTCCACCAGCGTCTCCGGCTCCGGATAGAGGCGTTGACTCTCGAAGAAGACAACCGGATCGCTGCCGCGCAGCGCCAGGGAGAGCATTCCCTTGGCGTCATAGGCGGTGGCCGGAAAGTAGACCTTTAGCCCGGGCACATGGGCGACCATGGCGCTCCAGTCCTGCGAGTGCTGCGCGCCGTATTTGGCGCCGACCGAGACGCGCAAGACCAGCGGCATCTCCAACACGCCGCCGGACATCGCCTGCCACTTCGCCATCTGGTTGAAAATTTCATCGCCGGCGCGGCCCATAAAGTCGCAGTACATCAGCTCCGCCACCACGCGGCCGCCGCTCAGGGCGTAGCCGACCGCCGCTCCGACGATGGCGCCTTCGGAAATAGGTGTGTTGAAGAGGCGAGGATAGGGCAGCGCCTCGGTCAAGCCGCGGTAGACGCCGAAGGCGCCTCCCCAGTCGCGGTTCTCCTCGCCAAAGGCGATCATCGTGGGGTCTCGATAGAAGCCTTCGATCATGGCCTCGAAGAGCGCCTCGGCGTAGGTGAGCGTCTTCAGCTTGGGGTGAGGTTTGCCATTTTCATCGAAGGCGAAGCGGAACTTGGCCTGCGTCTGCGCCCAGCGGCTTTCCTCTTTTTTCTGCAACACCCAGGGTGCGCCGTCGCCGTAGCGCTCGCGGCGGCGATTGGAGAACATGATGTCACCGATGTATTCCGAATCGAGCGCAATGCGCGGGGCGATTTCGTCGTTCACTGCGGCGGAGAGCACCCGCACCAGCCGGTCGATGGTCTCCTCGATCATGGCGTCCAGCTCGCCTTCGGAGGCGTGGCCGTTGGCGATCAGATAGTCTCGGTAGCCGATGAGCGAGTCGTGTTGGCGCCAGAGGTCCACTTCCTCCTTGGTGCGATAGGCGGAGGCGTCGGACGGGGAGTGGCCGGCGAAGCGGTACGTCACCGTGTCGAGCAGCGCAGGGCCGCGGCCGGCCAGCAGCAGCTCCTTCTTGCGCGCGACGGCGTCCGCCACCGCCAGCGGATTGTAGCCATCGACGCGCTCGGCGTGCATCGCCTCTGGGTTGACGCCCAGCCCGACGCGCGCCAGCACCTCGAAGCCCATTGTTTCGCCGTAGGGCTGGCCACCCATGCCGTAGAAATTGTTCATGAAGTTGAAGAGCATGGGCGGCGCGCCGCCGACTTCGGGCGGCCAGAGCTTACGATATTGATCCATGGCGGCGAACATCATCGCCTCCCACACCGGGCCGCAGCCCATGGATGCGTCGCCGATGTTGGCGATGACGATGCCCGGTCGTCGATTGACGCGTTTGAAGAGCGCAGCGCCGGTGGCGATGTCGGCGGAGCCGCCTACGATGGCGTTGTTGGGCATGACGCCGAAGGGCGGGAAGAAGGCGTGCATCGAACCGCCCATGCCGCGGTTGAAGCCGGCGAAACGGCCAAAGATCTCCGCCAGCGTCCCGAAGAGCACATAGTCGACAGCCAGATCTTTGACGCCGCCGTTGCGGTGAAAGGTTTCGACCACGCGCAGCGTGTCGCCTCCGTTGTAGGTCGTCATGATCTGCGTGAGCGCCGCCTCATCGAGCTGGGCGATGGCGGAGAGGCTCTTGGCAAGAATCTCGCCGTGCGAGCGGTGCGAGCCAAAGATGAAATCGTCGGGCGTCAGCACGAGCGCCTGGCCCACCGCCGCCGCCTCCTGTCCGATGGAGAGATGGGCCGGCCCTTTGTGCTGATATTCAATGCCGTGGTAGACGCCTTCTTTTTTAATGCGGTCGAGCATGGTCTCGAACTCGCGGATGATCACCATATCGCGATAGACGCGCACCAGCGCATCTCGTCCATAGCGCGCCGCCTCCGCCGCCGGGTCGGAGACATATTGGTTCAACGGGATTTCCGGCCCTCGCAAAATCGAGGGCTTGCGCATTTCCGTGGGGTCGATCAAAATTGCTTTCGTCATAGTCGGCTTCTTTCGTGTTGCGCAATTGGGTGTTCCGTACTGCGTATTGCGTGATTGGGTGTTGCGTAGTGCGTGTTGCGTGTTGTGTATTCGGTTCTTATCACGAAACACGCAACACGAAACACGCACCACCTCTCCGTTGATCCTATCCAACCAACAACAGATCGATCGCTGCGATCGCCTGTCCTAGCGCCTGCAAGAACCGCGCAGCCGGCGCGCCGTCCACCACCTGGTGATTGATCGTCAGCGACAGTCCAATGTGAGGGATGAATCGAATTTCGCCGTCCACCTCCACTGCTTTGGGCTGAATGGCGCAGACGCCCAGGATCGCCACCTGCGGCGGGTTGAGCACAGGGGTGAAGCTTTCGACGCCGAAGGCGCCGAGGTTGGTGACGGTGAAGGTGCCGCCGGTCAGCTCGTCGGGCGTGATCTTGCTCTCCAGGCAGGCTGCAGCCAGGCGCTTGGCCTCGGCGGAAAGCCGGCGCAGGCTAAGCGCCTCCGCCGCGCGGATCACGGGAACCATCAGCCCGCGCGGGGTGTCAACGGCGACGCCCAGATGGACGCTGCGATATTGGTGGATCTCGGTTCCGGTGAACAGGGCGTTCAGGCCAGGATAGGCGGGCAACGTGCGCGCCACGGCGAAGAGCACGAGGTCGTTGATCGTGATCCCTCGTAGCCCCATCGCCTCCGGGCTTTCCTTGAGCCGCTTGCGCAGCGCCTGCAACGCCCGCGCATCCGCCGAGGCATGGATCGTCAGCTGCGCTGTCGTCTGCAACGACTGCAACATGCGCTCGGCGATGACTTTGCGCACACCCTTGACGGGGATAATCTCGACTTCGCCAGGAGCGAGAGGCGAAGGGGCAGCGATGGAGACAGGAGCTTGCGCAGCTCCCGCAGGCGGAATCCGCTCCAGAACTTCTCCCGCTCTCCTGCTCTCCTGCTCTCCCGCTCTCACCAGATCCTTCGATGTCACGCGTCCCCCGGGCCCGCTCCCCTGCGCCGGCACGGCGTATCCACCCTCGGCCACCATCGCCTTCGCCACCGGCGTAAGTTTGGGCTGCGCTGCGAGGGCGGCCTGCACGTCGCGCTCGATGATGCGCCCGCCCGGCCCGCTGCCCGTCAACCCACCTGTGTCAACGCCCTTGCGTTCGGCGAGGTGACGCGCGCGCGGGGAGATCGGAGGCCGAAGCTCAGCAGCCGGGGCCGGAGATGGCGCAGCCGCCGGCGCCTCAGGAGATACAGCGGATGGAACCGATGGCGAAGCGACTTCTTCGCTTCTTACAGCCTCCCCTTCGCCATCTGGCGCCGCCTCCCCCGGCTCGCCGATCCAGGCGATCGTCGTCATGACAGGGACTTCGTCGCCCACATTGTAAAGCGTCTTCAATAACACGCCGGCGACGGGGCTGGGCACTTCCATCGTCGCTTTGTCCGTCTCCACTTCGCATAGCACGTCGCCCACCTCAACGGTTTCGCCAACGCGCTTTTTCCAGTCGACGATAATGACGCTTTCGACGGTGTTGCCTTGTTTCGGCATGACGACCGATGTGGGCATGGATTCTCTCCTGCTTTTTGTTCAAACTGAGTCGCTCATAGGTGTTCCAGGGTTTGTGGCGCGTGGGCGAATCCCCACGGAACACGCACCACAAATCACCGTTGCAAATCATCTCCCGCTACAATGCAACATCCCCAATCGACTCCAAGACATAGGTCGGCTGATAGGGGAAGCGGTCGATCTCCTCTCGGCGGGTCACGCCGGTGAGCACGAGGGCAGTGTCCAGGCCGCTGCTCACTGCGCCGATGATGTCGGTGTCCATGCGGTCGCCGATCATGATCGTCTCCTCGGAATGCGCGCCCAGGAAGTTGAGCGCGCTGCGCATCATGTACGGATTGGGCTTGCCGACGAAGTAGGGCGACACGCCGGTGGCTTTTTCGATCAGCGCCGCCATGGCCCCGCAGGCCGGCACAATGCCATCCTCTGAAGGGCCGGAAGGATCGGGATTGGTCGCCACAAAGCGTGAGCCGGCCGCAATCAGGCGTATCGCCTTGGTGATCTGAGCGATGTTGTAGCCATGCGTTTCGCCCAGCACGACGTAATCCGGCTCTGTCTCGGTCATCACGTAGCCAACGCTGTAAATTGCGTCGGTGAGGCCGCTTTCACCGATCACGAACGCCTTGCCGTTGGGGCGCTGACGCTGTAAAAAGCGCGCCGTGGCGATCGCCGAGGTGAAAATACGCTCGCTCGGCACGTGCAGTCCCACCGTCTGCAAGCGGTGCGCCAGGTCGCGTGGGGTGTACATCGGGTTGTTGGTCAACACCAGGTACGGGATGCCGCGCTCGTTCAAGGCGTCGATGAAGCGCTGGGCGCCGGGGATCGGCGTCCTGCCGCGCACCAGTACGCCGTCCATGTCCATCAGGTAATTTTTGTATTGTTTCATCTTCCTGCTCCGTGAAGTTCTTGAACGATAGTATTTTTCACATCGCTCAAGTGTACCAGCTTTGGGTTAACTTCACGTTATGGCTTTTGCCCCAAATTTTATGGCTTTGCATTGTCAAACGCGCGACTGGATCAAACGATCGCCACTTCGACGCCGCGGGCGCGCACAGCCGCCACCATCTCACCGGGCGCGCCCGCGTCGGTGATGATGACGCTCACCTGATCGAGGCTGGCGAAAGAAGCGACGCCCACCCGTCCCCATTTGGTGGCGTCGAGCACGGCGATCACCTGACGACACAGCGCTGCGATCGGGCGCTTCACCGCCGCTTCGTCGGGACTCACATCGGTCAGGCCGGCCAGCAGATCAACGCCGTGCGCACCAAAGAACCCCTTCTGCAGATTGAGCCTGGCGATCTCTTCCAGCCCGTGTGCGCCGACGAACGAGGCCGTCTCGCGCTGCAAGACGCCTCCCACCAACACGACATCCACACCTGGCGCGTCGAACAGCTCGTGCACCACCTCCAGGCTGTTGGTGACGACGGTCACGTAACGATGTCGCTTGAGATGGTGGGCAATCGCCAGCGAGGTGCTGCTCGAATCCAGAAAGACAGCGTCCCCCTCCTCAATTCGCTCGGCGCCCGCCTGACCGATGCGGCTCTTTTCTTTGACCTGACGTTGCCGACGCAGGGCCAGCGCCATCTCACCGAGATCGTTGTCCATACGCACGGCGCCGCCGTGCGTGCGCACCAGCAGCTTTTGCTCGGCCAGCGCCTGCAGGTCGGCGCGGATCGTCACTTCTGAGACGCCGAAACGCTGGCTCAGTTCGGCCACGGCGACGCGCCCCTGCGTCTGCACCAGCTCCACGATGGCGCGTCTCCGCTCGGCCAGGTACAGATCGTCAAATGCGTCTGTCAATTTGCGGTTATCTTCAATCACTTTCATTTGCTTTCGATTCTTGCATAAACAGTGACGTCTGTCAAGTGCGCTTCATCGGCGCGTATCGATTGAGTCCGATGAGGTTGCGTTGAGAGTCGCAAAGGAGTCTCTGTATGCAGATTTTTTTCTTGCGGCTCCTGGGTGCGCCTGGGGTGTGCGGCTGGGAGCCGCACCTACGATGAATCCAGAGAATTCGGGGCAGCGACGGCGCTTTCTCCCCCTCTCCCAGCATTGGGAGAGGGGGTTGGGGGTGAGGGCCTTTGCTCCGGCTCCTGGGTGCGCCTGAGGTGTGCGGCTGGGAGCCGCACCTACGATGAATCCAGAGAATTTGGGGCTGCGACGGCGCTTTCTCCCCCTCTCCCAGCCTTGGGAGAGGGGGTTGGGGGGTGAGGGCCTACCGCCTATATTGATTGTCAGATTGTTTTGTTATAAAGCATCAAGTCTCTGGGAAGGTTCACAGCCAACCTGGAGATCGGTGAAAATGAGCATGTTTGCGATGTCGTTCTCTTCACACACAACCAAGACGCCCCCGGTTCTCCAGGTTCAGAATCTCACCGTCGCCTACCGCACGCGCAAGGCCGAGATCGAGGCGGTGCGCGAGGTGTCGTTTGACCTGCACCGCGGCGAGACGCTCGGCGTCGTCGGTGAATCTGGCTGCGGCAAAAGCACGCTCGGCTGGGCGATCGTCAACTTTTTAGGCGCCAACGGCTTTGTTCGCAACGGCTCCATCCGCTTCGAGGGAGAGGAGCTGGTGGGACGCTCCGAGAAGGAGCTGCGCCATCTGCGCGGGGACCGCATCGCCATGGTCTTTCAAGACCCCATGCAGGCGCTCAATCCCTCGCTGCGCATCGGCGAACAGATGCGCGAGGTGTTGGTCTATCACCGGCAGATGCGCACCGAGGAGGCGACCGAGCGCTGCATTCAGGCGCTGGAGCGCGTCCATATGCCCGACGCCGCCGGCGTGCTCAACCGTTACCCACATCAGCTTTCGGGCGGTCAGCAGCAGCGCGTCGTGATCGCCATGGCGCTGCTCAACGATCCTGCGCTGCTGATCATGGATGAACCGACGACCGCGCTCGACGTCACGGTGGAGGCGGCCGTGCTCGACCTGATCGCAGAACTGCGCCAGACGCTCGACACGGCGATTCTTTTCATCAGCCACAATCTGGGCGTGATTGCGCGCATCTGCGACCGCGTGCTCGTGATGTACGCCGGCGAGGTCGTGGAGCAGGCGACGGTGCGCGAACTGTTCCACAGCCCGCGCCACCCCTACACGCAGGGCCTGATCCGCTGCGTGCCTCGCCTGGGCGTTGACAAAAAGAGCAGCGTGCTCTACCCAATCCCAGGTCGTGTGCCGCGGCCCGATGAACGCCCTGTAGGCTGTCTCTTCAGCACGCGCTGTCAGTACGTCGAAGACCGCTGTCGCATCGATCCGCCTGCGCTGCGCCTCCTGCCCAACGGCGCATCCGTGCGCTGTCACTTCGCCGAGCAGATCGACCCTGCCGCCTGGGCGCCGCCCGCCGATGTCGAGCTGGCGCCGGCTGCATCACCGCCCCCCGACGCCGAGACGCTGCTTTCTGCGCAGCATTTGAAAAAATACTATCGCGTTCCCGGCGCTTCGCTGGCGAGCATGATCGGTCTGGGTGAGAGGCGATTCGTGAAGGCCGTAGACGACGTCTCCTTCAGCGTGCGCCGGGGCGCCACGCTGGGCGTCGTCGGCGAGTCCGGATCGGGCAAAAGCACGCTGGTCAAGGCCATCATCGGCCTGGAGCGCATCGACGGCGGCGCGCTGGAGTTTATGGGCGTGGACATCAGCGGGGATCTCTCGGAACGCACGCTCGACGTCATTCGCGAGCTGCAGATGGTCTTCCAGAACCCCGACTCGACCATGAATCCTTCTTACACCGTCGGTCAACAGATCGAGCGGCCACTGCGCCGCTTCAAAGTGGTGCCTCGCCATCAGGTGCGCGAGGAGGTGATGCGGCTGCTGCGCGCCGTGCGGCTCAACCGCACCTACTACGACCGCTACCCGCGACAGTTAAGCGGCGGCGAAAAACAGCGCGTCGGCATTGCGCGCGCCCTGGCCAGCCATCCCAACCTGGTGCTGTGCGACGAGCCGGTCAGCGCGCTCGACGTCTCGGTGCAGGCGGCCATCTTAAACCTTCTCATGCAGGTGCAGCGAGAGAACAACGCTACGATGATCTTCATCGCGCACGACCTGAGCGTGGTGCGCTTCATCGCCGACTATGTTGCGGTGATGTATCTCGGCCAGATCGTGGAGTACGGCCCGGTGGACGCCCTGTACTCGCCGCCCTATCATCCATACACGGAGGCGTTGCTCTCCGCTGCGCCTGTTCCTGACCCCGACGTGCAGCCGTCGCGGATTCGGTTGGAGGGCAACGTTCCCAGCGCTATCGATCCGCCCGCCGGCTGCCGCTTTCATACGCGCTGTCCTCGGCGCAACCTGATGCCGGACGGCGGCAGGCGTTGTGAAATCGAAATGCCCACCTATCAGGAGACGGAAGCGGGCAATCGCATCCTCTGCCACCTGCCGTTGGAGACGCTGCGCTCGCTGGAGCCCGTAATCGACGCACACCTGAGGCAGTGAGGAGTTGCCTCCAGCGCTTTTCAGGAAGCCGCGGCTCGTAGCCGTAGCCCCTCACCCCCAACCCCTCTCCCAAGGCTGGGAGAGGGGGAGAAAGCGCCGTCGCAGCCCCAAACTCTCTGGATTCATCGTAGGTGCGGCTGCGAGCCGCACATTCCAGGCGCACCCAGGAGCCGGAGCAAAGGTCCTCACCCCCAACCCCTCTCCCAAGGC
>FWPV01001393.1_pt1 | contig 67382 bp, 56 predicted proteins | sample 2228371 | NCBI WGS metagenome assembly FWPV01 (sample SAMEA103939776, study PRJEB20133) | metagenome
TGATGGTGTTTTTTTCACATGATAACATGAATTTTCAGTCATTTTGGTAGTATTGCACTGGGAAATGTCCGAACTTATGTCCTAAGATCAGGTCTTCACTATTGACATTTCGATTTTTTTCGTGTATAATGTCTACTAATTAGAGTAAATTGGTAGTGATTAACAAGATAAAAGAGATGACGATTATGAAATTGTCAACCAGAAGCAGATATGGCGTAAGACTTATGTTTGAATTAGCCCTCAACTATCCCAAAGGTTCTTTGTTACTTAAAGATATTGCCAAAAGGCAGGATATATCAGAGAAATACCTCAGTAAGCTAATTATACCATTAAAATCTGCAGGTTTGGTGAATTCCATTAGAGGTGCCCATGGGGGATATATCCTTGCACGAGAGCCTACCAAAATATCTATAAAAGAGATAGTTGAAGTTCTTGAAGGCGACATATCTCCTGTCGAATGTGTTAAAAACAAATTGTTTTGTAATCGCTATTTAAATTGTCCTGTAAGAGATATTTGGTGTAAACTGGATAAACAAATATCAGATGTATTAGAAAACATATCATTGGATGATGTTGTCAGAGATTACAAAGACAAAGCGAGTGAAGCGATAACTTATTACATTTAGCTTTCAGCTTTTGTGTCAATTTAAAGGGAGGTGATCGTATGGATATAGAGATCAGGCTATTTGCAAACCTTGCTAAATTTTTGCCACCCGGTTCTGTGAATAAACGAGCCAAGATCTCAGTTGAAGATGATATTACTGTTGAGGAATTAATGAAGAAATTAGGAATACCTTTTAACATTAACAATATAATTATGATAAATGGTTTTCATAAAGACATTAAAGAAAAAATAAATAACGGAGATATCGTAAGTATAATACCACCTGTATCAGGTGGATGATTTGTCAGATTGGAGTTAAATATGGGAAGGATATATGAAGATATAACAAAAACTGTTGGTAATACACCTCTTGTCAAGTTAAATCGTATTACTCAGGGATCAGAAGCGATTGTCCTTGCAAAACTTGAGTCATTTAACCCTATCGGATGTGTAAAAGAACGGATAGGCGTCAGTATGATAGAAGATGCAGAGGTAAAAGGGTTAATAAACAAAGACACTGTCATCATTGAACCGACAAGTGGTAATACCGGGATAGGATTGGCTTTCGTCTGTGCAGTTAAAGGATATAGACTTATACTAACTATGCCAGAGACAATGAGCATAGAGAGAAGGAAACTGATGGGGATATTCGGTGCTGAGATAGTGTTGACTCCGGGAACTGAGGGCATGTCAGGTGCTGTTCGCAAGGCGGAGGAGTTAGCAAGCCAAATTCCAAACTCGTTTATTCCGCAACAGTTCAAAAATCCTGCTAATCCAGAGATTCACAGAAGGACGACGGCAGAGGAGATTTGGCGTGATACAGACGGCAAAGTTGATATACTTGTCTCTGGTGTAGGGACTGGTGGGACAATAACAGGAGTTGCTGAGGTCATCAAACCGAGAAAACCATCTTTTAAAGCGATTGCAGTTGAGCCTTCTGCTTCGCCTGTTTTATCCGGTGGAAGTCCTGGTCCACATAAAATTCAAGGTATAGGTGCTGGATTTGTGCCCGATGTCCTGAACAGAGAGATCATCGATGAAATAATTCAAGTTAGCAATGAAGAAGCAATAACTACTGCACAACGTCTCGCTAGGGAAGAGGGTATTCTAGCTGGCATATCATCTGGCGCTGCAACTTTTGCTGCTATAAAGGTTGCCCTAAGACCTGAAAATAAGGGAAAAATGATCGTCGTGATATTGCCAGACACAGGAGAAAGATACATCAGTACTCTGATGTTTGAAGGAATAGGGGTATAGGTATAATGAAACGGCTAAACGATCTAGATAGGATAAGATTTGATCGCCAAATGCGAATAGATGGTTGGGGAGAAAAAGGACAAAAAAAGCTCAAAAACGCAACTGTCGGGATTCTCGGCATTGGCGGGCTTGGCTCTCCGATTTCTATCTATTTAGCAGTTGCCGGTATCGGAAGGATCATCCTGATCGATAAAGACACTGTTGAACTAAGCAACCTGAACAGGCAAATACTCCATTGGGACCGCGATATAGACAAATTTAAAGCTCAATCCGCAAAACAGAAATTAGCTGAGATCAATTCCAATATAGAGATAATCACCTATACAGAAGAAGCCAATGAAGACAATATTGAAATACTATTTAACGGAGTAGATGCTGTCGTTGATGCGCTTGACAATTTTGAAAGCCGTTTTTTGTTAAATAAGTTCGCAGTTAAGCATAAAATACCTTTATTCCACGGGGCTGTCTGGGGATTGGAAGGGAGAGCAACAACTATTCTGCCAGGAAAAACGATATGTTTGAATTGCATTTATAAGGAAACTCCAAACAAAGAGAAATTTCCTGTTGCAGGTGTAACTCCTGCACTGATCGGTTCTATTCAGGCTACTGAAGTCCTGAAATATTTTACTGGTATCGGCGAATTACTAGCAAACCGACTGCTAATATATGACGGTGAAATGATGGAGTTTAATCAAGTAACACTCAATAGAGACCCCGATTGTCCCGTTTGTGGAAAACTAATCGGCTGATTTTAGCAATCCATCCGGATAAGGTTCAAAGTAGGTCTGTTTGCTCAAATAGTCCTCTTTGAACCTTACAATTAATGAGCTCATAACTGCTAGAGGCACGCTCAAGGGCACTTTTCCGTTCCTATATCTCTCCAAAGAATCAAGAAAAAAAGCCTTCTCTTCACGAGATAGCCGGTCTGAAAAATATCCCAATCCGTGCATTAATACGTTTATATTAGAAACATATTTTGGGGCTTTATTGAAAACCTTGAACAAATGCGATTCGTAGTCTGCGATGATGTCATTGAAAGCCTTTTTCTTTAAATTCGCGACAATTTTGCCCAATTCTCGCATCTCTTTTTGATTATATGCCATAAATAAAAGCTTATTTTCCGTGTGAAATTTCACAAGCTCTTTAACTGAATTGGAATTTTTAACCTCTCTAAAGGCTGAAAAAGCATATAACTTCGTTAGAAAATGCTCCCTTATTTTAACGTTATTAAGCCTTCCTTCGTCTTCAATTGGCAGATATGGAAATCTATCTAAAACTGCTTTTCCGAAAAATCCCCAGCTTCTTTTTAACACGATACCGTCTTTTCCTGTGCCAGAATAAACTTTACAGTCCTTTATTCCACAAGATGGTGACCTTGATTTCAGTATAAAACCATCAACGTCAGTAACAGAATCCAAAAACGAGTTAGCGAAATCCTGCATTTTGTCTGTCAAATCTAACCCTGTCGCAGATTGAATAAGCCGAATTTCGCCGTTTAAACTTACGACTCTGACAGGTTCACGTGGGACGCCAAGCCCTATTTCAAGCTCTGCACATACAGGCTTAAACTCAACGAGTTCTTTGAGACTTTCAACAAAGTTATCGTTGATAATGTTGCCATTGTATCTACAATGGGCAAAGCCTAGACACTTGCTAACGATGACTATTGGTTTATTAAACTTTCTCATTTATTATCGTTTTTAAATGGTTTATTTTTGTTAAAGCCCGATCAATCTAATGAAAGTTCCGTTGTTACCCTGTGGACGCCGTCAATTTTCATTATTTCAGTGATTAACATATCTATATCAATATTCGCAGGGATATGCACTGTCACTTCCATATAACGGTTTCTATCAATTGATATTTTAATATCAGGTATTGATATACCTAAATTGTTCAACAATTCATTGAATACTTTTGAGAAATTTCCTTTGCTTTCGCCATATATCGTCAAAATTAAGCCACTTCTTAGTGTCAACCAATGTTCAACGTATTTTAGAAATCTCAGACACAGAAAGACAGTGATCAAAGCAAGCGTTGCTATATAATAAAATCCACCGCCGATGGCAATTCCGATCGCAGAAGTGACCCAGATAGTTGCAGCAGTCGTCAAGCCTTTTACATGAGAGCGTGTTTGGATTATAGAGCCAGCGCCCAAGAATCCGATGCCAGTTAATATCTGTGCAGTCATTCGCAAATGATCTGACGCGCTAGGAACCTGCTTGTGATAAAATAACTCAAAAAGCACGACGAGGCACGACCCCATGCAGACCAGAAGATTAGTCCTAAGTCCAGCAGGTTTATGTTCACTTTCTCGTTCATAGCCTATCAGTCCACCAAAAAGTATTGCAAGAAGCAATCTGAGTATATACTCCCAGTCAAATTCCATTTCTGTCTCCTAGCCAAATAGGATAAAAAGGATACTGATAGGCTATTACAAATTATGACCATTTAGGTCTTATAACTTCCGATAACAAAACCACCAATCAAAGCATTCCACTTCGCCACGTTTCGCTGATTCTAAACGTTCTTGTGCTGTTTGGACTGAGTTTGGAGGGGGAACAATAGCCTTATCTCCTATAATCTCATTATTAGGCCATCCAGCAGGTAAGGCGATCTTTTCTTTGTCAGCGACTTGAAGCGCTCTGACCAATCTGACGACCTCGTCTATATTTCGTCCGACGTTCATCGGATAATATATTATAGCCCTTATAACGCTTTCAGGATCAATCACAAAAACCGCTCTGACAGTCTGTGTTCCACCCGCTACTGAATGAAGCATACCAAACATCCCACCTATCTTGCCAGTATTATCTGCGATTATTGGGAATGGTATCTCCACGCCAATTTTTTCTTTAATCCATTCTTCCCACTTGATATGTGAAAATATCTGATCAATGGAAAGCCCTATAAGTTCGGTATTCATCTCTTTGAATTGATCGTTACGTTTTGCGAAAGCGACAAACTCAGTTGTGCAAACAGGTGTGTAATCAGCAGGGTGTGAAAACAAAACAACCCATTTACCTTTGTAATCATTTGGAAAGTTTATCGGACCTTTGGTTGTCTGGGCTTGAAATTCAGGGGCTTTATCCCCGATCAACGGCATTTGCATTTTCATTTCCTCCATTTTTTGCTCCTTTCTTAATGATGATGCTAATTTGAAAGAGACGTAACATTAAAGGAATTTCAAATCCTTTATCTTAACTATGAAAGACTCAAAATTTAAAGTGCATTTTATACACTTTTCGGTAATAATTCAGCTACCTTATGAATTGCGCCTGCCATATCATCAATATCTTTTTCTGTATAATTTTCATTAATACCTGTGATGACAATATGGTTCAATGCATCTTCTGCATTAGGGCACATTCCCTTTGTGTAATCTATCTTTCTTCCACCGTGACAGCCGTCAAATGGATGTGTTGAGTTACCAAACGTTTTCTTGCTTGCGAGAGCATCTAAACAGATGAATATCGGCTCAGAGATATAACCAGCAGTTGCAGGGATTCCTTCTTTTGACAATGCTTCAGCAAATGCTCTATGTGACCATGAATTTATTCGTAATGGAAAAAGCCAATAACCGTGTTCAGAGCCTTCAGTGATCGGCGGAGGAATTATTCCATCAATATCAATTATCGCTTGCCTTAACCTATTGCCCAAAGCCATCCTTTTTTCTACAACATCACGGACTTTCTTTATCTGTGCAAGTCCGACTGCACCCTGTAATTCGGTCATACGATAGCAAGGGGCAAGAAACTCATAAACCCTAGCTCCCCAACCAGGTCTGTAATTCCAGCCTTTATCCCTGAAATAATACATCCTATGCGACCAATCATCCCTATTAGTGATGGTAACTCCGCCATCGCCTGTTGTCATATATTTTGATTGTTGAAGACTGAAAGCACCTATATCGCCCCATGTTCCGAGATAGCGACCTTTATATTTTGTTGCGTGAGCTTGACTACAATCTTCAATTAATGGGATATTATGTCGTCTGGCAATGTCCAACATTTCATCAATATTACAAGAATTGCCGAAAAGATGGACGACCAAGATCGCAGCAGTTCGATCGGTGATTTTCCGCTCCACGTCTTTTGGGTCCATATTGTATGAATCGTCAATATCTGCAAATATTGGTATACAATTTTGGTATACGATCGGGACAACTGTCCCGCCGTCAGTAATTGGTGCGGTTATGATCTCGTCGCCTGGATCGGGATTGATCGTTCCGATAGCAATGTGGATCGCAGCAGTGCCAGAAGTAGACGCAACTGAATACTTCGCTCCGTAGAATTCCGCAAAAGCCTTTTCAAAAGCAGTGACTTTTACTCCATTTAAGCCAAATAGATTTTGTGATTTGATAGCTTCTGTGACAAGCTCAACTTCCTCATTTCCAAAAGGAGTTCTATTAGGAAACGGCTCTTTGCGATATGGTTCACCGCCATCAATAGCCAATTTTGTCATATTTCTATTCCTTCTGTTAAATATAACTCAAGCCGTATTCAGGACGTGATATTGGAAATATATCTTTTAATACATCGGATAATTTCCCATACGCTTTGATCTCCGATGGCTTATCAACTGTCGGTGGGTCATCAAAGATCAGTTTTGCTACATCGTGAATGTCATTGTAGATCACTTGTTCATCATCAAGTTTAAATACATAAGTGCCATCACGCTCGTAAAAACTCAAATTCTGGACAACAGAAGCACCTACTTTTTCTTCAAATAAAGGTTTAAGCTTTTCACAAAGTTGTGAAAAATTGATTATTGATATTGTGCCCCCCGAAGCCCTGATAGATACTGGCTTTATGCCAAGAAAATCAAACATATTTGCAGATTCAAAATCATGCAAAGGGACAGGTATGTTACATTTTTGAAAATTGTATTGTTCAAGCCAAATTGGGACAGCAGAAATTATCGCCCTACGCGATCCCGCATATTCATCTAAACTGATGGAATTTTTCCCTTTAATAACTACCGCATAAGCGACGATATCACTGTTATTGTATATAGAGAAAAGTGATCTGTCTTTTCTATGCACCATTCCTTTTGTAGTTAAGTCAAGGAAATCGTTGTATGGACGATGAAACCTAACAGGTTCGTTTCTATGTAATTTAGCCCATTTTGGCAAGTCTTTAACATCAAATTTTTTCAGTTGAACTTTCATTTTGGGGATAAAAGTTTCACTTGACAGACTATAAATAAAAACTTTTCCGACGTGTGTGCAACCATGTTGAATATAGAGATTTCTTGATCCAGAGACTAACAACATATCAACACCATCCGATCGCAGTTTTTTGATAGCATCTTCCAGTATTGTCCAGGCATAACCTCGTTTTCGGTAGTTTTCGTCTGTGCAAACCGCCCCAACATTTCCAACGGAAATTCTACATCCGTTTATAATCATATCTCTGACTACTATTCCGATGTGTGAAACTATTTTTCCATCTACCTTTATTATCCTTATGTTATCAACATTTTCTTCACAGAAGAGTGTTGGAAAATTTTCCCTCATCTGCCAGTTAAAGACTCTGCCGACAAGGTCGCAAACCTCGTCAAGTTCATCTGGTTTAATACCTCTTGGTCCATCAACCATAAATTATTCCCCATAAGTCTTGATCAAGCGATCTCTTAACTGATTAAATTTGATAGCTATTATTATTCACATAATTTTACATTTCCCCAAGTAGAAGCTAATTTGCCTTGCGATTTAACTGTAAGATATTTTCCGTTCATAATTTCTCTGATCTCTGCTTCTGTCTTGCTCTTATTAAAAATTAGAACTTCATCGATAGCGCCTGTATAGAATCTCCATTCATTTGCGCCTCGAGAAGGAATTCGCACCTCTGCACCAATGCCTATTGAGTCATCTGTGGTTGCGATTTGACCTTTTGTGCTGACACTGTTGATCTTTTTACCATCTAAGTATTGAATAAGATTACTTCCATCCCAAGACATCGCAATATGAGACCATTTTTCTAAGGGAACAGTGTCAGGCGATTCATGATAGCCCGGCGCGGACAAATTATAAGCATAATTGCCGATTTTTCCGTTGCGTAACTGCATATAGTAACCGCGGTCTTTTGTGCAAACCACGATCTTATTAGCCTTCTAACAGAAGCCTTGAAGTGTCTTTTTCAATAAGATTATACAATTTAAAATTAGTAAAATCAATAAATTAATTCTACTGAATCGCCGTCAGTTTTTGTAAGGTATAGATGTGAATTGAAATTAGGAAACAACGATAAAAGACAGGATTTTTGCAGAAATTTTATCAGAAACTCACTTTGATAATGGTAATAATAGATTTGCTGTTTGATATCTAATCAAGCACTTGCCCGTATTGACCTATTGTGACACCTTTGTATGATCGCGGACCATACCGTAAATGCCTTTCTCCTACAAGTACCTGTGTGGATAAAATCTCAAGAGTCCCTTGAATGTCCGCCAAATTCTGATCCGTTGCGGTTGCAAATCCAAACGGTTTGATCTGAAAGTTAAATTGAAATTTCACAACACCGCTTGTATCACGAACAATAGCGTTAACGATAGCTGTTTGATCAGAAATATTTAGGAATCTAAAGAAATCATAGCTTCCCACTACGATTTCCGGGAAGAAAAGCCGTCTTCCTGCGGTTTTCATTTCGGGACACGCCCCCGGAAAAGGCAAGACCATAGTTTCTAAATGACAGTGTCTTTCACCTGATAACGGTTTATCAGATGATATTGTTAGAGAAACATCCTTTTGATTAGAAACCGGATCAACAGGGACAATCCAAGTTTGAAATGGGCGCAGAGTTTTTTCACTAGACCAGACAGCTTCTCCATTTTCATTACGGGCTAATGCGGTTAATTTTGCTTCTTCTTGACTTACATTTACGACCTTTACCCAGTCCCTCCAAGCACCAGCAGCGATCTGAGGGAAATATATAGTTACTGGAACAGGCGGATCAAGGACTTGTCCAAGTTGACCAACAGCAACACCTTTCATTACCTCGCCATAATGAAGATGTCTTTCAGATACGACTGGTTGTGTTGATATTAATTCCAAAGAACCATATATATTACCTATCATATCATCGGCAAAGCTAATAAATCCTAATGGGGCAATTTGTGTGTTGAACTGCTTTGCTACTGCTCCTTCTAAATCACGTGAGATCACATTTACTAAAGACTGTTGATCGCTTACATTGAAGACCCTGATCCAATCACGACAAGGACCAGATAACTCAGGGAAGAAAAGCCTTCTACCTACGTTTCTTAATTCAGGAGCAGCGCCTGGAAAAGCCAAAACTTCTGTTCCGAAGTGACAGTGCCTCTCTCCAACAAGTGGTTTATTAGATGAAACTGTCAATGAAAGCTCCTGTTTGACCGATACAGGTTCCACAGGGACAACCCAAGCTTGAAAGGGACGAAGAGTTTTTTCTCCTGACCAAACTGTTTGCCCTTTCTCATCCCTTGCAACTGCCAAGATATTAGATTCTTCATTGCTGACGTTGACAACTTGAACCCAATCCTGCCATTGCCCCGATGCTATCTGACCGAAATAAATTTTAGTTGGTGCTGGCATTATTTATTACCTCGTTTGAATATCTATTCATTATCAATTTCTTTACCACAATGCGGACAGGTTTTGTGTGTATTTGCTTTCTTGTGATTCATTTCTTCAATAAAACCAGAGCCGAGTATACCTGTCGGCAAGGCAAATATCCCAATTCCAAGAAGTGCTATTATAGCCCCAAGAAATTTGCCAATGGGAGTGACAGGATAGACATCGCCATATCCCACAGTCGTCAAAGTTGCAACGCCCCACCACATAGCCATTGGAATACTAGCAAACGCTTTTGGCTGAGACTGATTCTCTACATAATACATAAGACAGGATGCTATTATCAATAAGATTGCTACCATAAATATTGTTATGGCTAATTCTTCCTTTTTTCTTAAAAAGACTTTTCCAATTAGTCTCACAGATTCGAAATACCTTCCTATCTTTAATATACGGAATATTCTTAGTAACCTCAATGCTCTTAGAAATCTTAAATCCAAAGTTGTAATCATAGGAAGATAGAATGGTAAGAAGCTTATCAAATCTACGATCACAAGAGGGGTTAACGCAAATTTAATCCTACCTTTTATGGGATTTTTGTATTCTTCCCTGCCTGTGCAACTCCATAGCCTTAAAACATATTCTATGGTAAATACAATGACAGAGAACAATTCAAAGCGATGAAAAATATACGGATTTTTGTTATATATAGATTCAACAGTCTCTACAATGACTGCAATTACATTGAGGAATATAATCAGAATAATCAATACCTCAACTAATCTGCCTATAATTCCGCCTTCATGATTTCCTTGAAGGACGTCAAATATTCTTTTTTTTATAGCGTTATAATTCATCTTTTAATAATGTTTGAATTATTTACACATTAGGTCGTGGGATAATTGTAACTTTTTTCAGGCAGTAATGATATTGCGAGATGATCCAACCTTTGCCCATACAAGTTCCACAGGTATTTATCATAGAATCTTGTTGAATCTTTGATCCGCATTTTGAACAATACTCCCCTTTTTCATTTGCGTGAATACAGGAAGTTATTATAAACCCTGAAAATGATGGCAAAGATTGAATATATCCTAAACCATGGCAGGTCGGACAGATAACTGAAATATCGATTCCACAATCAGGGCAGTAGCGATTTTCAAAGTAAATATTTTGAATCATAATCAACACCTCTATTTAACTCTTTGTTTTTCAGATACTAGTATATCAGAAGACGTTGAAAAGTCAAGAGTAATTTTCCCTGAGGAGTGCAATTCAAATTTTAGGCAATTCCGAATAACTAGAACGATAGCTTAACCAGTAGTCTTCCCACTCATTGTTCTTCCATTTCAGACGTAACGATGTAACATACTGAGCTCCTTCTTCTGATTAACTTCGAGTTATATCTTTGCCATATTTTTGAGTATAACCAGTTCCTCTACTCTTTATTATCCATTCAATTATTAACCTTCCTATTTCCAGCATTACTTTCAACACATTTGACTCTATCTCATCAATAGTGGTTTCCTGTTTTGTTCCAAAGAATTGAATTAATTGACGAATTTGTTTGATTATTTTATCAATTAGAGTTAATATATCTAACAACATTAGGATACCCTCCTCATTTATGATTTTAAAGTTATTGTTTTAAATTATTACTTTATTGAGGTAGTGTATCCTTTTTTTGTTCTTTATGCAATACCTATTTGCCAATAATTTGAACTGGACTGGAGTGCAAAACAATTAAAGCAGACCTTTTAAAACTGTCAAAAGCCATTTTTTTCTTCTATTATTGTGATATAAAAAATATGGAATGCAAAAACAAAAAAATTCGTCTTAAATAATAAAAAGTCCGGTTCAGATTGTGTGTCCAATGGAAACAATAGATAAAAAATTTGTAAAAGAAATCCAATTAAGCGATGTCGGAGCCTTTGAAGAAATATTTAAAAAGACAAATAAACAAATTTATAACTTTCTTTTACGGCTTTCGTCAAACAGTGAATTAGCGGCGGATTTAACTCAGGAAACTTTCATCCGTGCGTTTAAGTCATTGAAATCTCTCAAAAGCGATAAAGCACTTGTCCCTTGGCTCCATAGAATAGCTTTAAATCTTTATCAGGACGAGATGAAAAAAATGCGTATTCATACCGAGAGTATTGACCTAAATTCGTTTTTGGTTAGTGAAATTGATGATAATTCAATGGAAAAAGAGGATTGGATGAATAATCCTGATAGAATCATTTCTGACAAAGAATTACAGGATATTGTCACAAACGCAATTTCTTCACTCCCTGAGATACATCGGACTGTGGTGATTATGCATCACATTGAAGGGATGGAAATTAATGAAATTGCCAAAGCACTGAAAATTAAAAATGGAACAGTGATGTCACGACTTGCAAGGGCGAGAGAATCGCTTAAACGAAAATTGGCTTTTTACATGGGTGAGAAATGATGAAGTGCGAAAAGATAAAAAAAATATTGCCTGAATATTCTGTTGGCGGGCTTTCCAATAGGAAAAGAAAACTTATCAAAAAGCACGTAGATAATTGTCCTGATTGTTCACGCGAACTAATTTTGCTTGATAAGACAGCTTTGCTTTTGGATTCTATACCGCAAGAAGAACCGCCTGATTTTCTATGGGAAGGGGTTAAAATAGGGATCATCCAGCAAAAACGCCATGAACTGTGGACTTTTTTGCATGGGATCGTTGAGTGGTTTTGGGGTAAGCGCATCATTGCTTTGACGGCTGGTTTAACCATTTTGATATTAGTATTAGGATTATATTTTACCATATGGAGGTCCCCAGTAGAACCACAATCGGAGCTCTATACTGAAACGGAGTATCACACGCTTTCTTATTGGAATACTTCCTTTGCTGACAAGGCAGCACTAGGTATGATTGTTATTAAAACCAGTATGGAAGGTGAAAATATGGAAGGTGAAAATAAATGAAACATTTCGATAATTCAATCGCAATCAGTTTAGTAATCTTTTCAATGTCTCTGTTAATATTTAGTTCAGCCTATTCCTCAGAAGATAGTTTTGCTGTCGAATTGCTCAAAAAATCTTATACAAATCAACGTTTGGTCTCTCATACAGGTATGCTTAAAACAGTTGCCTTTTTAAGCGAGGGAACATCTGATAAAGCGGATATGTCCATAGTAGAAATTCGCCAGAAAGATGGTAAGATACGAATGGATTACAAGTCAGGTATTTTTTCGGGATTATCCATAATTGATGATGGTATAAAAATAATACGTCTTGATAGCAAAAATCGGACCGTTACCATAAGCGCTATTCCCTTTTCCAATGGTGATATATCGCTTTTGCTTTCAAATTACGAAGTGATTGCAAAAGGAACGGAAAAAGTCGCTAATCGCACGACACAAGTCTTACAGATAAAACCTCATAATACCCAAAATCCATCCAGAAAACTTTGGATTGACCAGAAGACCTTTATGCCTCTCAGAAGTGAACATTATAACTCAGACGGAATGTTGATAATGCTAACTTTCTACACTCAGATCAAATACAATGCTAAAACTGAGGATAGCGATTTTTCACTTCCAAAAGATTGGCGAATCGTTGAAATTGAACAAAGTATGCAAAAGTTGAAAAAAGAACAAATTTCTAAAACTGTTGGGTTTGATATGATTGAACCCAAGTATGTGCCAGCAGGATATGTTCTAGATGGATTCTACTTGTTCTATCCTATACGTAATAGAAAAGGAAACATGTCCTCGTTTCGCGAAGATGTGAAAGGTTTACACATCCGATACGTGGATGGACTCAATACAATCTCAATCTTTGAACATCTGCCTCTGCGTTTAGGGCGTGGAATGGGTAGAATGCGCGGAATGCGGCATGGCTGGCAGGACAATTCAAAGTGCGAGTTTTTGGATAATCGCCAAGGAAAAGTAATCAGAATGACAAAAGGCAATTTGAACATCACCTTAGTTGCTGACATTGTAGAAAAGGAATTACAAAAAATTGCTAGTAGTTTTTGACCAAAATCCCCCTTTAACAAACTGAATATTCAACAAGTTTGGTAAGTAAAAAAGCAATTAAGTCCATAGAAGAAAAAACGATGTTATCATATTTGTCTGAGAAAAGGAACAAGGACATCTTTTATAAAAGTAAGGAATCAAAACAAGAATTAAGTCAGAGATTTTGAAGGCGGATGTGGAAAATAGTTCTTCGTCTTTTTGATTTTAAGAAAAAAATTATGGAATGTAAAATAAAAAACATCGTCTTATAAAATAGAAACAGAAAGGAGGTGAATAAATTGATAAGGAGAATTACTTTGGCAATAATATTGCTTCTTGCTACGGCAATAGCAAGCGTGTCTCTAGCAGATGCAAAAAGAGAACGTCATGCCCTAAATAATATGGCAGTAGGTATATCTACAATCCTAACTGATGAACAGCGAACCGCTATTCATGAAAAGATTATGGAAATGAAAGAAGCAGGAAAAACAAGAGAAGAAATCAAAATTGCTGTGGCAAAAATGCTCACAGATTATGGAATAGATGTTCCAAAAGAATGGTTTAGTCGTGAAAGAAAAAGCTATTATCTCTGTGCCGATTTAACGGATGAACAACGTGCAGCTATTCACGAGAAAATTACAGAAATGAAAGAAGCGGGCGCGACAATAGTAGAGATCCGAACTGCTGTGGCAGAAATGCTTACAAAATATGGAATCGAAGTCCCTGAAGATTGGATTGACTATCGGAAACACGATAGACTTGGCGTGCGCGATAGATTAAATCTTCGCATTGGCATGGACGTAATAGCTGACCTAGCTATGATAGACTCTGAAATATCAACGGTTTCTCAAGCAAATCCTAAGAAGATACTAGGCACATTGGGAAAAATCAGAGCATCACAATAAATCATAATAGAAGGAATGAGAGACCAGGTTTTACTTTTCAAAACTTGGTCTCTCATTAAAGGAGTGATAAGAATGAAAAGGGTTTTCATCATCGGGTTAGTGACATTAATTGTTGCTGGGGCAATGTCATCAATCACGCTTTCGCAAGGCTTTGGTCCTAGAAGCAGAGGCTTTGGACATGGAATGGCAGGTTGGACTACTATAGGTAACGATTTAACTCAGGAACAATTGGAAAAGTTACAGTCGATTAGAGCTGATTTCGATAGGGAAATGCTCGAAATACGTAATAATATACGATCCAAGTCTCAGGAACTTCAAAAGTTATGGGTTGCTAGTGAATTAGACGAAGGAGCAATCCTAGCAAAGGCAAAGGAAATTTCTAACCTTCAAAGACAACTGCAAGAGAGAATGATTCGCTATCGCCTCGATACCGCAAAGATATTAACAAAGGAACAGCGAACTTGCTTTTCCCCTGCATACTGTTATGAGTTATCCCGATGCTGGTATGGTGGCAGGTTTGGCATAGGTAAAGGTTGCCGAAACTGGTAGGAATTTCAAATGTGTATTTCGTTAGGCAAATATAGTTATTCTATGTTTGCCTTACTTTAGAGTCATAGATGAAAACTTAATTCCTAAAATAAGGGTTTGGTTCTTTCGGATTTAATCTTAGCAATGTCCACAAAGAAATTAAAAAAATCTCGTTGTCTTGACTCTGAGAATTTTGTTTGAAAACACTAAAACAATAATGACCAAAGATATAAGCAAAACGCTATAAGCGGATGCAGTGCCAAAATTTGATAATCTGTCAAGTTGTGAATATATCTCAACAGAGATCGGCTTATTATTAGGTATGTAAAGCAATATGGACGAGACAAACTCGCCGATCGCCGTGACAAATGCTAAAAGTGTTCCTGCAAATATGCCCGGTGCGATCATTGGAACTATAACTCGCCTAAATGTATAAAACCAAGAAGCTCCAAGGTTTCTCGCAGATTCTTCAATTGAATCGTCTAACTGCTGAAATGAAGCATAGGTCGACCGAAACACAAGTGGGATATGTCTGACAAAATATGCGATAGGCAATATCCAAAATGTGCCTGTGAGTATTTGACCTGCTGTGAATATCCCGGGCTTATTGAATGCAATTATCAAATTCATAGCGACAACTGTCCCTGGCAAAGCCCAAGGAATCATAATCAAAATATCAAGAAATTTCCTCCCAATAAAACGTCTTTTCGACAGAAGATATGCAGAAATAACGCCAAAAATTAGATTCCCAAAAGTTGCAAGAGACGCCATTTTAAGGCTGTTAACAATAGGTTCAAGGACCATGGGTTTAGTGAAAAGATTCTTATAATTCTCCAGTGTATACTCACTCGGCAGTATTTGCCATGTCCAAGAACCATCTTTAACAAATGACATCAAAAATATGGTTATATGTGGTAGCAAAAGTATAATTACGATCAAACATCCTAAAAATCCCATAATATATCTGTTAAATTTACCCTTCACTTCTGTTTGATAATGAGCAATGCCCTTGCTGATCATAGCGTATTGATGCCTTCCCGAATACCATTGCATCAAAAATAAAAAACCTATTGATATGGCAGACAAAATAACTGTTTGTGCCGAAACCATGTCCATATCATTGTTGACCTTTGAGAAGTATATTTGAAGGCTTAAAACCCTATAATCAGGAGCAAATAAAAATGGCGCACTAAACGAAGCCATAGAGATCATAAAAACTAACAGCGATGCCCCAATAAGCGCAGGCGTAAGCAATGGAAGTGTTATCCTCCTGAATACCATCAACCTTGATGCACCCAAATTATATGCAGACTCTATAACTGACATATCAATACCGCCCAAAGCCGATGATACAAACATATAAAAATATACATACATTGTATAAGTATGAACCAAATATATTGCGGGCACACCATCAATGGCAAAAGGGGGGCTTTCAAGATCAAATAACGCTTGAATGCCCCTGGGCAGAATACCTGTTTCACCATATAGAAACATAAAGGAGATAACACCTACCAAAGGAGGTAAAGCGAATGGAAGGATCGCAAGCGACGCGAATAAATCTCGCCCCGGAAAACGGTATTTTGAGAATATGAACGCCAACGGAACTCCAACAATTCCAGATAATATAACACTGACAATAGAGATTATGATGCTATTTGCCAAAGCCTCAAGATTTGACTTATTTTCAAAGCTGAAGAATTCTCTATAATTTTCTAATGTAAGAAATCCTGATCTTGTAAAACTTTGTAATAAGACACGAATTGAAGGATAAAATACATATCCGAATAGGATATATACAACAGGCAAGATTAATAAAATTGTTACTAAATTTCGCCTAAGGTTATCAAATATTCTACCAATATATGTATTCTTGGACATATAATTCATCAATACTGCCAAATTCTATGACATTTCATATCAAATTTCTAGCACAAGTATCAACGTCTTTTGACCCTCTTGTCTTTTTTGTTAATTACTTTGCTTTTATTCTTTATGTCTGGCTCACTGACAACTTGTGTAATTACAAAAGGAGAGAGCTTTCTTGATCGTAAAATTAGGTATATGCCGATAATTATTGTGATAACACCTATTATCTGAGCAACAGTTATGACATTAAATAAAACTTTTTCGGTAAGACGCCAAAATTCCGCAATGAATCTCTCTACGCCTGATAAAATAAGAAACATCCCAAACATATATCCAGGGCCTCTTGACTTTTTTCGAATCTTCCAGAGATAGGCAAAAGTTATAAGGCTCATTGCTATCTCATATATCGGTGTAGGATGAACTTTCTCGGTTGTTGGAACAGTCCCGTTTGGAAAAGCCATCGCCCAAGGAAGGTCAGACGGAGGTCCATAGTCCCCATCGCCAGATAAAAAACATCCCATCCTTCCAAAAGCATACCCTAATATCAACAAAGGTCCTATTAGATCAATTATAGGTAATATCGGCTGACGTTTCAGTTTTATTGTAGCAATAACTGCTATCGTCCCACCAATTAGCCCGCCATACCAAACCAAACCAGCGCCAGAAAAGAAATCCCTTAGTGAACTTAATCCATATTCCCTTATACCTTCTATAACAGAATAGACCTTTGCGCCGAATATTCCGCCCAGTAAAGCTGCGATGACGATTGAATCTGCAAAATCCACAGGCAATCCAACTCTTTTTAATTCTCTTCTGAAAATAAGACCAGTAACGATAAACCCAAGCGCAAGCATTAGACCATAGCTATAAATCTTTATTCTTCCAATTTCAAGTATTACAGGAAACATCTTATAAAAACTCCTAATGTTGATTACTTATTTTATTAAATTCCTCTAAATTTTCTTTTATCAGTCTAATTTCCAATTCCTGATAAAGCTCTACTTTTTCGTTTGGTTGAAGGATTAAACTTTTAGCCCATATTTCTGCTTCTAATTCGCCAAGCTCTTCTGGATAGGCATAAAGCCAAGTATAATCTATTTGTTCGTTTTTGAACCGATGCACAAGCGACAAGTTTTTGCCCCCTGTGAATACCCAAGAATCTTTTGGAGCATTTTGAGACCGATAATATTCTCCTTCACGGAGTCCCGCGATTATTGATGTCATATCCTTGTCAATCTTCTCTCCTTTTAAGTTTGTGAAAGCAACCCTTGTGGACCTGAGATCGCCTAGATCAAGTTCAAGATGGCTTCTCAAACGAGATGATCTTGGTATATCGCTTTTATTGATTAAAACTGAATTGATCTGAATTACGGGTTTATCAGGCAAAAGAATTACCTCTCGTTCTAATTCATATCCATTGATCGTCTGTATAACTACTTTGATGGATGTCTGCGTGTGTTCGATGACCTCTGCCGGCTCAATCCAACCGCACCAATTGAAGCTTTCTCCAACTCGGTTCTCAATTCCACCACAAAACGGGAAAAGCAAAGAACGTTTGACATTATAAGCGGTAACACATTGATCGGTTTTCTTATCAATGATCCGCAAGATCCTGCCAGATAAAATTGGCACAATATCAACCATCAGGTAATCATTGCTTATAGATAAGACATCGTGTTTTGAAAAGACAATAAGAGCTACCAAACTGACAAGTTTATCAGATTCAATAAACTCTTGTTCCATAATATTCTTGAATCCGTGACGTTTCATTCGGTCAACGAAATCTGACACCTCTGAAAGGGAAGCAAATTCTCCGACAAATGTCAGTTTACCATCCTTAATCTCATACCCATTTCGTGGAAACAATCTTGCATAAGTTAAAGGCATTCTCGCGACTTTGACCCTCTCCAGCAATTCTGGATCGTCTTTGACATTTGTTTCAGCCTGATCAAACAGTTTCATAGCTTTATCAATGATCTCATCGGTCAAGTATCCCTGTGCTGGATTAGTATATAAGTGCATATGTATATCATCTTTTTCAACCTTGTCATGTAACATCACGATATATTCCCATATCGGCTTCCATGCATCGCCGTAATATCCTTGAATGAAATCAGTGATGATATCATCAGGGTTTTGATCTGGGTCCCAAGCCAGCTTCATCACATAATAAGGACGCAATAGACTGAATTCTCCTCCTCCCCCATGATGTCCCATCCCCTGTAAAAACAAACCTTCTACGCCTATATCGCGATAAAATCTAAGGTCATTTGCCAAGGCACGAAAGTTAGGAAATGGCACGTAATAATGGGCAAAATCAACTATATAATGCCATACGTAAAGATGTGAACATATTTTAGACCATTCAATAGCACGACGTTTATAGTCCGCATTTTTAGGACAAAAGGCTATCGGATGGCTATCACAGGAGGGATACATATGACATAACCAAATTGCAATATTTGGGTGCATTTCAAGGTTTTTAGGTGGTTCTTCTGTATACATATATGCAAGCGTGCTTATCAGTTTATCAGGATGTACCTCTGATGTCCGCTTGGCAAGCTCATTTATAAACCAATATTGCGTTCCGCCCGGTGTCCCATACTTTTGGTTGATCTCCTGACACTTTGGACATTCACAGTAGTTGTAATAATCCATTTGAGAGAAATTGAACTGCCTTATATTAGGATATTTATCCATATAATCTATCATTTTTTTAGTGACGATCTCTAATACATCTGGATTGGTCAGGCATAACTGGGTATCATCACGTCGTCTTATTCCGCCTATTTCTGAAAAATATTCTGGATGTGTATCAAAATATTCGTCAGGGCTTATAAAACGAAAATAACTATGACACGTCCCCAAAAATTCATACTGAATCCCATAAGGGTTATTGGCATCGCCTCTACCTGCATTTTGTCCCATACGAGCAAAGAAGTCGTTATCCCCATTAGGCAATGCATAACTTGTGTGACGATATAGGAATGCAGGTTTTATGATCTGATCAACATCTGGAATGACAAGGTTATCAATTCTAGGTGTTTTGGTCACGCCCGGTGCATACCAACGGACGCCAAAGTATTTTTCAAGAAATCTATGCACGCCATATAAAGTGCCAGCTTCTTTTGATCCTGCAATTATTATGTTTTTCCCGCTAGTTTTTAATAAAAAGCCCTGCTCGCCAAGTTGTTTCGGGTCTAGATTTATGCCAAGTTTCTGAGTAAATATACCATAACCGATAATTATCATCGGAACATCGTTATCGGGCATCTCCTCTACAATTGGCAATTCCAGACCAGTGCAGGTCTTGATATGAATTTGTAGCTCCTTGGCTGAGTGTCGCTCAGAAGGACTTGAGTCTGGATTTAGAACGATTATGTGATAACATTTGCCATTTTGTATCAGTTCTACTGCTCCGTAAGCACAGAAACATAATAACAGAAAAGAAAAGGTCATTATAATCATTTTCATATAACTTTCCCTTCAAATTTTTTTTAAAACTACGACAGTAATATCGTCTGATAGCGATGAATCACTTGTATATTGTGTTACAGCGGACAGTATAAGATTTGCAATTTCTTCTGAGGTCTTATTATGATTTCGATTTACCAGATCACACAGACGGTCATAGCCAAATTCTATATCGTTTTTGTCTCTGGCTTCTATCACGCCGTCGGTATACATCACTACAATATCGCCTTTCTTCATTATAAACTCGTCGCTATGGTATTCTGCATCAGGGAACATACCAACTGGAATGCCTCCAATTTCAAGCTGAACACAACTTTCGTTGTCGCTCGAATGTAGTATCGGCGGGTTGTGCCCTGCATTACAATATTTGAAATTAGACGTCTTTGGCTCGTATAGGGCACAGAACATAGTCATAAAGGATTCAGTAGCTTTTAGGTCAGGATATACAATACGGTTAATAGCGGTCATTATATCGCCAGGGGACTCAAATCCGCTAACAGACCTGCTTCGCCAAACAGCTCGGACAGTTGTCATTAGTAGCGCAGCAGGCATACCTTTTCCCATTGAATCGCCTATGACTATTGTCAATTGATCACGGTCATTTTTTAAGAAATCGTAATAATCTCCCCCTATCTCTCTTGCCATAGAGTTTAAGAAGGCTATATCAAGATCGGTATCATTTGGCGGTTCCTTCGGAAGCAATTTTCTTTGAATCTCCGCTGCTATTGATAGTTCATTCTCATATCTAACTTGGCTTTTGAGCAATTCCTCATTTGCGGATTTTAATATCTTAGAGACGCTTTCTGCTGCTGCAAGATTATACTTGATTTTTTCTGTATCATCTCCGTCAAAGGACGGTTGAAAATTATCGCTAAGCAATTGAAGCCAATGGCTAGGTAAGCCTTCCTTGTTATCATGTGCAGATTCTAATGCCCGAAGTTCTGCTTCAAGAAATTGCTGATGTGTTTGTTCGTATCCTGCAAGATGGTAGAAAAGCGATCTAACCTCTAAATTGTCCGTTTCTTCTGCCATCTTTTTATACATCTCTTGTGCAGATATTTCTGACTTAATTGCCGTTTTGAGTGCGTTTATAATATTCATATTTTTAACCTTCAACAAGTTCTCCAACTATTGGAAATCGTTCAAGTTCATCAGGATCATGTGGCGCATCCTCCATATCCTTGGTTAAGTCTCTGCCAGCTTCGTGTAGACCCTGATGATCGCCATCTGACCAAAGAAAGCTCTCAGTTACATCATATACTTTGCCTTTATATGCGATATAAGCTGGTTTGCCATTCCTTCCATTATATTCTGCAAGCTCTTTTAGTGTAAATTTTTTAAGCTCTGCCATCTTTGTCCCTCCAAAATAAGTTTCTTTTATGCTTCCAAATGCCTATTATTTGTCACTCTAAAATTGTTTCATATATTCTACAAATAGCTTTGCACATCGGTCAAGATTTTCCTCTGATCCTCCTCCCTCAAGCATAGAACACATTTCATATCCAACATAGCCATTGAATCCAATGTCTTTGAGCGTTGTCAAGAATGACTTATAATCAATAAAGCCCGTGCCCATTGGGACAGCTCTGACAACAGACAGTTGACTTTCATAATTTACATATTTTGGAACATACTTAAATCTTGGTCTTATTACGTAATCCGCAATTGTCGTATGCACAATAAAAGGTGCAAGTTTTTTGATAGCGGATATAATATCTACGCCGTGTAAAGCTGGCGCCCATGCATCAAACATAGCCTTGCAGTTTGGTTCATCAATATCTATCAACATATCGTAAAGACTTTGATAATCTGCACCTATGTCATGATGATTTTGAATGCCGATAATAACTCCGAAATCTGATGCCCTTTTTGCGCATTCTTTTATTGATTTAACACACCAATCCCATTGTTGATCGTAAGATGCATTTTGTCTTTCAAACCCAGTGAAAATTCTTACAAGGTTTCCTCCCAGGTCCTTGGCTAGCCTTGCTAGTTCTGTAACATAAAGTATCTGCATCTCTCTGAGTGGTATGCCCGGCGCGTCTAATTCGCTACAGAAATCTGTATATCCAGCCATACAAGCGAGTTTCAGATCATTTTTCTCTAATAGCTCGCGCACTTGATCACGTCTTGATTGTGTCATATCAAGTAACGATGCATGAGGTCTTTTAGCAGTTAGCATTACAGCGTCATATCCAAGCATCTTTGCTTTTGGAATAAACTCGTCAAGTGAAAGGGTTATTTGCCCCTGCCAAACACCTGCGTAACTGACAGAATGTAAAGCTATTTTCATAGTTTCACCTCAATTTCTATCATTAATTAATAAATAAATACTAGTCTTAATTGCGATCTCCTGGAGTTTTGCCTGTAAGTTTGGATGAGTTCGTGTGTTATTGTTCTGGACTTCGGTTGTTATCTCCGAGATCATCGGCATAAACTCCCGCCAGGTTTTTCGAAAGTATTCAGCTTGTTCGCCAGTATAACCTAATGGTTTGCTTTCAGGTATTGGTTCTGCGCCAATTTTTTGCCATTGTTTGACGATCTCATTTGCCCAATCAATATTAGCCTTTTGGATGTGTTCGGGCAACTCATTTTGGACAATAGGGAGTATGATCATAGCATTGTATTTACTGTTTTCGAATTCAGTCTGATGGAGGTCAAGCCATCGTCCATAACCATATTTGCTCCATATCAATTTGACAAGGCGGAAATAAGCTGAATCAAAGTCCCTGTTAGGTTCAACATATTCATGTTCGCTCAGTTGTTCATAAACTATGCCTATTGTTTCTGGGTTTTCGTCTCTGATACTCCATCTGCCCATACGTTTCCACATCTTCTTTGTTTCTGGATCGCATCCTCGCATAAACGTCCAAAACTCATCGTTGGTATATTTTGTTCCATCCCAAAAGTCAACTGGCGCTCTTGACCGTCCATCGGGATTAGCATCAGGAATGAAACTTAAAACGCATTTGTCCAAGATTTTATGCCTATTGACGATATCAGAAGGGCTTCCATCAAGGTTTCGTGTGGTTAAAAGCTGATTTATTACGTTTACACAGGCAACAGTGCCAGCTGGTTCATGTGCATGTGGGACTGAAAATAGCAATTTTTCCTTTTTATCCGATGGAATAGACTTATTTGTCACAGTTATAGCATAAGCTTTTAATCCGACGTATTGATCTACCGATACAATATCCAAGATGTCTTCGTTATCTTTATCTTTTTGCCATTTATTAATTTGACGTTCTATCTGGTAGGGTCTTGCAAACCAATAATCGACATAGTCCAACTTTATCTCCTTTCTTATTATAGATATAAATCAAGTATCATTTGGAGTTCATAAAGAGTTTAAAAGTTCAAGAGACTTTTGGACGACCATTTCGCCAGCCTTCGGTATCAATTTGCTTGAACGGACAAGATCAGTTTCGTATCCTCCGCCCAAGAAAGCCTCTTCTGTCGGGATATATCCAACGCAACCGTTTGCAAGTTCAATGACAAACGTCGGTTTCAGATTTGATCGCGACTTGATCTGTAAACCAAGTTCACAGAAGAATTCAGCAGGGATGCCTATAATTCCACTTTTTCCGATCTTGACCGCAAACAATTCAGCATGGACATTTGGGTCTTTTGCTCTTTCCTCTGCTAAAAGCAAAAGTTCCCTGTTGACAATGTCGTTACGTTCGGTAGGTGCTGGGACAAGTGATCTGCCTTCAAAAGCCTTCCTTGCAGATTCTAATCTATCTTGTGGGACTTCCCTTATGGGAATATCAAGTATTGATTTACGTATTTCTATCTGTAATTCACTTTCAGACATCAGGTCTGTTCCAGCGATGACTTTGACCGCTTCGCATCCAAGAGCCATGCCCATTCTTTTTCGCCATACGTGCCCATATTCGCTTCTTGACGGATTTTCTACGTTGATCTGACAGACATCCCCACAAGCACCGTTTCCATATAGCACTACGACATCGTCACCGAGTAATTTTTTGATGTTATCTCTTATCGCTCCTGGATAATCTGCGGATATGACATTATCCCCGCCAACGACGGTTGCATGACAAGAGAAATTAACAAGTACAGATATTATATTTCCCGGTTTATTTTGGACAAATAAGACATTCAATTGTGGATCAGAAGTGCCTTGAACCCTGTCAATTTCAGGGTCTCCCTTTCGTGGGTGCATACGGACTTTCCCATCTTTCATCCAATATCTCCTTGGAAAAGCCCAACCTTCAGCATTTCCAGACCCGATGCCTATATCAGCTTCAACAAGCCGATCATTTGCCATTTTAACACAACCAGCGACATATTTTATGAACTGCTCGGTATATTCAGGATCAGCATTAGTGCCAAGTGCGCTTACTATTGCAGGTCCTGTGTGTGTATGTGTCCCAAATATAAAGACATTTTCGGGATCAATATTTGTTTCTTTGGCAACAAGGTCTCTTATAGCGGATTTTGTCGTGTTTCCTATTGATAATACATCGCAAGAGACAAAAGCAATGCGATTCTTCTCATCATCGATAACGAGAGCATTTGCAAACAACTCATCGTTTATTCCGACTGATTTTCTAGCCACCCATTGCCCGACAAGGACAGTCCCAACAGGAGGCGTAATATTTACCTGAGCACTTCCAGCTTTAATCATATCGTTGCCCCTTTCATTAGTAAGTTTTTAGGTTAACGGAGTCAATTTTTCATAATCCATTAATAAACATAGCGATCTATTTTGTGTGCTTATTCCAATCTCTTCCACAGCGGCAAGTGGATTTAGTCCCGCTAGTATGACCAAGCCGACATAACCACTTGATACTGGTATCTGCAAAACAGGTTGATTAGGTTCGCCGATAACTAATGTCCCATATAGACCTACTTTCTCAAGCTTATTGAGTATATCCTCTGCTTCGTGAAGGCAAACTATCGGGATTTCTCTAAAGCCTGCAAGCACTTTTCCTGAGCCAGATCGGACAACATTTAATACGCTAGTCATTTTGCTTTTGATGAAGATCTCCGCTGGATCTAATGAGGAACCACTATATTCAATGATCTCTGTAAATCTTCGTGGTTTATGATTTTCAATCTGCAAAAGCCCCCCGAATCTGGATTTGACAGGTATCCTTTGATGGAGGAGTATCCCGTTAATAGTTATCGCACATACAGTTGCTATGGCAGTCATCCCTTTTGGAACAGAAATATCCCCCAATTCCTCGCCTTCATTTGCTACCAAGACGAGATTTCCCATACCATATCTCGCTTTTATGACCTCTTTAATTATTTCAAAAGCTTCTGAGAAATTCTCATTATTGATAAAGGATACATTAAGGATAATATTACCGTTTTGGTTATTTAGATCAAAATCTGTCTTATATGACAGTTCATCCATACGTCCAGAGACCATTCCAACTTTGTCGAATACCAAAGCGTTGCTTAATTCATCTCTACCTTTTTCGGTAATTATCCTTCCAGCCCTTGCCAACCTTCCTGTCGTTTGAGTTAGCCCTCTTTCGTCCATAATTTGCAAATGGAAACGTACCGCCCGTTCAGTTAGATGTATTCCATCATCTCTGAGTTTTCTAGATATTTCTCTCGCACCTAATGGTTCTTTTGACACAGAAAGAATCTTCAATATAGCAACTAATTTTCTTTCTATATCCTTTTCCATCTGCAACCTCCCTTTTAAAGCCCAGTTTTATCCTGTTGAATTTATCATTTTTATATATTCTTCAATGCTATTCATCAGGGCATCTACAAGTTTATCTCTGTATTCATCGCTTTTAAGGAGTTCGACATCATTTCGATTTGACATAAATCCTAATTCTACGAGAATTGAAGGCGCATTTGCTCCTATGAGAACGATGAAAGGCGCTTTTCTGACACCGCGATTGTAAGAGCCCGTCTTTTTACATAGGTAGAATTGTGTTATACTTGCAAACGCTTTGCTTTCTGCTACCTTTGCAGTCTTTAATATCCTGCTTAACAATATTCCAAGCTCTTTTATCCCCTTTTCTGATGAAGCGTTTTCAAGTGCGGCAGTCATCTTTGCTTCATCGTCGTCTGCTAATGATAGATAATACGTTTCTATGCCTCTGGCGTCACTATTTGGCGATGAATTTATATGAATACTTATGAAGAGGTCCGCACCGTTTTTGTTAGCAAATTCTGTCCTTTCTTCCAATGGGACGAAAATATCAGTGTCTCTTGTCATATAAATATTATAAATACCTTTCGCAGATAGTAGATTTTTTAGCCTTTTAGCGATGTCCAAGACGATATCTTTTTCACACAGACCAAATTTAGACATAGCCCCGGGGTCTTTTCCCCCATGTCCGGGGTCAATCACTATCGTTTTAACCTTCAGTCCAAGCTGTTTGACAAGCGTTGGGGCATTGTTTTCGTTAGGTTTTTTAATTTCGCTGTCTTTTTGTTGAATTGTTGGCTTAGGTTTGATACTCTGTGGGTCATCTTTCTTGTTATTTACGTCTGACTTTGAATGATCTTCTTTTTGTCCATACACATCAATTACGATCCGAGCTGGATTATCAAGCGAAAAAACTTTATGGTCTTTAAGATTTTTCAGGTCAAGCACCACTCTGACTGTATTATCGTCATATTGAGATGTCCTAATGCCTTTGACAATATCGCCATCAACAGTTATATTTTGTTTGGACTGATAAAAAACCGATTCTTTTATATCTATATAAAGTCTGAGCGGATTTTCTAATTTTCCAGATTCGTATTTCGCAGGTTTACTTAGGTCCAAAACAACCCTTGTAACTCCTGAAGATGAGCTAAATCTTATATTCCTTAAAATAGGACGTTCGTCCTTTTTTTCTTGGGTATCTAAGATAATTTTTGGTTCAGGGACACCTATTAAAGGCGGTTGTATTTTATCAGGGATAGGTTTAGCCACATCAGTTCCAGTTTTCTGTTCTAGTTTTTTTTCTTCAGAAGTCTTTGTTTCAGTTTTTGTCTCTGTCTGGTTTATTTTTTGACTTTTTACCTCCGTATCAGTTTTCGCTTTGAAGTCTTTTGGTAGCTTACTTTCTTCTGCATACTCCGTATTTATCCCAAGCTTTGCATTGCATTCTCTTATTTGATATAGTGATTCTTGATATAGATCACTGTTTGGATATTTCGCACCGAAATTTTCATATTCTTGAATTGCCCGCTTGTAATCGCTTTTAAGCGAATAGGCGTAAGCCCTCCAATAGTATGCATTGTCAACGAGTTCACTATTTGGATAGTGGGTTATTAAATAGTCAAAAGCCTTTATAGCATTTTGTGGCGAATTTTTTAGCACGTTATTAGACCATATATAACACTGACCGATATTATATTGTGCATCATCAGCAAACCTACTTTTGGGATGCTCTTTGACGATCTTCTCAAATTGTTTTATCGCGTTATTCCAATTTTTCGCTGATGGTTTAGTATTTCCATCAAGGATTGAGTTGTAAAAAGATTCGGCATCCCTATATGTATTTTCAATTTCTCTTTTTGAAAGTCCAAAACCTATGTTACGTATAATTGTCCCACAGGAGAAGATGAAAAAGATTAACGAGAGAAATAACACTACCTTAAATAGCCGTAAAAAGCGACTTTTTAGGCACGATAGAGTTTTTATAACATTTTGATCTGCGTTTTTCATTTTCTCCGTGCCTTTAAATACTAGATTTTATTTAAGCACTTCCCCCGTTTTATTGCTCCATAGCAATAAATCAAGTTCATCAAAATCTATCCCGATCATCTTGGCGAATTCTTTCAATTTATCCTCAATAGCTAGATACTTGTTTCTGGTTGATGGCGGTTTTGGACTTTCAATGATGCCGAATTCATATAGACTTCTTAATATATGTATATCGAGGATAGCATATCCCTTAAATCCGATATTTCTGAGAAAATGGCTTGCTTCTTTATAACCGATGCCCTTTATCCCCTTGTTTGTTGCGAAAAAATCCCGTAATGCTAATTTATCGTCAAAAGACTCTATCAGATTTTTAATTTTAAAGTTCCACTCGCGACTAAAATATTCCCTTGTATGGACGATATATTCTGCCCTTGCCCTTGGGTATCTGTGTTTATTTGTTATCCTTGCTTCTAGATCAGATACACTCCCTGTGAGTATTATATCCTTGATCGCTTCTATACAGTTTAGCCCCGATCTTGCACTTGACCCTGCGGTAAATATACAGAAACATAGTTCGGTAAATATTGCAGTGTCACCTAGTTTATAAACCTCTTCAAACTCCCTCAAACGTTGTTTTATTATATCTTTTTTTTGTTCGTAATCTCGTCTTAGTTTGTTAATATATTCTGTTAACATATTTTTGGATGTAATACCTTTTATTGATGATTTTTTAGAAGGGAGTTTTCTAAAAGTGTGTTGCAACTGACACCAGTTTAAAAACTCCCTCATATAAGTTTCTTTTTACATCTCTACCAAAAAATGAAAAACTTTAAGACAAAGCCTACAGATATTTCCCGCTTACTTTTGAATATTCAACTTATTACACAATATTATACATTTTTCAACATCTGTAATCAATAAGGGATAGCAAGCAAGCTCGGATATTTTTTAAGTCCTTGGGACAAGCTCACTACAACCTGGCGCATCCGCTTGGCTATCTGCAAGTTTTTTAATATATTCGGGGAAATCTCCTCCAGCATCTTCAACGCCTTTCTTAAACAGATCGTTGACCACATCAGGGTATTTATCTGCAACATTATTTTCAAAGGGATTTTCTGAGTTAAGATCACGTAGAAAAACGCCTTTGCCGTTGATCTTGCAATTTAACCACCAGTTATGATCAATCACAGTCATAGCAGAACCCCACCCAACAGTTACATGATCTCTGATAGGTTTTCCGTTTTCTATGGCTGACTTCCAGAAAGGTTTGCCATCTATTGGTTGTTTAGGTTCGACACCAGCGAACTCTAAAATCTGAGCAGATATGTCAATGTGTTGGACAAGCATGTTGCTCCGTTTTCCTGCACCGGTGCCATCTGGATGACGAATGATCAATGGCACGTCGTAGACTTCGGGAGTTGATGGATACCCGCGTTTGCCCATATAACCAAAGTCGCCAATAGAATGCCCATGATCTGTTGTAAAAATTATAATAGTATTATCAAGCAAACCGAGCGACTTTATTGTCTCGTAAAGATAGCCAAACCATCTGTCACACATAGTTACCAGACCTGTATAATTTGCCCTTGTCCGTCTCAGAAGCTCAGGTCTAAGAGATTTTGTATCTGCATACCTAGAGATGACTTGTTCAGGTCCATCAGTATCATCATACATCTTGCGATAATGTTGAGGGACAAGCCATGGCTCGTGTGGGTCAAAGCTTTCAATTGTAAGGAAGAATTTATCTGCATCTTGATTCTGTTCAAGCCATCTTGCAGATTCTATCATAACTCTGGCGTTAAAATAGTCCTCTTCTTTTACTCTATCGTGAATATTCATAATGCATTGTTTGATGAAGTTAATGCTCCATGGATTTTGTAGTTCCTTAGGTAACCAATAGTCTATCTGCTCTTGTGTCAAGCTAGGTCCACTGCGATATGGATCGGTCTCCTGACCTCTTAGAAACATCCATTGATTGAAACCTCTCCAATAGTTTTTTGATGGCTTAAACATATGATAGACATCTGCAATAAGTGCAGTCCTATATCCGTTATCCCTGAGCAATTCTGCGATAGTATCTTGGTCTTCTGGTATGGGACCCCATCCTGGAGCACCGACGAAATCACCTTTAAGATGAAAATCGCCTTTGTCAAAAGGATAAACTCGCTTACCTGTATATAAGGCTCTGCGTGTGGGCAAAGTTGGCAATGATTCGGGATACATACAGTCCATTACCAAAGATTCTTTAGCTAATGCGTCAAAATGTGGAGTCTTTACCTCCCACCAAGGCGGAGGACCATAACAGCCCATAGAGTCTTTCCTTAAAGAATCAAAAACGACAAGTATTATATTCACTTTTTTCCCTCCAAGTTAGATATTGATAAGTTGATAATAATAAACAACTACTGATGTTATCAAAGCATAGTTTTTATTTCAATAGTTTCTTGCAAGTTAAATGTAAGATTGCTAAAATTTACACAGATTTAAAATCCTAAAACTCTGAAATATCTACAACGAGGTTGCAAATGTTTTTCATTAGAAAAAAACCAAAGAAAATACCGGAGCCCGATCTGAGCAAGGATGATATGCAAGAGATCGTGAGCGAAAACATCAAATTCGCAAAGATATACGCTAATGATGGAAATGTTTCTGGTATGGAGATGGCTTTAGAAGAGGCATTGAAATATAGCAAGAAATTGGGAAAAACATTAGATTCTAATGAGATCGCTAAGATCAAGGTGAGAGGCTATAAGAACGGCGCAAAAATTATGCGAGACAAAGCGGAGGAACTGTCCAAAGCGGGAAGATTTAGAGAAAGTCAAAACGCAAGTGAGCTTGCGTCGAAATATGCAAACGAAGCGGATCTGCTGAAATCGCTACTCTCTTGATGGTTTCATTCGCCATATAGCAAAACAAATTGATAAAACTATGGTCGTTATTAGTGATATTATTGAAAGTATTCTGAATAGCCCAGTTAATCCATAGCTTTCTGCCCATATTCCGCCGACAACTCCACCGATAAGACTTCCGATACCCAAGATCGCTCCGTTAAAGGTCTGACCACTTGCACGAAAAGCCTCTGGCGTGATCCTATTGGTAATTTGGATAGAGGCAACATGAAATGCCCCAAATGTCAAGGCATGAAGTGTCTGCGTCAAAAGTATTATATACCATGCGGGCGTGATTGAAAATATAAACATCCTGAATGCCATTGCCAGAAGCCCCGCAATAAGCATCAACACAGCGCCAAAACGTTTTAGTATTGATCCCGAGACGGCAATCAAGACTGTCTCAGCAGTGACCGCAGTGATCCAATAAATACCTTTGAAATTATCGGATATACCAATATCATCAAGATAAATACTGAAAAAGGTATAATACGGTCCAAAAAGGAACCTGCTCATAAATACTGCTATGAAGAACGTAATAACAAATGGATCAAGATAAACTTTTAGACTTTTCCATTCAAGCCTTGCTTTTTTTGTTGTGGAATGATATTCTGGCAAAGAAAGTGAATAGAAACCTGATAATAAACGAAATGCACAAAATCCGATAAACACCGGGAGAAGATCGCTAGCTTGCGAAACTTCGGTTTTTTTCAATACGAACAGGGAAGCCAATAGAGGCGCGATGAAACCGACCGACCCCCAACTTCTCAATCTGCCATAGTCTCCGCCTTTACGTGAGATATGATCTAGCGTCCACGCGTCTGCTAATGGTATGCTTCCACTAAAGAATATAGTGAAAACACCCATTATAACGCATAAAAGAAGAAATGATTTTCCATTCCAAAACCAAAAGATCGGAAATATGATTGCACAGGCAATATGCATTATGAAGCTAGGTAGCTTGCGTTGACGCAATGAATCACTTATAACGCCCCACAGAAGAGGCGCAAATATGCCCGTCCAAGCAGGTATGGCATTTAATATACCAAGCTCAACATTAGAGACCCCACGCCTTCTGAAATACAGGTTACCGTATATGCCGTAAAGTGATACCGCACAGAACGATATGAAGTAGAAAAGGGCAAAACGCCATCCGTCATTATTCTTTTTCATCAAATTTCATAACCCTGTTTTTGTCCAGTTATTTTGCGTAATGCCTCTGCGGACTGGTAATGGACCTCGCCATTATTTTCTAAAAGCATCTTTTGCAATACAGGCACCGCTTCTGTGCTTTTTGCATTACCTAATGCTGTTGCAGAATTCCAACGATGGTCATTTCCCTTGGTTGTATCTTGTGCGATACTGATCAAGGCATCAATTCCGTTTTTCCCCTTTATAATACCGAGTGAAAGCGCGGATTCGTTTCTCACGCTTGCAGAACCATCTTCTTTGAAAGCCTTTATCAATGCTTGCTCTGCTATCGGATCAGCGAGTACTCCCAATGCCTTTGCCGAATAATACCTTACGGTTTCTTCCCCATCGCTTTCTAATTTTTTTATTATCAATGGAGTAGCAGATTTACGTCCGGTATTTGCCAAAGCCATAGCAGAACCAGCTCTTATTTCTAATGTGCTGTTGTCAATCATCTCTACCAAAGTTTGATAATCCTTTTCGCTACCAGTTCCAGATAAAGCATAAAGTGCTGAAACTCTGACAGTAACAGGCTCCCAAGTATCCTTTGCTCTCTGTTCAACCCATTCGGGAATGTTTGGAGATTTAAGTTTACCTACCGCAGTTGCGATCTTAGACCATACCACATCAGATTCGTTGGGGTCTGCAAGCCTTTCAACCAAAATACCAATTGCTTTTCTATCGCCAATATTGCCGAGAGACTCCGCTGCACTTGCTCTTAAAGATGTTAGTTCGTTCACATTTCTGACTATTCCTATTAATGTATCAACGGAATTAGCCATTGCAAGGCTTCCGACGGCAACAACAGCATTCTGCCTGATCGTAACATTGCCATCTTTCAATGCATTCAATATAACATTATTAGACGTTGGGTCTGCGATGCTTGCCAAAGCGTTAACTGCATTTGCCCTTATAGAATCATCTTCTTTGGCATTTTCTAACATCTGGACTAATAAAGGCACAGCACGTTTGTCTTTAATTTTCCCCAAAGCGATAACCGCAACGTTTCTGATATCAGTCACGTTAGACTTCAACGCATCAATTAAAGGCATAATTGCCCTTTCATCTTTGATATTGCCGAGTGCTGTTATCGCATTAGTGCGGACAGTAACCCATTCATTGGGGTCATTAAGCACGTTTATTAAAGGTTCAACAGCCCGTCTATCATTTATCAATCCCAGAGCTTTCGCTGACTCGCTTCGGACAACAACGCTTTCATCTTTTAAAGAAGCTATGAGTTGGTCAACTGCGTTAGTGCTTTCTATTAAACCGAGTATTTTCGCAGCGTTGCCTCTTGCGACTTCATCTATCTTTTTATCTTTCAAAACAGCTAGTAAAGGCTCAACCGCAGGACTGGCTATTTTATCAAGCGCAGTTATGATCTCATTGATAACAGCAGGGGCTTCTTTTTCGCCTTTTTTTCGTCCTTCGACCAATAATTTTATCATTGGTTCAACAGCTCTTTTATCTGCTAACTCGCCAAGTGACCAGGCAGATTTCACTCTTGCGGATTCGTATTTGTCCTTTTGTAATATTTTGATGAGATGTGGAACGTTATCTGCGTGTTTAAGTCCGCCGACGCCAAGTGCATAGGCACATTCGCTTCTGACGACTCCACTATCGTCACTCTCCAAAGCCTTGATAAGAGCTGGTCTTGCTTTTGCGTTTTCAATTTCACGTAAAGATGAAGCGGAATTCTTTCTGACTGCCCCGTTTTTATCTTTGTCAAGTGATCTTATCAATGCGGGGACTGCATTTTCTCCCTTGACTTTTCCTAGCGCCAGTGATGCCATATTTCTAATGGAACTTCTTTCTTCCTCTTTTATATCTTTATCTTTAAAGGATATAAGCCCTATTAGAGCCCCTTTTTCTGCTTCCTCGCCGTTTTTTGTATATATCTTTATCAAGTTACCAGAGGCGGGAGCTAATAGTTCCTGTTTTCCTTTTCCCCTTGATACCTCGACGATTGGGGTTACATTTTTTATGAGTTTTTCATCGCCTTCTTTTTTAAGCCAATTTATGACTTTCCCTTTTTCTGGCATATAGATAGGATAGACCATATCGCCTTCGAGAAGTGCGATCAAAGCTTCACTTGGATATGAATTTTCCATCAGACGTAAGGCTGTCGCAGCGCTTTTTCGGATACCATCTTTTTCATATTCATCTATAAGTATCTTTAATATGGGTTCTAATGCGGTTGTATCTTTTATTAATCCAAGCGAATCCAGTGCAGTGGTGCGGACCTTTTCTCTTTCATTCTTATCTACCAAAATATTTAAAAGAGGTTGAACTGCCGTTTTGTCTGCGAGCAGACCAAGCGAAGATGCTGCGTTAGTTTTTGTCACTATATCACTGTCATTTAAGGCATCCATTAGTGGGATCAAAGCCCTTCTATCTTTCAACATTCCAAGTGACAAAGCTGAAGTCGCTCTTACGTTTTTATTTGGATCTTTTAATGCGTTGATCAATGGAACGACAGCCCTTTTGTCTCCGATCGCTCCCAATGCTGACGCAGCACTGACTCTGGTAGTCTCGTTTTCATTAGGATTTGAAAGTGTCGCTATCAATCCTTCAACTGCTGGTGCGCCAATGCTACTCAATGCTGATATTGCACCGTTTCTGATAGAAGATGCAAATGTCTTCTCGTCTTCTGTTGCTCCTGGTGGAACTTGGATCCTCATCGCATCCAATAGCGGTTTTATTGCGATAGGGTCTTTCATATTGCCGAGAATTGATGCTACGGTTACCTGTAAAGCTGTCCGTTTGGATAATTCTTTTTTGTATTTATTGCCTATTTTGTCGCCTATTAGGTCACTGGGACTTAACGCAACGTTTTCTGCTTTCTGTTGGAGGACCTCAATGAGGCTAGGGATTGCAGGAGTGCCTATCTTCATTAAGGCTTCTGTTGCACTTGACTTTACATAAACATTATCATCTGCCAACCTTTCTATCAGCAATGGAATTGCGGATTGATCTTTCAATCTGCCTATTATGTCTGCTGCTGCCATTCGCATCTGAGACATTTCATCTCTAAGGGCAAGATGTAAAGGTTCAATTATCTTCTCTCCACCGATGGATTCTAACGATATGGGGATATAAAATTTAACTCCCGGATCAGGATCATTCAATAACTTTACTATATGCTCAATTGCTCTATCGTCCTTTATTTTTCCAAGTGCGACCAATGCCTGTCTGCGAACCATTTCGTCTTCATTTTGTAAGGCTTTTATGAGCGTATCAAAAGCTTCGGATTTCAGCTCAACAAATATCTTGACAATATCATCTTGTATTGATGGATCATAGACTTTAAATAATTCTAAAAGCAAATTATATGCAGGTTCTCCGATATTCTTTATCCAAGTAATATCAGACGTTAAAATCTTAGCGGTCGGTTCAAGTGTTAAATACCATTTTCTAGTCAATTTATCCAATTGTTTTTTATCACTATCAGTCATTAAATCTTTATCGATCGCCTTTAGCTTTTTAATCTGGCTCTCAAGCTTATTGATGATGGAAGTTATTTCGTCTATTAGCCTTTTTTGATTTTCCAGATTCATGCCTGATTCAATTAATTCTAAGGCTTTCAGTGGACACAATGCCTCTGAATTATCGGATTCTTTAGCAATTACTGACTTAAACTCGTTTTTAAGCTGTGCAATGCTCGGAGAATCTTTATATTTTCCCTGTTGGATCATCAATCTAGCATTGACCAAATGCTGATTATCCTTTTCTCCACAGCCAATTAATAAAAAGGCTATGAAAAGTAGAGTCAGCATTACATAGATTTTAAGCCTTACATCTTGAAAATACAATTTTTTGCCATAATTGAACATATATTCTGCTCCTCCTGAAAGCTCTGTGTAAAGGACCTACCAAGACTTGAAAATCTTATTAAATTCTATTTTAGTCATTATTTGGAACCCAAAAACTCAATAGACGACATCAACTCAATAAGCGACAGAATTGATTTTTCCTAATATCCGATCGTTTTTAATGTTTGTAATAGTGGTTGAAACTAATAAATTCGAGCTTGATTCTTTAACGATCATCGTTCCAAACCTTGCATTGTGGAAATATCGCCCTATTGGTTCTTTAAATACTTTGTATGGTTCAAGTGTCAACTTTTTGTTGCCGATTTTCCCTCCGTTATCAGCATAAAACTCAATTTCAACGATCATTGACTCTGATCTAGTACTAACAAGCGTTATTAAAAATTCGATATTTTTGTTATAAAGATAATAGCTATTTAACAATATATCTTCTTTTTTCAGAGCTTCTTTGAAAAGAAGCCCTATATTTTTTATTGCACTATCAATTCTTATATCGTAGTTTTTTACTCTGGTCTCCCAGTAATCAACCATTAAATCAAAATCACTTGTGATTTTGATAATTCCATCATTCAAGTTGCCAATAAAATCAGATAGATCAATCATTATTGCACTATTTGGAGGTAGTATTTTTATACTTTCGGCAATTTTTATGCCTCTATTATCGTATATACTTATCCATATACGGTTTTCTTTTGAACTCACATCCATTATAGAGAGGCTACTTATAACTTCGTTACCCACATATACATCGTTCAGGACGTAATTCTTTGAAACGGCAGACATTGGAAATGTCAACAAAATCTTTTTTTTGTAAGTGTGTATTACATAAGGGCAAATGCTTCCACCAAAACTTCTGATTGATACTTTCCCTGTCGTATTATCAGGTTCGTAATCGCTCAACTTGAATAACAATGTCCCATAAGGGCGAAGCATTTTTTTTGCTATTTTTACAAGTTCACCACTTACGTTATATAGCTCTATCTGGACCAGAGGACCATTTCCTTTTGGGTCATTTATAGCTATAATGGTCTCTTCACACATCGGGACTTTCAGGCAATTTGCAAAATATCTTTCATTTCCAATAGCTGGACGTAATGGAGTCATTGAGACAGTCCCGTCCTTATTTACAAGCCAATATTCAGCAACGATCATCTCATTTGCAGATTCCAAAATGATTGAGCCAGAAGACCTTAAATGTTCTGAAATCTCTATATTTATCTTTCCTTTTGGAAAGAGTAGTTTACTTAATTTTGATACTTCCTTGCCAAATTCGTCATAAAAATGAAGATTGATACTTGGTCCTGTCCCGCTTAAATCTGTAATGATCAGAAAAGCTTCTGCCTTATGAAACTGCGGAAGATGACTTATTGACAGTGTATAACTTCCAACTGTTGATACAAAATGTAAAGATAAAATTGTCAGAACAAGGATAGTCAGGCAAATTTCTTTTTTTGATCTCATATCTGATATATTCTTACACGACTAGCTTTGAAATATCCGCTACTTGATAGATCATTTTGGCAATACGATATAGAATTGCAAGGCGGTTATTTCTCAATTCCTCTTGTTCAGCCATAACCATAACATTATCAAAGAAAGAGTCTATTTTATCGCAGAGTGTTGTTATTTTATCGACTATGTCTTTATAATCGCCTTTTTCTGATGATCTGATGATATCATTTTCAATTCCGATGACAGATTCATACAATTCGCTTTCGTATCTTTCTTGGAAGAGATTTGTATCGACCTTGAATGAGTTGCTAACTTTAATAAGCTCTTTATCAGGTAAAATTCTTATCACTCTATTTAAAGCTGGATAAACCCTATCGAAATTATCTCTATTCTTGAATTCTGTTAGAACGTCAGCACGCTTTAATATTTTTACTGCGTCAGTCTCGCCAACTGACAAAACACTATCAATAACATCATAAGAGAAGCCCCTATCAGAAAGTATCGTAGATATTCTGCTTTTAAGAAATTCTGAGACAGTATTGGCAAGCTTAGGATCATCTATTTTGATCTTTGATTTTTGATTGTATAATTCTATGGACTTCGTTATGACATAGTCAAGATTTAAATTGAGCTCTTTTTCAATAGCAATTCTTACGATGCCTGTTGCCTGTCTTCGTAAAGCGTAAGGGTCCTGAGAGCCTGTGGGGATATTGCCTATCGCAAAATATCCGACGATCGTATCTAGCTTATCCGCTATTGACACAACACAGCCGATAATTGTGTCAGGCAGGTCATCGGTTGGAGAATTAGGTTTATAGTGTGACCTTATGGCTTTTGCTACATCTTCATTTTCCCCTGAATTCATTGCATAATATCCGCCCATAATGCCCTGAAGCGTTGGAAACTCACCAACCATCTGCGTTACTAGATCAACTTTGCAAAGTTCGCCAGCACGAGAAGCGTTCCATCGGTCATTTTTATCTAATCCGAGTTCATCGCAAAGAAATCCAGATAGTTCCTTTAATCTTTGGCTTTTGTCATAAAGTGTCCCAAGCTCCTCTTGGAATATAACGTGATTGAGTTTGTCAAGTTTTTCCGAGAAATTTGACTTTTGATCCTCGTTATAAAAGAATTGTGCATCATCGAGCCTTGACCGGAGGACCCTTTCGTTTCCGTGTTTGATAATGGCTTCATCGCCAGCACCATTAGTGATCGTGATGAATTTAGGTAATAGCGGAGAAGTGTATTTATCTTTATCTTTGGCATGCAGTGAAAAATATTTTTGATGCTTTTTCATAGCTGTTTCTAGGACTTCAACCGGGACGGATAGATAGGATTCACTAAAAGTTCCCATAACAGGTTTGGGCATTTCCACGAGAAAAGTCACGGTCTCAAGTATTTCTTCATCTATATAATCTGTTGACCCTTCCGATATTAGTATTTCACTAACTTGCTTTTTTATTATTTCCCTACGTTCATTTTGATCAACTATGACCCCGGCATCTTTTAATATTTTTTTATAGTCTTCAAGCGATGCTGACTTAATTTCAATTATGCCGGAAGAGAGAAATCTATGACCATAGGTATATCTGTCGGATACTACGCGACCGACATTGAATCTTATCACCTCGTCACCTAATAGAGATACGATCCATCTGATAGGTCTTGCGAACTGGAATTTACCGTCTTCAAAACTGCTAAAATGCATAGATTTTGGGAAATCTATTGATGATATAAGTTTAGGTAATTCATCTGCCAAGACTTCGGCTGTCAATTTTCCTTTTTCGGTAACTAAAAGATAGACATATTCGCCCTTATCTGTGACTTTTGTTTTAAGGTCAGAGGTTTTCATCCCATATTTCCTTGCAAAGCCCTCGCCGGCTTTTGTTGGAGTTCCGGAGTCATCAAAAGCAGACCTTTTCGGAGGACCCATTACTTCCACAGCATAATCAGGCTGGATCGTAGCGACCTTTGTCACATAAGCAGTCATTCGTCTCGGCGTTCCAATAACTTGGATGTCACCAAATTCAATTCTATTACGTGATAAAATGTCCTTCAAAGAATTTTCTATTTGATCAAGTGCTGGTTGAATATAAGATGCGGGAATTTCTTCTGTGCCTATTTCCAATAGGAAGTCCAGATGTGTTTCGGAAGGTGGAGAATATTTTGTCTCTATTGTTGATAAGGTAGATTGACTGGGCTTCCAATTCTTCATCAAAGGGTATCCCATATCCTCTCGCTGCTTGCAATAACCTTGAGCGCATCTTCTAGCTAAATTTCGGACACGGGCGATGTAACTGGCTCTTTCAGTAACGCTTATGCTTCCTCTTGCGTCCAAGATATTGAACGTATGAGAGCATTTAAGGACATAGTCCACAGCAGGTAAAATTAACCCTTTATCAAGGCAATGGAAAGCCTCTTTTTCATAGGTATCGAAGAGCATAAACAGCATTGCAGTATCTGCTTCATCCAAATAATAGGTTGAATACTCAACTTCGCTTTTGTAATGCACATCGCCATAGGTGATACCATAAGCCCATTCAATATCAAAAATGCTATCAACGTCTTGGGAGTTCATAGCTATTCTTTCAAGACCATAGGTTATCTCAACAGAGATTGGGTCTAAATCAATGCTTCCCATTTGTTGAAAATATGTATATTGAGTTATCTCTGAGCTATCCATCCAGACTTCCCATCCAAGACCAGATGCGCCAAGTGTTGGAGACTCCCAATCATCTTCAACAAATCTTATATCGTGTTTGCTAATATCTATCCCAAGGTATTCAAGGCTTCGTAAATATATGTTTTGGATATCAGGCGGAGACGGTTTAAGTATCACTTGATATTGATAATAATGTCCTGCACGCCAAGGGTTATCGCCGTATCTTCCATCTGTTGGTCTTCTTGATGGTTCAACATAAGCGACTCGCCAAGGCTCTGGTCCTAACACTCTCATAAAAGTTGCAGGATTAAATGTTCCCGCTCCAACCTCAATATCATAAGGTTGTTGAATGATACATCCTTGTTTTGCCCAATACTCATCTAACTTAAGTATGATGTCTTGAAAATTCATTTTTCCTAATTAACCCTTTATATGTTTTTAATCCTTATGTTTATTAGAATTCCTCTTTCTCTATTGACTCCAAAAAATTTAGACTGTGCAAATTTTTTGTATCCAGGTGAAAAGCTAAAAATCCCGATAAAATCTTTTTTATCTCTTGTTTGTTAAACTCAGGTAGATTCAAACTAGGTATTACATCTAAGGAGATATTCGCCATTTTTCTCATTATTTCCAGAGACTCACGCGATATATTAAAGGCATGGTGACCCGATCTTGAACACTTCCCACATATAACCCCGCCCGACTGAATACTAAATTTAGGGACTTCGTCATTTATTTCCCCTGAACATATAACGCATAAATCTAGCCTAGGATTTAGCCCAATTCTTTCAAGAAGCTTTATTTCAAAAGCTCTGACTATCACTTCAAGATCGTCAGTAGATTCAATCAAATACATAGTAGAAAGCACCAGATCAAATGTGTCTGGATCGGATTCGCTTTCTGCCGTGACATGCTGAATCAGTTCAGCTATATACGAACAATAAGCCAACTTCAGAATGTTTTCTCTTATCGTCTGAAACGACTCTATGATGTCAAAAGAGTTAATTGAATGGAGGTCTTTTGCAGTCCTTTCAAAGTATATCAGATCACCATAGGTTAATAGCTCAGTTCTTCCGGAAAGTCTGCTTTTGAGCCTTTTAACACCTTTTGCGACAGCACGCACTATTCCAAAATCTTTTGTAAGAAAAACTATGATCTTATCTGTTTCTCCTAATGAATAATGTCCGATCACTATTGCATTTGATCTCTTCAGAGGCATACTTTACTCTTTTTTGACTACTTTTCTGAGCTTTTTTATAGCTTCTTCTTCGATCTGGCGGACTCTTTCCCTTGTAAGTCCATACATTTCTCCTATCTGTTCAAGCGTTCTTGGAATATCATCTTTAAGCCCAAACCTAAGCAATATTATCTCCCTTTCTCTGTCTTTCAGGTTTTCTTTCAACAGTTTTTCTATTTCCTCGCATTGCAGGTCTTGATCTATTTGTTCGATTGGGGAGACTGCGTTGATATCTGCAAGCAAGTCAAGCAGTTCAACCTCATCTGGATCGTTCACACGAGATTCAAGAGAAGCAGGTTTTTGAGCCAATCTTGCGATCTGTTTGACTTTTTCTTCTGATATGCCCATCTCGCTCGCTATTTCTGAAATGGTAGGTCTACGTCCAAGTTTTTGTGTCAACACCCTTGATACTCTTAACCATTTATTGATAAGTTCAGTCATATGGACAGGGAGCCTAACAGTTCGTCCTTGATCTGCAATTGATCTGCTTATAGCCTGCCTGATCCACCATGAAGCATAAGTGCTAAACTTATTTCCACGGCAGGGATCAAACTTGTCCACTGCGTTGATAAGCCCGAGATTGCCCTCAGCAATGAGATCGGTCAATTCGACTCCTCTGCCAAGAAATCGTTTAGCAATATTCACGACCAATCTGAGATTTGATATGATCATCATTCGTCTTGCTTCTGTATCTCCTTCACGTATTCTCCGCGCCAGCTCATTCTCCTGCTCGGCACTAAGCAACGGGATATTGCCGATCTCTTTCAGATAAAGATCAAGCGCATCAGCATGGGAAGATGAACCCTCATCCTCATCCACTTCTATTAGGTCTTGATCACAATCATCATTATATAGAAATTTTTTTTCTTTTTTCTCGTCCATAAAACTTGGTTAAAAATAGATGAAAAGTGCTAAAATCTTATTTTAAAGCCGTCAAATTTTAACTTTGGTTCTTCCCAGTCTACTGTAAGTTCGGTTACGAATGATATCCCAGGATTGCTTTTGACATACGAGATAAGCTTTTCCAAGTCTTCTTTCGCCCCTTGTGCCAATATCTCAACCTTACCATCAGGCAAATTACGAACATATCCTGAAAGCTTCAATTCGATTGCCTTACGTTGAACATAATAGCGAAAATTGACACCTTGGACTCTACCGTCTGCGTAAGCATGAACTTGATACATAGCAATAACCCGTTTAAATAATTGGTCGGGGTGAGAGGATTTGAACCTCCGACCTCTTGGTCCCGAACCAAGCGCGCTAGCCGGTCTGCGCTACACCCCGATTATGTGCTGACTACACAAAAACAGATTTAATATCAACATTTGACATCCATTAATAGTTATTTGTCCAATATTTTGCCCGTTTTTTTACGATATGGAATACATAATTCTTTCTGTAATTTATTTGATTTCTCTCTTATAAATTTTATCTGATCTTCAATAGTAAAATTTTTTGTCTTTTCATAATTTTGATCACGAATTCTGCGAACCATTTCAACTGCTTTCACTGTCATATCTTGTCACCTCTCTTGGTGAGTAAATCATGATTGTCTTATATCCCATCTCAATGTTCACAGCATTAAACATCCGAATTTTTTCAAAATGGACAATATGTCTAAAATTCCAGCTGACGAGCAAATCAACTTCACCAACAGTCGCAATAGCTATGTGTCTGGCATCATCACGAAAATTTTCAGATAATATACCACGTTTAATATACGCGTCAGCTAGTTCAATAACTTCAGTTGATATTTCAAGGACTTCGCAAACAAGGCTTCTGAATTTCTTATAAACTTCTTTAACTATGTATGGGGCGTCCTGTATTTCCGCGTCAACTATTTCAGATAATATTAGCTCAAAAACCCCCTGCTGAAAATCATTTAAAAGACTGTTAGACCATTCCTGAAATTCTGGATCACAACAACCGCCTATTACTGATGTATCAACATATATACGGGGTTTTTTCATTATTTTTTGTGAAAATATATAACTGGTCGGGGTGAGAGGATTTGAACCTCCGACCTCTTGGTCCCGAACCAAGCACGCTAGCCGGTCTGCGCTACACCCCGATAGACATTGCTATAATGCTAGCTTTGAATTGTCAATTTCATATCCCAAAGAGTGTATTATCTCTTTTTGTTTTTCCTCCATTATTTCCGCTTCATCTCTTTTATGATGATCATAACCTAGCAAATGCAAGACGCCGTGAATGGTTAATAAAGCCAGTTCTGCATAAACACTATGTCCATATTCTTTTGCCTGTCTTTCAGCCGTTGGGATAGAAATAACGATATCGCCCAATACCTTATCATTTGGATCAGCGTCAACACCTTCACGCATCGCAAAAGCTAATACATCGGTCGCCGCATTTATATTACGATATTGGGCATTTAGCCTTTGTATTTCATTATCATCTGTTAAAAGTATGCTTAACTCGCAGTCGTCAATACCTTCTGCCATTAAAGATTTTTCAGCGGAATTTATAACTACATTTCGTATCTCGTCTGAAACTTCAATATTTTCCAATATTTCAATTTCCAGAGCCTATTCACCTGCACTTTGTATTTCAACGATAATATTTGATAAAGATGCATTATGAAAAATGCTCTCGTGTTAAAATTGACCATATACTTATCAGAATTTATCTATTCATCCGTTATCGGTTATAACGGGCAAAGTTTCATTTTCTTTTGGATATTCTATCCTTGTATGATACATTCCAGACAAAACTTTGACAAAGGCATCTGATATAAGGCTTACATCTCTGAGTGTCAGATCGCATTCATCTAATTGAGAATCCATCGTCTTATCTTCTATTATCTCTCTGACGAAGTTTATTAATCTGCTATACGACGGATCATCACGCAGAAGTGCGTGTCTTGCTGACTCAACAGAATCAGCCAAGAGTATAATAGCTGCCTCTTTTGTCTGTGGTTTTGGTCCCGGATAGCGATAGTCTTTAAGCCTGACAGTGTTATGTTTGTCAGATTCCATCGCTTTTTGATAAAAACGTAATCCACCTATCAAGGTATTCCCGTGATGTTGTTGTATTATGTCCTGGACAACTTGTGGTAACCTTGAAGCCTTTGCAAGCTTTACACCATCTTTGACATGGGCAGAGATGATCCTTGAACTCATACTGGGATTGAGTTTATCGTGGACATTTTCTCCTTTCTGATTTTCAATGAAGAACTCGGGTTTTGTCATCTTTCCGATATCGTGATAATAAGCCCCGACTCTAGCTAACAGAGGATTGGCTTTTATCGCTTCTGCGGCGGTTTCTGCAAGCTTGGCTACATCAAGACTATGATAGTAACTTCCGCTCGCTTTTTCCTTTAATTGTGTCAACAACGGCTGATTGAGATCGGAGAGTTCCAATAACTCCATATCGGTTGTCGTCCTTGATATATACTCAAAAACCGGCAATAAGCCTGGGGTTAATAGGGCAACTATTATACCATTGATCCCGCCAACGAGACAATTTGTTAACAATATGGTCGGGTGATCTTTTACCAAAAGTCCCAAACCAAGTATGGTTAAGATATTCGTTGCAGAGACATAAAGACCAGGTATTATCAGATGGCGACGGCGACGAGCATAAGATGCAGAGATAGCAGATACTATTCCACCTGTCAAGTAAACTGTCAAATATTCAAATGATGCTGATGTTCCGATCCCAGCAGAAACTGCCAAGAAAACACCTATAACGCTCACAGTAATTATAGCCAACGACACATTAGCTATAATTGCTATAATGACTGAAACTAGCGCAACAGGCACGAGGAACCCCGGCATTTTCAAACCTAGTTTGGGAACTTGATTTATTATGAGGCTTCCCAAGGCTACCATAAGTAACACAAGGATACTTAACGCCAAAACCTTTCTTTTTTCACTAAATAGAGACCTCTCTTGTGTTATAAGATAAGTTACCAAAAATATCGTAAAAAGTGATACCAGTAACAAAATGCTTGGCAAAGAATGAAAGAATATCCGTCTCTGCTCTGACGATAATGCTTTAAGTTTTCTGATATGTGACGATGTAACCAAATCGCCGATAGTAATGATCTTTTCGTTCTTAACAACCCTAGTGTTTGATGATGTGATTTTATTTATTATATCCTCCTGAAATTCTTTTGTTATAGAAGGATTATATACTAAATTGGGACGCAATATTTCTGACATCTCTCTGACAACATCACTAATAGGTTCTGGTAATTCATTTGCCATATTTCTGACGAGCATTCGTGCTTCTGACCAGGACATCAAATCTTTCACAGAGACATTTTTTTCGCTTATTGCACCTGATGCCCTGTTTATAATAGTAATAGTCAATTTATTCGCAATTTGTTCATCTGTTGCTGGTAGTCCTGTTTCGTTTTCTATTTGTTTTTTGATTTCGTCCCATTTCGGTTTAAGATAACCTATCTTTGCTAGTTCTTGGACAAAATTCGCATCTTTGCTATCTGCAATAACGCCTCTTGCAAGGATATCGGATAATATTCTTATTGTTTCATCCTTCATATTTTTGAGCAGTTCATCTGATGACCATATCAAAAGATTTCCAACTTTATCTGATGGCTCTATATAAAATAAATCCTTTATCTGTTTAAGCTTGTCAGTTATCATTCTGTCGTGTTTTATTTTATAGACGATGTCAAATTGCTCTTCAACTTTTTTAAGCCCTTGAAAGTCAAGTTCAAACACCGGCGGGACGTTGGCAATTATTCGCTGTTTTTCTTCTTCGCTTTCAATTATTTCACGATAATCAAAGTCAACATTGGAAATAACGGTTTTTGGGCTTTTCTCACCGAGCTTAAAATCGTTCAAGTCAATCTGTTGTTGACGATACTCTGACGGAAATATCAACCACGATACAATAAGCACAAAAATTATACCAATTAACCACCAATGAAATTTAATCTTCCTTAATATTTCCAGATGTTCCAGTAGAGACCTATTTGATCCATTGATCTTTTTTTTGACAACAATTCTTTTGTTATTGAACCAAGGAATCTGCATTTAATCACCACCTCTTATATACGACCGCTGGATTTCGCAGATTCGTAAGCATCGATTATCTTTTGGACTAACTCATGACGGACGACATCTTCGCTTGTCAGATAGGAGAACTTAATTCCATCAATATTAGAAAGAACAACTTGAGCTTCTAGTAGACCTGACTTCTTGTCTTGGGGAAGGTCAATTTGTGTTATATCTCCTGTAACTACTGCTCTGGAATCAAATCCAAGTCTTGTTAAAAACATTTTCATTTGTTCACAGGTAGAATTTTGCGCTTCATCCAAGATGACAAATGAGTTATTGAGTGTTCGACCACGCATAAATGCAAGCGGAGCAACTTCTATTATAGACCTTTCCATAAGCATTTCCGCTTTGTCCATCGGCATCATATCATATAACGCATCGTATAATGGTCTAAGATATGGATCAACTTTTGCTAACAAATCCCCGGGCAGAAAACCAAGTCTTTCTCCTGCCTCTACTGCAGGACGAGTCAGGATTATCCTACCGACCTCGCCTTTCTTTAATGCAGAAACAGCCATTGCCATTGCTAGATAGGTTTTTCCTGTTCCAGCAGGACCGATGCCAAAGACAAGATCATATTCACGCATAGCTGATACGTATAATTTCTGTCCTCTTGTTTTTGGTCTTATTATCTTATTAGAGAAAACAGTAATTGCACCAGATGCTATCTCATCCAAATTAAGCTCTTTTCCACCTTTTATCATTCTTATAGCATATTTCACATCATCAGATTTGATGATATGCCCGTTACGAATCAAGCTTAACAATTCCTCAAAAACCCTTATTACTTGCTCTGATTCATTTTTGTCACCTGTGATCTCTATATTGCAGTCTCTTGCGACAATCTTCACATCAAAACTTCTTTCAATTAGTCGCAAGTAGCTATCATTTTGACCGAAAAGGTCTTGTGCTTCGGATGAATCCCCCAAAGCAATGTTATTTGATAGAACCTTGTGCTCCAAACAAAACCACCTTTTTATAAGCCATTAGTGATCAGTTAACAATAAAAATGAACAGTGAATATTGCAGACATATTTTATATGAATACCATCAAAAATGCAAGGAAAAAGTCTAAGCTAATAATTTATCCTCTTATTTTTTCAAAATCACGCGTCAAGCCTTCACGCATAATTTGTGTATCTATGGAATGTAGGACAAATCTCATACCATCTTTTATCCATTTAATAGTTAAGTCTGCATCGAAGAAATGTATTGCCACTGCAATATTATGTGAATCACAAATGTTTATTACTCTTTTAACTGCGGATTCGAATTCTGGACTTGTGTATTGCCCTGGTATCCCCATTGAGATACTCAGATTGGTAGGATCGATGAATACGACGTCAATCCCATCAACACTCAACATATCTTCGAGGTTCATCAATGCGGGCATACTCTCTATACCGATAATAACGATATTGTTTTGATTTATCTGTTCGAGATATTGCTTTGAGTCTTCTGATGGGAGTTCTTTTATCTCCATAGCCATATCCAGTAACACACCTTTAAGCGGACGCCACTTCACTGACCCGACAACTTCTTTGACCTGCGAGATATTTTCGCAATATGGAGCTAATACGCCTTTTGCCCCGCCATCAAGAGCCATTGTAATATAATGTGATGATGGAATAGGCACACGGACGATCGGCACAATCCCCGACTTATCCAATGCCCATGCCAAATCTGCAACTTCGCTTCTGCTAAATTGAGAATGTTCTGTATCAATAATCGCATAATCAAGCCCGGTTTCGGCAAAGATGCTAGCCCATCTTGGGTTTTTTGCCATACTTAGCATCGTTCCGTAAACTTTTCCGCCATCTTTTATTATCTTTTTCAATTCTTCGTTATTCATCTTTCATCTCCGACTATTTGATTTTATTAATGGTTGTCCACTATTAATTACCTTGCTTAAAATCTCACCAAATTCATCTATTTTATATGGCTTAATAATCACAGCAGCAAAACCATATTTTTTATACTCCGAAATTATCGGATCATTTGAGTATCCACTAGAAACGATAACTTTGACGTTCGGATTCGCTCTTAGGAAGAATTTCATCGCTTCCTTTGCTCCCATTCCGCCTGGCACAGTTAAGTCCAGAATAACAACATCATAATAAATTCCTGATTCCATAGCCTCTCTATATAGCCTTATCGCTTCGCCCCCATCGCTAGCTTGTGTTACAGAATATCCCATAGCCTCCATCATCTTAGTCGCAAGTTCACGGACCATATACTCATCATCCATAAATAGTATATTGCCTTTACCTGATATGGGTTCATAAGTTGATTCCTCATCTTCGGTTAATATGATCTCTGATAACGCCGGAAGGTAAATATGAAATGTTGTCCCAATTCCAACCTCTGATTCCACATCGATATATCCGTCATGATTTCTGATTATGGAATATGATGTTGTCAATCCGAGCCCACTACCAGTTTTTTTTTGTTGTCCAGTAAGGATCAAAGATTTTTGACAGATATTTTTCAGGGATGCCAACTCCATAATCTTTAATGGATATTCTGATGTATTTTCCTTCTTTCAGAGGGAGTTTGTTTTCCATATTGATATATACATTTTCAGCCTTAACTTCAATAAATCCGCCATTTGGCATTGCTTGATCCGCATTAAGTATTATGTTTGTTATGACTTGACTTATCTGTCCTTCATCAATATCCACAGCCCACAGATCGTTTGGTATTGATATTTCGGGTCGAACATTTGTCCCTCGTAATGCAAAATTAACTGAATCTTTCAAAATATGGGATATTGAAGTCGGTCGCTTGACCGGTGCCCCTCTTTTTGAGAATGTCAGAAGTTGTTGCGTCAAATCCCTTGCCATAAGCGCTGCTTTTTCTGCATCCGAAAGCATTTCGTTTATAATTTCTGGATCTTTTTGAGTCTTTGCAAGCGATATATTTCCCAAGATCGGCGTCAAGATATTATTAAGATCATGTGCAATTCCGCTAGCAAATATACCTATTGACTCGAATTTTTGGATATTTGCAAGTTTTTCTTCTGTTTTCCGTCTTTCTGTTATGTCCTTATAAAATCCCTCATAGCGAATTATCTTTCCGTTTTCATCATAGCGGACATTTACACTGATAATAGTATTTACAATTGACCCATCTTTTTTTACGAGATCAAATTCGGAACTTTTCAGATGCCCTATATTCTTTATTTCCTTTGTCAGCCTATCTACTTGTTCTTTATCAAAACAGAAATCTAGAATTGACCTCCCGAGGAGTTCCTCTACACTATTGTATCCAAGCATTTCAACTCCCGATTTATTTATCTGCAATATATTGCCATCGGGATCAAGGATTATTATGGGGTCAATCATCGATTCAAATAGAGTTCTGTATTCTTCTTCACTTTTCTTCAGAGCCTCTTGTGTTCTTTTAAGTTCTGTTATAGGTGTTATTAATTCAAGTGCATAGTCTATCTCGCCACTTGAATTCCTTATAGCGTTCACGATTATCTGATACCATGAAATACGTCCGTTTGAATTAATAGAAGGGCTTTCATAAGTATAGTTATCTATATTTTCATCAAAGACCTTTTTAATGCCACAATCAGGACATACAATATCAACATATCTTTCCTTCGATATCATCTCCAAAAATCTTTTTTAATACTTTGTTTGCCCAAAGTATCTTAAAATCCTTTGAGATCAGTGCGATAGAAGCACCTAAGCTTTTAGTTATCGTTTCGAGTTTATCTCGTTCATTTTTCAAAGCTTGTTCTATTCTTTTTTGTTCAGTGATGTCACGGATGATTGCCCCTACTGAATAACCATTCTCATCTTGTATTGGAAAAGCTTTTGATTGAACAGTTCGGACATCCCCAAAGGTATTAACCAAATTGTTTTCCATAATCTGATTTGGTACGTCTAGATAACCGCTTTTTATCAATCCTTCTGTTATAGATTTGATCCTGTTATATATTTCTGGTGTTCTTTTTTCATTAGGAAGCAAACTATATTGAACATCCCATATATACTTCCCCAAGACTAACTCGCTTTTCAAACCAGATATATCCTCCAAAGCCTTATTCCATTCAACAATCCGTCCATTTTTATTCATAATTGCTATTCCATCACTGGACATTTCTACAAACTTGCGGAATAATCTTTCGCTTTTTCTTAGAGATTCTTCCGTCCTTATACGCTCATTAGATTCTACTTGGATACGGATTTCAGATTCTTTAAGCTCTTTCGTGCGTTTATCAAGCATCTCTTCAAGATAAATTTTATACCGTTCTAATTCCTTTTCCATCTTTCTTTGTTCAGTTACATCTCTTAAAATCCCAACAACTGTATGACCGTTTTCAGATGGAACTGCATAAGTGGATGATTGGACTATTTTCCGCTTTCCATCAAAGCATTGTATCTCTTTATCAATTGGTTGTTCATATTTTTTGCTGATCTTTCCTGTTTTTAGCACATCTAATAGCATAGTTTTAATTTTTTCTTGTAACTGTTCGGATTTTTTTTCATCGGGGGCAAGTTGATATTGGATGTCCCATATATATTTGCCAACAGCATCAGTCCGCTTTATTTCTAGAATTTTTTCCGCACTCTCGTTCCATTCAATAATTATTCCCTTTTCGTCTGTGATTATAATAGCATCACTGGCTTTTTTTATTATTCTGTTCAAGTGTGTTCCATTTAGAATTTTTTTGCTACCCATCTTAAATTCCTTATTTTCTTTGATTCTCTATATTTTTAATAATTTGTCCATTCCATATTATCTAAACCTTGCTGAGTATCATTTCAAAGCAAAGTTCGTTTTTTTCCATTCTCACAGGAATAATTGAAATAATTCAAAAGATAATATTCTTCAATGATAGAATAATAAAGGCAAATGAAATTTTTTTCAAGCATATTTTGTTTTTATTAAAAAGATAAAAATGTTAATTGTCCAATAACTAACATTATTGATGTTGTAAAATAAAGCAAGAATTTTTAATCTTAGCGAAAATCATTGACAGAATGACGTTTTTAGTGTAAAATTCATTGTCGTCAATAAAAATCTTGATTTTGTCTTGTTAGGAGAGTTTTTATGGTTATTAGTTAATAATGTTATTTACCTATTCTGTTTATTGATTCTTTGTATTTGTATTTTAAATGGCATTATTTAACTATACATAAATTCGGACAAAATCAAGGAAATTATTATGTTAAATATTATCAATCCCTCAATAATACGAATTTATCCTAAACGTTTAACCTGCCATAAGACCATCCTGAAATACCAAATAATCAAAATTGAAAGATGTTTATACTTATATTTTACCAATTTATTCTGATAAAAGAGAACAATTTATAAAGTTTTTCGTCCAAAGATATAATTCAATTTGAAATAGATGCAAAATTGGAGGCTTTAATGATAAGAAAAACACTGATATTTACCTTATTTATATTATTCATATTTACGATTAATTCTTTTGGTAAAGGTGCGACATCTTGGATAGCGTTTTCAGGAAAGGCAACACCTTCTCCCGCAGAAATAAAAATAACCGACGAGTCCAATGGAAGTATGACTATTGAGATGAACTTATACGGCATCAACGTAGAATCTAAGATGCAAAATAACGAGCAATATCAGTCTATAAGTATTCCTAATTCTGATTGGTTGAAGGATGTCGGCAAGCCGAAACTGCCAGTTGTTAGATCAATTTTTACAATACCAAATACTTCAGAGCCTTCATTAGAGATTGAGTCCGAAGCTTACAATGTCTTGCCGAATTACAAAGTTTATCCAGTAGGCAAACCAATTGTAAGGAATGGTCGTAACAACACGGTTTATATAGATGAGCAATTCACCATTGATAAAGATTTTTATAGTTCAAATATCATTTACCCACAAGAGGTAGTAAATATATCATTTTCAGGTTATTTACGAGACCAAAAAATAGTTCAATTGGAATTTCGCCCTGTTAAATATAACCCATTGACAAAAGAATTATTCTGTTCTAAGAACATTCGTGTAAGATTGAATTATAAAGGCGGTTTTGCAAGATCGGGATTATTAAAAAATCTCTATGAATATCCTGAAACCTTCTCAATGGCACCATCGGGAATCAACGACGCAAAGACAACAGGAAGTGTAAATTATGTCAATGATTTGATGCAGAGTGTAAACGCTGACTACATAATTATAGCACCAGAATCTTTTTATAATAACACAAAAGTTAAACAGTTAGCTGAGTGGCGTTCGCAATATAGCGGACTTGACGTCGCTGTTGTATCTTATGACAAGATATATTATACCTTTGGAGCAGGCAAGAGACCAGATGAAAGAATAAAGTCTTTCATGACACACGCTTATTATTACTGGAAGTCAAAAGCTTCAATAGATAGTCACATAAGATATGTGCTCATAATTGGAGACGTTGAATTTATACCAACACACATATCCGAAAACGTTAGTTTTGATGAGAATATAGCTACTGACAATTGGTATGCTTGTCTAAGTGGCGATGATGAAATGCCTGATGTGATGATAGGTAGATTCCCTATAAAAACAGCTAACGAACTAAGCATTATGGTTGATAAGACAATCCAATATGAACAAAATCCCCTTTATGGAGATTGGGCAAACAATGCACTTCTTTTATTGGGCACTGTTGATTATCTTAGTTATGATTTGATAACTGCACGTGATAAATATCTGATCCCATCGGGGTTTAATGTGACAGAGGTTTCAGGTCTTTCTGGTGGGAACCCAAGTAAAGTCACATCTGAGTTAAACAAAGGACAATATATATTAGATTATGCAGGGCATGGTTTCATAGATGGCTGGGAGATTTTCGGTAGTCAGGATATTCAAAGACTAAAAAATGATAGGATGTTGCCTGTGGTATTCAGTCTTGCTTGTAGCACGGGTTATTTTGATCATCCTGATAAAGATTCCTTTGCAGAGGTCTTTGTCAAGGCAAAAAATGGTGCGATCGCATTTTTCGGAGGATCAAGGCTTGTCTCTCCTAGCAGTGTGGGATTTGCTCTGTCACGAGCCATAGCTGGTTCGCATTTGTATACGCTTGGCGAGATCATCATTTGGACAAAACTTCAGCTCTTGTCGCATTCAAATGACCTTGAACTATATAATCTTCTTGGCGATCCAGCACTTGATTTAGGGGCTCCCAGACGATTTCCAAATATGCCAGATTTAGTAATTACGCCTGTTGACATATCAATCAAACCAGAGATGCCAAAACAGGGCGAAAATGTAAAGATAAAAGTTACCATAAACAATTTTGGCTCAATTAACGCGCAGAATGTAGAGGTTGAGTTCAGAGATGGTGGATCTGATGGTCCCTTGATCGCAAAGAAGACGATACAAAATATCAACCCCATTGGAAGCATAGACACAGAGATAAATTGGGAAGTTCCATTAGGTATACCATTACACGATATTTATGTGAAAGCATATCTCAAAGGCGGAAGCTCAGAATATTGGACAAAAAATAACTATGCAAATAAACAAATATATGTTTTGCTTGAGTCTCAGGGATTCCCAGTGAAAATCAATGATCGGTCTCTGTCTCCGACGGTTGCTGGCGATATCGATGGCGACAATGAAATGGAGATATTGTTTCAAACTTATAGCTATGATAGATATACTAAGATATATGCTTTTCATAGGGACGGTCAACCTGTGAATGGATGGCAAAAGACAATAACCAATCCCAAGTTCAGTTACGAAGTCCAATATATGAATTCATCAGCAGGTCCTGTCCCATCAATAGGAGACATTGACGGCGATGGCAAAGCGGAAGTGGTAGCGGTATTTTATTCTCAACTTATACATGCTTGGAAAGGCAATGGAAACTATGTTAATGGCTTTCCAATTCAAGTCAATGGATACGCAACGACAACCCCTGTGCTTGCCGATATAGACAAAGACGGTAAACTGGATATCATTGTGGGCGTAACGAGTGGGCAAGTATATGTGATAAAATATGATGGAACCATACTAGCAGGATTCCCCGTAAATACCGGTAAAAAAGCACATCTTTTTGTAGCTGTAAACGATCTCGATAACGATGGTGATTTGGAGATTATCGCACTTGATTCGGTTATACCTAGAAACTATGATCCGAGTGGCAAAAGCACTATATACGCATGGCATCACAACGGAACTACGGTCAATGGCTTTCCTGTTCAGATGCAAGGAGCCGCTTCTATCTTGCCATTAGTTACCGGAGACCTAGATGGCGATGGTAAAGCAGAGATAATCGCTGTGGCGTCTAATAACACTATTAGTAGAGTATATATATGGAACGCCGATGGGACACTTAAAAATATCTGTTACCTTGAAGCTAATGATCAGATAAGGTCATCAATCTCACTTGCCGACATTGACGATGATGGCGATATAGAGATAATCGCTGGCTCTTACTGTGGTATTATATATGCATGGCATCATGATGGCAGAAATGTTTATGGATTTCCAATTAAACCTGATGATGGATATAATTTATCTACTCCCATAATTGGTGATATAGATGGAGATGAAAAATTTGATATAATTCTCACAGCCCAAAATGGCTCAATCCTAGCCTATAGATCAGACGGCACATTTGTTTCTGGTTGGCAAAATGTCGTTTATGAAAATTTTGGTCTGTCTCCAGTTATGATAACTGATCTTGATGGAGATATGAAAGCAGAATTGGTTTATACTTCTGATTATGGACTGTTACACAATCTATCACTTATTGGCAAATTTAATAGTGATAATCAGTTTGGCTGGTATATGTTTCAGCGTGATCAAAGGCATACCGGATCATATTCTACAAAGGGAATTCTCCCGCCGTCCCCGTTGGAAATTCGGGCAGTAGATTATCCCGCTGATAAGGGCGGAGCAATATTTATCTCGTGGAAATCGCCAAATGAAGATAGCATAGTTTCGTATATAATATACAGGTCTGACAGTTCTAATGGTAAATACTCAATTATAGGTAAAACAGGCAAGACAGAATCCTCTTTCGTTGATGATACAGCCAAAAATGGCATTATATACTGGTATATTGTCCGATCAAGTGATGGTGTAAATCTCTCTGCAAACATAACGCCTGTCAGTGCTTATTGTTTCAATAATTATGCCCCCAATCCGCCTAGCTATGTCTTTGCAACCAAAGCTAACGTAGATGGAGCAATAAATGTGTCTTGGTATTCGGTGAATGATGGGGATATAAACGGATATAAAGTTTTCTATGGCGGACAGTCAAAAAATTATGATAATTCAATAGATGTCGGTTTGGTAAATTATACTATGATTGTTGGTCTTGAGAACGATAAGGAATATTACATTTGTGTGTCTGCCTATGACAAAGACGGGAATGAAAGCCTTCCATCAGTAGAAGTGATCGGCATCCCGAGAGATGAAGACATTAGTCCGCCTTCTTTTTCGGGTTTCTATCCAAAGACTGTCGTAGAAGGTGTTGATTTTTATATCAGATGTAGAATAGATGATCCATCAGGAGTTTATGATGATGATACCGCTGATGATGGTCAAGGTGTTTATCTTGTTTGGTGGACTAATGATGAATCATCAGTATCACATATAGCGCGTTTAAGCAAAATTGCGTCAGGGGAATATATGACGAATTTCAGGATACCAGGACAACCATTGGGGACTCAGATATTTTATCAAGTTTATGCTTATGACGATGATTATGATGGAAACAGACCAGAAGATAGGACGCAGGGAGTTAGCGAGAAACAATCAATAACCGTTGTTCAATCGCCAAAGCTTGCATATAATTATCCTAATCCAGCGCCGTCTAAGGCTTTTCCAGATAGGACAATATTTAGATATTATGCTATAAACAACTCTCAGATATTTATCAATATTTATGATATTTCTGGACATTTAGTTGGTCATCTTGAATCTGAAACAACTATATCGGGGTATAGTGAAACAGAATGGAATATATCTGACATCGCAAGCGGAATATATGTGTACACAATAGAGATCAGATCGCCATCCGGAGAGAGCAAATTTGTAAAGGATAAACTTGCAATTATAAAATAGTCATCTAGCTAAATAACCTCCATCAACCGCCAACGTATGCCCAGTAACCATTGACGAAGCATCAGAAGCGAGAAAGACCACAGGACCGATGTATTCCTCTGGTTCAGCAAACCGTCCAAGTGGAATTTGTGAAAGCAGATGATGTCCAAGTGGTCTGCCATCATATAGTTCGCCATTTTTTTCTGAATCTTCGATCCATTTAAGCAGTCCTGGGGTAGCAACTTGACAAGGTGCGATAGCGTTTACACGAATGTTATGTTGAGCCCATTCAATAGCCAACTCTTTTGTCAACCCAACAAGTCCATGTTTGGATGAGCAATATGCAGATTGACCTCGTCCCAATGCGACAATGCCCGCTATGGAAGTGATGATGATTATACTGCCATTTTTTTGTTTTATCATCTCACGTCCAAAGGCTTGGACACATCTAAAAGTGCCTGTTAAATTTACTGCGATCAAAGCTTCCCAATCTTTCATATCAACGTCTTCCGCGTTTATGTGGAATGAATATCCGGGGAGGTTAACATAAATATCAACACGATTAAACTCGTTGATGACGGATTTTACCATATTGTCAACTTCATCTTGTGACGTCACGTCACAATATAATTCAAGTGCTTTCTTATTATATGACTCTATCGTTTTGATGACTTTGTGTATCCTATCTTTATTTTTATGTCCGATGACTGCGATATCCGCACCATAATATGCCAACCCTTCTGCGATGACGCTTCCCATTGCCCCGCCTGCACCTGTAACGACAGCAACCTTTCCGTTTAGATCAAAGAGATTTCTCATATATCACCTCGTAATTTCAATTGAAAACTAACTCAAATAAAATTTTATTTGGATTAAAATTGATTGATGATCTGTTAAATATTATATATAATTATGATGTTTTTTCAAACCATTTGATTTCAGTGTTATTCAAATTCTAACTAGCTGTGTCATCTGATCCATGCTTTCGCAGGGATGACATTACTGATACTATATTTTGTAAAAATGATAAAAAGAGAAAAAAACGAGATCATAAATTTGTGGTATCGATCATCTTTAGTTCTCACAATCAGTGCGGGCTTATTTTTATCGGTAATATTAGCATTGCTTATTTTTAACTACATTCAACTGAAATCAGAGGACCCGTTAAACTCACCAGAGTTGATAGAGTTAAAGGAAAGACTTTCGCGTGAGCCAGCAAATGAGTCTATAAAAGAGCAGATAAGGGCGCTTGATCTTCAATTGAGAAGAGCATATTTTCGTCATCGCAAGTTTTCAAGTTTCGGCAGTTATCTTCTTATTGGCAGTGGAGCCATATTCTTGGTGGGCATAAAGTTTGTTTATAATTATCGTGAGAAGTTGCCGATGCCAAGGTTAGACCAGAAGCCAAAGGATGAGATCAGGTCAATTGAGTCAAAGATTGCCATCGGAGCTTTCGGTTTATCTATATTTATAGGTTTGATCTTGGCTATCCAAAGCTCAAACCTTGATTTTTTCGATGATGTTTATCAGACAGTTCGATCAGCAGAAATCCCAAAAGAAGAAAGTAAACAAGAAATATTGGAAACAACAACTGTTCAAACATCTGAGATAAGCCAAACATCATCAGAAACAAATCCACAAGCAGTGGCGATATCAAGCTATCCTTCTGTTGATGAGATAAACAAAAACTGGTCACGTTTCAGAGGTCCTGGTGGGCTTGGAATATCGCATTATAGCAATGTCCCGTCATCATGGAATGGTAAGACGGGCGAGAATATATTATGGAAAACCGCTATCCCGCTTCCTGGCGAGAATTCTCCTGTCGTTTGGGGAAAAAAGGTTTTTGTCACAGGGGCAACAGAGTCCAAGCGAGAAGTCTATTGTGTTGATGCTGATAATGGAAAGATTTTATGGCAAAGATCAGTAGAAAATGTCCCTGGAAGTAGCACAATACCTCCAAGAGTAAGCGAAGAAACTGGTTATGCGGCACCGACAGCGACGACCGATGGACAAAGGGTATATGCTATCTTTGCCAACGGCGATCTTGTCTCGTTTGATTTTAATGGAAATCTTGTATGGGCGAAAAACCTTGGCACACCTAAGAGTATGTATGGTTATGCGTCATCATTATTGATGAACAAAGGCTTGCTTATAGTCCTATATGATCAAGGAGGGGCAGACGAGAATCTTTCTAAAATAATGGCTTTTGACTCAAGTTCTGGATCACTGGTTTGGTCAACAAGTCGACCAGTTCCAAATTCTTGGGCGACACCAATAATTATCAACACTGGCAAACGAGAAGAGCTGATCACAACGGGCAATCCCTGGGTTATATCATACAACCCTGACACAGGGGCAGAGCTATGGAGGGCGAAATGCCTAAGCGGAGATATAGCACCTTCACCAGTCTTTGCAGATGGACTGGTTTTCGCTACAAATGCCTATGCCAAGATCGCTGCGATACGTCCTGACGGTCAAGGCGATGTTACATCTACTCATATCGTTTGGACAGGGGACAGTGGTCTTCCTGACATTTGTAGCCCATTAGCTGTAGGGGGGCTTGTGTTCCTATTACAAACTTATGGCTTGTTGACTTGTTATGATGCTAAAACAGGCGAAGTTGTATGGGATAATGATTTTGCAGAGACTTTTCAGGCTTCACCAAGTTTGGTCGGAGATAAAATTTACCTCTTGACCGAAGATGGACTGATGATCGTTATAAAGCTAGACAGAAAATTAGAAGAGATCGGCAGATATGAGCTCGGTGAAAAGACCAATGCTTCTCCAGCTTTTCTTGACGGTCGAATATATATTCGTGGGAAAGAACATCTCTATTGTATCGGGAAACGTTAAAAAACACGGAGTATATGCATATAACTATGATTGATTTTAAGAACAAAACAATGTTAGATATAGAGCTATCGGATGACGATGTTGAATTTATCGACAGAATAGTTGATGAGATGGGCAAAGGAGAGGAGTCGGTTATACCTATCCTTCAAGCGATACAAAATCGCTACCGTTACCTTCCAGAACCGATTATAAAAAGAGTTTGCGAGATAACAGATATAACGCCTTCGCAGATCATAGGGGTATCAAGTTTTTATACACAATTTCGTCATCGTCCCGTTGGAAGACATATAATCAATGTTTGTCATGGGACTGCTTGCCACGTCAAGGGATCGGGTCAAGTGCAGGAGGCTCTTAAACGTCATCTTAAAATATCTGAAAATGATGACACCGATCCAGAACGCATATTTACCGTCCAAAAAGTGGCTTGTTTAGGCTGTTGCACACTTGCACCTGTCATCCAAATTGATAATATCACTTACGGTTATTTGAAACCTGATATTGTTCCGAAAGTTTTGGATGATTTTTTAAGTTCATCGTATAAACTATCGCAGAGGTCTGAATTTGATGATGGGATAATAATATCAGAAGGAGAGGAAAATGGCGAGATAAGGCTTGGACTTGGCTCTTGTTGTATCGCTAAGGGCAGTGATAAAGTCCGATCAGAATTGATGAAAGCGGTTCAAAAGTATAAGATCAAGGTAAAGATTAAACGTGTTGGATGTGTTGGTATATGTCATCAGACCCCGCTCATTGAGGTTATTACACCGAATAAACGTTCCTATCTCTATGCAAAGGTAGAACCTGATGATGTGGAATCAATTGTTTTGCGACATTTCAAACCCAAAGGCGTTTTGAAGAAACTTGCTAATGTGACGTCAAGAATCATAGAAAAAGCTCTGACTGACGAATCTTGGGAGCGGATAACGAGGTATTCAATCTCTGTTCGTGACCCACATGTAAGTGCATTTTTTGAAAAGCAAAAACATATCGCGACCGAATATGCTGGTAGTATCAATCCAACAGATATAGATGAATACTTGGAAAATGGAGGTTTTATCGCATTGAGAAGATGTCTCACTGAGCTTAGCCCAGACCAAATTATAGACGAAATAAAACTTAGCGGGCTTCGCGGACGAGGTGGTGCGGGATTTTCTACTGGAATGAAATGGTCACTGGTAAGACATGCTAAATCAAATAAAAAATACGCCATCTGCAACGGAGATGAAGGCGACCCTGGAGCATTTATGGATAGGATGATATTGGAATCTTATCCGTATAGGGTTATTGAAGGACTCGCAATAGCTAGTTATGTAGTCGGAGCAGATGAAGGATACTTTTACATACGAGCTGAATATCCCTTAGCAGTTCAACGTGTGAGAGAGGCATTAGCCCAATGTGAGGAGAGAGGATTTTTAGGTGATAATATATTGGGAACGGACTTCAAGTTAAATCTCAAGATAATGGAAGGCGCAGGCGCGTTCATCTGCGGAGAAGAAACTGCTATGCTTGAATCAATAGAGGGCAGAAGAGGTATGCCAAGATTGCGTCCACCATATCCGGCGGAGGTCGGGCTTTGGGGGAAGCCTACATTGATAAACAACGTTGAATCCTATGCTACTATCCCTTGGATCATAAAACACGGAGGGATAAAATTTAGTTCATTAGGGACAAAGGACAGCAAAGGGACAAAAGTATTCGCTTTGGCTGGAAAAATTGTGAGAGGAGGGCTAATAGAAGTCCCGATGGGAATAACCATAAGGGAGATCGTAGAGGAGATCGGAGGAGGTGTTGCCAATGGAAGGCGGTTTAAAGCCGTTCAGATCGGCGGCCCATCTGGCGGTTGCATCCCAGCAGAGCTTTCTTGGACACCTGTCGATTATGAGGCGTTGACTTCACTCGGCGCAATAATGGGATCGGGCGGATTGGTAGTTTTGGACGACACAGATTGTATGGTTGAGATCGCAAGGTATTTCTTACAATTCACACAAGATCAATCGTGTGGAAAATGCACGTTTTGTAGAGTAGGCACAAAACGTATGCTAGACATTCTTCAAAATCTTTGCGATGGAAAGGGCAGAGAAAGCGATCTTACGGAACTGGAGCATCTAGCCAATATGGTCAAAAAAGGTAGCCTTTGCGGTCTTGGTAAAACAGCACCAAATCCTGTTCTTACAACGCTTAAATACTTTCGATCAGAATATGAGGCACATATACAGAAAATATGCCCTGCCCATAAATGTAGTGCATTGATCAAATATGTTGTTACCGATGAATGTATCGGATGCACACTTTGCGCTCAACATTGCCCTGTTGACGCTATTGAGATGAGACCCTATAAAAAACACGAAATAGACGATGAAAAATGCACACGTTGTGATACTTGTAAGCAGATATGTCCTGAAAAAGCTATAATTGTAACATCGCCTAGATGATAAAAGACGATCAATATGCCTTTTCATATATTTTTATAGCATCTTCTAATTTGAGTTGTCTTGGATTATTCTTCAGTAGCCTTGTAACGGTCATTGCCGACATCGCCATTTTTTCAATAGCGTCAAAAGGCACTCCTACCATTGATAGCTTTAACGGAATTTGACAATCTTGACAAAGTTTTTTGATTATCTCCAAACCTTTTTCCGCAGTTTCTTTGTCATCATCTGTGTGTTTTGCTCCAAGTGCCAATGCGATCTTTGCGTAGCGATCAGGCATTGCAGGAAGATTAAACTCGTAAACATAGGGAAGCATTAGTGAGTTAGCTAATCCGTGTGGTATATGAAAATCACTTCCCAAAGGATATGCTAAAGCATGAACAGCGCCGGTATTCACAGGTCCAAGACAAAGTCCTCCGTATAAACTTCCCAAAGCCATATTTGTCCTAGCATCTACGTCATTACCGTCGTCAAAAGCCTTTTTCAAATTGACACTGATCAGTTTAATTCCCTCTATTGCATACATATCCGTTATAGGATGCGCGAAGAGATTGGCGTAGCTTTCTATACAATGGGTAAGGGCATCCATCCCTGTTGATGCAGTCATATCTGGTGGCACGGTCAAGGTTAACATCGGGTCAACATAGCTTGCATCTGGGACAAGAAAAGGACTGATTATCCCCTTTTTTATCCCATCAACTTTATCTATTATTATTGAGTTTGGAGATACTTCGCTTCCTGTCCCTGCAGTCGTTGGCAAACAGGCTAGATATGTCTTTCTACATTTGACATTTCCTATACCATAAGCGGATTCAATATCTTGATCGCTGTCGTTCAGTGCTGGGACTATCTTTGATATGTCAAGGACGCTTCCTCCACCGATACCAATTACAGTATCAGCTTTTGACGAGCGAAATGCTTTAAGGGCTTCATTGAAGGTATCGCTTGACGGTTCACTGATCACCCCGTCCCACAGATCAACGGATGTTACTGTGCTTTTAAGACGCTCTAACAACGGCTTAATCACATTTTTAATTGGCGGAGCAGTTATTATAAATATCTTTTTAAGCCCGATTTTAACTATGTCGTCAACGAGTTGATCGGAACAATTTGTCCCAAAAACAAGCTTTTTAGGTTGATGAAAAGTTATAGTAGACATTTTATCTCACATTTTCAATAAAGCCAGTGCACGATCAACGACATTTTCAACTGTAAATCCGAAATTTTTGAAAACAGTTCCGCCCGGTGCTGATGCTCCATAGTGATCAATTCCTATGACATCGCCTTCTGATCCGACATATCGACACCAGCCCTGTGTTACGCCAGCTTCAACTGCCAGACGTGCCTTTACAGATGGCGGAAATACCTTATTTTTATATTCGTCATCCTGATCTTCAAACAATTCCCAACTCGGCATACTGACAACTCTAACTTTGATCCCCTTTTCTTTTAATTGTTTACCTGCATCAAGGACAAGGCTAACCTCTGAACCTGTTCCGATCAATATGATGTCTGGCAAATCATCTTCGGGGTCGGAGAGTATATAAGCTCCTTTCTCAACTCCTTCATCTATGAACGGAAACTGTGTCGGGTCAAGTATTGGCACATTTTGCCTTGTCAAAGCCATCGCGACAGGTCTATCTTTGCTTTCTAATGCGATGCGCCAAGCAGAAGCAGTTTCATTTGCATCAGCAGGACGGATCACAACGAGATTTGGTATCGCTCTTAACGCTGCTAGATGCTCAACTGGTTGATGTGTGGGACCATCTTCGCCAACACCGATGCTGTCGTGTGTAAAGATCCATATAGATGGCTGTTCCATAATTGCAGACAATCTGATAGAAGGACGCATATAATCAGAGAAGACCATAAATGTTGATCCATAAGGGATTACGCCTTTGTGGAGTGCCATCCCATTAACTATCGCCCCCATACCGTGTTCTCTGACGCCGAAATGGAGATTTCTCGCTGAGAAGTTATCTTTACTGATACTGCCGAACTTCTCCATATATGTTTTAGTTGATGGTGCAAGGTCTGCTGACCCTCCGATCAAATTTGGTATAATTTGTGCAATCGCATTCAAGACTGTTCCAGATGCATTCCTTGTAGCTATGGCTTTTTTGTCCACTGTAAAAACAGGAATAGCTTTCTTCCAACCTTCTGGTAGTTCCCTGTTCATAAACAGATGCCATTGTTTAGCAAGATCAGGGTATTCCTCTGCATATTTTTCAAACATATCATTCCAATTTCCTTCAAGCTCACAGCCCTTTTCCAATGCTTTACGGAAATGGTTAAAAGCCTCTTCAGGGACAAAAAATGGTTCTTCACTTTCCCATCCCAAATTTTTCTTTGTCAATTTAACTTCTTCTTCTCCAAGTGGCTCGCCGTGAGCTTTTTCAGAGTCCTGTTTATTAGGGCTTCCACAGCCTATATGAGTTCTTACCGCTATGAGTGAAGGTCTTTCTTTTTCACTTTGGGCAGATATGATCGCAGAAGCCAAATCATCTAATGTCGCATCGTCATCTAGCCTTTGGGTATGCCATCCGTAAGCGGAATATCTTTTGCAAACATCCTCTGAAAAAGCTAGATCAGTGCATCCTTCAATAGTTATGTGGTTATCATCGTAAAAGCATATCAATTTTGAAAGCCCAAGGTGACCAGCCAAAGATGAAGATTCACTGGAGACGCCTTCCATCATATCGCCATCGCTTGCAATGACATAGGTATAATGGTCAACAATGTTGTATCCGGGGCGGTTAAAATATTGTGCAAGCCATTTTTCGGCAATAGCCATTCCAACTGCGTTAGAGATACCTTGTCCCAAAGGACCTGTGGTAGTTTCAACGCCAGGAGTAAGCCCATGCTCAGGGTGTCCAGGTGTTCTACTGTTCCATTGACGAAATTGTTTTAGGTCGTCCAGAGTTAGACCATATCCAGTCAAATATAAAAGGCTATATAAAAGCATTGACGCATGACCAGCAGATAACACAAACCTATCTCTATTATGCCAGTCAGGGTTGCCGGGATTATGTTTCAGAAATTTTGTCCAAATAACATAAGCGACATCAGCAAGTCCCATTGGCGCACCAGGGTGACCTGAGTTAGCTTTTTGCACACCATCCATAGCCAATGTTCTGATTGTGTTTATACATAGTTCATCTAATCTGTCAGTAATTTTCATGAATCGCTCTCCTTGTATCTCTTTAACAAAGACAACACAATAGTCACATTTTACCTTATTTGTTTTGTCATCTCTTCAACTGCACGGGCAAGTTGAAGGTCGTTTTCAAGATCAATATTGGGCGCGTTTTGGGTTGATGCAAACGTCCTTCTGACATACATTTTGACTATACGTTCGCTTATAGTTATACCATTGTCATTAAGGGCTTTCATCAGTTCAGGTATTTTTTCAAATAAACCTTTGAGCTGTTCTTCTGGTCTCTGATCTTTGTGTTCTTCAATGTAACCATAGACAAATTTGTTGACATATTCACCTTCGTAAAATTTTGTCAACATTCTAACTGTATCGCTGTCTCCGCTTTCGTCAAGAAGGTTAGGTTGTTCAACCTCAATATCTGGATTGACCCCGCCTTGAGAAATCTTTATCTTGCCCTCTTCCTTTTTAACGGTATAAATATTTTCTCCGTCGTTTATTTGCCATCTAACGCCTTTATTTCTGATCTTATCTTTTGTTTTGATCTTGGCAGAATCCGATAACGTAATTCCATTATTGATAAATTCCTGACGTAAACTGTCAGGTATCTTTCCTTCATCAAGCTCTTTTTGTAGGTTCACGTCAACTGCGAAAAGGTCTTTTTCGTGTATCCAATTTCCACTTGGAGTTTTATATATTGATACAGTTATAGAAACAGCCCTGTTTTCATCTAACGGAAATCTCTGTTGGACGACCCCTTTGCCAAACGTTCTTTCGCCAATAAGCAAGCCTCTTTTATGATCTTTTATTGCTCCTGCGACGATCTCTGATCCGCTTGCACTACCGTTATTAATGAGTAAAATAAGAGGGATGTTATTTACATATTTTACGAAATCCTTGTCAAGTTTTTCTCTTATCACTGCTTTATACTCTGCATCAAATCTATCAAGCCTTCCGTCAGTAGAGACGATAAGCCCTTCGGGGATAAATAGACTTGACACATCAACTGCGGAGGTCAGCATACCACCTGAGTTCCCTCGAAGGTCTAATATCAGACCTTTCATACCTCTTCCTTTTAGTTCTTCTATGTTTTTGGTCAATTCTGTTGCAGTTTCTGCTGTAAAATCAGAGATAGATATATAACCGATATCTTTATCTATCATTGCGTTTTTCACGCTTGGATAGTTTATTATAGCTCTAGTAACTATGACGTCAAATGGCGAGTCAATACCGGATCGGAGGATTGTTAGTGTAACCTTTGTCCCCACTTCTCCACGGATAATATTTACCACGTCCTCTAATGCTTGATTTTCTATTGATCTTCCATCAACTGCTAATATTTTATCGCCAGAGTGAAGACCAGCTTTCATAGCTGGTGACCCATCCATCGGTTGGACTACATAGACAAAACCGTCAGGCGATGGTAATATTCTTATTCCGATACCGCCGAATTTTGCGAAAAATAAATTCTCTTGCTCTCGCTTTCTTGATGTCTCTTCTTGATAAAATGAATATCTATCGCCCAGTCCTTGAAGCATACCTCTTATAGCTTCGCTCATAACTTTTTCTAATTGCTCTTTGGTTAGTTCTTCTCGGTAATTTCCTAAAACATAAGACAAAGCAGTAGAGAATAATTCTATCTGACGATATACATCATCTCTTGTATAAGGTTGTTTTGAGTCATTAACAGGTTTTTGGAGTTCCTCTGACCATATTTCAATATGAAGAGATGAAACCAAAATAAATATAATAAGAAACGTAAGCGATTTTTTCAGCATAATTGTTTCCTCCGAGAATTTAACTAAAAAATGCCGAGATTTAATTATAAAACAAGAGTATAATGCTTATAAATTTTAACATAATTTTCTAATCCATTTAAGCTATTTTTTGGACGATCTGATCTGAATTATTGAGCATTATTTGGACAAAGTCGGGACTTAATCCTGCCCCTATGATGACAGCTGAAGCATGTTCCATCGTGATGAGATCAGATGGTTCGTGTGAATCTGTGTCAAGGACTAATTTCGCTCCCATCTCTAAAGCCAGTTTTGCAACATGACCATTGGTCAATGAATGTCCTTTACGAGACGATATTTCAAGATAAACGTCGCGTTGTGCTGCAACTTTAACATCATCAGGCATGATAAGCCCAGGATGTGCCAATATATCTATATCTGCGTTCACCGCGTAATGATCTGTTTGTGAAGCGACAGGTTCAACTATCGTTTCTCCGTGGACTACGATTATCTTTGCACCGAGACGTCTTGCTTTAACAGCTAATTCTGATATATATACAGGCGGAACGTGCGTTATTTCAACGCCGGGAATTACTTTAATTTTCATAACTTTGTTAAGTGCTTCTGCTATTTCTGCTATTCTTGGCACGACAAAATCAAGGTTAGACTGATCCACATGATCGGTTATAGCTATGACATTATAACCTCTGTGTTCAGCACGTCTGACAAGCTAGATCGGCAAAAGCACTCCATCGCTAAATAAAGAATGTGTATGAAGGTCAATCATTGGCAGGCTCTCAAAAAGGATAATGTCCTAATTTGTGAAATGCCCCTGGCGCGATTCGAACGCGCGGCCTACGGCTTAGGAGGCAGTCGCTCTATCCTTCTGAGCTACAGGGGCATAATTTCGTTTCTTAATTATAGCATATTACGATAAAAAATCCAACGCTTTAAGTATAGCACAAAAAAGATGATATTTAAAGAGGGATAATTCTGATCTTAGGACATAAGTTCGGACATTTCCCAGTGCAATACTACCAAAATGACTGAAAATTCATGTTATCATGTGAAAAAAACACC
>FWPV01001394.1_pt1 | contig 67335 bp, 67 predicted proteins | sample 2228371 | NCBI WGS metagenome assembly FWPV01 (sample SAMEA103939776, study PRJEB20133) | metagenome
AAGGATCGAGTACTCGATCACCAGGCCGGATGGGAGCACCAGTTCCGGTGTCGCTCGCGAGGGTGAATACCTGGCAGAGGCGGGAGACGTGCCGGTTCGCGTCGAGCGCATCACGTACTATGCGCGGCTCTCCGTGGTCGATGACTGGTCGGTCACTCCGATGTACGTGCTGTTCGCATCCGCTACACTCGGGTGCACGGTGGCTCTGCTCGTCCCGAGGCGGGCCCCGCGGCGTTCGAGGAGCGAGGGAGGGGACGGTTCGCATGACGACTGAGATCATCATCATGTGGGTGGCGGTCACCCTGTACGCGGTCAGCGCGGCAGCGTGCATCATCAGCCTCGTCTTCACGAGGCGAGTGGCTCTCACGGCCGGACTCGCGCTTGCGTGGCTCGGTGTTGGCGTGCACGCAGCTGGCATCGCCTGGCGATGGGTCCGCATCGGACACGGACCGTTCCTCGGCTTCTACGAGGTCGTCTCCTCGTACGTCTTCGTCGCGGTACTCGCACTCCTGTGCCTCATTGCAGTCAAGCGCTCGCTCGCGCCGGTTGCGGCCGTTCTCATGCCCGTTGCGTTCCTGGGACTGGGCGGAGCGATGCTCGCGCCGAAGAGCGACCTCGGCATCACCGGTACCCTCGCGAGCTGGTGGCTCGGCATCCACGTGGCGTTCGCGAAGCTCGCCTTCGGTTCGTTCCTCGTTGCTGCAGCGCTCGCGGTGACCTACCTCCTGCGTTCCCGACGTGAGGAGAGCGCGCCTGATGAGGACCTGACGAGCGGCCTGAGGCTCGCGACGCTCGACGACCTGACGTTCCGGTTCGTCGGTTCGGGCTTCATCTTTCTCGGCATCATGATCGTGGCGGGAGCCATCTGGGCGAACGAGGCGTGGGGGCGCTACTGGGGCTGGGACCCCATCGAGACGTGGTCGCTCATCGCATGGTTGATATACGCCGTGGTGATCCACCTGCGCGTGACGATGGGCTGGCGCGGAGCGCGATTCGCGAAGGTCGCGATAGCCGCGCTGCCCGTGATGGTGTTCGCGGCGGTCGGCGTCGTCGTCGTGACGAAGTCGATCCACGGCGCGTACCTGATCGGCTACTGAGACCGTCTCGCCGAAGGAGGGGCGTTCAACGGTGGAGCTCCGTGCCCGGAGGAGCAGTGCGGCGAGGGGTGTCCCGGCGAAGCGGCTCGCCGCTGCGATAGCACTCGTCGTCGTACTCGGCCTCACGACTCTGGTGATGTTGTGGCTCGTCTCGCGTCCCACGAGTGGGGTCAAGCTGCGTGGCTTCCCGCCCGGGAGCGATGCGACCGTCGCCTACGCCGGCCGCTTCCCGGCTGCGGGGCGACCCGCGCTGCTCAGCCCGCTCGGCATCGTCACGGACGAGGAGCGCCTGTACGTGGCCGAGGCCGACGCAGGGTGCATCCGCGTATTCGGCCTCTCAGGCGAGGAGCTGGCGACCATCACGGTGCCTGTCGCGCCAGGCGCACGCGTCGCCTATCCCGTGGACCTGGCGCTCGTCGGGCAGGACCGCATCGCGGTGGTGGACACGGCCGGTAGGCGCGTGGTGGTCATGCCCACGGACGTGCGTTCGCGCTCGGATGCACTCACGTGCGGATCCGAGGACGCATCCTCCGCCCCGCAGCATCCCACAGCCGTGGCCGCTTTCGATGGCGACGTATACGTTGCGGATGCCGGCGCAGGGGAGATCAGAGTCTATGATGAGAGCGGCGCCTACGTCCGTTCGCTCGGTGGCGACGAGCAGCCGCGACTCACATACGTCGGATCCCTGTGCGTCCTCGGCGACACGCTGTATGTGACCGATGCGAACGCGGGCCGCGTGCTCGCGTTCGATTGCGTGACGGGCGAGCGCGAGTCGGTCTCTCCGCAGCCATTCACGCTGCCGCGCGGGATCGCCGTCGGGCCAGCGGGACGGGTCATCGTCGTCGACACTCTTGCCAGAACCTGCCACATCCTGAGCGCGTCGGGTGAGCGTGTGGATGTCATCGACGGCAACACCTCGGGCGATGGTGCGCTGTCCAGCCCCCGCGATGTGGCGTGGGTCGGTGACACGGGGCGCGCATACGTCACGGACGCGGGAACCGGGCACGTCGTCGTCTTCAATGTCCGGTCGCGAGGCGATCGCTGATGGTGCTGCGCGATGAGCAGGGCGGCTGCTCCGACACCTCGACTTCGATGAGCGGTAACGTGCGTCAGCCGCTCTCGTCCCAACGACTGGCTGGATTCCGTGCTAGTTTGTTAGTATCATCCGTATGTCTTCGGCTCCGTTAAGCCATACGTAAGGGAAGTGTGAGTGTCGAATGCCTGATGGCAGGAACGCGCCCGACGCGACGCTGTATCGGCTCTCGCTCTACCACTGTTACCTGAGCGAGCTTCTGCGCGTGGGTGCGCCGCAGCGCATCACCTCACGCGAACTCGCCGATGAGCTCGGCATCAAGGAGGAGACGGTCAGGCGCGACATCTCGTTCATCGGTGAGATCGGTCGACCGGGTGCGGGTTACGAGCCCGAGCTGCTCTACCGGCGGGTCGCGGAGTTCCTCGGTCTGTCCGAGGAGTACCCCATCGTGCTCGTCGGTACCGCGAGGATGCTCGAGGCGCTGCAGATCGTCTTCCCGCCTGAGCGGTTCGGCGTGAGAGCCGTCGCGATGTACTCCGAGCTGCCCGAGGACGCTGGCGCAGTCGTGGGTGGCGTCGAGGTGCAGCACCTCACCCAGCTTCGGAGTCTCGATCCGTCGCTCGGTGTGTCCGTCGCTCTCGTCGCGTGCTCACCGGGCTGGGTGCAGATCACCCTCGATCTCCTGTACGAGGCTGGCATCACCGGCGTGCTGCTGCTCACCCCCGTCATCCGGGTGAACAGACCCGAGAACATGCTGGTCACACAGATCCGTATGCCGTGCGACATCAAGTCGCTGGCGTGCCGCTGCCAGATCGCACCAGGGACTGTCGGCGCTCGGTCCTGACGGGACCGACGGCGTCAGGGGGTCGTGGTCTCGGTCGCGTCCACCGAGCCGTGCCAGTACCAGTCCTTCTGCATGATCCGCTCCACCTGCGACCGGTACGTCGCGTACGCACCCTTCGGCGTCACCGCCATGACGATGAAGGCTTCGCTGCCCTTGGGCACGATCCAGACGCTCGCGTCGAATGCAGCCCCCGCGCCGTCGACTCCCTGGATGATGCACGCGGCAGCTGGCAGGCCGCCGATCGTCGTGGGCGCGGCCTTCTCGGTGAACGAGTACTCCTTCCATGAGCGTGACCGTGCGCGGCGGTCGATGAGGGATTCGAGGTACGCTGGGAGCGGTCCGTCCGTAGTCTCCTGGCCCGGGTAGACCGTCATGGTGAGACCCTCGATCCTCCCATCGGCCGGGAGCTCTTTGCCTGCGTACACGATGAGGACACCCGAGGTGGTGCCCGCATTCCACGTCGAGGGCACCTTGATGTGGAATGAACCTGTGGGGTCGGCGACGTCCTTGACCTGCGGCTCGCGCGCCGAGCATCCCACGAGGACAGCCAGCGCGAGCACGGCGAGGACGATCGCGGGTGCGCGGTGACGCGGCGTGCGCAGCATGTCGACCTCCTTGTGAGGGGATGAACGAGCAAACGGCGCTCATGGTAGCACGTCCGGGTGCCGTGAGGCCAATCGGTTCGTGGAAGCGGGGATGCGAACCTCGTGAGCCGTTTGACGAATGTGGCACGCGAACCGTAGCCTGAGCGTACCATGACGACCGCGCGCACCTCCGTCACGCCCAGGGCGTCCCTACGCATCGCGCTCTCGAGCATCGTGCTGAGCGCGCTCGTGAGCGTGCCCGGCCTGAGCGACCCACGACAAGCGGCGCGAGCGGCGATCTGTGCCCTCGCGGCTGCGAGCATCCTCACCGTCTCGCGGACGTCCGCAGCACGATGTCGTCCCGATGAGCGCGCGATCGTGGTCACGGTCGCCGCCCTCGTGTTGGCGTGTGGGCTCGTCGTGTCTGCGGTGGTCAACGGGGTCGCCTCGTCGCTGTACGGTGTACACGGTCGCTACCAGGGTCTCGTCTCATGGGCGATGCTCTTCGTCGTCGCGTGTGCCGGGTTGCGAGTCGGCAAGGATGCCACCAGGGTCGTGGCGCGCGTGGCCGCCCTCGCAGCCCTCGTCGAGTCCATCGTCGTGATCGCCCAGCTCGCCTCCCGTGCCGGTGTGACGGGCAGCATGGGTAACCCCGTGATCGTCGGGTCGTGGCTTGCAACGGCTGCCGCGATGGCGGCTGCTGCAGCGATCGCGGAGCGCGAGCGCAGCTGGCGCGCGCTGCTCGTGGCCGCGTCCGGTGTGAGCGTGCTCGCACTCGGGATCGTGGGGTCACGGGGGGCTTGGGTCGGGGTGCTCGCGGGAGGCATCACAGCGCTCATCGCTTCCCGCAAGCGTCGCGGGCTCTTCGCTGTCGCGCTGCTCGCAGCGGTGTTCCTCATCGTAGCGGGTGCGCTGGCCACCGGCGGCGAGGCGCGCGAGAAGCTCGACGTGCGTCTGCTCGGACGAGGATCGGCTGCTGCGCGGCTCGAGATCTGGAGGGGCACACTCGCCCTCATCGCCGATGAACCGCTCCTCGGTGTGGGTCCGGGCCGCTTCCTGTACGCATTCCCACGCTACGAGCCCGTCGAGCATGCGCGCATCGAGGGGCCGGACGTGCGAGCGGATCAGGCGCACGGGCTGCTCCTGCAGACGGCTGCGGAGGCGGGCATCCCGGCAGCGGTGGCCCTCACCGTCATCCTGGGCGCGGCGCTGTCGTCCGGTATCGCGGGCGCTCGCGTGCGTGATGCCGGTTCGTTCGTCGCCCTCGTGGGGCTCGCTGCGTTCACCGGGCAGGCGCTGTTCGGCGTGTACTCCTCCGAGGTGTACGCGTTCGGCGCGCTGCTGGTCGGCATGCTGCTCGGTGGGAGCGGCGGCAAGAGGCACCGTGCGCGCGAGGACGCCGCTGGACCGAGCGAAGGGTGGTCGGGAAGCGTGCGCGTAGGCCTGAGCGGCCTCGCGTTCCTTGCAGCGTTCGCGAGCCTGTGGTGGATGACCGCTGACGCCAGCTACACGCGCGGTCTTGCGGCGTTCGAGCGCCAGGATCTCGCTGTTGCGGCGATGCTGCATGAGCGAGCCATCGCCCGCATCCCGATGGACGATGTGTACCGTGTCGCGCTGGCGGATGGTGCCCTGTTCGAACGTGGGGCTCTGCTCCAGCGAGCATCGCGCGCGATCGATGAGGGTCTCAGGCTCGAGCCTGCCTCCTTCGACCTCGCGCTCGCCCGCGCGCGCGTGCTCCGGGCAGCGGGTGCGGACCCGGGTGAGGTCGCGCGTGCGTATGCACGAGCAGCGATGCTGTATCCTCGGGGTGTCGCCGTGCGCAGGGAGGCCATCATCGCGATGAGCGCAGCCGGGCGCAGCGAGGATGCCGTTCGCCTGGCTCACGAGCTCAGCCTCGTCGTGCCTGAGGACCCCATCGCCCGTTCGGTGCTCGACGGGAAGTGAGTGATGACCGCACCACTGCCTGACACCCGAGGCATCCAGCGCACGATCACGGTGCGTTCGTGCACGATCGTGCTCGGGGTCGTGGCTGCGTGTTGGCTCGCGTTGACGCTCGCGGTCGGTGCGGCCTTCGATGCGGGGGCCGGCTGCGGTGCGTGTCACGCCATGCGCCCGTTCGTCGAGGCCTCCACGCGGGCGCCACACCCGCGGCGCTCGTGCGCTGACTGTCACGCCACGCGCGGCCCTGCCGCGTGGCTCGCTGATGGCGTGCGCTTGCAGGTCATGGTCGGTGGTGCGGTCAGTGGGCGACGGCCGCACGGTGTGACGTCGACCGAGCGAGCGTGCCGCACGTGCCATGCGGCCATGCAGCAGGCGACCGTGCGTGCTCACGGGATCGCGGTACGGCACAGCGATTTCGCTGCGACGCCATGCAGCCAGTGTCACGGTGGTGTGGGGCACACGGTCGCCGGCCGCGAGTACCGGCACCCTGAGATGGACGACTGCCTGGCGTGCCACAAGGTTAGCCTGTCCAACCTGCAGGGATGCGAGCTATGCCACGTGGAGACGCCAGAGAGACACATCCGCCGCGGGCGTACCGCGTGGGCGGTCACGCACGGTCCTGACTGGCGCACGACGCATGGGATGGGGGACCTCGGTACGTGCAGCGCGTGCCACACGCCGGACAAGTGCATGGCGTGCCACGGCGTGCAGGTACCGCATCCGAGCGGGTGGAAGGATGCGCACGGCCGTGGGCTGGACGCTTCGGCTCGCCAGGCATGTGAGACGTGTCACGCGCCCTCGTGGTGCACGGAGTGCCATGGGGGCGTCGAGATGCCGCACGCTCCGGGTTTCCTCGCGAGACACCACGCCGATGTCAAGGCGCTCGGCTACGAGCGCTGCACACGCTGTCACACCTTCGAGGGTTGCGAAGCGTGTCACCTCGCGGGTCGGCACACAGCCGTCCCTGGTCTCTCGCCACATGGGGTGGATGACGATGAGCGGTAGCCTCGCGGACCTCCTCTCGCGCATGGCGCAGGGCCTCCGTGCGACCGGCGAGTTGCTGCCGAGGATCCTCGCGAACCCGCGCGGGTATCCTCGCGAGACGATGCTGCTCGCGGTCATCGTCGCGCTCCTCGTGCTCCTGACGCTCCTCACGGCCTTCGTCGTGGCCGACACCCTCAAGGCGTATGCGCGAGCACGCCGAATCCGCGTGAAGCGCAAGGGGCTGTGGCGGCACCGCCTTGCGACGATCGCGCTCGTGTGTACGGGCACGCTCCTGGCACTCGGCATCGCGTGCATGTCCCCCTGGGTCTCGGCGCGTTGCGTGACGTGTCACGGCGCTGCTCGCGCGGTCACCTCGTGGCGACAGGGGGACCACTCGAACGTCGCCTGCTTCGGATGTCACGCGTCTCCCGGCCTCATGGGTTCGCTCGCCCGTGTGGCCGAACTCGCTGGTCGTGGCCTTTGGAGCGGCGAGGCGACGGGAGGTGCGAGTGCAGCGGTGTATCCGCGGTCGTGCCTGACGTGCCACGGCGACGTCCTGAAGGAGGTCGTCGGCGGCAGCGTCTCGATGCGACACGTGGATGTCTACGAGGCGGGCTTCCCCTGCGAGCGCTGTCACCCGGATGCCGGACATGAGGGTCAGCTTCGAGCGGGGCGTCTCGGTGTCTCGCGCATGGGGACGTGCCTGGCGTGTCACGACGGCTCGCGCGCGGCCGCCGCGTGCGAGACGTGTCACCTTCGCGCGCCGCTCGACTCGACCGATGCCACGCGCCCCGCAGGCGTCCCGACGCCTATCCGTTGCACGGGCTGCCACGGTGCACAGGCCACGACTCGCTGCATCGCGTGTCACGGGCTGGAGTTGCCGCATCCTCCGGCGTTCATGAAGGTGCATGCCAGGACGTCTTCGCGGAATCCCGCGCTGTGCGCGAAGTGCCACGAAACCGCGTCCGCGCAACGTCCTTGCGCATGCCACACGGAAGAGAACCTCCACGGAACCTACGATCGATGGTTCCCCATCCACGGCCCGGCTGCGGCATCGAGCCAGCGCGCAGCGTGTCGCTGTCACAGCGGGTCGTTCTGCGAGTTCTGCCACGATCCGGGGAGGTACTGAGTCACCGGCACGCCTGGTGTGGGGGGTCGGAGCGTGCCGTGCGCCGACCGGTCGATACCCGCATTGTGTTCTGGTGTGGAGCTTGCTAGGATGAAGCGCCGTTAGTGAAGACCTGAACGAAGTAATGCGGACCCTGAGTGAAGGTGGGTGTCATGGCGCACGTGGTTCGACCGAAGGTGCGGCGTACCGACAGGGGCGACCTCATGACGATCGGTGTGCTCGCTGGCGCGATCATCGTGCTCGTCGTCGTGCTCGGCGTGCTGCTGAGCGGCGTGTTGAGTGATGAGCCGAGGTCGGATGCCGAGCGGGACTACGAACTGCTCCTCCAGGGACTCAAGCAGCACCCCGATGACCCTGCGGTGCTCATGACGCTCGCTGAGGTGGAGTACGAGCTCGGCAAGAAGGGGGAGGCCATCGCTCACGCCGAGAAGGCGGTGAAGGTCGCTGGCGTGACCGAGGGTTACCGCTTGCGGCTCGCGCAGCTCTACATCCTTGAGAGGCGCCTCGAGGACGCCCAGGAGCAGATCGAGGCGGAGCTCAAGGGCAAGGACACGACGAGCGATCCCGAGGCGCACTTCCTGCTCGGTCAGGTGTTGCGTGAGCTCGGCAAGGTCGACGATGCGCTCGACCACCTGGCGCGAGCGTGCGAGCTCGAACCGGTGAACGCCGACTACCGCATCGTGTACGCACAGACCCTCGAGACGGCAGGTAAGGAGCAGGAGGCCATCGATCAGTACCGCGAGGCCCTGCGCTTCATCCCGGACGATCCGCGGGCTCGTGAAGGGCTCGAGCGGCTCGGCGTGAAGGCGGACGAGACGACGGGTTCGGCGATGCCCACGGGCGCGCCCGTGCCCGGCGATGCGCAGTGAGCGGAGGCATGCACGTGAACAAGCGACTCATCGTCATCATCATCGTGGTCCTGCTCCTGCTGCTCGGTCTCGCGGGGCTGTGGGCCTTCCTCGCGGGTGGGAGCTCCGAGACCCCTGGTCAAGAGAAGCCAGCCGCGGAGGTCGGTCTCGTCCACGTGCGCACCATCTACATGGCGAACGGGATGAACCTCGCCCTGCCGACGGGGATCGGGTCGGATGCTGAGGGCAACTTCTTCGTGACGCTGCGGGATGCCGCGAAGGTCATCGAGTTCGAGCGCGACGGCGACGCCGTGCGCGTCTGGGGCGAGAAGGGCCTGGCACCTGGGCAGATGATGGTGGCCACGGGTGTGGCAATCGACCGGCTCGCGGGCCGCGTGTACGTCACCGACCGGTCCCGCTTGCGTCTCATCGCGTACGATACGCGCGGCGTCTACCAGTGGGAGGTCCCTATCCTCAACCCGCTCGCACCCGTGGTGACGAAGGAGGGTATCGCTGTCCTGACCTTCGGTCCGGTGGCGCTGTTCGACCAGGAGGGTCGGCTCATCACACAGGCCGGGACACGCGGACTCGAGGTCGGCCAGCTCGACTACCCGCGGGCTGGAGCGGCGCTCGGTGATGGGAGCCTCGTCGTCGCGGACACCAACAACTGCCGCGTGCAGCGCATCCGTATCGAGGGCGAGGTCACTGCCACGGCGCTGTGGGTCGAAGGCGAGCCGCCGCGCTTCCAGGACGACCCGCAGACGCTGTTCGGTGTCCCGTCCGGCGTCGCGGTCGATGAGAAGGGACGCGCCTTCGTCCTCGATGGGTTCCGATACAAGATCGCCGTGCTCGATACCAAGGATGGGAAGGTCCTGCACACCTTCGAGCTCACGGATGGGACGGCGGACGGGACGTTCCACCTGCCGACCGGCATCGCGTACCTCGGTGACCGCACCTTCGCCGTCACCGATACGTACAACGACCGCGTGCAGATCATCCGTCTGCTGCTGCCCGAGGAGAACACAGTGATCGCACGCTATCCGTGGCTCGCGTGGCTGCTGCTGCCACTCGCGTTGCTGCCGATCGCGTGGCTGCTTTGGCGCAGGCGTGTGCATGCCACGGCCACACTCCTCGACCGCGCTGCCGCAGATGAGCGTCTGCGGCTCCTGGTCGGCGCGTTCAAGCGCATCGGTGTGCTCGCAGGAGTGTACGAGCGCTACGCCGAGGTCGAGGAGCGCGATGTCGCCATCGGGCCGTTCTTGCGCTCGATCGGCGCATCCGACGCCTCTGAGGCGGCGGAGATCGTCGAGCTCATCGAGGCGTCGCGCATCGCCAAGCGTGGCCTCGCGGGTTTGGGACGCCGGGTCTTCCTCGTGGCTGACGAACAGGAGGCGACCCTCGCGCGTGAAGCGGGAGCGCGACGTGTCATGACATACGAGGAGATCTGCGAGCTGTACGCGCTCGAAGAGGAATAAGAGCGGGCGATAAGCGCCATTCTGAAAATCTATGAAGGGTATCCCTTGCAGTCCGTTCGTGCACGCACTAACATGGCTTCATAGTGAAACCATGCACATCGGGAGCCAAGAGCGTCATCATCGTTGGCTCGTGAACGATACGAAGCTGCATCCCGCGCGAGCGGTTCGCAGACCTGTCGAGTGGGAAGGAGGTGATAGGTGATGAGGACAGGGCACATGACACGTACGACATCAAGGGAGGTTCACATGCTCAAGAGGGCCACGATCGTGGCAGTCTTGGCCGTCGCGCTGGTCGCGCTCGTGGCCGTACCGGCACTCGCCGAGGGCTACAACAACCCCATCCAGTACACCCGGGCGAACGGCTACTTCTCCGGCCCGCACGGTGGGTACACGACCACGACGAACAAGTGCCAGGACTGCCACTCGACGCACTATGCTGCTGGTAGCTTCATGCTCCTGCGTGCGAACAGCCGTGAGGCTGCGTGCGACTACTGCCACGGCGGCGGCGGCGGTTCGACCATCAACATCATGATGGACAACGACTATCGCACCGGCACGTACGACATGGCACAGGCCTCTGCCGTCCCGACGGAGACGATGGGGTACGGCACTGGTCACACGCTCGGCTACAAGGGTCCAGCGCCTGCCGACATCGACCCGGCGTTCCAGGATGCGCAGGGCTTCTCGTGCTTCGATTGCCACACGCCGCACGGAAACTCCGAGCGTGTGCTCACGACGTTCTCGAACCCTGGTCGTGCCTTCGTCGGGCCTGGCCAGCAGGGCCGTCCGTCGACGGTGACCACGGGGACATGGCCCATCGTCCAGGGCTTCGGCAAGGACCTGAACAACAACGGGTTGCTTGACGACAACGAGTGGGGCATCGACCGGGATTATGGGAACTTCGTGTGGGACCGCAATTCATCCGTCGGGGCGTTCGCGTTCACGTACCGCCCGATCTGGCCGACCGGTCGTTTCCTGCTCCTGAAGAACCCGCACGCTGAGTCGGTCGCTGACACCGTGGTCGCGGGTCTCGATGAGACCGCTACGGCTGGCGTCAACAAGTACAAGATCGACTGGGATGAGCCGCTCGGCCCAGCGGACGGCAACTATGGCGGCTACCAGGACAACGACAACGACAACGCCTTCCCGTTCGCGCCGGCCTCGGGGACGTCCCCGACGGGCACCGGTGGCTTCCTGTCGGTCTCCGAGTTCTGCACCGACTGCCACGACGGCACCGCCGGAGCCTCGACGCAGAAGGCCGTGGTCTGGCAGCCGAACGCGTCGGACACGACGACAGGCACGTACGTCGTCGCGTACTCACACGACGCGCAGCCGCGGCATTGAGCGCGCCAGATGCCCATCGGTACCGATGGGGACGGGCGTGACGACAACGAGGGTCCGCACTGCCGCAACTGCCACATCGGCGCGAGCAACTGCGACGTGTGCCACTCGGATGACACGAGCAACTTCTCGGCCGCCTACACGGCCACCATCACCGCTCAGGTGTCCGGCAAGACCAACTACGCCTCGCAGGCGTACCTGAAGCAGAGCGCTGTCGCTGACCTCAACGGCAAGTGTCTCGATGGTGGCTTCAGCTGGCCGCACCGCACGCTCGGTGCGAACCTGCTCAAGGACGAGCTCTACGGTGTCGACTTCGATGGTTCGCCGGTCGCCTTCGGCGGAACGCGCACCACGAACGGCGGCGATGCCACCGCGACGGCCGACGTCATCTCACTTGGCGATCCCGCCAAGTTCTCCGGCACCGACTTCGCGCTGTGGACGGGCGAGACCCGCAACAGCACGTCGATCATCAAGGCCGTGCGTGAGGACTCCGGGGCGCTCGAGACCGCGACTGTCGAGAACCTCGACTCGGTGTGCATCGACTGCCACGGCGACGCCACGTACTGGAACGGCGACGACACCACGTTCCTCAAGCCAGAGGGCGTGAGCGGATTGCCGTACGGAACCTACGGTTCCGGTCAGTACGGCGGCTGGGACCTCCTGCTCAAGGGTCTGCCGTAGGACGCACGTGACCGTACCGCAGCCCCCTCGGGCTGCAGCGAGGGCCCGCATCCGCAAGGGTGCGGGCCCTTCCGTCTGTGCTATACTGCCGCAACGTCCTGCCTGGGGGTCACGTCGCCACACGATGTGAGGAGCTCATCGATGTCGAGAGCGGATCTGGTGCTGCTGCACCCGCCGAGCGTCTACGACTTCCGTGAACGTTCCATCATGTACGGTCCGGTCTCCGACCTCGTCCCGTCGAGCCCGATCTTCGAGATGTACCCGCTCGGCTTCACGACCATCGCCGAGTACCTCGAGCGTCACGGCTTGCGCGTGCGCGTCGTGAACCTCGCGATGCACATGCTCATGAGCCGCACCTTCGACGCGGAGAAGACCATCCGGGAGATGGACCCGGTCGCCTTCGGTATCGACCTGCACTGGTTGCCGCACGCGCACGGTGCCATCGAGATCGCGCGGCTGTGCAAGAAGCACCACCCGCACACCCCGGTCATCTTCGGCGGCCTGTCCTCCACGTACTTCCACGAGGAGCTCATCACGTACGACTGCGTCGACTACGTGCTGCGAGGCGATTCCACGGAGGAACCGTTCCTGCAGCTCATGTATGCGCTCCGGCGTGGCGGCAGCGTGGAGGGCATCCCCAACCTGACGTACAAGACCGCGAGCGGGGCCGTCGTGGTGAACGAGCTGGCGTGGGTGCCGGAGACGTTCGACCACGTCAAGCTGGACTACAGCTACTCGATGCGGTCGGTCATCCGCGACCGTGACCTGCGCAGCGCGCTCCCCTTCAAGGGGTGGCTCGGATACCCGGTGACCGCCTCGCTCACGTGCCGCGGCTGCACGAGGCAGTGCCCCACGTGCGGCGGCTCGGCGTACGCGTTCGCGCGCCATTGCAACCGGAAGGCGCCGGCGTTCCGTGACCCCGAGCTCCTCGTCCGGGACATCGCGCACGTCGCGAAGCACATCCCCGGTCCCGTCTTCGTACTGAACGACTTCCAGCAAGCCGGCCCCGCGTACGTCGAGGCCTTCATCGATGGACTCCGCCGCATCGACTTCAAGAATCCCATCGGCTTCGAGTTCTTCACGCCGCCAACCGAGGAGTTCTGCGCGTTCCTCGGCGAGAACCTCAACGACTGGTCGGTCGAGGTCTCGTGTGAGAGTCACGACGATGCGGTGCGTGCTGCCTTCGGCAAGCCGTACACATTCGAGGAGGTCGCGGACTCGATCCGTCACGCCTTCGCCCACGGCTGCTCACGCTTCGACCTGTACTTCATGACGGGCATCCCCACGCAGACGGTCCGCTCGGTGCTCGACACGGTGCCTGCCGTACGTGAGCTGTACGCGGCGGTGGGCGATGACCCGCGCCTGCTCACCTTCATCTCACCCATGGCGCCGTTCCTCGACCCTGGGTCGCTCGTCTTCGACGACCCGGAGGCGTACGGGTATCGCCTGCGTGCGCGCACGCTCGAGGAGCACCGGCAGCTCCTGTTGCAGCCCTCCTGGAAGCACATCCTCAACTACGAACCCGACGGCATGACGCGCGATGAACTCGTGGACGTCACCTACGAAGCCGCTCTCGGCCTCAACCGGCTCAAGGCGAGCATCGGGGTCATCGACGAGGTCACGGCGGCTGCGACCGAGCGACGCGCGCTCGACGCGCGTCAAGCGATGCGGCGTATCGACGAGATCGTAGCGTCGACCGACTGCGAGGAGCGCGAACGGCGGCTGGTCGCGTACAAGCACGAGATCGACGCTTTGAACGAGAGCACCGTGTGCGAGAAGACGGAGCTCAACTGGCCACGGTCGGTGCAGCTCACGCACATCATCGCGAACGTGGCGCTCTGGTTCCGGGTGAACCTCGAGCTCCTCTTCCCGCGCCTGCGCCGGTACGAGCCGCGATTCGAGGAGACCGGCTGATGGTGTCGTCCGATCGTACGCCTGCGCCGGGCCAGGCCACGACCGAGCGCGTCCGACGCATCTTCGCCACCATCGCGCCTCGGTACGACCTGTTCAACCGCCTGTCGAGCCTCGGTCTTGACGTGCACTGGCGTGCGGTCACCGTCCGTCTCGCGCGTCTCACGCCGCGAAGCGCCGTCCTCGACCTGGCGGCGGGAACGGGTGACCTCACGCTCGCTCTCGCGCGTCGTGGTCGCCCCAGATCCATCCTGTGTACGGACTTCGTGCCTGAGATGCTCGAGGTCGCGAAGCGCAAGGTACGCTCGTACGATGGGCCGACGACCATCGAGTTCGCACAGGTCGATGCGCAGGACCTTCCCTTCGAGGATGCGTCGTTCGACGTCGTGACCTGCGCATTCGGCGTGCGCAACCTCCCTGACCGTCCAGCGAACTTCCGGGAGGTCAAGCGCGTCCTCAAGCCCGGGGGGCGCTACGTCATCCTCGAGTTCAGTCGGCCACCGTTCGCACCGTTCCGCGCGGTGTATCACTTCTACCTCCATACGGTGATACCGGTGCTCGGTGGTCTGCTCACGGGTGATCGGCCCTCCTTCGACTACCTGGATGCATCGATCCGGGGCTTCCCGTCGCAGACGGCGCTGGCTGCCGAACTGCATGCCGCCGGGTTCTCCCGCGTGGAGTGGTGCAACCTGACGCTCGGGGTCGTGGCCGTGCACGTCGCCTCGGTCTGACCGCATCCTCGACGTGTGTGCGGTCCGGCGTTGGAAGGACGCGTTCGACCGCGCTACCATACGAGGACGACGCCCGAGTACGCAGGGAGGCTCGCATGCTCCTTCTCGCCAGGTACGTCCTACCCATCAGTGCGCCGTTCATCGAGGATGCTGGTGTCCGCGTCGTCGATGGGGCGATCTCCGCTGTCGGTACGCGCGCTGACCTGCTCGCTCGCTTCCCGGAGGATGAGGTCCGCGACTTCGGGCAGGCCGCGCTCCTGCCAGGCTTCGTCGACCTGCACACGCACCTCGAGTACAGCGTCTTCCGCGGCATCGTCAACGATGCTCCGTATTCGCAGTGGAAGCTGCAGGTCATGGCCAAGGAGGAGCGGCTGAGCGAAACCGAGTGGCACGAGTCGGCCAAGCTCGGCGCACTCGAAGCGGTGAGTTCCGGTATCACGACGATCGCGGACATCACCGATTCCGGGGCATCGCTCATGGCTGCAGCAGAAGCCGGGCTTCGCGGCGTGATCTTCCGTGAGGTCGCCACGATGGACCGTGCGGAGGTCCCCGCTGTCCTCGATGCGGCTCTCGAGGACGTCGAGCAGTGGCGGGATGGTCCAGACACCGACCTCATCGAGGTGGGCATCGCTCCGCACGCGCCGTACTCGTGTCACCCCACGTTGTTCCAGGCGGTGGCCGATGTCGCGCATGAGCGGGACCTGCCCGTCGCCCTCCACCTTGCCGGCTCGCGCGACGAGTACGACTTCGTCAAGTATGGCTCCTCATCGCTCGGTCAGGACTACCGTGACCGGTCCGGTTGGTCGAAGCAGGTCTGGTTGCCGACGGGTGTGAGCCCTGTCCGCTATGTCTACCAGTGGGGGATCCTCGAGGCGCCGCGCGTGCTCGCCATCCACTGCGTGCACCTGGATCCGGGTGATGTCGAGGTCCTAGCCAAGACGCACGTCGCCGTGGCATACTGCGCGCGCTGCAACCTCAAGCTCGGCATGGGTATCGCACCGCTGGCGGAGATGCTCGATCGTGGTGTGCTCGTCGGGATCGGCACCGATTCGCCGGCCTCCAACAACACGATCGACTTCTTCGACGAGATGCGCATCGGGCTGCTCGTCCAGCGTGGCCTGGCCGGTGAAGCCCACTTCTACCCCTCCGAGCGCTTCGTGCGGATGGCCACCCTCGACGGCGCTCGCGCTCTGCACATCGACCACCTCGTGGGCTCACTGGAGGAGGGGAAGCGCGCCGATATCGTCGCCGTCGACCTCTCGCGGAGCCATCAGGTCCCGACACAGGACCCGTACGGGGCGATCGTCCACACGTGTAACCAGGACGATGTCCTCATGACTATGGTCGACGGCAGGGTGGTCTTCGACCGTGCCTCCTGGGGCGTCGAGGGACATGAGGAGGTCGTGCGACGGGCCGAAGCCATCCAGTGCCGCCTGCGAAACGACGAGGCGAGTGCATGATCGAACGCGGCACCGTCGTCGCGCGCCGCGGCGACACGGTTGACGTGGTCGTCGCAGCGTCGGCGAGCTGCGCGGGGTGCGGGCGCTGTTCGGCGGCGTCCTCGGATGAGATGTTGCTGCGCGATGTGCTCGATCCCCTCGGCGCTGCACTTGGTGATGAGGTCGAGGTCGTCATCCCCTCGCGATTGCGCGTCCAAGCAGCGCTCGCGATCTACGTCGTCCCGATCGTCGCGCTGGTCGTGGGCTACTTGGCTGGGAACTTGCTTGGGAGGCGCTTGGGTGTCGACCCGGACCGGACGGGCGGGCTCACCGGTGTGGTGCTCGCCAACGTCGCTTTCGCGCTCGCCTACCTGCGCGAGCGTGCGCTGGTGCGTCGGGAGCGGTTCGCATGCAGGGTGCGTGCTATAATCCCCGCGAGGTCCGGGCAGCCACGAGACGTGCCACCGGAGGACCGATACACAGACGGAGGATGGACGTGAGCGATCAGGAGTTCTTCTTCGATGAGGAAGAGGATGCCAAGCCGAAGAGCACGAAGGCTGCGGCATCGAAGCGTGACACGGTGAGCAGGGCAGCGCCCGTCGCCCGTTCGGGTAGCGCTTCGTTCTTCGAGCAGAACGTGAGTATGACGGTCGCGGCACTCATGACGGTCATCGGTCTGCTGCTCGGCGTCATCATCGGCGTGCTCATACCGGCAGGCCCCTCGACCACGCCGGTCACGAGTCCGACGGGCGGTTCGATCTCTGCGCCGGCGCTGACCGACGATCAACTCAACTCTGGGGAGCTTCCGCCGGGTCACCCGGACATCAGCGGCATGACGGGCGGTGCGGGCGGATCGACCACGACGACCGCGACCGGCTCCCAGACCACGACCCCGTAAGCTACGCGAGGACACGCCGTTGGCCGCTCGCCTCACGGGCGGGCTGTCGCGTGCGTCGAGAAGAGGCGAGGATATGGCCATCGACAAGACGAGCTCACCCGGCTGGGTGAAGGCCGTCATCATCTTCGTGGCGTTCACGTTCGTGGCGTCCGTCGCGGGCATCGCGTACGTGGGTGCGAGCGGTTCACGCAAGGGTAGCTCCGGTGGCGACGATGCGAACCAGACGATCGCGGCGAAGTACCAGCCGCGCATCGACGCCATCGTCGCGGCGGTCCAGGCTGACCCCCAGAACCCGGACCTGCTCGCGCAAGCGGGGCACACGTACTACGAGTACGCCGCGGAGCTGACGAACGCAGGTCTCGTGGACGCGGCGGCGCCGCTGTGGGCGGTCGCCATCTCCTACTACGAGCGGGTGCTCGAGCGGCGCCCTGACGATGCGGTGGTGCTCGGAAACCGAGCGTTCGCGGCATACTACTCAGGAAACCCCATCGCGCGGGAGGCGTTGCAGGCCTTCATCGCGACGAACGACGCCGCTCTCTCACAGCAGATCGAGACGGCCAAGCAGTATCTCGCAAGCCTCCCGCCCGCCGCTGGCGAGGCGACGGCGAGTGTGCCGGCGACGCAGTGAGCGTTCTGTGGGGTGGATGCGAGGGCCGGTCCGTCAAGACCGGCCCTCAGTCATCTCGTAGCATCCACATCCGGGACACGTCAGGGGCTCGCTGTGTCAGCGAGCATGCGCTCCGCGAGCTCGACCGAGTCCACGGTGGAGAAGATGGTCGACAGGCGTGTCAGTTCGAGGATGTTGTTCACGGTGTCGTTCGTGACGAGTAAGAGGCGTCCGCCAAGCGCGCCGTACTCCTTGGCGAGCGAGAGCAGCAGCCCGAGGCCGGAGCTGTCCAGGTAGTCGAGCCGCGACAGGTCGACGACGGTCCCCTTCGGGGATTCCTTGAGGATGCGGTCGATCGTCATACGGAACGAGGCGCACTCGGTGTAGTCGAGTTCGCCGACGAGCGTCAGCTTCCAATGGTCGTTACCCGGCTCCAACTGGATACTCAAAGGCATGGTGTCGCTCCTTCTCCTTCGGCCCCGGCGAGAATCTACCCGAACGCCGACCGCTTCTCACGGTATGCTTCGAGCAGGTACAATCGCAGCGGACGCGGAGTCGATCCCAGGAGAGCAGCGCATGGAACTCGACATCACCACCGATCGAATGGGCGATGCTTGTGTGATCCGCGTGCATGGAGAGGTTGACGTCTACACGTCGCCAACGCTCAAGGCGCGGATGGTCGAGGCGATCGACGACGGGTGTCTCGATCTCGTCGTGGATCTCGACGGTGTGGGGTTCATCGACAGCTCGGGGCTCGGGGCGCTCGTGAGCGGGCTGCGTCGGGTGAGGGAGCGATCGGGTTCGATGCGGCTCGTGTGCACCCATGACAACATCTTGAAGATCCTCCGGATCACCGGTCTGGACAAGGCACTCCCGCTGTTCGGGTCGGTCGACGAGGCCCTCCGCGCGTGACCGCGCTTGCGGCGTGGAGGTATGCGCCATAGACTCTACCGCGTGAGGCGCGGGTCCCGGGCGCCCATCACTGCCCCCGAAGGAGACGACGCACGTGTTCGGTATCGGCGGTTCCGAGCTCGCCATCATCGTTGTCCTGGCGATCTTCCTGTTCGGGCCTGACAAGCTGCCCGAGATCGCGCGGACGGTCGGGCGGTTCGTGCGCGACTTCAAGCGCTACCAGGCGATGATGGAGTCCGTCATCAAGGCGGAGATGTACGACCTCGGACCCAAGCCGTCCGTCGATCCGCTCGCTGCTGCGAGGGAGTATCGGCGCAAGGCGGGTGTCACCGCACCGGGTGAGTCCATCGAGGAGTACGACCCCGAGCTCATCGATCCGGATCTCGCGGGGACGGGGTGGCGGCCAGGCGTCGATGGCGGCCCGGCGGAGGATGCCTCGGAATCGAGCCCCTCGTCCACGGAACCAGGTGAGCAGGACCCCGATGCTCACCGTTCGGCTGCTGCGGATGCTGCCGCGGGCGATGCCGGAGAGGAGGAAGGCGAGCGCCCCTGAGCGCTGTCGCCGACGCAGGTGCCCATCACCCCGAAGCGCATGCCCTTCACCGGTCACCTGGCTGAGTTGCGTCGCCGCATCATCGTGTCGGTGGTCGCACTCGGCATCTTCGCCATCGGCGGATACTTCTTCGCCACACCCATCTACCACTTCCTGACCGCGCCGCTCCGCCCGATCCTTATTGACGAGCCCGCCGTCACCCTCAAGCTGCTCGAAGCGATGGGCATCCGGTTCAAGCTCGGCATGTGGGGCGGTCTCGTCGTCGCGAGTCCGATCCTCACCTGGCAGGCCATGGCCTTCTTCCTGCCAGCGCTCAAGCCGAAGGAGCGAGCATGGTTCCTGTGGACGTTCGCGGCCGCGGTCGTGCTGTTCTTCACGGGTGCGGCGTTCTGCTACGTCTACATGCTCGAGCCGAGTGCAGCGTGGCTCGCGGGACAGAATGGCGACATCTTCCGCTACATGCCGACGGGTGCTGACCTCGTGACGGTCGCGATGTACTTCATCCTCGGCTTCGGCATCGCCTTCCAGGTCCCGATCATCGTCTTCTACCTCGTGTACTTCAGGGTCATCCCGTACGACGCGCTCCGGCGGAACTGGCGTGTCGTGTGGGTCGTCGCTGCGACGATCGCGGCGATGATCACGCCCGATTGGTCGCCGGTGACGATGGGGGCGCTCGCTGCTGCGATGATCGCCCTGTTCGAGGGCACGATGCTGCTGCTGCGCATCCTGCTGGCGAAGCGCATCAGGGAGCAGCGCCTCGCGCTCGCTTGCGAGGATGCGGAGTGAGGGTCGTCTCGTGCACGAGATGAGCGTGTGTAGCGGCATCCTGGACGCGGCTCTCAGCGCGGCGCGCGACGCGGGGGCGCAGCGCATCAACCGCATCGAGGTGACGATCGGCGAGCTCACGGAGGTCATCGAGGACGCCTTGCAGTTCGCCTTCGACGTGCTCCGCAAGGGGACGCTGGCCGAGGAGGCGGCGCTCGCTGTGACGTTCGTCCCTCCGCGCTCCGTGTGCGCGGACTGTGGGACCGACTTCGCGCACGGCCGCCTGGATGTGCGGTGCCCGTCGTGCGGTTCGTACGTGGTGCGTCTCACGCAGGGCCGCGAGATGCGCGTGGACGCGATCGATATCGACTGAGGAAGGCCAGACCGCATGCGCATCGACGTCGTCAAGGGCATACTCGAGAAGAACGAGGGTATCGCGACACACAACCGCGAGCGGTTCACCGCGCACGGCGTGTACGTCCTGGACCTCATGGCGAGCCCTGGTGCGGGGAAGACCTCGACCATCCTCGCGACGATCGGTGCATTGCGTGACCGGTACCGCATCGCCGTGATCGAGGGGGACATCGCCTCGCGCGTGGATGCGGAGCGCATCGCGTCGCATGGAATCCCAGCGGTGCAGATCAACACCGGCGGTGCGTGTCATCTCGAGGCGGACATGATCGAGCGTGCCGTGGACACGCTGGACCTGGACGCCCTCGACCTCATCATCATCGAGAACGTGGGGAACCTCGTCTGTCCGACGGATTTCGACCTCGGTGAGCATGCGAAGGTGATGATCCTGTCGGTGCCAGAGGGTCATGACAAGCCACTCAAGTATCCCGGGATCTTCCAGGTCTCGGAGGCTGTCATCCTCAACAAGTACGACACGCTCAGCGTGTTCGACTTCGATGAGGGGGCGTTCCGCGATGCGGTCACGAGGCTCAACCCGCGTGCCCCGATCTTCCCCATCTCCGCCACGCGCGGTGAGGGCGTCGAGGCGTGGGCGACGTGGCTCGCGGGGCGCATCGAGGCACTGAAGGAGGGGCTCGATGATCGATCGTGATGAGGCGCTCGCGCTCGTACGGGAGAGGGTCGCTGCGCCGAACCTCGTGCATCACTGCATCGCGACCGAGATCCTCATGGCTGCGCTCGCTTCGCACCTCGGCCTGACGGATGCGGACGTGGAGCGCTGGGGGCTCACGGGTCTGCTCCACGACCTCGATTACGCCGAGACCGCCGATGACTTCGAGCGTCACGGTGTCGTCACGGTCTCGATGCTCGAGGGGATGATCGACGAGGAGATGCAGCACGCAATCCTCGCTCACGCCGACAAGGCGCCACGGACGACACCCATGGACCACGCCCTGTACGCGGCCGATCCGACGACCGGCTTCATCGTCGCTGCGGCGCTCGTGCGCCCGGATCGCTCACTCGCGGGGGTCGAGCTCACGAGCCTCAGGAAGCGCTGGAAGGAGAAGGCGTTCGCGCGCGGCGCATCCCGCGAGCAGATGTCGACCTGCGAGGCGCTCGGTCTCGACCGGGATGCGTTCCTCGAGGTGTGCCTCGAGGCGATGAAGCGGCGCGCCGCCGAGATCGGGCTGTGAGAACCCGGTAGGATATCGCAACGCGGTGGGTTGACAGGCCGGTATATACTCGCATGAGCCTTGACGCCCACAAGGAAGGCACATGCGCGCTCATGCGACTCATCGTCTCGGAGAAGAACATCGCCGCCCGCCGCATCGCGGAGATCCTGGCCGTGGGCAAGCCGAAGGCCGACAAGGTGTACGACACGCCCGTCTACCGGTTCCGCCGCGATGGCGACGACTGGGTGAGCATCGGACTCAAGGGGCACATCCTGGGCGTGGACTTCCCGACGGCACTCGTACACGAGGACGGACGCTGGCGTGCGATCTGGCCCGACGGTGACACGACGCCGGCCGCGCTCCCTGACACGCTCCCGCGCCCCCCGTGGCCGAAGCGCTCGAAGCCCTACACCGCGGACGGCCTCGACCTCTCGACGTGGAAGCTCCAGTCGTTACCGCACCTCGTCTGGGCGCCGGTCGGCAAGCACGTCGCGGAGAAGGGCATCGTGCGGGCGCTCCAGAGTCTCGCGCGCGAGGCCGACGAGGTCATCATCGCCACGGACTACGACCGCGAGGGTGAGCTCATCGGCGCTGACGCGCGTGACATCGTGCGGCAGGTCAACCCCCGCGTGCCGGTTCGCAGGGTGCGCTTCTCGGCCATCACCAAGGACGAGATCGAGCGCGCCTTCGCTGAACCAGGCGAGGTCTCGGATGCTCTCGCCCAGGCAGGTGAGACGCGCCAGGACATCGACCTCATCTGGGGCGCGGTGCTCACACGGCTGCTGACCAAGGCCCGCTTCTCGGGTGTGGGGCGGCCACGGAGCGCCGGGCGTGTCCAGACGCCCACGTTGAAGCTCATCGTCGACCGCGAGAAGGAGCGAGAGGCCTTCACGCCGGAGACGTACTGGGTGGTCAAGGGCACCTTCGAACGTGACGGCGAGGTGTTCGAGGCCACACATGAGCGTGAGCGCTTCTCGGACGAGGGCGAGGCGGACGCGGTCCTCGCTGCGGTCGCTGGTCACGATGACGGACTCGTCGCGGACATCACGAGGGCCAAGCGGACCGTCAAGCCGCCCACCCCGTTCAACACCACCGCGCTCCAGGCGGCCGCAGCAGCAGAGGGTCTGACGCCGGCCCGCACGATGCGCATCGCAGAGACGCTCTACATGAACGGCCTCATCTCATACCCTCGCGTCGACAACACGGTCTACCCAGCGAGCCTCGATCTCGGAGGTATCGTCCGCACGCTCGCGGACGTACCCGTGTACCACGACTACGCGAGGCACATCCTCTCCAAGCCGAGTCTCACGCCGACGCGTGGCTCGAAGGAGACGACCGACCATCCTCCGATCCATCCCACGGGAGCAGCCGATCCGGCAAAGATCAAGCCCGAGGAGTGGAAACTGTACAACCTCGTGGCTCGGCGGTTCCTCGCGACCCTCTCGGACCCCGCGATCCTGGAGGGCACGAAGGTGATCGTGGATGTCGCGGGGCAGCGCTTCGTGGCGCGTGGGGATGTCGTACTCGATCCGGGCTACCGCATCATCTACCCGTACGGACTCAAGAAGGAGGAGCGGCTGCCGTCGCTCGCGGCAGGTGAGCACGTCACCTTCCAGGGGGCGACGTGCGAGGAGAAGCAGACGCAGCCGCCCAAGCGGTACACGCAAGGTGCGCTCATCCAGGAGATGGAGCGGCTCGGTCTGGGCACGAAGGCCACCCGGCACGACATCATCCAGACCCTGTTCGACCGCGGCTTCGTGCAGAACGATCCCATCGAGCCCACGAACCTCGGCCGCGCGGTGATCGACGCCCTCTCACGGTTCGCGGAGCGCATCACGACACCCGAGATGACAGCGGAGCTCGAACGCGAGATGGACGCGATCGCGAATGGGCGCGAGCGCAAGGATGCGGTGGTCGAGCATTCGCGCGAGCTGCTGGCCGGCGCCGTGGACGAGCTGCTCGCGCATGTCGACGAGTTGGGCGAGATGCTCAAGGAGGCCGCCGCCGGTGATGCGCGGGTGGGGGCCTGCCCCCGGTGCGGCCGCGACCTGCTCGTCAAGAGCTCACCCAGGTCGAGGGGGCAGTTCGTCGGCTGCTCGGGTTGGCCGGCATGTGACGTCACGTACCCGCTGCCCGACGGTCGGATCGAGGCTGCCGAGGAGCCCTGTCCCGCCTGCGGCACCCAGCAGGTGAGGATCACGCAGTTCCGTCAACGACCGCGGGTGCGCTGTCTCGATCCCGCCTGCGCGACGAACGCAGAGCCGAGCATCGATCTCGGACCGTGTCCACGATGTGCCTCCGACGGGCGCGACGGCAGGCTCATGGTGCAGCGATCACCTCGCACGCTCAAGCGGTTCGCACGCTGCACGAACTACGACACGTGCAAGACGAGCTACCCGCTCCCGCAGAGCGGTGAGATCCAAGCGACGGGCGAGATGTGCTCGTGTGGCGCGCCGGTCGTCGTCGTGGCGACGCGCCGCGGGCCGTGGCGCGTCTGCATCGATCCTGCGTGTCCCTCTAAGGAGCGCGACGCGTCCACGCGTCCTGCACGGCGGCGCACGTAGCGAGCGCCTGCTCCGCGACGTGAACGCGCGACCGGGTCGCCAGCGCCCGGGATGGTAGAATCGTCCGTGGTCCCGGAGCGGTGCGATGGGTGCCATCGCCCCGTCTCAAGACCCGCGCCACTCGTCCATCGATGCGAGAAGAGGAGTCGCATGTCCGCTCGTCCGAAGGTCACCATCGTCGGTGCGGGGCAGGTCGGCGCTACAGCCGCGTTCGTGCTCGCGCTCAAGGGGCTCGCCGACGTCGTCCTCGTCGATGTGGTCGAGGGGGTGCCGCAGGGCAAGGCACTCGACATGATGCACGCTCGTTCGATCGAGCACTTCCCGGTCTCGGTGGTCGGGACGAACGACTACGCGGTGACCGAAGGATCCGACGTCGTCGTCATCACCGCTGGTCTGCCGCGCAAACCAGGTATGACGCGCGAGGACCTGGCGCGCACGAACGGTGGGATCGTCCGTTCGGTCGTCCGCGAAGCGATGAGGCATGCTCCGGATGCGGTATACCTGTGCGTGACGAATCCGCTCGACGTGATCACGTACCTGGCTTGGCGGGAATCCGGTCTGCCGGACACGCGCGTCCTCGGCATGGGTGGCGTGCTCGACTCCGCTCGGTTCGCGTACTTCATCGCGCAGGCGACCGGCGCTGCGATCGACGATATCGAAGCGGTCGTCATCGGCGCTCACGGTGAGACGATGGTGCCGCTGCCGCGCCTGTCGATGGTGGCCGGAACTCCGCTTCCGAGCGTGCTCGGCGCTGACGAGATCACCGAGGTCGTCCGGCGTACCGTGAACGGCGGGGCCGAGGTGGTCTCACTCCTCAAGACGGGCAGCGCCTTCTATGCGCCCGGGGTCTCGGTCGCCGCGATGGTCCAGGCCATCGTCACGGATGCGCGGATCACGATGTCGTCGTGCGTCCACCTGACGGGGCAGTACGGCATCGTCGACGTGTATCTGAACGTGCCCGCCGTCATCGGTCGAGCAGGGGTCATCGAGGTACCCGAGTGGGGTCTCACCGACGAAGAGAGGGAGGCGCTCATGGCGTCGGCGCGTGGCGTGGCCGAGCAGCTCGCCGCGCTCGAGGGGGATGCGTGAGAGCGGTCGCCGCACGCGCCATCGCCGAGGGCGTCGCTCGCGTCATCCCGCGTCTGGCGACGTCACTTCGGGCTGATGTGCTCGCCGCGCTCGAGCGTGCGGCCGCCCACGAGCCGTTCGAGCGGGCACGGTACGTGCTCGGGCAGCTCATCGCGAATGCGACGATCGCGGACCGCGATGAGGTCCCCCTGTGTCAGGACACGGGTTCCGTGTGGGTGTGCGTGGAGATGGGGGCCGGTGCGTGCATCGAGGGCGATCTCCAGCGCGAGGTCGACGCAGCGGTCGCACGCGCCTACCGGGAGGCGGGCCTGCGCATGAGCCTCGTGAGGGATGCGCTCTTCGACCGTACGAACAGCGGTGACAACACGCCTGCGTTCGTCGACGTCGTGCCGAGCCAGGATGCAGGTGTGCGGGTGCACGTGATGCTCAAGGGCGGAGGGTCGGACAATGCGTCGATCGTGCGCATGCTCGATCCCGCCGCGGGCCCCGATGGGGTGATCGGCACGGTAGTCGAAGCGGTGCGGACCGCTGGCGCGAGCGCGTGTCCGCCGCTCGTCGTCGGCGTCGGCGTCGGAGGCACGTTCGACGCGGTCGCCAAACTCGCCAAGAAGGCGCTGCTCGTGCCCCTCGACCAGCAGGCGAGCGACCCGGAGGCAGCCGCCTTCGAGGCGAGGCTGCTCGAGGCGGTGAACGCGACGGGCGTCGGTCCCGCGGGTCTGGGTGGAGCAACGACTGCGCTCGCGTGCCGCGTGCTCACGGCGCCGTGCCACATCGCGGCGCTGCCTGTAGCGGTCAACCTCGGGTGCTATGCCATGCGGTCCACGTCCTTCGAGGTCGCGTGATGGCGGGTGTCCCTGCGGCGATCCGTGTCGACGAGCGGTTCGCACCGCTCCTGAGTGACGCGCGCTTCCGGCGGCTGTGGCTCTCTCAGTTCGTGAGCGGAGTGGGCGACTGGCTCGTCATCGGTCTTCTCATCCCGCTCGTGACGGCGCTGACCGGTGGGTCGGCATTCGCGGTCGCCGGCATCATGATCGTCAAGATCCTTCCAGCGTTGCTGCTGAGCTCGGTCGTCGGCGTCCTCGTGGACCGCTTCGACCGGCGTCTCGTGATGATCGCGTGTGACGTCGCACGTGCCGGCCTCACCCTCGGGCTGCTGTTCACCAACTCACTGGCGGTCATCTACGCGGTCGTGTACGCGATGGAGACCGCCTCGCTGTTCTTCAACCCCGCGAGGAATGCACTCATTCCCTACCTCGTCCGGGAGGACGAGCTCGCGTCCGCCAACGGGCTGTCGTACACGACGCAGCAGGCGAGCATGCTCGTCGGCTTGACGATGTCCGGCGCGATCGTGGCCGCGTTCGAGGCCATCGTGCGTCGTCTGCTCGCTTCTGGCCTCCCCCTCATGGGTGAGCTCGGGGGGCTGCTCGCGCCCGCCCTGCTCGGCCCGCGTGCGGGTGTCGTCCTCAACGCGCTGAGCTTCATGTTCTCTGCGGTCATCGTCAGCACGATCAAGGTGCGCGCGAAGGTCGAGCACGCGGGTCGGTTCTCACTCGGGCTCCTCGGCCGCGACGCCATCGAGTCGTTCCGCTTCCTCGCGACGCACCAGGAGCTGCGTGGACTGCTCACCACCGTCGGTCTCGGGCTGCTCGGGGGTGGTGCGGTCGTCACGGTCGGACTCGTGCACGTGCAGCGCAACCTCACGGGCGGGGTGCCGGTGCTCGACCGCTTCGAGGCGATAAGGCGTCTCACCGCAGCCCCTCAGACGTTCATGCTCGTCTTCCTCGCCATCGGGATGGTGGCAGGCGCGCTCATCGTGCCTCGCATCGCGCGGCGCGTGCCGCTCCAGGCGCTCTTCCTCGGTGGCGTCGTGACGTTCGGTGTCGGCATGCTCGTGTTCTCGCTCTCGAGCTCGTACTGGGTCGCAGCGATCTTCGCGCTCATCGGCGGCTTCGCGATCGCTGCGCTCACCGTATCGGGCAACACGTACGTCGCGCGGACGGTGGACGACGGGATTCGGGGTCGGGTCTTCACCGCGATGGACTCGGTGATTCGAGTCTCGCTCCTGCTATCGATGATGCTCGTCGCGCCGCTCGGTGACCTGCTCAACGCAGCCATCGCGCGGATCGCATCCGTGAGAGGCATCCCCGTCGAACGCGTGTGGCTCTCGGGTCCGCGCATCACGCTCCTCGTCGCTTCGCTCATCGTGCTCGCAGCGGGGGTATACGCTTCGAGACGGCTGGATTGGCGTTCGAGCGCTCCAGGTGTGGTGGTGAGGGCCGATGAGTGAGCCGAAGCGTGTGGAGCTGCCGTTCGATCGTGAGGGGTTGCTGTCGCTGCGTGCGGGCGATGCCGTCCTGCTCGGTGGTCCGCTCTACACGGCGCGGGACGCGACGCACGAGCGCCTCATCGAGGTCCTCGAGCGCGATGGATGCCTGCCGTTCGGGCTCGAGGGGCACACCCTGTTCTACGCCGGCCCGACGCCCCCACGAGCAGGGCGAGCCGTCGGCGCCATCGGGCCGACGACCGCGAAGCGGATGGATGCGTGGACCCCGCGTCTGCTCGAAGCGGGTATCGTGGCGACCATCGGGAAGGGGCCGCGCTCAGCCGCGGTCAGGGACGCGTGTGCGCGCTCGGGCGCCCTGTACCTCGCGGCGATCGGCGGAGCAGCTGCGCTGCTCGCCACGCACGTGCAAGCGTTCGAGGTGGTGGCCTGGCCCGAGCTCGGCACGGAGGCGCTCGCGCGTCTGGTCGTCCGGGACCTTCCGGTCATCGTCGCCATCGATGCGCACGGTCAAGACCTCTTCGAACAGGTTCGCTCGGCCTGGAGAGGGGATGTCGCGTCGCGATGAGAGGCGTCTTCATCACGTTCGAGGGCGGTGACGGAGCGGGCAAGAGCACGCAGGTCGCGCGTCTCGCGCAGGAACTGGAGCGGCGGGGTCACGCACCGCTCGTGCTGCGCGAGCCTGGCGGCACGGCGGTGGGCGAGGGGGTGCGCCGCATCCTGCTCGACCCGTCGCACGCAGGGATGACCGCTGAGGCCGAGCTGCTGCTCTTCGCTGCGAGCCGTGCGCAGCTCACGCGTGAGGTCATCCGGCCTGCGCTCGACGCGGGCACCGTGGTGCTGTGCGACCGGTACGCCGACTCGTCGGTGGCCTACCAGGGGTACGGTCGCGGGCTCGACCTTGAGCGCGTCCGTGCGGTCAATGAGTTCGCCACGGGCGGTCTCGTCCCTGACCTCACCATCCTGCTCGATGTGGTACCCGATGAGGGTATCGCGGCTGCGACGCCAGAGGCAGCGGATCGGCTCGAACGCGAGGAGCTGGCGTTCCACGAGCGTATCCGAGCGGGCTACGTCGAGATGGCACGGCGAGAGCCCGAGCGCTTCGTCGTCGTTGAGCGCGCTGACGTCGAGACGGTGTGGCAGACGGTACGCCGAGCGTGCGCGCCCTTGCTCGCCTCGATCGGCGTGACCCTGGAGAGCGCATGAGGCGAGCGTGCGTCTTCGATGAGGTGCCCGTCCAGCGGCGGGTGGCGTCGTTCCTCGAGCGCGCGATCGCCGAGGGTGCGCTCGCGCACGCGTACTTGTTCGTGGGCCCGGTGGGTGTGGGCAAGAAGACGATGGCCAAGGCGCTGGCTTGCGCACTCCTGTGCGACGACGGGGGTTGTGGGACGTGCGCAGCATGCTACCGCGCTCGCGCGGGCGTCCACCCGGATGTGCACCTCCTCGAGCCGGAGGGAGCTGCGACGTACGTCATCGAGCAGATCCACGATGACCTCATCGCCGCGGTGCACCTGCGACCCGTGGAGGGCCGGTTCAAGGTCTTCATCATCGACGAGGCCGACCGGCTCAACCAGGAGTCGGCGAACGCCCTGCTCAAGACGCTCGAAGAGCCCCCTCCCGGCGTCGTCTTCGTGCTCCTCGCGCGCACACTCACGAGCGTGCTGCCGACGATCGCCTCGCGCTGTCAGGTGGTACGGTTCGCGCCGATACCGCCGCGTACGGCGGAGGACCTCGTCATGCAGAGTACGGGGGCGACGCGCGAGCAGGCGCGCATGGCGCTCGCAGCGACCGGGGGAGTCGTGCCGCGGGCGGAGGAGTTCCTGCGATCGCCGACGCGCCTCGCGGCTCGCGACCTGGCGTTCTCGACCCTCAAGGGCCTGACCGTCATGGACGCGCATGACGTGCTCGTCGCGACGCGCGAGCTGTTCGTCGCGGTGCGCGCCCCGCTCGATGAGGTACGCGAGGTCCAGGCCGCCGAGCTCAAGCAGTACCGGGAGATGCTCGGCGCGAGCGTCTCGACGGAGCGTCTCGAGCGGCGCCACAAGCGGGAGCTCACGGCGCGAGAGCGCGAGGCCTTGCTGGAACTGCTGAGCGCGATCGCCAGTTGGCTCTCGGATTGCTTGGTGCTCTCCGTCGGCGCTGACGAACTCGTCTCGAATGCCGACGTGACGGATGCGATAGAAGAGGTCGCACGTGTGATCACGCCCCGCGCAGCGGTGCGAGCGCTCCAGGCGGTCGCCAAGGCACGGGAGCGCATCGCGTATAATGTGAGCCCGCAGCTGGCCATCGAGGCCATGCTGTTCGATATCCGGGAGGTTCTCGCGTGCCCACGGTAGTGGGAGTGCGCCTGCGCTATGCAGGCAAGATACTCCACTTCGACCCATCCGGTCTCGAGTTGCACGTCGGCGATCGCGTCGTCGTGGCGACCGAGCGTGGGGAGGAGTTCGGCGAGGTCGTCCGCGAGCCCGTCGAGGTGAGCGATGACGAGCTCGCCGCACCGCTCAAGCCAGTGGTGCGGGTGGCCGACGAGACCGACGAGCGACGTGTCCACGAGTACGCTGCGCGCGAACCCGAGGCGCTCGAGACGTTCCGCGCTCTCATCAAGAAGCACGGCTTGGACATGAAGCCGGTCGGCGTCGAGACCTTGCTCGACGGGTCGAAGATGGTCTTCTACTTCTCAGCCGAGGAGCGCGTCGATTTCCGCGAACTCGTGCGAGAGCTCGCCTCGACGTTCAAGACGCGGGTGGACATGCGCCAGATCGGCGTCCGGGATGAGGCGCGCCTGGTGGGCGGTGTCGGCCACTGCGGTGAGATGCTGTGCTGCGTGCGCTTCGGTGGCGAGTTCCAGCCGGTCTCCATCCGCATGGCCAAGGAGCAGGATCTGCCGCTCAACCCGTTGAAAATCAGTGGGTTGTGTGGCAGACTCATGTGCTGTCTGCGCTACGAGTACGAAGCGTACCGGGACTTCAAGCAGCGGGCTCCGAAGACCGGGTCGCTCGTCGAGACCCCGAAGGGGCCCGGCAAGGTCGTCTCGCTCGACACGCCGAGAGAACGGGTGACGATCCGAGTCGGGGATGGGAGCCAGTTCACGGTCCCGCTCGAGGCGCTCGAGTGCAGCAAGGGGCAGGGATGCCCGTGCACCCTGAAAGCAGAGGCTCTCGCCGACCTGGCCAGAGGTACCGTCAGCGGCATCGATGCGCTGCTGACTGCGCGAAGCGAGCCGCTCGCACGTGAGAGCGCCCCAGTCAGCGAGGCTGAGGGCACGGGCGGCGCGAAGCGCAAGCGGCGGAAGCGTCGGACGACGGGTTCCGCGCAAGCGGCACCGCCGACCCCCCAGGGCGAGTCGGCACCCGCGCAGACGGAAGCAGCACAGCCCGCGCGACGCAAGCGCCGGCGGCGCAAGCCAGCGGCGACAGATGGACAGTCAGACGGGCCGACGTAGCTCAGTTGGTAGAGCAGCGCACTCGTAATGCGCAGGCCAAGGGTTCGAGTCCCTTCGTCGGCTCCAGTAACGGCACACGGGGAGTCCGCTCAGGCGGGCTCCCCGTTCTCGTGTGCACGCGGTACGCCGTCCGCGACCCCGCTTCGCGTGGTGTCTCCTGCCCGCCAGCGCAGGCTTGCAGCGGCCTCGTGGCTCGTGGTACAGTACGCCAACCTTCGCCCCGGAGCGGGTTCCCCGGTCCCGCCTCGCGGGCGTCGTCATACCCGCGCTCGGATGCGTGCCTCGGGTCTGACGATGATGGAGCGCCACCGGGGAGGAGGTCGTCTGAGGTGACCGGCACACTCAGCATGGACGCTCTCGTGATCGCGGCATTCGTCGTGATCGGCCTCATCTTCGTGCCCATCACCATCGGTGCATCGCGACTGCTCGCGCCCTCCCGGCCCGACCCGCGCAAGCTCACGACGTACGAGTGCGGCAGCGAGCCGGTGGGTCCGCCGTGGGTGCAGTTCCGCATCGGCTACTACGTGTACGCGCTCCTGTTCGTGATCTTCGACATCGAGACCGTGTTCTTGTACCCGTGGGCGGTCGCCTTCGACGCCATGGGCGCGTTCATCCTCGTCGAGATGCTCGTGTTCATCGCTCTCCTGGCGGTCGGGCTCGCCTACGCGTGGAAGGAGGGGGCGCTGTCGTGGCGCTAGACCGTCTGACCGGCGAGCATTCGATCCTGTTCACGCGCAGCGAGCAGCTCTTCGACTACGCGCGCTCGAAGTCGCTGTGGTACATCTCGTTCGGTATCGCGTGCTGCGCCATCGAGGGGCTCATGAGCGCGAGCGGTCCGCGTTTCGACTTCGACCGAATGGGCGTCTTCTTCCGTGCCAGCCCGAGGCAGGCAGACGTCATGATCGTCGCCGGTACCGTGAACAAGAAGATGGCGGACACGGTCCGCCGACTCTACGACCAGATGCCGGAACCCAAGTGGGTCGTCGCCATGGGTGCGTGTGCGTCGACCGGCGGGCCGTTCCGGGAGTACTCCAACGTCGTGCTGGGCGTGGACAAGGTCGTCCCGGTCGATGTGTACGTACCCGGTTGCCCGCCGCGGCCCGAGTCGGTCCAGTACGCCTTCCTCCAGCTGCAGAGGCTCATCAACGAGCGAGCGAAGGAGCGCGTTGAAGCCAGCCGTTCATGACATCGAGCGTATCGTCGCGGCGATCGCCGAAGCGAGCATCGAGGCGTCGATGCTCGGTATCCTCGTCCGCGTGTCGCCGGCCGAGGCACCGGCTGCCCTCGAGCAGCTCAAGGAGGCAGGGTTCAGGGTGCTGGTGGACCTGTTCGGCACCGATACCGGCGAGGCCATCGAGGTGACGTACCACGTGCGCTCGTACGAGCACGGCTCGGACCTGTTCGTGCGGTGCGGTCTGCCGTACGATGGCACGCTCAGGTCGGTGTGGACCATCCACCCATCCGCGCTCATGCCCGAGCGGGAGACCGCGGAGTTGTTCGGCCTGCGACTCGACGGGCACCCGAATCCGAAGCGGCTGCTCACCACGGACGGCACACCGCCGCTGCTTCGCAGATCCGTTCCCGTTCGTACGCCCGAGGAGTTCACGAGATGAGCGACCCTCGCGACGATGTGACCGGCGTGGGCCTGCTCGGAGAGGGTCTGCACGTGCCCTCGGTGACGCCGAGCGGGCTGCGGCGTGCGCCGTCGGGAGTCGACGGGCTGACCACAGAGCACCTCATCATCAACATGGGGCCGCAGCACCCTTCCACGCACGGTGTCCTGCGGATGATCATCGAGGTCGACGGCGAGGAGGTCATCGCTGCCGAGGCCTCCATCGGCTACCTGCATCGCGGGATCGAGAAGCTCGCCGAGCACCGCCGCTTCGAAGCGCTCGGGACGCTCATGGACCGCGGCGACTACGTCGGTGGCATCCTCGGAGAGACGGCTGCGGCGCTTGCGGTCGAGCGGCTCGGTGGGATCGAGGTCCCCCGCAAGGCGGCCTGGATCCGTTCGCTCGCAGGCGAGCTCGCGAGGATCGCCTCACACCTCATCTGGTACGGGACGTTCGGTCTCGATACCGGGGCGATGGGTCAGTTCCTCTACGCGATGCGCGACCGCGAGGCCATCCTCGACATCCTCGAGGCGATCACCGGGCAGCGCATGATGTTCAACTACGTGCGCCCTGGCGGCGTCGTCGCTGACCTGCCACCCGGCATCGACGCGCGCATCCGCGCGTTCCTCGACGGCTTCGAGAACGTCTACCTCGACGAGCACGATGCGCTCCTCGGAGGCAACGAGATCTTCCAGTCCCGCGTGAAGGGCATCGGCACGATCACGCAGGAACAGGCGCTCGCCTTCGGGCTGACCGGGGCGAACCTGCGTGCCACCGGCATCGACTATGACGTGCGCAAGGCGCGTCCGTACGACGCGTACCCCGAGCTCGAGTTCGAGGTCCCGCTCGGCAGCGTCGGCGATGCATGGGACCGCTATCGGGTGCGCATGGGTGAGATGCGCCAGGCGGCCCGGATGTGCCGCCAGCTCATCGACGGCATGCCGGAGGGTCCATGTCGGGCCAAGGTGCCCAAGGCGCTCAAGCTGCCAGCGGGCGAGGTCTATGCGGCCGTCGAGTCGGCGCGTGGGGAGACGGGAGTGCACCTGGTGAGCGATGGAGGGGACCGTCCGTACCGCTTCCACTACCGGGCACCATCGCTGTACATGCTCCAAGCCCTCGAGGAGATCCTGCCGGGTCACCTCATCGCTGATGTCGTCATGATCATCGGCTCGACGGACGTGATGATGGGGGAGATCGACCGATGAGCCCGCTCCTCATCGCCGTACTGCGCGTCGCAGCTGCCCTCGGACTCATGCTCGCGAACGGTGTGGTCATGATCTACATGCTCCGCAAGGTATTGGGTCACCTGCACCTGCGGTACGGGCCGACCGAGATGGGCCCTGCGGGCATCCTCCAGACGCCCATGGACGTCCTCAAGCTGCTCACGAAGGAGGACGTCATCCCTCGCGCTGCGGACAGGGGCCTGTTCATCACGGCGCCCCTCGTCGTGTTCGTGCCGTCGCTGCTGGCCTACGCGGCGCTGCCGTACGCGCCGACGTGGCGCATCACGCACCTCGAGACGGGTCTCCTGTTCACGTTCACAGCCCTGTCGTTCGTGCCGATCGGTCTGCTCATGGCTGGCTGGGCGAGCGGCAACAAGTGGTCATTGCTCGGTGGCATGCGCGCTGCGGCGCAGCAGATCGCGTACGAGGTGCCGCTCCTCCTCTCGGCGCTGCCGATCGTCATGTTCGCGGGCACCGCGGACCTCGGCGTCATCGTGGAGATGCAGCGTGGCACGCTGCTCGGTGTCATCCCGCGGTGGTTCATCTTCGATCCACTGTTCTGGCCGACGTTCGCGGTGTTCTCCATCGCGGCGCTCATCGAGACGAACCAGACCCCGTTCGACATGTCGGAGGCGGAATCCGAGCTCGTCGCCGGCTGGGCAACGGAGTACTCCGCCATGCGTTTCGGGCTCCTGTTCCTCTCTGAGTTCTCGAACCAGTTCATCATCTCGGCGCTGCTCGTGACGCTCTTCCTGGGCGGCTGGACGCTGCCGTGGGTGCCGGCGGGCGTCTCGCAGGCGCTCGCGCCGGTGACGTTCGTGCTCAAGACGTACGTCGTCATCTTCGTCCTCATGTGGATTCGCGGTACGTATCCGCGAGTGCGCATCGACCGACTGCTCGAGCTCGGCTGGAAGCGACTCATCCCGGTCTCGCTCGCCCTCGTCGTGTTCTCGGGCATCGTCATCAAGGTGTGGAGCTAGCATGTGGGGCGCAGGGCTCATCAATGGACTCAGGATCACGTGGCGCAATCTGTGGCGTGGTCCGATCACCATCCGCTATCCGCACGAGCGGGCGGTACTCCCGGAGCGTGCGCGATTCGCGGTTCGGCCGACGTTCTTCGAGGACGGGACACCTCGGTGCACCGCATGCATGACGTGCGTGCGAACCTGCCCGGACCACATCCTCTCGCTCGATGTCTCGGTGCGGGAGGACAAGACGAAGCACATCGATCGCTTCGGTTACGAGGTCGGGGCGTGCATGATGTGCGGGCTGTGCGTGGAGACGTGCCCGTTCGACGCCGTCGAGATGAGTCACGAGTACGAGCTGGCGGTGACGGATCCGGCCGCGTTGCGGGAGGACCTGCTCACGGATGTGGACGCCGCTCCGCCGGCCAGACATCGAGCGGCCAAGGAGGCGACGGATGAGTGAGACGGTGAACGGCATCGCGTTCATAGCGCTCGCGTTCGCCTCGATCGGCGGGACGGTCATGATGCTGTCGACCCGCAACGTCGTGCACGCGGCGTTCTGGGCGTTCGAGGTGATGCTCGCAACCGGTGGGCTGTACCTGCTCATGGGTGCGGAGTTCCTCGCGCTCGTGCAGGTGCTCGTCTACGCGGGCGCGGTCTCCGTGCTCGTGCTGTTCACCGTGATGCTGACGCTGCGCAGGCGCGAGGATGCCGTCCGGCCGTTCGAGCCCGGGTGGGGTTCGCTCGTACTCGCTGCGCTGTTCGGCGGCTCGATGATGCTCGCCATATCGCGTGCGACGCTCCCAGCGACGAACATGCCTGCGAGCGCGCCTGGTACCGAGGCGTTCGGACGTGTGCTCTTCACCGAGTGGATGGTGCCTTTCGAGGTCGCCTCACTCGTGCTGCTCGTCGCACTCGTCGGCGCGGTGTGGTGGTCTGGAGGTGAGCGCGGGTGATCCAGGACGTCGGTGTGGCAGGGTTCATGGCCCTCGCTGCGGTACTGTTCTCGCTCGGGCTCTACGGCGCGCTCTCGCGCAAGAGCGCGGTCATGGTTCTCATGTCGCTCGAGATCATGGCGAATGCGGTCAACCTGAATGCTGTGGCGCTCAGCCGATTCCTTGCGCCCGAGCGCATGACGGGCCAGTACTTCGCGGTGTTCTCGATGGTGGTCTCTGCCGCTGAGATCGGCCTCGGTCTCGCGCTCGTGCTCGCGATCTACCGCAAGCGACGTACCGTCGAGCTCGAAGCGATGCAGGAGCTCAGGGGGTGAGCATGGGCTACATCGCGCTGATACCGCTCCTCCCGGCACTCGCCTTCGCGGTCCTCGCTCCGCTTCCGCGTGCGGTGCGCAATCGTGCTGTGTTCATCCCGGTCGCAGCCGTGGCGTCGTCGCTCGCACTCTCCCTTGCGGCGTTCGCGCAGGCGTGGCCGGGCGGACACGGCGAGGAGGCCGTCTGGCACGGGAACATCGCCCTCGCGCACATCGGGGACGCCGTGCTCAGAGCTGGACTGCTCCTCGATCCGGTCTCCGCCGCGATGATCGTCGTCGTGACCGTCGTCGGTCTCGCCGTCCAGGTGTACTCGATCGGCTACATGCACCGCGATGAGCGGATCGGCTGGTACTACGCGGTGCTGTCGCTGTTCACGGCGGCGATGCTCACCCTCGTGCTCGCTGACGACTTCCTGCAGCTGTACATGGCGTGGGAGGTCATGGGTCTGTGCTCGTACCTGCTCATCGGCTTCTGGCATGAGCAGGAAGCCCCGCGGGCAGCGTCCATCAAGGCGTTCCTCACGACGCGCGTGGGTGACGTCGGCTTCGCCCTCGGGCTGATGGTGATGTTCGGAGCGGTGGGCTCCTTCGGATTCGATGCCGTGCTGCACGAGCACGCCTGGGCGCCTGGGGCCGCGACCGCCGTCGCGCTGCTGCTGCTGTTCGGCGCGATGGGCAAGTCGGCCCAACTGCCGCTGCACGTGTGGCTGCCGGATGCCATGGCGGGCCCGACGCCAGCCTCCGCGCTCATCCACGCGGCGACGATGGTCGCGGCCGGCGTGTACCTCGTCGCGCGGGCGCTGCCGATCTTCGAGGCGAGCGGCGTGGCGCTCACCGTCACGCTCGTCGTCGGGGCGCTCACGGCGCTCGTCGGCGGACTTCTCGCAGCGGTGCAGCACGATGTCAAGAAGGTCCTCGCGTACTCGACGATCAGCCAGCTCGGGTACATGTTCATCGCGCTCGGCGCCGCCGGCTTCGCGGCTGGGCTGTACCACCTCATCACGCACGCGTTCTTCAAGTCGCTCCTCTTCCTGGGAGCAGGCGTCATCATCCACGCCGCGCACACCCAGGACATGCGCGAGATGGGTGGCCTCAAGGACCATCTGCCGGTGACGACGGTGGCCTTCGGCATCGGTTCGCTCGCGCTCGCGGGCGTCCCGCCCTTCGCTGGCTTCTTCAGCAAGGACGAGATCCTCACCGTGCTGTACCACGAACACCACCTCGTCGTGCTCGCCATCGCGCTCGCCGCAGCCTTCGTCACGGCGTTCTACGTCGCGCGGCTGTACTTCCGCGTCTTCACCGGGCCACCGCAGACCGAGCACCTGCGTGAGGCGCACGTCGAGATGCTCGTCCCGATGGGCGTGCTCGCTGCGATCACGACGGTACTCGGCTTCGCCGGCCCTGCGCTCGGACGCTTCATCGGACACGAGGTACCGTGGCCCGATCCGGCCATGGGGACCGCCTCCGTCGCGGTCGCGGCTTCCGGTCTCGCGTTCGGTTGGTGGGTCTACGGCCGGCGCAGTATGGTCGTGAACACGCGGCCACTCAAGCAGCGTCTCGGTGTGCTGTACCAGGCGCTGAGCCTCAAGCTGTACTTCGATCTCACATACGAGTACCTGTTCGTCCGGACGTATGGACGCCTCGCGAACGCGCTCGCGATGTTCGATGCGCGAGGCATCGACGGTGTCGTGAACGGTGCCGGCCGGCTGTGGAGCGGTATAGCGCGCATCGGCGCTTGGTTCGACGTCCAGGTCATCGACGGCCTGGTCAACGGGGTGGCCACCGGCGTCGTGGACCTGGGAGCTCGCGTGCGGCGCCTCCAGGTCGGCCGCGTCCAGACGTACCAGGCGTTCGTCTTCGCCGCCGTCGTCGCACTCATGGTCGTCCTCGCCGTGAAAGGGGTCTGACGCGTGAACGTGCCACTTCTGTCCGTGATCGTCTGGTTGCCGCTCGCCGGCGCGATAGCCTGCGCGCTGGCCGGCAAGCGCAAGCCATCGAGTGCGCGACGGGTCGCACTCAGTGTGGCGGCTGTCGACCTGGTGCTGACGGCCATCCTCGTCGCGCGTTTCGACGTGGGCGGCGGCATGCAGTTCGTCGAGCGCTTCACGTGGGTCCCGCAGGTCGGGATCGAGTACCACCTCGGCGTGGACGGCCTGTCGCTCCCTATGCTCGTGCTCTCGGCGCTGCTGAGCCTGCTCGCCGTCATCGCGTCGTGGAACGTCGAGACGAAACCAGCGACGTACTTCTCGATGCTCATGCTGCTCGAGGTCGGGATGAACGGCGTTTTCGTGGCGCTCGACTTCGTGCTCTTCTACGTCTTCTGGGAGCTCGTGCTCGTGCCGATGTATTTCCTCATCGCGCAGTGGGGTGGCCCGAGGCGCGAGTACGCGGCCATCAAGTTCTTCTTGTACACGCTGTTCGGCTCCGTGTTCATGCTCGTGGGCATCATCGCGCTGTTCTTGAAGGGGGGCACGTTCGACATCCTTGCCCTGGCGGACGCTGGCCTGCCTGCGTCCTTCCAGTGGTGGGTCTTCGCGGCCTTCCTCCTCGGCTTCGCGGTGAAGGTGCCGGTCTTTCCGCTCCACACGTGGCTTCCGGATGCGCACGTCGAGGCTCCGACGGCGGCATCCGTGCTCCTCGCGGGCATCCTGCTGAAGATGGGCACGTACGGCTTCATCCGCATCGCGCTGCCGATCCTCCCTGACGCTGCGCGGGAGTGGTCACCGTTCATCGCAGCGCTCGCAGCCATCTCGATCGTGTACGGCGCCGCGCTCGCCTTCGCGCAGAAGGACCTCAAGAAGCTCGTGGCGTACTCGAGCGTCTCGCACATGGGTTTCGTGATGCTCGGCATCGCCGCAGGGACGTCCGAGGGATTGGCTGGCGCGGTAGCGGTCATGTTCTCGCATGGTGTCGTGACCGGCATGCTGTTCCTGCTCGTCGGCATGGTGTACGAGCGCACCCACACGCGCATGATCGAGGACCTCTCGGGACTCGCGGGGAGGGTCCCGGTCGCCGGCGGTCTGCTCGCGTTCGCGTCGTTCGCCTCGCTCGGACTGCCGGGGCTCTCGGGCTTCGTCGGGGAGTTCCTGAGCCTGCTCGGCGCGTGGCGCTCGACGCTCGTGCCGCACGGCTGGGTCATCGCCTCGGCAGTGGGTGTGCTGCTGGCAGCTGCGTACATGCTGTGGATGGTCCAGCGTGTCGTGCTCGGCGTGCCCTCCCGCGCCGTCGACGGGATCGCAGACCTCACGATGCGCGAGATCGGCGTGCTCGTGCCACTCGTCGCGCTCACGCTCGTCGTCGGGCTGTGGTGGGACTCGCTCCTGCGCTTCGTGAGCCCGGCTGTCGCCGGAATCGTCACGCGCATCATGGGGGCCTGACGTGGAAGCGTACGCCCCCTTCATCCCCGAGCTGATCATCCTTGGTGCTGCGCTGCTCGCGCTGTTCGCCGATCGGCTTCCTGGCGAGGATCTGGCTGCGCCGCGGATCGGAGCGGTCGCGGCTGGCATCGCGGCGCTGTGCGCAGCCCTCATCGGGGTGCGTGAGGGGCTCGCTGGTGGCGGCGTGCTGGCGTTCGACGAGGTCGCGGTCGTCGCTCGCACCGCCATCGCTGGGCTGAGCGGGCTGTACCTCCTGTGGCTCTCGGGACGGGGTGGACCCATCGTGCGCGTCAGGGAAGCGGCCGCGCTCGCCCTGTTCGCCACGCTCGGCGCCATGCTCATGGCCGCCTCCCGCGAACTGATCACGCTGTTCATCTCGACCGAGCTCGCCACGATGCCCGCGTACGTGCTCATGGGTTACCGACGCGACGATGCCCGCGAACTCGAGGGCGCGCTCAAGTACTACCTGCTCTCCATGACGACGAGTCTCGTCATGCTGTACGGCTTCTCGCTCATCTACGGACTGGCGGGCTCGACCGCATTCGCGTCCATCGGTGCACTGCGAGAGACCCCGTCACTGCTGGGCGCGTTCGCGGTCGTCTTCGCGTTCGTGGGCCTGTTCGCGAAGATCTCCGCCGCGCCCGTGCACTACTGGGCGCCGGATGCGTACGCGGGAGCGCCATCATCCTCTGTCGCGTTCGTCTCGACGGTGCCCAAGGTCGCAGGTACGGCAGCGCTCGTGCACATCGCTGCTGCGACCGCGGGGACGTCCGGCATCGTGCCCGCGCTCCTCATGGGTGGCGCCATCGCTTCGATGGTCATCGGCAATCTCGCGGCGTACCCGCAGACCGACATCCGGCGACTCATGGCGTACTCCGGTGTAGCGCACACCGGCTACGCGCTCGTCGCACTCACGGCCCTCGAGCCTGCGGGCTTCGCCGCGGCGCTCATCCACACGGTCGCGTACGCGATCCCATCCATGGCGGTCATGCTCATCGCGGCTGAGGAGGGATGTGCCCTGGACGAGATCGGTGGGCTCGTCGCGCGTCGCGCTGCTACGGCGTGGGCGCTCGCGGCATTCCTCCTCTCGCTCATCGGCATCCCGCCGCTCGTGGGCTTCTTCGGGAAGCTCCTCGCCTTCACCGCGGCGTTCGCTGCAGGCGGCACCGCCGTCGTCATCGTCGCGGTCACGATGAGCGTCATCTCGGCGGGTTACTACTTCCGCCTCATCCGTCAGGCGTTCTTCGGCGACGGGGCCGCTGCGAACGCGCTGCCGGCATCGAGGGCCCGTGGTGCAGCGATCGCGCTCGCGCTCATCGTGACGCTCGCGCTCGGTGTGCTCGCCTCGCCGATCGTGGCGTACCTGGGCGGTGGGTTCTGAGCGAAGGGTCGAGGCGAGGCGCTGGCGGATGCGGATGGGTGCGCCTGTCGTCGAGACGCGATGAAGCCCCTGTGAATCTGTCGTGAAGCAGCGGCGGGCGGTCGCGCGGGTCCGGTATCATCGAGACGGATACGCAGCTGCTGGAGGTGAGGTGTCTTCCCGTGTCTGATGATCTTCACGTCCCGCCCCCTACCCTGCCGAGCGTGCCCTCCGCACCCGGCTCATCGCGCGAGCCCAGCAGGGCCCGCACGGTCATCGTCGCACTCGTCGCCGGGCTGCTCGGCGGTGTGATCGGTGCTATCGGTGTGTTCGGTGTCGGCTCCGTGCTGGTCTCGATGCCGCTGTATGAGCGCATGCAGCAGGTCGAGGTGGCCACGGACACGGCGAGCTCTGCGGCGCCCACGGTGATCGAGGTTCGCGACGAGGGCCTGAGCTTCGCCGAGGCGGTCGCACAGAAGGTGACCCCATCGGTCGTGAATGTCGCCATCGAGCAGACCGTGTGGGACCCCTTCACGGGGCAGACCGCCAAGCGGCCGGTCGGCAATGGTAGCGGCGTGATCATCCGCTCGGACGGCTACATCCTCACGAACGCGCACGTCGTCGAGGGCGCAGATGCCCTGGTCGTCACCGTCGGGGTGGATGACCTCCCGGCGCGCATCGTGGGCGTGGACCCATCGACGGACCTCGCGGTCATCAAGGTCGACCGGACCGGGTTGCCCGCTGCGGAGCTCGGCGATTCGGCGAGCCTGCGCGTCGGTCAACCGGTCGTCGCGATCGGGTCACCCTTCGGCCTCGAGAAGACGGTGACGAGCGGCATCATCTCGGCACTGGGGCGCACGAGCTTCGCCGAGAGCGCATCAGGACTGACGGCATACACCTCGCTCATCCAGACGGACGCTGCCATCAACCCGGGCAACTCCGGTGGAGCGCTGTGCGACGCGGAGGGCCGCGTGATCGGCATCAACACGCTCATCAAGAGCACGTCGGGCTCATCAGCGGGCATCGGCTTCGCCATCCCCATCGATTTCGCGAAGGGTATCGCTACCGAACTCATCGCGACGGGGCGTGCGACCCACCCATACATGGGCGTGAGCACCGCGACGATCGACGGGATCATCGCGAAGCGGTATGGACTGCCCGTCGAGTCCGGTGTGCTCGTGCAGGGTGTCGTGAAGGGCTCTCCGGCGGAAGCGGCCGGTATCCGCGCGGGCGACATCATCGTGGCCATGGACGGCCAACGCATCCGGAGCGTCGAGGACGTCTTCGCTGCGGTTCGCTCGCACAAGGTCGGTGACCGGATGACGGTCGAGCTCGTGCGCGGTGAGGAGCGCATGACCGTGACGGTCACGCTCGGCGCGGACACGAAGCAACGATGAGGATCACCGTCGCGTGCGTCGGCAGGCTCGCCGAGCGTCACTTCCGGGATGCGGCGAATGAGTACCTCAAGCGGCTGCGCCCGTACGCCAACGTCGCGGTCGCTGAGGTGCCCGACGAGGACCTGACCGGAGGCGAGCAGCGGGCTCGAGCGGCTGAAGCCGCTGCGCTGCTCCGCCGCATCCCGGAGCATGCGCACGTGATCGTGCTCGATATCGATGGGGAGGAGCGGTCCTCGGAGGCGTTCGCGAGGCGCCTGGGCGAGCTCGCGCACGCAGGAGTGCCGAGCATCGTCTTCGTCATCGGTGGTGCCTCCGGACTCGACGGCTCCATCCTGGAGCGTGCCGACGAACGGCTCTCGCTCGGCCCGATGACGTTGCCGCACCAGCTCGCCCGAGTCGTGCTCCTGGAACAGATCTACCGCGCCTTCCGCATCCTGCGAGGTGAGCCCTACCACCGGTGAATCCGCATGACGGGCACCCGAGGACGCGTTGGCCTCGCTGCTTCCGTGGGGTATCCTGGACACTCACTCCGACGAACCGAGGACCGTGCGAGGAGGTTGGCTCGTGCAGCAGACCGTCACCGGGCTCATCCGCGAAGCGCTCGAGGCGGCGATCGCAGCTGGTGAGATCCACTTGGCGTCCGTCCCGGATCCGATGCTCGAGCGCCCGCGGGATCCGTCGCACGGCGACTTCGCGACGAACGTGGCGTTGCGTTCCGCGAGAGAGGCCGGTGTCCCTCCCCGAGTGCTCGCGGAGGTCATCGCGAGGCGCATCGCCGAGCATCCCGATATCGCGAGTGTGGAGGTCGCCGGCCCGGGCTTCATCAACATCCGCTTGTCCGCGTCCGCTCTCCAGCACGTCGTCGCGGACATCCGGCGTGAGCGTGAGGGTTTCGGCCGGTCGAACCTGGGTGGCGGCAAGCGCGTGCAGGTCGAGTTCGTCTCGGCGAACCCCGTCGGCCCCATGCACGTGGGGCACGGGCGGTGGGCGGCACTCGGCGATTCGCTGGCTCGCGTGCTCGAGCATGCGGGTTACGTCGTGGAGCGCGAGTTCTACATCAACGACCAGGGCGTGCAGATGGACATCTTCGCCGCCTCGGTCGCTGCTCGGTACATGGAGCTGCTCGGATACGACGTCGCCTTCCCGGAGGACGGGTATCGCGGCGCGTACATCACCGAGATCGCTCGCGAGATCCTCGCCTCGGAGGGACCCGACTGGGCACAGCGCGATGCTGGCGACCGTGAGGCGCACTTCAAGGAGCTCGCGTACGCGGCCGTGCTGGAGCACCTCAAGCGCGTCCTGCACGACTTCGGCGTCGATTTCGACGTCTGGTTCTCCGAGCGCACGCTCCACGTGCCAGCAGCCGATGGTGGTCCGAGCGCGATCGAGCGCGCCATCGAGCGGCTCCGTGAGGGCGGGCACATCTACGAACACGAGGGCGCGACGTGGTTCCGCTCGACAGCGTTCGGCGATGACAAGGACCGCGTGCTCGTGAAGGCGGACGGCTCGTACACGTACTTCGCTGCGGACATCGCCTACCACTGGGACAAGTTCCACGAGCGCGGCTTCGACCGTGTCATCGACATCTGGGGCGCCGACCACCATGGGTACGTCGCTCGCATGAAGGCAGCGGTCGCAGCGCTCGGGTACCCCGGGCGGCTCGACATCATCATCGGCCAGCTCGTGAACCTCTTTCGGAACGGTGAGATCGTGCGCATGAGCAAGCGCACCGGCGAGATGGTGACCTTCGAGGATCTGCTCGAGGAGGTCAGCCCGGACGCGGCCCGGTACTTCTTCCTTCGCCGTTCGACCGACCAGCCACTCGATTTCGACATCGCCCTGGCCAAGGAGCAGTCGGCTGAGAACCCCGTGTACTACGTGCAGTACGCGCACGCACGCATCTGCTCCATCCTCCGCAAGGCCGCCGGCGAACCCGACGCGCGCGACATGGATGCACTGGCTGCGCGGCTCATCCCAGCCGACCCGGATCTGAGCCTCCTCCACGATGCGACCGAGCTCACCCTCTTCCGCACGCTCGCGGAGTTCGGCGAGGTCGTCCGGAGTGCCGCCGAGCAGTACGCACCGCACCGGCTCACCCGATACGCGGAGGAGCTCGCGACCGCGTTCCACCAGTTCTACACGCAGTGTCGCGTCGTCGACCCGGACGCCCCCGAGCTCACGGTAGCGCGCCTGGCAGTCGTGGACGCATCGCGCATCGCACTCGCCCTCGTGCTCTCACTGCTCGGTGTGAGTGCGCCGGATCGTATGTAGGAGGGAGACATGGCCCGACCGACGACGCCGCGGCCCCCGGCCTCGCCTGACCACAAGACCGGCCACGATCTCGTGAGCATCCTGCCGATGACCACTGAGATCCGCGGCGACCACCTGTTCATCGGTGGCGTCGACATGGTCGAGCTCGCCCGGGAGGCGGGGACGGCACTGTACGTCATGGACGAGGCGACGATCCGTCACCAGCTCTCGGAGTACGTGCGCTGGACGCGCTACCACTGGCCCGAGGTGGACGTCGTGTACGCCGGCAAGGCGTTCCTGTCGCTCCGGATGGTCCGCATCGTCGAGGAGGAGGGCTGCTGCCTACTGTGTGCATCGGGCGGCGAGCTCGCGTACGCCGTGCGCGCCGGCTTCCCGATGGAGCGTGTACAGGTGCATGGCAACAACAAGACCCCGCAGGAGCTCGCTGAGTGTCTCGATGCTGGTGTCGGCCGCATCGTCGTCGACAACTTCGAGGAGATGGAGCGCCTCTCATCGATGGCCGTCGAGCGGCAGATGCAGCAGCGTGTGCTCATCCGGGTCACGCCTGGCATCGCGGCTGACACACACGACTTCATCATGACGGGAGCGGAGGACTCCAAGTTCGGCTTCGGGCTCAACCAGGGGCTCGCGATGGCCGCGGTCAAGCGCGTGCTCGAGCTGCCGGGACTCGACTTCGAGGGGCTCCACATGCACATCGGGTCGCAGATCTTCGCGCTCAAGAGCTACGCGAAGGCGATCGAGGTGATGGTCGGGTTCATGCGCGAGATCCTCGACGAGACCGGAGCGCTCGTGCGCATGCTGGACGTGGGTGGCGGTCTCGGCGTGCGGTACGGCGTGCCGGATGAGCCGTCCACCATCAAGGACTACGGTAAGGTCGTCGTCGACGGCATCAAGGAGGCCTGCGAGGCACATGGGCTGCCGGTGCCACGCATGGCGGTGGAACCGGGACGGTCGATCGTGGCGAACGCTGGCGTCACGCTGTACACCGTCGGCTCGGTCAAGGAGATCCCTGGGATCCGCACGTACGTGGCCGTGGACGGCGGTATGTCGGACAACATCCGCACGTCACTGTACGACGCGCACTATGAGGCGCTCATCGCGAACAAGGCGAGCCAGCCGCGCACCATGGTCGCGACGGTGGCCGGCAAGCACTGCGAGAGCGGCGATATCGTCGTGCGCGATGCTCCCCTGCAGCCTGTCCAGCCTGGCGACATCCTGTGCGTGCTCGCGACCGGCGCGTACTGCCAGTCGATGAGCAGCAACTACAACAAGCAGGTGCGACCGGGTGTCGTGTTCGTCAAGGACGGTACGTGGAACTGGTCGGTGCGTAGAGAGACGTACGAGGATCTCTTGCGCTGCGACCTGGGTTTCTGAGCCGTACAATGGTTGGGAGCCACGACGGCTCATGCAGGACGACCCAACGGAGGAGGCACATGCGTACCGTTCGCGTAGGGCTCGTCGGTCTGGGTACCGTCGGGAGCGGCGTCGTCGAGATCTGGCGGCGTCACCGCGCAGACTTCATCACGCGGGCAGGGGTCGACATCGAGCTCGCGCGCTTCGCTGACAGGAACGAGGATCGCTTCGCAGCACTCGACCTTCCGCGCGAGGCGTGCACGACCGACGCCATCGGACTCGTCACCGACCCCACGCTCGATGTCGTCATCGAGCTCATCGGTGGCACCGGTGCGGCTCGCGAGGTCGTCCTGAGGGCGCTCGCAGCGGGCAAGAGCGTCGTGACGGCGAACAAGGCACTCATGGCCGCGCATGGCCAGGAGGTCATGGATGCGGCCGAGCGGCACGGCGTGGACATCATGTTCGAGGCGAGCGTTGGCGGTGGCATCCCCATCATCGGTCCACTCAAGCACTCCCTGACGAGCAATGAGATCACGGCGGTCTATGGCATCGTCAACGGCACGACGAACTACATCCTCACCCGCATGGCGGAGGATGGCCTCGACTACGATGCCGCACTCGCGGAGGCGCAGGCCAGAGGCTATGCGGAGGCGGACCCCACGGCTGACGTCGACGGACTCGACGCCGCCGCCAAGATCGCGATCCTCGCGTCGATCGCGTTCAACTCGCGCGTGACCTTCGACCAGGTTCCCAGGGAGGGCATTCGCGGCATCACGCCCGAGGATATCGCGTACGCGGCTGAGATGGGGTACACGATCAAGCTCATCGCCATCGCGCGTCGGGTCGGGGATGCGGTGGATGTACGGGTCCATCCCACGATGATCCGCTCGAGCCATCCGCTCGCGAAGGTCAACGCCGTCTACAACGCCATCTACGTGGTCGGGGACGCGGTCGGGGAGACCATGTTCTTCGGCGAGGGGGCAGGCTCCCTGCCGGCGGCGAGCGCGGTGGTCGGCGACATGATCGAGGTGGCCAGACACGTCCAGGCGGGTTGCCTGCACCTCGTCGGGTGCACGTGTCGCGAGGAGTTGCCCGTGCGCGACATCGGGGAGCTCGCCACCGAGTACTACGTGAGGCTCATCGTCGCGGACCAGCCGGGCGTGCTCGCCGCGGTCGCCCGCATCTTCGGCGAGAACGGCGTCTCGCTCGCCTCGGTCATCCAAAAGCGTACGGATGCAGCCGGTCGTGCCGAGATCGTCTGGGTCACGCACACCGCATCGGAGCGCGCCGTGAGGGCTGCACTCGACCGCATCGCGGCGCTGGGGGTCGTCGATGCGGTGGCCTCCGTCATCCGTGTCGAGGAGCTGTAGCGCGTGACACGTACGGCGCGTGTGATCGTACCGGCGTCATCGGCCAACCTCGGCCCGGGATACGACGCCTTCGGGCTCGCCCTGGGACTGTACAACGAGTTCGAGGCCCGTCCCGCTGAAGCGTGGTCCGTGGAGGTGGCGGGTGAAGGAGCGGGGGAGCTCACTCCGGACGAGAGCAACGCGGTCGTGCGCGCCATGCGCGCCGTGTTCGAGGAGGCAGGGTACAGGGGGTGTGCTCAGGTGCGGTGCCGCAATACCATCCCCATCGGGCGCGGCCTCGGCTCGTCCTCGGCGGCCATCGTGGGCGGTGTCCTGCTCGCGAATGCGCTCCTGGGCGAGCCGTTCGATCGCGAGCGTCTCTTCGAGGTCGCGGCGCGCATCGAGGGACATCCGGATAACGTGGCTCCTGCCCTCCTCGGGGGCTTCACGGTGGCGTGGTACGAGGAGGAGCGACCCTTCGCTGTGCGCTTCGAACCGCAGGGAGGCCTCGCAGTCGTCGCAGCGATCGCCCCGCAGCCGCTGCCGACGCGCGAAGCGCGGGCTGCCTTGCCGTCGACCGTACCGCACCCTGACGCCGTGCGGACGGTCGCCCGTGCGGCGCTCATGGCCCTCGGCATCGTGCACGGCAGCCAGGCGCTCATCGCCGCCGGCGCCGCGGATCGTCTGCACGAGCCGTACCGCCGCGTGCTCATCAGTGACATGGAGCAGGTGCGCTCGGCGCTCGTCGACGCAGGCGTCGATGGTGCCGTGCTCTCCGGTGCGGGACCCACGCTCATCGGTCTGGTCACGGCCCGAGACGAAGATCGCGCGTTCGAGCGCGCGGCAAGCATCGCCGCGTCGCTTGCGCAGACCGGGGCGGCAGGCGAGCGCGAGGTGCGGGCGCTGAGGATCGACCGCGACGGAGCGCGCTGGTACCGAGGCGAGTGACGTGCTGGCTGTGCGCGCCATCGGTGTCACGGAGCGCTCCCGCGCCATACTCGTGTGGGCGATGGTCGCGCTCGCTTGTGGCGGAGCGGTCGCTGCACTCGTGCTCGCTGGCGTCCAGTGGCCCACCGAAGAAGCCCTCACGAAGGGTCTCGTCGCTCTCGTCATCGCGGCCGCGTCGATGTCGAGCGGCGATGCGGCCGTGGTCCTCATCCTCGTGACGGTACCCCTCTTCGATGTCGCGACGCTCGGACCTGAGCGAGCTCCCTTCACGGTCGCGCACGTGGCGATGGCTGGCGCACTCGCCGGTTGGGTCCTGCGGGCCTTGCCGCGTGGACGGGCGGCACTGCCACGTCCGACGCTGCTGCTCGCGGCCGCCGCGATGCCGGCTATCGCGGGTCTCGTCTCGCTCGTAGGATCCCTCGATCCACGAGCCACGATCGGTCACGCCGGACGTCTCGTCCTCATGTTCGCGATCGCGGCACTCTTCGCCGCCCATGCGCGCGATGAGCGGTCGCTCGCCCGCGTGCTCGGGTGGCTCGTCGCCGTGGGGAGCGCGATGGCGCTCGTCGCCGTCGCCCAGTACGTCTGGCCCGGTCTGCCGGTCGGCCGCGCTGCCACGCAGCAGCGACTCATCGACGTGCTGTATCGACCGTCCGCCTTCTTCGTCGACCCGAACTTCCTCGGGGGCTACCTCTCGGCATGCATCGCGGTCGCACTCGCCTGGCTCGTGCGGAGCATCGATGGGCGCACGGTCCTGCGTTGGGGGGTCGCGCTGGTGGCCTGTCTGGCCGGACTGCTCGTCACCTCATCACGGTCAGCCTTCGTCGGTGTGGTGGCTGCCTTCGTCGTGCTCGTGTGGACCGCGCCTGCCCGCCGACGTGCCGCCCTGATCATCGCGGTCGCCCTGATCGTGTTCGCAGCCGCGCCGTTCGTACCGCGGGCGACGTACGTCCGCCTCGCGGGGCTCCTCGAACCAGCGTCTGAGGGATCGATCCCCACGCGGTCGCTCATGCTTCGATCGAGCGTCGAGATGCTCCAAGAGTATGGCATCGGCGGCACGGGACTCGGCATGTACGATCGCGCTTACGTCCCGTACCGCCGCCCGGGCGCGCTCCCGCGCATCACGCATCCCCACCAGGTGCCGCTCGCGCTGTGGATCGAGACCGGTCTTGCGGGCCTCGTCGCCCTCGCGAGCGTCACGGCAGGTGGCGTGGTCGCGTGGCGCCGCATCGCACGGCGGGGGTATGGGGCTGCGGGCGCGGGGGTCCTGGCAGCGTGTGTCGCGCTGGCTGTGGAGTCGCTCTTCCAGTACTATCTGTACTTCGAGTACGCATGGATCCTCCTGGGACTCCTGAGTGCCGCTGCATCGCTCGACCGAGGAGACGTACGTGCCTGACGGGTCGCACGACGTGTGGTTCATCGCCATACTCAAGCGCCAGTGGTGGCTCATAGCGCTCACCATCATCGCTGCGATCCTCATCGCGCTCGTCGCCTCTGCCGGCGAGAGCGAACCGCTCTACGAGGCGACCGCTGTCATCGTCGTGGATGCGACGACGCTCTCGCGGCACCCGTACGTGCCCCGTCCCGACGACCTGATCCTCGAGGCCTCCACCGATGCGTTCGCCTCGCAGGTCGCGAGCGCAGCCGATGTCACGACCTCGAGCGTGGCCGCAGGGCTGCGGGTGTTCTCCCAGGGCGCGACCCAGACGAGGCTCGTGGTCGCATTCCGCTCGCCGGATGAGAGCCAAGCAGCGACCGTCGCCGTAGCTGCCGCACGGGCGCTCGTCGAGCGCTCGACCGAACTGAGCGGTCCGGAGATGACCGAGCTCGACCGCCGCGTGAAGGACACGGAGGGTGCACTCGATCGGGTGCGCCGCATCGACAACCAGAACGCCTCACGCGCGAGCGCATCACTCCAGCTCGATCTCATCCGAACGGCATGGGAGATGCGCATGCAGCTGTACGAGGACCGGCTCGCGCTCAGGCGCATCCGTTCGTCATACATGTACAATGGAAACGTCCGGACGGCCGACATCGCTCCCCTGCGTGAGCGTGGACGGATCGTCGCATCAGCGTTCGTGCTCGGCGCGATCGTGGGCTTCGCCCTCGCGGTCGCGCGTGACAGCCGTTCCCGCGCGAACGCGCATGCCGAGGACGCCGCGTGAGGTATGTGGGTCACGCGGTACGGAGAACCTTCGCTGGATCGACGTGAGGAGCGTGCCCCGGGGAACAATCAAGACGTCCCCGCATCGCGTCCCTTGCCCATCCCACACCGGGAGGCTCGATGAGCACCGACCGTCCCACCGTCATCGTTCAGATCTCCGACCTGCACTGCGGATCGCAGTACCACATCCCGAGTCTCGCGACCCGCGTCATCGATGAGATCATCGCGCTCGGGCCAGACGCGCTCGTCGTGACGGGGGACCTCACCGACATGGGCTTCCGTCAGGAGTTCCGCCTCGCCAAGCGCCTCATCGCGCGTGCGGGGGTTCCTGCTACGATGGTGCTCCCTGGCAACCACGACGCTCGGAATGTCGGGGAGATGCACTTCGAGGAGTTCTTCGGGGCGCGCGCGAGCGAGCTCATGCTGCCGGGTGTGCGCATCCTTGGCGTGGACTCGTCCGAACCGGACCTCGATACGGGGCGAATCGGCAGGGAGCGGTACCGCTGGATCGAGGAGCGCTTCTCGGAGCCTGACGAGTTCAAGGTCCTTGCGCTGCACCACCACCTGTTGCCAGTTCCCGGAACGGGACGCGAGCGCAACATCGTCCACGACGCCGGTGACGTGCTGCGCGTGCTCACCAACTGTGGGTGCGATATGGTCCTGTGTGGACACAAGCACGTTCCGAACGTCTGGCGTCTCGAGGGTCTGCTCGTCGTGAACGCGGGAACCGCATGCTCGTATCGGCTCCGCGGCCGCTCGCGTCCTTCCTACAACATCATCGAGGTGCACGAGGATGTCGTCCGCATCATCCTCAAGCACCCCTTCGATGTGCCGGAGACCGTGGCTGAGGTGAAGCGTGCGCGACGCAAGGAATGCGCCTGGCGGGTCCCCGTGAGGCGGGCGATCCCGACCCCGGAGGGCATGGCCGCGGAGGGCGACGAATGAGCCGCGTGGTGGCCCTCATCGACGGTGAGCACTACCCACCTGTCGTCCGCGCTGCGATCGAATCGCTCGCCCGACAGCACGAGGTCCTCGCGGCGGCGTTCATCGGCGGGACCGAGAAGGTCGACGGAAGCGTCGATGAAGCGTACGGGGTGCCGATCGTCCGGGCGGCCTCAGCGCGCGATGCTCTCGAGGAGGCGTATGCGCGGTTCCAGCCAGAGGTGTTCGTCGACCTGTCGGATGAGCCGGTCGTCAGTCCAGCGGATCGGTTCCGTCTCGCAGCGCTCGCGTTGCATCTCGGTGCAGCCTACGTCGGCGCGGACTTCTCGTTCATGCCGCCACGCGCGACGTTCGCGTGTGTGACACCGACACTGGCGATCATCGGTACCGGCAAGCGTGTCGGGAAGACAGCGATCTCCGCGTACGTTGCGAGGCACCTCAAGGAGCGACGTCGCGACATCGTCGTGTTGGCCATGGGTCGCGGCGGTCCTGCCGAGCCGGAGGTCATCCATGGGGACGAGGTCGCGCTCGCCACCGCCGACCTCCTGGCGCTGGCGGCCCAAGGCAAGCACGCTGCCTCCGACAACTACGAGGACGCCGTCATGAGTCGCGTGACGACCGTGGGGTGCCGCCGTTGCGGTGGCGGGCTCGCCGGTCAGACGTTCTTCGGGAACGTCGAGGAAGGAGCGCGCATCGCCGATGCGCTCGGCAAGGAGCTCATCATCCTCGAGGGATCCGGTGCTGCCATCCCGCCTGTTGTCGCGGACGCGACGATGCTCGTCGTCGGCGCGCGGCAGGGGCTCCCGTACGTGCGGGACCACTTCGGGCCGTACCGGCTCGCACGAAGCGATGCGGTCGTCATCGCAGGTGCTGAGGAGCCGATCGCTTCGGCTGCGTCCGTGGAGGCGGTCCGCGCGTTCATCGCGCGAGAGCGGCCCGGGGTCCCGGTGGTGGCCGTCACCTTCCGGCCGAAACCGATCGAGCCGATCGAGGGTCTGCGCGTCTTCTATGCATCGACAGCGCCGGCCGACCTGCTGCCGACCCTCGGGCGGCACCTCGAGGACCGGTGGGGCTGCACGGTCGTCGCCTCCAGTCCGCACCTGTCGAACCGCGCCCGCCTGCGCGAGGATCTCCATGGGGTCGCCGCCCGGGTCGACGTGTTCGTGACGGAACTGAAGGCTGCCGCCATCGACGTGGTCGCCAGCGTGGGCGAGACCTTCGGTATCCCGACCGTCCTGTGTGACAACGAGCCCATCCCCGTGGCAGGCGACGACCTCGAGGCGATGATCGACCACCTGGTCGGACTCGCCTGCCGCCGCACCGCCGAGGAGGGTCGCACGCCATGACGCAGCCGCCTCCCATCGTCATCCGCGACGGCAAGCATGGCTTGCCCTACAGCCGCGGACTCATGGCGCAATCGTTCATGGCCACGGGTGTGCCGCCGACGCGCGCGTACCTCGCCGCGCAGCGCATCCAAGAGGAGCTCGTCGAGCGCGCCGAGCGCACGATCTCGCTCGCGGAGCTACGGGACATGGCCGTCCGCGTGCTCGAGGAGCTCGCAGGCCCCGAGTACGCGCGCCGGTACGTGAAACTGCGGGAGCTCGCGAAGCTCGACAGGCCACTCGTCATCCTCATCGGGGGTACCACGGGTGTCGGCAAGTCGACCATCGCGACCGAGGTCGCGCACCGACTCGGCATCACGAGGATCGTCTCGACGGATTCCATTCGAGAGGTGATGCGTGGTATCTTCTCGAAGGAGCTCATGCCCGCCATCTACGAATCGTCGTTCAATGCGTGGCGCGGGCTCCGGGTCCCGGTGCCGCACGGTGCCAATCCTGTGATCGTCGGATTCCGGGAGCAGACCGCTGTCGTCGTCACGGGTATCCGTTCGCTCATCGAGCGCGCGGTCCGGGAGGGCGAGAGTCTCGTCGTTGAGGGAGTGCACGTCGTCCCCGGGTACATCGAGCCCTCGCAGTTCGCGAACGCGGCGGTCGTGCAGCTCCTTATCACGGTGGATGACGAGGAGGCCCACAGGAGCCACTTCTACATCCGAGAGGTGCAGACGGACGGGACGCGGCCGTTCGAGAAGTACCGAGCGAACTTCGGCAACATCCGCCTCCTCGGTCGCTACATCGAGGACCTGGCGGTCGAGCATGGGATACCGGTCGTGCACAGCCACCAGCTGGATCGCACGGTCGCGGAGGTTCTCGAGTTGGTCGTCAATGAGGCGATCGAGGATGAGGATGGCGCGTGAGAGCCACGGGATGTGTCGGTGAGTAGAGGAGTGCAGGATCAGCGATGAAGTTCTTCCTGGATACGGCGGATCTGAGCGAGATCGAGGAGGCCGCGAGCTGGGGCGTCCTGGCTGGTGTGACGACCAACCCGACGCTGTATGCGCGCATCGGAGGTCGGCTCGCCGACTTCCACGATCACCTCAAGCGAATCTGCGCGATCGTCGACGGGCCTGTCAGCGGCGAGGTCGTCGGTCTGACGCGCGAGGAGATGGTGCGCGAGGGCGAGGAGCTCGCTGCGCTCGCACCGAACCTCGTCGTCAAGGTCCCGACGACACCAGAGGGGCTCGCTGCGACGAGGACGCTTGCGGCCAAGGGCATCAAGGTGAACATGACGCTGTGCTTCACGGTGCCCCAGGCGATCCTCGCCGCACGTGCCGGAGCGGCGTACGTCTCACCGTTCGTCGGCAGGTTCGATGACATCTCGGAGGACGGCATCGAACAGCTCGCCGCCATCGTGACGGCGCTCCGGAACTACGACTTCGGGCACGAGGTCGAGGTGATCGCAGCCTCCATCCGGAGTGCGAATCACGTGACGCAAGCTGCTCTGATCGGTGCGCACATCGCGACGGTGCCCTTCGCGGTGCTCAAGAACCTCGTGCGCCATCCGCTCACCGATCGGGGGCTCGAGGCATTCCTGTCGGATTGGGAGAGAGTGAAGAACGCATGAGTGCACGTCCACGCAAGCGCGGCCGCCGCGGCGGTGGCGCACCACAGGAGATCGGGCCGTCCATCAGTCGGGAGGAACTCGCGGCGAAGACCGTCGCCGAGCTCAGGCAGATTGCGGGCGAGCTCGGTCTGGAGACCAAGAACCTCAAGAAGAAGGACCAGCTCGTCGAGGCCGTCTATGAGGCCAAGGTGAAGGCCGAAGGCTTCGTGGATGTCATCGGCATCCTGGATGTGCTCCCGGAGGGTTACGGCTTCCTGCGGACGAGTGGGTACTTGCCTGGGGACAAGGACGTGTACTGCTCGATGTCGCAGATCAGGCGCTTCGAGCTGCGCCGGGGCGACATGGTCAAGGGGCAGGTGCGCCCACCGAAGGAATCCGAGAAGTACCCAGCGCTCCTCAAGGTCGACAGCGTGAACGGCATGGACCCCGAGCAGGCGCGGCAGCGCAAGGAGTTCCGGGACCTGACGCCGGTCTACCCGGACGAGCGCTTCAAGCTCGAATGGCGCTCCGACCAGGTCACGGCGCGCATCATCGATCTCGTCGCGCCGATCGGTAAGGGACAGCGCGGCCTCATCGTGTCGCCGCCCAAGGCTGGCAAGACGACGATCCTCAAGGACATCGCAGCCGCCATCGCCGCGAACCACCCCGAGGTGCACCTCATGTGCCTGCTTGTGGATGAGCGTCCTGAGGAGGTCACCGACATGGAGCGCTCGGTGCGCGGCGAGGTGGTCTCCTCGACCTTCGACATGCCGAGTGAGAACCACATCGCCGTGGCTGAGCTCGTCATGGAGCGCGCCAAGCGGCTCGTGGAGGCCGGGTACGACGTCGTCATCCTACTCGACTCGATCACGCGCCTCGCGCGTGCGTACAACCTCGCCACGCCGGCCTCGGGTCGCATCCTCTCGGGTGGCGTGGACTCCACGGCGCTCTATCCGCCGAAGAAGTTCTTCGGTGCCGCTCGCAACATCGAGAACGGCGGGAGCCTCACCATCATCGCGACGGCACTCATCGACACCGGGTCCAAGATGGATGAGGTCATCTTCGAGGAGTTCAAGGGCACCGGCAACATGGAGCTCAGGCTCGACCGTAAGCTCGCAGACCGCCGCATCTTCCCTGCCATCGACGTCGTGGCCTCCGGTACGCGCAAGGAGGAACTGCTCCTCGACCCCGTGGAGGCTCCGTACATCTGGAAGCTGCGTCGTGTGCTGCACTCACTCGAGCCAGCTCCCGCACTCGAGCTCCTCATCGACAAGCTGCGCCAGACTAAGAGCAACCGCGAGTTCCTCGCAGCGATCGCCAAGTCGAAGACGAACAACGGGGACTGAGTGTGACCCACTAGGCGAGGCTAGCGAGGCGTGCTATCCTTTGCGGGCTGTCTTGAGCTCCTGGTCGGAAACCAGGGGCCCCTCGGAGGTGAGAGTGCGTGCGCAAGGGTATCCATCCTGAGTACGTGGAGTGCCGTGTCGTGTGCTCGTGTGGGAACACGTTCATGACCCGCTCGACGAAGAGCGAGCTCCACGTCGAACTGTGCAACAAGTGCCATCCGTTCTACACGGGTCAGCAGAAGTTCGTCGACACCGGTGGTCGCGTGCAGCGCTTCGCTGACAAGTTCGGCGATGCGGCAGCTGCGGTCCTCGAGCGTGAGGCAGCTGAGCGCGAGGCGCGCCGCAAGGCCGCCGAGGAGGCCGCGCTCAAGCTCAGGGCGGAGCGTGAGGCGCGCCGCAAGGCCGCCGAGGAGGCCGCGCTCAAGCTCAGGGCGGAGCGTGAGGCGAAGGCTGCCGAGAAGGCCAATCGCGCAGCGAAGTTCGAGGTCGATCAGGCGGTCACCTCGGGCGAGGTCGGCGAGGAGCAGGCCGAGTAAGGGTCGCTCCACTCGCGGCTGTTATGATGGAGAGGCGGGCGGCGATCGCTCGCCTCTCGCTTCGTGAGCCGATCGGCAGGACATCATGCACGTCACGTTGCTCTACCATACGCCCGATCCCGAGCGGGCCATCGCCGCGGCAGCGCGGCTGTGCTACGCGCCGGTGAGTGCGGCCGAACTCATTGAGACGATGAGCGACGATGCCGTACGTCGCGTGCTCAGGACTATCATGACCTCCGGACACCTGTCCGCCCTCGAGCACGCGAGCTACACGTTCGCCATCGACGGCGTCTCGCGCGCGCTCACCCACCAGCTCGTGCGCCATCGACTCGCGAGCTACAACCAGCAATCGCAGCGGTACGTGCGCTACGACGCGCCCCCGACGTTCATCGAGCCTCCAAGCGTGGCTGGCTCTCCGGATGCCCATGAGCGGTTCGAGCAGGCCGTAGCGAGCGCGTTCGAGGCGTACCGCGTGCTCATCGAGCTCGGCATCCCGGCCGAGGACGCACGCTACGTGCTCCCGAACGCGACCGAGACGAGGATCGTCGTGACGATGAACGTGCGCGAGCTGCTGCACTTCCTCACCTTGCGCTGCTGCAAGCGTGCACAGTGGGAGATACGCGCACTCGCCCTCGCGATGCTCGAGCTCGCAGAGCCCACGGCACCGTACATCTTCATGGACGCCGGCGCGGCGTGTCGGCGGGGCTCGTGCCCAGAGGGTGCGATGAGCTGCCGCGACCCCTACCCGAAGGCGGCCCGCCGTGAGTGACGAGACGAGCGAGCAGGTCCGCCCGACCCACATCGGCGGTCAGGCGGTCCTCGAGGGCATCATGATGCGCGGGAAGCACAACTGGGCCGTGGCCGTGCGAGAGCCATCCGGGACGATCCACGTCGAGGAGCATGAGCTCGTCCGGCGCGTGAGCACACACCCGTGGCTCGGCTGGCCGGTCATCCGTGGCGTCTGGGGCTTCTACGAGACGATGGTGCTCGCCATCAAGGCGCTGAGCATCTCGGCGCAGCATGCGGGCGAGATCGAGGAGGAGCAGCTCTCGACCCGGGAGGTCGCCCTCACGATGGTCGCCGGTCTCGCGCTCGCAGTCGGACTGTTCATCGTGCTACCCGCGTTCCTCACGGACGTCATCGTGGGACCGCAGACCGCGCACCCCTTCTTGTGGAATGGGGTCGATGGCGTGCTCAGGCTCGTCGCGTTCTTCGCGTACATCTGGGCGGTGAGTCACATCCGCGAGATCCGGCGGGTCTTCGCCTATCACGGCGCCGAGCACAAGACCATCCACGCGTACGAGCACGGCGTGCCGCTCACGCCTGAGAATGTCGATCGGTACGGGACGCTCCACGTCCGCTGTGGCACGTCGTTCCTGCTCATGGTCGTGGTCATCGCCATCCTCGTGTTCTCGCTCGTGCCAGGGAAGGCCATCCTGGCGGCGTGGGGGGTCACGGCCCGCCCTCTCATCCTGCTGTTCAACATCGGCGTCCGCATCGTCCTGCTCCCGCTGGTCGCGGGCCTTGCCTACGAGGTCTCCGTCAAGTGGGCGGGCTCGCGTCCCGACTCGCCGATCGTCAAGGTCCTCACGTGGCCGGGGCTGCAGCTGCAGCGCATCACGACGCGGCCGCCCGACCGCGACATGCTCGAGGTCGCCATCGCCGCCATGGAGCCGATCATCGCGCGGGAGCAGGCGGAAGAGGCTGCGCCGGCAGGTGTGGCCGGAGAGCCCGCGATCGACTGAGCGCGGCCGGCGCGCGTGCTATAGTGCTACGCTGGCATCCGACGGAAAGACGACCGAGGTATGCGAGACAGACTCAAGCGGATCATCGAGGCCTATGACGAGCTCACGGCGAGGCTCGGCGATCCAGCCGTGCTCGCTGACCAGCGCGAGTACGCGAGGCTCGCCAAGGAGCACCGGTCACAGACGCCGCTCGCCACGAAGGCCCGCGAGTACCTCAAGGTCCTCGACGACCTCGACGCTGCCAAGGAGATGCTGCGCACCGAGGCCGACCCTGAGCTCAAGGACATGGCCGCCGAGGAGGTGCGCGAGCTAGAGGATCGCCTTCCCGCACTCGAAGAGGAGCTGCGGGTCATGCTGCTTCCTGCCGATCCCAACGACGAGAAGGACATCATCGTCGAGATTCGCGCAGGCGCGGGCGGTGATGAGGCCGCGCTGTTCGCTGGCGACCTGTACCGCATGTACATCCGATACGCCGAGTCGCAGGGTTGGACGGTCGAGGAGATCGACGCGAGTGAGAGCGAGGCCGGTGGCTTCAAGGAGGTCTCCTTCCGCGTCCGCGGCGACAAGGTGTACTCCAAGATGAAGTTCGAATCCGGCGTGCACCGCGTGCAGCGCGTCCCGGTGACCGAGTCGCAGGGTCGCATCCACACCTCGACAGCCACGGTGGCGGTCCTACCCGAGGCCGACGAGGTCGAGGTGGGGATCAACCCGAACGACCTGCGCATCGACGTCTTCCGGTCGAGTGGCCCTGGTGGTCAGTCCGTCAACACGACGGACTCGGCTGTGCGGATCACGCACCTGCCCACGGGACTCGTGGTGCAGTCGCAGAACCAGAAGTCGCAGCTCCAGAACAAGGAGGCTGCCCTGCGCGTACTCCGGGCGCGTCTGTACGAGATGGAGCTTGAGAAGCAGCAGGCTGCCCTCGGCGAGCAGCGCCGCAGCCAGATCGGGTCCGGCGATCGCTCGGAGAAGATCAGGACGTACAACTTCCCGCAGGACCGGGTCACGGATCACCGCATCGGGCTCACGGTCCACAACCTGCCGGCCATCATGATGGGCGAGCTCGACGAGATCATCGAGGCGCTCGCCGCAGCGGAGCGAGCGGAGAAGCTCGCGGCGGTGGTGATGTAGCGTGTCGGAGCGCGTCTGGACGGTGAGAGACGCGCTCGTATGGGTCACCGACTTCCTCGGACGGCGCGGCGATGACCGTCCGCGCGTGGCTGCCGAGTGGCTCATGAGCGCCGCTACCGGCCTGAGTCGCGTCGAGATCTACGCCTTCTCGGACCGTCCCCTGTCGCTCGAGGAGCGCGCTACGCTGCGTGCGCTCGTCAAGCGCCGCGCTGCAGGGGAGCCGTTGCAGTACGTCACGGGCGAGATGCCGTTCCGGCGTCTCGTCATCGCGGTCGAGCGCGGGGTGTTCATACCGCGCCCCGAGACCGAGGTCCTCGTGGACGTCGCCCTCGAGCGCATCGCCACGGTCGCTCACCCACGGGTCGCCGACGTGTGCACGGGTTCGGGGTGCGTGGCTGTCTCGATCGCCTACGAGCGCGCGGAGGCAAGGGTCTGGGCGACGGATGTCGACGAGCGCGCGGTGACGACCGCCGCCCGGAACGCGATGCGCGCGCGCGTCGATGACCGGGTACACATACTGCATGGGACACTGCTCGAGCCGCTGCCGGAAGGACTCCTCGCTTCGCTCGACCTCGTCGTCGCGAATCCCCCATACGTGCCCACCGCTGAGGTCGAAGGGCTTCCGGATGAGATCCTCAGGTTCGAGCCACGGTTGGCCCTCGACGGTGGCTCCGACGGACTCGCGCAGGCGCGCCTCATCGCGGATGCCGCGCTGCGCTACCTCCGTCCGGGAGGGTGGCTCGCCATGGAGCTCTCCGAGGAGGGTGTGGTGGCCTTCGCACGAGAGCTCGAAGACGCGTACGATGGCATCGAGGTCCGAAAGGACCTGACCGGTCGGGACAGGATCGTGGCAGCCAGGAAACGGGAGGCGAGACAGACATGAGCAAGGTGATCCGCATCGACCCCGAGAACCCGTCAGCGGAAGCGATCAATCTCGCAGCCAACGTGCTCCGTGACGGCGGCATCGTCGTCTTCCCGACGGAGACCGTGTACGGGATCGGCGCTTCCGCAAACTCGAGCATCGGACCGCAGGAGATCATCGACATCAAGATGCGGCCGAAGAACAAGCCGCTGCCGTGGCTCGTCGAGGACGAGTCCGCGCTCGAGCGTTACGGGGTCGACGTGCCCGAATATGCCCACCGCCTCGCCAAGACCTTCTGGCCTGGCGCGCTCACCATCGTCGTGAAGGCAGCGGACATCGTGGCCCCCGAGTTCACCGACGAGCGCGGCACGGTCGCGCTCCGTTGTCCGGACCACGAGGTGGTCCAGGAGCTCATCCGGGCGTCGGGCTCGGCGATCATCGCGACTTCGGCGAACACGTCGGGCAAGCCTCCCGCGGCGTCGTTCGAAGAGCTCGAGGAGCGCATCGTGGCCGCAGCAGACCTCACGCTCGACGGTGGTGAGACCGAGCACGGCGTCGCCTCCACCGTCGTGGATTGCACGGGTCCCGAGCCGGTCATCCTCCGCGAGGGTGCCATCCCGGCCGATGCCGTGATGGCGGTCGCGAGCGGGGAGCAGCTCGCGGACGCGTGAGGGTTGGCCCCGCACCTCGCTCGTGGGTGCGCTACAATGCGGGAGGCTTCGCGAAGCGGGGCCTCCCGCTGTCTCCACGGACGATGAGGAGGGGCGATTCCACGTGCGCATCCATGTCGGCGCCGATCACGCAGGATTCAGGCTCAAGGAACACGTCAAGGCGTACCTCGAACGCGCAGGTCACGAGGTGGTCGACGTCGGCACGCACTGGGAGGAGTCGGTGGACTACCCTGACTTCGCGCGTCTGGTCGCCGAAGCCGTTGCGAGCGGCGAGGCGGACCGCGGCATCCTGGTGTGCGGTACGGGCATCGGGATGGCCATCGCCGCGAACAAGGTCCCCGGCGTGCGCGCCGTGCAGGCGACGGACGTCGAGTTCGCGCGGCTCGCCCGTCTCCACAACGATGCGAACGTGCTCACCTTGCCGGGCCGCTTCATGGAAGGTGAGCAGGCCGAGCCGATCGTCGAGGTGTTCCTGTCCACGCCGTTCGAGGGGGGCAGGCACCAACGCCGCATCGACGAGATCGCTGCGCTCGAGCGCCGCGACGGGTGAATCGCTCCTTGCGACGGAAGGACGGACCTCCATGACGCTTCGGTACATCAGCGCACAGGACCCAGAGCTCGCGGCCGCGATCGAAGCAGAGCTCGAGCGGCAGCGGTCGACCATCGAGCTCATCGCGAGCGAGAACTTCGTCTCGATGGCCGTCCTCGAAGCCGCGGGTACCGTGCTCACGAACAAGTATGCCGAGGGGCTGCCGGGCAAGCGCTACTACGGCGGGTGCGAGAAGGTCGACATCGTCGAGGACCTCGCGAGGGAGCGCGCCAAGCAGCTGTTCGGTGCCGAGCACGCCAATGTGCAACCGCATGCCGGCGCCCAAGCGAACATGGCGGTCTTCTTCGCGACGATGATGCCGGGTGACACCGTGCTCGGCATGAACCTCGCCATGGGTGGGCACCTGACGCACGGCTCCCCGGTGAACTTCTCGGGCAAGTGGTTCAGCGTGGTACCGTACGGCCTGGACCCCGACACCGAGACGATCGACTACGACGAGGTCGCCCGGCTCGCCGAGCAGCACAGTCCGAAGGTCATCATCGCGGGTGCGAGCGCGTACCCGCGCGTCATCGACTTCGAGCGGTTCGGCGAGATCGCCCGCTCCGTCGGGGCATACCTCATGGTGGACATGGCGCACATCGCTGGTCTCGTGGCCACGGGTGCGCACCCATCCCCGGTGCCCCACGCGGACTTCGTGACCTCCACGAGCCACAAGACGCTACGTGGTCCACGGTCGGGCTTCATCCTGTGCAGGGCTGAACATGCCCAGGCGCTCGACAAGGCCGTCTTCCCAGGACTCCAGGGTGGGCCGCTCGAGCACATCATCGCTGCCAAGGCGGTGGCGTTCAAAGAGGCGATGCAGCCGTCCTTCAGGGAGTACATCGATGCGGTCGTGCGCAACGCGCGTGCCATGGGTGAGGCGATGGTCGAGGCGGGGCTCCGTCTCGTCTCCGGGGGGACGGACAACCACCTCATCCTCGTCGACCTGCGGCCGGCGCGCATCACGGGCAAGGAGGCGCAGTCGCTGCTCGAGAGCGTCGGCATCACCGTCAACAAGAATGCGATCCCGAACGATCCTGAGAGTCCGTTCGTCACGAGCGGCATCCGCGTCGGCTCGCCAGCGATGACGACCCGCGGTTTCAGCGAGGAGGAGATGCGGCTCGTCGGTTCGCTCATCGCCGAGACGCTCTTCCATCGCGATGACGAGCGACGGCTCGCCAGCGTGGCCGAGCAGGTCCGCCGACTGCTCGATGCGCACCCACTGTACCCTGAGCTCTAGCGCACGGAGGACCGGAGGACACCGTCGAAGGGACCGAAGATGACGCGCGAGTGGCCCAACGTCGTGGTGATGGACCATCCCCTCATCCAGCACAAGCTGTCGATCCTGCGCGACGTTGCTACCGGAGCCAAGGAGTTCCGCGAGCTCGTCAAGGAGCTCGCCATGCTCATGGCGTACGAGGCCACCCGCGACTTCCAGCTCGCCGAGACGATCGTGCGCACACCGATCACCGAGACGACGACGTACGTGCTCGCGGGCAAGAAGGTCGCCGTCATCCCGATCCTGCGGGCAGGTCTCGGCATGGTCGACGGCATCCTGGAGCTGCTGCCAGCTGCCAAGGTCGGGCACATCGGCCTGTATCGCGACCCGGAGACGCTGCAGCCGGTCGAGTACTACTGCAAGCTTCCCGACGACATCGGTGAGCGGGACATCCTCATCGTGGACCCGATGCTCGCCACCGGCGGGTCGGCCGCCGCGGCCGTCCAGTTCCTACGCGATCGCGGTGCGCGGGCCATCAAGCTGCTGTGCCTCATCGCTGCGCCCGAGGGTATCGAGACCGTGTTGGCGGCCTGTCGGGACGTCACGATCTACACGTGCGCGGTGGACAGCCACCTCAACGACCACGGCTACATCGTGCCTGGCCTCGGCGACGCTGGCGACCGCCTGTTCGGTACGAAGTAGCCCGGGAGACCTGATGCCTCGGCCGTCGTGGGACACGTACTTCATGGCCATCGCGCGTCAGGTCGCGGAACGCTCGACGTGCCTGAGGCGGTTCGTGGGCGCGGTCATCGTGAAGGACAAGCGCATCCTCGCCACGGGGTACAACGGCGTCCCGACGGGGCTCGCGCACTGCGAGGACGTCGGGTGCCTCAGGGAGCAGCGCGGCGTCCCGTCAGGTGTGCAGCACGAGCTGTGCAGGGGCATCCACGCGGAGCAGAACGCCGTCATCCAGGCGGCACGCCACGGCATCTCGATCGACGGAGCGACGGTGTACTGCACGCACCAGCCGTGCGTGGCGTGCGTGAAGATCCTCCTCAATGCGGGGATCACCGAACTCGTGTACGGCGAGACGTACCCGGACCCTCTTGCGGAGGATCTCCTGCGGGAGGCTGCGGTCACGGTGCGACACTACGGGGGTGAGGGGACGTGAGCCTCATCCAGTACGTCGTCATCCTGGCGACCGCTGTCATCGTCACCCTCGCGGTGACACCGCTCGTGCGCACCATCGCGCTGCGCTGGAGCATCGTCGCGCATCCGGGCGGTCGGCACGTGCACGCCGGGGTGACGCCTCGCATCGGCGGCGCCGCGATGTTCGCGGGGTTCGCGAGCGCCATCATCGTCGAGCTTCTCGGCGAGTGGCTCTGGGGCTTCAAGCACGCTCTCATGGGGGCAGGCCTGCCGCTCGTGGGCGTGCTGCTCGGCGCGAGTGCGATCTTCGCCGTCGGCATCGTCGACGACATCATCGAGCTCAAGCCAGGGCAGAAGCTCCTCGGCCAGCTACTCGCTGCCGGTATCGTGATCGCCTGTGGGGTCCGCATCGCGTTCGTGAGCAACCCCTTCGGTGGCGGGCTCATCCTGCTCGGCGTGCTCTCCGTTCCGCTCACATTGCTGTGGATCGTGAGCTTCGCGAACGTCATCAACCTCATCGATGGCCTCGATGGGCTGGCCGCTGGAGTCTCTGCGATCGCAGCGGCGACCTTCCTCGTGCTCGCGCACCAGAGCAACGTGCCCGTCGCGGGGATCCTGTCTGCCGCGCTCATCGGCGCGTGCGTCGGGTTCCTGCGCTACAACTTCCACCCGGCGAGCATCTTCATGGGCGACTCGGGGGCGCTCTTCCTCGGCTTCGTGCTCGCGTGCATCGCGCTGTTCGGCGTGATGAAGTCGGTGGCTGCGGTCACGCTCGTCGTCCCGCTGCTCATCATCGGGGTCCCGATCTTCGACACGTTCTCGGCGATCGTCAGGCGCAAGCGGGGCGGTCGGCCGATCCAGGCGGCGGACAGAGGCCACATCCACCACCGTCTGCTCGGACGAGGTTTCGACCAGCGTCAGACGGTGCTCATCATCTACGCTTGGTCCGTGGCCCTCGCTGTCGGTGGCTACTCGATCCGCTGGGCGCCGCCGGTGCTGCGCGTCATCACCCTCCTGATTCTGGCGACACTCTCGGGATTCATGGCGTACTGGCTCGGCCTGTTCGAGGCGGTCCACCACGACGACGAGTGAGCGACCGTATTGACAGTCGCCGTCATCGCTCCGTACCGTAAATGGAAGCGACCTGCGAGCACAGGACATCGGGGAGGGATCGTCCGTGTCGGCGAGCAGGGTCCCGCGGTGCGGACCGATGCTCTTCGTCGGCGCATCCGACGCCGGCCTGCCCAGCTGCGACGCGACCTTCGCTCTGTGTGATCCGGCACGCACATCCCGCTCGCACACCCCGCCTCGGGTGCGTGGTATCCGCGCGCCGTCGGCGCTCGGCATGGAGATTCCGCCCGAGTGTCGGGTCATCGCTCCCTGCGCCGTGGAAGGCGCAGCGTCACCAGTGAAGCGATCCCGAGGTATCACTTCGACCGCCGCCTCGGCGCCACCGGCGCGATGCTCGAACCTTTACGGAATCCGCCTGCGCGCTCGACCGTGGCGTCCGTTCCGGACAGGTGCGCCTGGCACGAGGGTCGGCAACCTTCAAGCCCACCGGCCACGGGTCTCGGACCCGCCGACGGAGCATCGAGGCGAAGTACCACCGAGGAGGAGAGATGAGGACGAGAACGATGCGGAGCCGCATGCTGGCAGTACTGCTCGCGATCGCGTTCCCATGCGCGGTGCTGGCCGCTCCCACACCAGCCAGAGCTGAAGCCAGGATCATCGCCACGGGCACGGTGACCGATGCCACGACCGGTGACCCGATCGAGCAGGCGAACGTGACGGCTTGGCTCTACTACCCTCCAGGCCTGTACTTCTGGGCTGGTGCAGCCTCCACCGGCTCTGACGGACGATACGAAGTGCGGGATGAATGGGGGCGGGGTCCTGGTCTGTACTGGATGGGTATCCGGGCCGACGGCTACGTCACTCAGAGCACCACCGTCAACTGGAACGGAGAGACGCCGCTCACGGTCGATTTCACGCTCTCGCCGGCCAGCACCATCGCCCGGGGCACAGTCACGGATGCGGCGACCGGGGAGCCGCTCGAGGGGGCGTGGGTGGGCGCCTATCGCGAAGACCCGGAATCAGGCGGGTCGTGGGTGGCAGCCGAGACCCGTACCAACCCTGATGGGACGTACGAGCTCAAGGATATGGATGACCACGGCGCGGGACAGTACGAGATCAGGGTCGAGGCTGCCGACTACGCTCCCCAGCGCGCCACCGTCACCTGGGATGGCCAGACGGCGCTCACCGTGGACTTCGAACTGTTTCCCCCGCGCACCATCGCGACAGGTACGGTGACGGAGATGGCGACCGGGGAGCCGATCGAGGGGGCGTGGTTGAACGTCTCATACATCGACCCGGCGACGCGTGAGCGGCGGTGGACGGATGACACCTCCACCAACCCCGACGGGACGTACGAGCTCAAGGATGGATGCGGCTACGGTCCAGGCGAGTACGAGATCCGTGTCTGGATCGACGGCCATGCTCCTCAGCGCGCCACCGTCACCTGGGACGGCCAGACGGCGCTCACCGTGGACTTCGAACTGTTTCCCCCGCGCACCATCGCCACGGGCGTGGTGAGGGACGCATCGACCGGAAGGCCGATCGAGGGGGCGTGTGTGTCGGCGTCCCGCTACGACCCGGAAACCGGCAATTGGTGGTGGGCGACCGACACCACCACCAACCTCGATGGGACGTACGAGCTCAAGGATGAAGAGGGCTGTGGCCCCGGGGAGTACATGATCGAGGTCGACGCCCCCGGGTTCCCTCCACAACACACGGTCGTCACCTGGGACGGCCAGACGGCGCTCACCGTGGACTTCGAACTGTCTCCCCCGCGCACCATCGCCACGGGCGTGGTGAGGGACGCATCGACCGGAAGGCCGATCGAGCGTGCTCGCGTCTCAGCCTGTCGCCACGACCCGGACACCGGCAACTGGTGGTGGACCGGCGAGGCGAGCACCGATGCCGACGGAGCGTACGAGGTCAAGGACGGGGAGGGCCTCGGCCCGGGCGAGTACCGCATCGCAGTCGAGGCGTTCGGGTACACCGCTCGGCGCTGGCGCGTGCGGTGGGATGGCGAGACGCAGCTCCTGCTGGACTTCGCACTGAGTCCGGACGGATACCCGAACGGCAGCCCCATGGCGTTGCCGGACCTCTACTCCACCCCAGAGGACACGACGCTCACCGTTGATGCCCCCGGTGTGCTCGCCAACGACAACGATCCCGAGGGTGACCCGTCCTGTGCGGTCCTCGTCTCCGGCCCCGAGCACGGCACGCTCACGCTCCAGGCGGACGGCTCGTTCACGTACGTGCCGGATGCGGACTGGAACGGTGAGGACACCTTCACGTACGAGGCGAGCGACGGAGAGCTCGGATCCGAGCCTGCGACCGTGACGATCACGGTGACCCCGGTCGATGACCTCCCCGACGGTGCGTTCCGCGTCTTTGGCAACGACCGCTACCTCACGAGCATCGAGTGCTCGAAGCGCGCCTTCACGACGGCCGATACCGTCGTGATCGCCACGGGCGCGAACTTCCCCGATGCGCTCGGTGGGAGCGCGCTCGCCGGTGCCGTTCGAGGCCCGCTCCTGCTCACGAGGCCCGATGCCCTGCCCGATGCGGTCCGGGCCGAGGTCGTGCGCCTCGGTGCCACGCGCGCCTACATCGTCGGTGGCACCGGTGCGGTCTCGCCAGCAGTCGAGAGCGCGCTCAAGACCCTCCTCGGGAGCGGCAACGTCACGCGCCTGTGGGGCAGGGACCGCTACGCGACGGCTCGTGCCGTGGCCGACGAGGTGATCCGGCTCGCCGGTGACGCCTACAGCGGTGATGCGTTCGTGGCCACGGGCGCGAACTTCCCCGATGCGGTCGCGGCATCCCCGCTCGCAGCCGCCCTCGTGCGCCCCGTGCTGCTCGCCGACCCGAGGAGCGCTTCGGTGAGCCTGCCCGCGCAGGTGAAGCGCGTGAGCATCCTCGGTGGCACCGGTGCGGTCTCGCCAGCGGTCGAGAGCGCGCTCAAGACCCTCCTCGGGAGCGGCAACGTCAGGCGCCTGGCCGGCAGGGACCGCTACGCGACCGCAGCCGCGATCGCTGACGCCGGCGTGGCAGCCGGCATGTCGTGGGACGGTGTGGGTATCGCCACGGGCGAGGCGTTCGCCGGCGCGCTCTCCGGCGG